>Ga0209343_10000775_pt1 | contig 44170 bp, 2 predicted proteins | sample RifCSPlowO2_02_FD_184026 | JGI IMG/M metagenome (GOLD analysis project Ga0209343, IMG submission 184026) | Groundwater microbial communities from Rifle, Colorado - Rifle CSP2_plank lowO2_0.2 (SPAdes) (version 2) | ecosystem: Environmental > Aquatic > Deep subsurface > Groundwater | place: Rifle...
AATTGGGTAAGGTAGAGGTGGTTAGCATGGTGTCCGCTATCAAATGGCGGACACTATCGTGCGTCAGATCGAACTCAGCGTCCAGACGGTACTCAGAAGACGCTTACAGAACATCAGCGCCTCGCAATGGTGAGCATGATGCCGCCGGGTAGCTCAAGCCGAATGTTGAAATTGTCGGCCATGGCGCGCGTATCTTCTGCCGGCGCCCGCGCGCCGAGATCGATGAAGGGGGCTGTGGTGCGTTGGCGCGGCGTGGATCGGGATGGTTGCCGCCGGCCGTCACCAAGCTTGGCACGCCACCAGTAGAAGGTTTGCACCGCGATGCCGTGGTTGCGGCAATATGCGGCAATGCTTTGCCCGCTCCTGGCTTGATGCGCGAGGCGTTCTTGCCATTGCAATTCCCGTTGCTCGACACTTGCCGATCGTTTCATTTCCCTCTCCGTGTTGTTGAACGTGAGGGCATTGTGCCGGCAGCTTTCCGATGAATCTATAACACGGCTGGCTTACCGCTTACGCTACAACAGCGGCAGCGCCGTAGTCGACTACCGCTACAACAACCATCGTTACGATACTGATGCACATGAATTCGTAATTCACACACGGTCCGGGCCAAAAGTGGCTGTGCGCAACACATAGTAGGTCCATAAAATTTCTCTTAAGAAATCAATTCACTTACTTCCATAAAAATACATTCCATCCCAAAAATTATTTATGTATTCCCATGAATATGGTGTTGCCATTTGTATAGTTTTTCCGGTAACGTCCTATGTGTTTCAGGATGTAACCACGCATTGCCGTGTGGGAATTTATTCATCAGCACGGTGCATCAATTTCAAATAATTCGAATTACCAAAGCATGGGCTGAACAAGCCGCATGGGGAGATGCTTTCATCAGTCATGTGCACGTCGTGCGCAGCAAAAGAGCGACATTCGTTGCCCATTTCTGATTGATATTCCACCTCTCATTTCAAGTGTTCTACAGGTAGTTGCGGTAGACGGCCTTTGCCTGCACAAGAATATTTTTTGGTTTTAACCAAGACGCAAGAAAACTTTTTATCTGAAAAAGAGCCAACATGTCCAAGCCACAAATGAAAAACGGTGCCAAGAAAAATACAAGCAAGAAGGGCGCAATGCGACCGCTGATTAACGCGATTCGCGACGTATTCAAGGCCAAGCCGACATTAAATCCAAGGCCGAAAGATAAAAAGGTAAACCATACGGCCGCACCGCCGAAGTCAGTTCGCTTCGAATCGCTCGAACCGCGCGTGCTGATGGCAGGAGACGTCAATCCCGCCGCGCTGACGATCAGTGGCGCCATCGATCTGCCTGGCGAGCAGGATCGCTTCGAATTCACACTGGAAGACACCAGGAGAGTCGTTTTTGACAGCTTAACCAATCGTTCCGATTTCACCTGGAAGCTGGAAGGCGCAAACGGCGTCATTGCAAACCCGAACTTTGCATCGACGGACGCGAGCACCGGGGCTCCAGCCTATGAGCTGGCTGCCGGCAAGTACAAACTGACGGTCGACGGAACAACCGATGCGGTCGGTTCATATGCATTGCGCGTAATCGACGCTGACGCCGCAGCCGACTTTATCGTGGGCGGTACGGTAAGCGGTGTGCTCGATACCGGCAACAAGACGGCGGTGTACCGGTTTACCGGCAATGCGGGCGACAAGCTGTTCTTCAAGGCCGGCACGGTTTCCGGCAACGCTGGATGGCGATTGATTGATCCATTTGGCCGCACCGAGGTCCCGTTCTCAAGCATGAGCACCGACCGCGACACCTTTACCTTGCAGGCGTCCGGCGCTTACCTGCTGCTGGTGGAAGGGTATACGGCGAACACTACGCCGGTGTCATACAGCTTTAATTTTCTTTCCGTGCAGGATGCCGCCAGTGTGTCGCTTGCGCTCGATACCACGACCGTTGCCAGCATCGACAAGATCGGCACGAGCCGCTCCTATACGTTTTCAATGACCGAACCGGGCGCAATATTGCTGGACGGATTGACCGATTCGAACCAGTTTTACTGGACGCTTACCGGTCCGACCGGCGCGCTCCTGCCGCGTCAGCAAATGATTAGCGCGGTGCCAGGCACTTCCCAATGGCTGCATTTGATCGCGGGAGATTACACCCTCAAGGTGAATGCAAACCTCGCAACGACCGGCGATGTGGGGTTCCGTGTCCTGACCCGGGCCGCAGCGGAGACTCTGGTTCCGGGCGCCGCCATGACCGGCACGCTTGACTCGAGCCGCGGCTCGAAGATTTTTTCCGTTTCACTGCAAGCCGGTGACAGCGTGTTCATGGATGCAGCCGCTTTTACCAACGGCGCGGGTGTCTGGCGTTTGATCGACAAGTACGGCACTCAACTGGCGGTCGGTCCCAACAAGAGCCGCGTTACGGTTTCCGAAACAGCACAATACTGGCTGGTGCTGGAAGGCGCACATGCCAACGTCGCAACCAATTCCGTGGGCTATGGATTCACGTTTCATCGCGTTCCCGATACCGATGAAGCGCTTACACTGGGGAGCGTTGTTAGCGGCGATTTGACTGTTTGGTCGCAGATCGCCGGATATAACTTTACGCTGGACGCGGCAACGCAGCTCGTTTTCGACAGCCAGACCAACCGGAGCGATCTGGTGTGGACGCTGGTGGGGCCGCGCGGCACCGAATTCACCAATCGGAGTTTTACTTCGAGTGACGCGTTTTCCGGCGTCTCGCTTATGGCCTTGCCGGCCGGTAGTTACAAACTGACAGTGCGCAGCAATACCAACGCCCTTGGTCCGTTTAAATTTCGTCTATCGGACGTGTCCACCGGCATCGCCATTGCCGCCGACACTGTGGTGGCCGGTTCGCTGGTACCAGGCAATAGCACCCAGATCTATCGCTTTAGCGCGGCGCCAGGTGACCGGTTTGCATTTGACAGCCTGACCTCCTCCGGTGGAGTCGCCGGATGGAGTTTGTACGATTCATTCGGCAGAAGCGTCATCGCCAATACCAACGCGGCGACCGATCGCGCGGCGTTTACGCTGGCTATCGGCGGCACCTATACGCTGCTGGTGGAAGGAAAAATCGACAACTCCCTGCAAGCCGATTACAGCTTCCAGCTCAATGCCGTCGGCACTGAAGTGCAGCCTGTATTGCCCGCAGGCGATCCGCTGGCCATGAACACCTATATTTCGGGATCTTTGACCTCCGGTGCGTTGACCCAGACCTATCGGTTTACACTCGCCAACGATCGCACGCTGGTGTTCGACGGGCAAATGAGCACGACCAACGCCCTATGGACACTGCGCGGACCGCGCGGGACCGAGGTCAGTTCGCGTTATATATATGCCAGCGACTCATCTCAAAGAGAACCAGTTCTGAATCTGGTAGCGGGAGAGTATGCGCTGACCGTCAGCGGCACCGCCGGCGCGTATGCGTTTCAACTGATCGATCAGACGACCTTGCCGCTGCTTACGTTGGGCGAACCAGTGACGGCCACCCGGCCCGCGAACGCGACTATTGGTTTTCGGTTCAATGCATCGGCCGGCGACCCGCTTAACCTGGTGTCGACGGCCGGCAGCGGTTACACGCGAATTTATGACCCGTACGGCAAAATGGTGTTTGGCTGGACGTATTTGTCGACGGCGACTTTCACGGCGGCTGTTTCCGGCGTTTACACTTTCCTCAGCGAGGGTTTGTACAACGGCACCGGCACCACCAACGTCAACTTTACGCTTTTCAAGACGGTTCAACAGAGTGCGCCGCTCGTGTTTAATGACGCGATTCAAGGGTCTGTTGCGAATAAGTACGATTTCGCTAATTACACCTTTAGTGTCGACACGCCCACACCTTTGATATTTGATGCTCTCGAATTGACAGGGGCATCATATACAACCTACGTGCAATGGAAGATAACAGGTCCTTCCGGCATCGTTCGAGACTGGCAATATTTTTTCTCCGAAGGCGGATCGGAAACTCCCAACCAGTTGTTGGCGCTGGTCCCGGGGCGCTACACATTGTCGATACGCACGATTGAAGACCGGCCGGCCACCTTCAAAATCCGGGTGCTCACCCGCGATGCTGGTATTCCGCTTACGACGGACACAGTTACAAGCGGCACACTGAACCCGGGCAACAGCACACAGATTTACCGTTTCAATGGTGTGGCCGGCGAGCGCTATTACTTTGATGGAATTGACGCCGGGAATGCAGCGTACTGGCGTCTGCTTGATCCGACCGGAAAATACATTACCGGTACTTACTGTGCCAACGACTTGGCGACATTCACGCTGGCGGCGACCGGCGAATATCTGGCTGTCGTGTCAGCCGCTTTCTCAAGGTCAACCCCGGTAAATTACAGTTTCAATCTGCTGACCGAAAAGGTCAGCCGGGCGAGTATGGTGGTCAATAGCGAGGTGACCGGCTCAATCGCTGCCGTGGCAGACGTAGTCAAATATGGTTTTACGCTGGCCTCAAAGACAGTGATATACGTCAAGGCCGACGCCCAATACCAGAATTTCATCTGGAGTTTGTCAGGGCCAAAAGGTGTTGAAGCGACCAACCGAAGCTTTAGCGACTTGGCCAGTGTTCTTGTACTGCATCCGGGAAATTACGAGTTCACCGTAGGTTCCAACGGGTCCGCGCTCGGCGCCTTTGCCTTCGAACTGATGGATCTGACGAAGGCGCCTCTGCTCGAATTCGATACACCAATTCGGCTTGAAGCCAATTTGCCCGAGCGCGTCGTTGGCTACCGCTTCACCATTACCGAAGAGCAAACGCTCGGATTCCATTCTCTGGCAGGAACTGCAAATTCAGGCCAACCGTATCAATGGCGAATTATCACCGAGCTGGGAGTAGTGCTGCAGTCGGATTACCTTTTTCGCGATAAAGAATTCACAATCAAGCCGGGCAACTATTATTTCGTGGCGAACGGCACGCGTTTTCCAGAGACGGAATATGAATTCGGTTTGTGGCGCCCTTCCGTCAAAACCACAGCTGTTTCCATCAACGCAGATATCGTCGGCAAGATCGATACAACGTGGCAGACCGCGAGCTACACGTTCACGTTGACTGAAACGACCATGATGGCGTTCGATAACATGGGCAGTGACAGTGACGTGTATTACAGTTTGACCGGACCGAACGGCACGGTCTACTCGCGAACGTCTGTTCGAAATGCGGACTACAATTTTGCTACTTCACTTGCTCCAGGCGACTATGTACTGAGTTTTACATCGGAGTCACACGCCACCCCGGAATTCCGGTTCAGTTTGATCGATATTGGGAGGATGCCCGCAGATCCTTTGTCGGGGCCAATAACCATCAATCTTGATCCGGGCAACTCGACGCAAGTGGTGGCATTCGACGCGGTCGCCGGCGATATCTTCACCTATGAGCCCGGCACCCTCAATGCAGGCGATTTCAGCAATCTTCAGATCTTGGTTCGGGACGCCGATTTAGGCTATCTCTACCAGACCGAAAATGTCCAAAATAGTTTTAGTGCGTCAATCACCAAGACCGGTCGCCACTACCTCTTCTTTAGAGGGTTGTTTGCCAAATCGGAACCCTTCGAATTCACAATCACGCCGAGCGTGCCACGCGACCGCGAACTGCCGCTGACGATCGGTGTTGAAAACACGTCGAATCTCGGCAAGTCGGGCGTGACCGACACATGGACCTTTACTCTTGACGCGCAACAGAGTGTCATGCTTGACGGTTTGCAGGGGACGAACATTACGTGGTCTCTGTTCGACTTTGCAGGAACCCAGATCGCCGGCAATCAGTCAATTTCAACCTTGGGATTGCTGAATTTGGCTGCAGGCAGCTATCGCCTGGTGGTAGAGGGCAGCAACTCGGTGCCAGGGACATACAAGTTTCGAATGCTTGACGTCGGGACCGCGGATACGTTGCAGGAGGGCGTGCCGGTTTCGGCCACGCTTCCCCTTAGCCATGCAGCCCGCATGTACCGTCTATCGGCGCAAATCGGTGATCACTTCCGCTTGCAGGCTGAGGCGAGCGCAGAGTTATCGGGCACGATATCAATCTTCAGCCCCGCCGGTGCACTGATCTACAGCCGGAGTTTGTCCGGCCCGGTGTTCGAACTGGGAATCGACAATCTCGCCGGCGATTACCTGATCGTCATTGACGGCGATTTTGCGAATGCGGCCGCGCTGACCTACACGCTGAATGTAACACCGCTTCAGAATTCATTCGAGACGCTGGCGCCAGGCGGGCAGGTTAGCGGTAACGCGGCCTCCGGTGAGCAATATCACAGCTATCGCGTTCATCTCGACACTGCGCAGTGGCTGGGCCTGATCGACAACGGTTCCAGCGCCACCACGCGCTGGCGTCTCTCCGCCGCGCCGGCTGCGAGCAGCAGCGCGCATGTTGCCCTGGAAAGCTGGTGGTCGCCATCGCCGGTCGACGGTTTCGGATCGCCGATTTATCTTGGTGCAGGCGATTACATATTGACGCTCTCGAACACCGATCCGGACGGCGGCGCGTATGCCGTTCAGTTAATGGACTGGGAGGTCGCTGCTCAACTGCCCCCGGAGGGAGTGCAAGGGGCCATCGCCAATGGCCGTGAGGCGGTTGCCTACCATTTTGATCTTAACTTCTTTGAACAGGTAAGCGTCAATCTCGCGACTACCGACTCTGATAAATTGCGGTGGGCGGTCTATAGCAGCACAACCGGTGCGCTGATGTTCAGTAGCGCCACCGGCATACCGAGCGACGTTGCACTGAGGAAGGACGGATATTTCCTCGTACTGCTCGGCGCCGGAGATACGTCGGAAAGCATCGCCTATTCGCTGTCGCTGGCATACCAGCCGCCGATCGCCCTGACCGCGGGTAGCATGACAACCGGCAGTTTTTCCGGTGATGAAGATCTGGTATACGAATTTACGAATCCCGGAAGTCCCACGCTGTTCGATTTCTTCCAGGGCGACAGCGGCATCACTTACACGTTGAGAAATTCGGACGGAGCCATCCTCAGATCCGGCGCGTTCAATTCAAACGGCTACGGTCCGTTCGAATTGATGCAGCACGGCGCTGCTACCTTCCGCCTGTACCTGCATCGCGAAAGCATGGACGTCCCGGCGGATTTCAGTTTCCGTATCGCGACACTGCCTCAGATCGCAGGCCCGGACATCGTCCTGGGGACGCCGGTAACGTTCAGCATCCCGGCGGGGGTGCAAGCCCAGGTGTATCAATTTTCCGCAAATGCGAACGACGTCATCAGCGTCACTCCCGAAACCGGTGGTGCAGTACGATGGCAACTCCATGACGCGATCGGTAATCTTGTTTCATCGGGCACGTCCGCGGTTGACGGGATCATCATCAACCAGACCGGGCGCTATACGCTGATTATCGATGGGGTATCCGGCAGCACAGAACAAATCGACGGCCAGGTAACTGTTCAATGGACCGGTTATAAACCGCAACCCGGAACGCCGCTCATTTTCGGCGCCACACTAGTCGCCAACTTGTTCAATGATGCGACCAACCTCTATCGGTTTACATTGAACGAGGAAAGTATCGTCGCGATTACGGTGAATGAATATTCACGTTATTACATCGAATTGTCGGTGGTCGGAGACAACGGCATTACCTACGTTGCCCCGCGCTTGCAGGGATGGAGCCAGCCGATCGTTGCAGACATTCTCAGACTGCCGCCGGGCGGCTACACCTTGAAGGTGCGCGAAGCGCAGCCAAATGTTTCCTTCACGCGCACCATGAAAGTGCGCGTGGAAGACATTGCACAGGCAATCAGCGTGCCGAACACGACCGATCTCATTACCTCCGGCGGCTCGCGCTTCTACAAGACTACGATTGCCGCGGGCACCACGCTTTCTTACAATGTGCAGGGCGGCAAGTGGGATCTCTACAGCCCGGACCAGGTATTTATTCAGCACCTTGACCCGAACGTGGCCACTTCGTTCAGCGTCAGCCAAACGGGTGATTATTATCTCGTCTATTCCGCAGACACGTCTCTCTCGACTAACGGTTTCATTCCCGCCGGATCGCTGAGCTTGCGCCCACTCGCGGAAACCGTTACGCCGCTGACCATCGGATCAACGTCCCAAGCCGCTGTCAATTGGGCGACGAACGCCAGCTACACATTTACGCTAGATTCCAGCCGTCTACTGTTGCTCGATCAGCATTACTACTCCGGCTACAATGGAATCTGGTCGCTCACGCGCGACGGCGTTGCGGTCAGTACCGGTCAATTGACCTCGAATCCCGACGCGTCCGGAAATCCGGCGTTTGCGCTTGGGCCGGGCAACTACAAGCTGACGCTGAGCAGTCGCCAGATGGATGTCACTTTCCGTCTGGTGGATTTGGCGCTCGCTCCAACGTTAAGCTCGGGCGCTGCCACGAGCGGGTCGGTATTGAGAGGCCGAGCCACGCTGTACAAATTCAATGCGCTCGCAGGCGACAGCGTTGTTTACGAACCGGTAAGCATCAGCGACTACTTAGGCGGCCGCGTGCGCCTGGTAGACTCCACCGGACTTACGGTTGCCACCTTGTATTCCGGTTATACCGCCGCGGACTCCGCCACGGTTTTCGACCTGCCGCATGCCGGAACATATTATGTCGTCTGGGACACCTGGCAGGGTAACTCCGGGGAGACGACGACCTATAACTACAATATAAAAATGACGGTGGTTACGCCTGCCGCGCCGCTTTCGCTGCCATTGAATCAAAGGACGACCGGCACGTTGACGGCTGACGGATCGGTCAAGTATCAGTTCAGCACCACCGGAAAGACCATGGTCTGGCTCGATACGCCCGACAGCAGCGCGCAATTGCGCTGGGACATCCTGGACGCCAACAATCAGGTGGTCGACACCGGACTGTACGGTAGTGAAAATGCAGCGACCTACCTGAGTGTTGTGCCTGCAGCCGGCCAGTACACCTTGCGGTTCCGCCCGAATTCCTTCAGTTCTGCCAATTCAGGCAAAATCAACATCAGGCTGGTGGACGTGGCCGCCATGGCGACGGCGCTGACGAGCGGCGTTGAAGTCAGCAGCACGATCAATCCGGGCGCCGCCGCGTTCTATCGTTTTGAAGCACTGGCAGGGGAGAGCTTCGTTTACGTTCCGGCCGGTACTCCGCCAAACGGCCGATGGACCTTGACCGATTCCACCGGAAAGTCGATTGCAAACGGCTCAACATTGCAAAGCCGTGTCGTTCAAAATCTGCCGTCCGCAGGCACTTACTATCTGGTTTACGACAGCAATGGCACCATCGATTCGAACGGTAATCTTGCCGCGCCCGTCAGTTTCCGCTTCACGGCATCAACCGTCGCCGCGACGGCGGTGAAACTGCCGCTTTCCCTCAACACCGTTACCACTGGCGCGCTGGCGCCGGATGGAACAATCAACTACGAGTTCCAGGTGACTGGCAAGACCATGCTCTGGCTCGAATCGCTGATCGGTACGTCGTTGCTTGACTGGCAGGTATATAACGAACAAGGCGTGTTAATCACGTCCAACAGCTTGGACAATCCCGGCGCTCCGTTAATCAATCTGCAGACAGCCGGCAAGTATGTACTGAAGTTCCGGCCGCACGACCAGCTTCCCGGTATCACGTCAATCAAGTTCAGGCTGACCGACGTTGCGGCGAACGCAGCGACTTTTACCTTCGATGCCACGACTTCGGGAATCCTGGACCCTGCAAACGGCGCGAACATTTACGAAATCAATGCGCTGTCCGAGGACCGCTTCGAAATCAAGGGAATCGCTCCCCTACAGCCAAACGTTTCATGGCGCCTGTATTCGCCGACCGGAGCGCTCCTGGGACAGGGAATGCTGGACGCGACGGGGGGCGGGGCCAATAGTTTCGCAAGCTATGGAAGCGGCAAGTATTACCTGGTGATCGACGGGACCGGCGCCAACACCGGCACGGTCAGTTACAGCTTTAACGCCGGCATCGGGAAGTACCCGTTGACGTTGAACACCAGGGTGGACGGTGTGGTCAGCTCGGCAAAAGCGATGCGTTATACGTTCCATACGGACGAGTTTTCCTACATGCTGTTCGACAGCCTTACCTCTCTATCGTCGATCAGATGGAGCGTGCGCAACACGGCCGGGAACGTGTACGTCGATTCAACGATGAACACCAACTTCGACACTTTGAAATACATTCCAGGCGGGGACTGGGTGCTCAGCGTCACCTCCACGACGAGCACGGTTCAGAACTTTTCGTTCCGCACGATCACGCAGTCGGCGGCGACGCCGCTGACGCCCGGCGTCACGGTGAACGGCACACTTACACCGGGCAATTCGAGCCAGGTATTTTCTTTCGACGTCATAGCGGGGGAGCGCTACTATTTTGACGTCAAGTCCATGTCCGGCAACGCGATCTGGGGCGTTTATGATCCGACCGGAAGTTACGTCACGGATGCGTATCCGGCCAGTGACAGGGAACCCAACGTCTTCACAAAAACCGGGAAGTATTTCCTTTACATCAGCGGGATCAATCCGAACACATTCGCTTCTTTGAACTACAGCTTCAACGTCGTGAAAATTCCGGACAACCCGGTTATCGTGCTCGAAACCCTGCTGGTGAAGCCGGCGCCGGATTTGACCATCAATTCGGTCACGCTGACGCCGTCGACTGAACTGCAAACCGGGCAGACCGTCCGGGTGCAATGGATTGTCGAAAATCGCGGTTTGTTGCCTGCCACGGGTCTCTGGAACGACCGGATTGTGATTCGCAATCTCGATAACGGCGAGCTGCTGGCCAGCATTTCGGTTCCTTACGACGCCAATGCGGTGGAGAACGGCCCGATTGAAGCCGGTACATCGCGAACGCGCGGCTACGATGTTCGGCTGCCCGACGGTTCGCCCGGGGCCGGCCGTATCAGCATTCTGGTATTGGCCGACGCAGATAATGTTGTCAAGGAAGGCAACTCCAACGGTACCGGCGAAAGCAACAATCTGCTTGCCGTTGAAACGACAGTCACGTTGGCGCCTTACGCCGATCTGGTGGTGGAAAACCTCACCTTGAATCCGTCCAGCGATTTCCAGTCCGGGCAAGAAGTGACGGTAAGCTGGAGCACGGCGAACCGGGGCGACAAGGCTGTCGACTTAGCCTGGAGCGAACGTCTTGAAGTACGCAATCTGTCGACTAATGAAGTCGTCGCCATTATCAACATTCGCGACGTCCTGGCGGACGGTGTGCTGCCGGCTGGGAATAGCAGCGCTCGCCTCGCTCGTTTCGTCTGGCCGAGCGGTGCTTCCGCGTCCGGCAATTTCTCGATCCGGGTGATCGTCGATCGCTCCGGTGAAATCGTGGAAGCGAATATCGCCGGCACCGGCGAATCGAACAACGCCGCGGAAATATTGCGTAGTTCAGGCCCTGATTTGCTTATCAAGAATTTGCGAGTGGAGCAGGAAGGTCTGCATGCAGGTGATTTAATCACATTGCGTTGGGAAGACTGGAACGAAGGCAGCAGTTCGACAAGCACCAGCTTCGACGACCGGATCGTCATCAACAATCTCGACCTCGGTACAGTTCTGCTGGACACGCGTTTGCGTTATGACCCGCTCGGTTTTGCGAATGGCAACGTGAATGGGGCAATTCGTCCCGGCGAATACCGTGAGCGCAGCTACACGTTCCGCCTGCCGGCCGGCTTGCAGGGCACGGGCGAAATGCGTTTTACCATAACCGCCGACCAGAATGCCGCGGGTCTTGGTGTCTTGTTTGAAACCAATCTTGCAAACAATGCCGAGACCAACAATAGTGCTGCGGTTCAAAAAACATCGCTGCGCGGCGATTCCTATGCCGACCTGAAGATCGAGAGTTTGATCGGCGTGCCGTCGATTATTCGCAGCGGCGAAAGCATCAACATCAAATGGACTGTACGCAACGATGGCGTTGCGCCCACCGATCTGTCTCAATGGAGCGATCGGATTGTTCTGTCGCACGATGCCACGGCGAGTGCCGACGACATCGTGCTTGCCGCTTCGGTCACGCATACCGGGTTTTTGCAACCGGGACAGAGCTACACCGCTTCCGCCACGATAGCGCTCCCGGCGGATATTACCGGCGAATATTTTGTCATTGTCGACGCGAACAACAACCGTGTCGTTCCTGAAAACGGCCGGTTGTCAAACAATGCGCTGGCGGCCGCAACCGTGCTGGAGTCGCCGGGCGACCTGGTCGTTTCAGGCGTCTCTGCACCCGAAATCCTGATCGACGATCCAGCAACGCTGAATGTGCAATGGACCGTTACCAACGTGGGCAAGGGGGCGGTAACTTCCGCATGGACCGATCGTGTCGTCCTGTCCAAGGACGACATACTGGGCAACGCTGACGACTGGGTCGTCGGCGAATATCGGCATGAAGGCACATTTGCCGCAGATGCTACCTATACGCGCAATGAGCATCTCTTGCTGCCGCCGGGTAGCGTCGGCCGGTACAAGCTGTTTGTCACGACCGATGCAAGATCGGAGGTGTTTGAAACCGGTGCGGAGAACAACAACGTCGTCAAGGTGTCGCATAACGTCGACATCATGCCGATCGCCTATGCCGATCTACAGGTCACCTCGATTACCGCGGAGGGCGACGCGAATAGCGGAGCGCCTTTGCGTATTAATTGGGAGGTGGCGAATCAGGGCGTCGGCATTACCAGCGTGGAAACCTGGCGGGATGACATTTGGCTGAGTAGCCGCTGGGATGGCAGCGACAAGATTGTGGACTTCGGCCGCAGCAACCACCTTGGCCGGCTGGCGGCAGGCGACCAATATAGCGCCAGCATGGACGTGGTGCTGCCGCCAGGACTCGAGGGTTATTACTACATCATTGTCCGTACCTCCGGGCCGTATACCGGTGGACCGTTTGAGTTCGTGTATGCGGACAACAATACCAACTACCTGTCGCTGCCCATCACCTTGTCCAGGTCGGCGGATTTGCGGGTAGAGAGCGTAAGCGTCAAGAACTCCGACACCGGTGAGGCGGTCGTGGTGGAGGGCGGACTGATTGACGTGACATGGAGCGTGATCAATCAGGGCGAGGCTGCGGCCGTCGGCAGCTGGACCGACAAGGTCGAGCTGATCTCGAACGAGACCGGCACGGTTACCACGCTCGGAACCTACACCTATGACCGAGGCCTCGATCTGGGTATCCGCTATTCGCGCACGGAACAAGTGTCGGTGCCGGCCAGAATACAAGGTTTGTATCGAATCAGGGTGACTACCAACTTCGATAACAAGGTTTATGAATCGGCTCAGGCCAAGAGCAACAACAGCCTCGTTACGGACAGCGATACCGTGATTGAAATGAATCCGCGTCCGGATCTGCGTGTGACCACCGTGTCCGTGCCGCCGCATGTCACGTCGGGCACTTCGGTAGGCATACGCTACACCGTCAGCAACCTGGGTTCGGTCGCCACCAGCGGCCGCTGGACCGACAAAGTATATTTGTCGCTAGACGGCATTCTTGATAGCAGCGACCTGCAGGTCGGCCAGTTCAGCAATATTTCGGCGCTCGCGCCTACTGACGCCTATACCAATGAGACGGCGTTCATCAACATTCCTATCCGTTATCGTGGTGAGGCATATCTGATCGTCCTGTCCGATGCGCACGGACAAATCGAAGAGTATCCGAACGAGGGCAACAACGTTTCAGCTGCTAAATTCTATATTGATGCCATACCGTTTGGCGATCTGGTCACGAGCGCCGTTGTCGCACCGGATCAGGCCGTTCATGGAACCAGTATCGACGTCAGTTACATGGTAACCAACAGCGGTAGCGCCACCACGAGAGGTGATCTGGATTCAACCAAGACGTGGACTGACACCATCTGGCTGGCACGGGACAGAACGAGGCCGGGCGCTTACAAAGGAGACCGGCTTCTGGGATCCTTTACCCATGTGGGCAATCTTGCGGTAGGAGAAGACTATCTGGCGAACGCCAAGGTGACGATACCTGACGATATGGCCACCGGCAGCTACTTCATTACTGTCTGGAGTGATACCTATAACGTGATCCTGGAGGACACGCTGGCGTCGAACATCAATCCCGATGATCCAACGCAGGTAGACAACAACAACTACAAGGCGCGCGCGATCGGTGTAATCGGACGCACGTTGCCGATCTACGATTTGGCGGTGACTCAGGTATCGGCGCCACAATTGGCCGATGCGGGCACCGACTATTCGTTCAGCTACACGGTACAAAACAAGGGCGATGCGCTGAATGCGCAATGGAACGACAATATTTACATTACCGATTCGCCGGACTTCGCAACGTCTACCAAGGTATGGCTCATCTCGTATTACAGCCGGTCGGGGAGCCTCGGAAGCGGTGAAAGCTACACTGTCAGCCAGACGGTACGTCTTGCACCGTCCGTGGCCGGCGGTTACCTGCACGTGTTTACCGACGCCAACGAGAGGATAAGTGAATCGGCGGAAGCGAATAACCGGCTCGCTATCGTGTCTTCCATCTCGAGCAAACCGGCAGACCTGCGGGTCAGTTCGGTAATAGCCGAGCCGGAAGTTTTCTCGGGTGAGACAGTCAACGTGAGCTGGACCGTAACCAATCTCGGAAGCGCGGTCTGGTCCGGAACGCAGAGCTGGCTCGACTCAGTGTATATCAGCAAGGATGCGACTTTTATTCCAAACCGCGCCACCCTGATCGGCACTTCGGTGCATACCAACGTTCAAGGTCTGGCCGGCGGCGGCAGCTACACCACCTCCATCAAGGCCAAGCTGCCCCCCGGTACCGATGGCGACTATTACGTCTATGTCATCTGCGACAGTGAATACGTTTACCTTGACGCAGATGGCCTTGCGCGCGACCGGCAAAACTACATTACGAGCGCTTTCAGGGCCAAGAACGATCTCCCGACCAACTACGGGGATCAGGGAACGCAGTCGTATTCCGCATACAACCCGGACATTCTGCCGTATTACGCCAAACAGTCTTCGACTCTGCCCGGCAGCGTGTACGAGGCCGGCAAGGTTGATAACAACATCGCCAGCACCGCGTTTCATATCACGTATCAGGAACCGGATCTTCAAGTTAAAAATATTACGGTATCCGAGGCTGACCCGGCGTCCGGCCAACCGATTACCGTCACCTGGACAGTAATCAATGCAGGCAACCGGGCGACGCGCACCAATAGCTGGTATGACGGCATTTATCTGTCCCGTGACGGCTCCCTGGATTTGCGCGACTATGCTTTGGTGGATGGTTCGAGCGGCGTGTTCCAGGTGGTTATGCCACCCGACGCGAACCCGGACGACGGACGAGATGAATTCCTCAAGCCGGGTGAAACCTATACGCGATCGGTGACCGTCAGGTTGCCGGAGTCGATCAGCGGCGACTTCCGTTTGATCGTCAAGGCCGACACCCAGATTATCAAATCCTATCCCTACGGTACGGAAAGCACCATTCTGCCTGGCCTTCCGGTTTTGAGTTTGACATACGCCCGGCCAGGCGACGCTTCCGGTGCAGTCAGGGAATTCGCTGCCGAGGCTAACAACACCACCTCGATCGCACTGCCGATCACCTTGGCGACACCTCCGGACTTGCAGGTTTCTGTAGTTACCGCACCGTCGAATGTGCTTGCCGGACAAACTTTTCCGGTCAGCTATCAAGTTATCAACAAGGGCGGCGATACACCGAGCGATCAAACGCGTTGGTATGACCTCGTTTACATATCGAAGGATCAATTCCTCGACGTCAATCAGGATAACTACGTTGGATACGTATTGCATCAAGGCGGGCTGGCGGCTAACGGTACTTACAACGCCAATCTGCAGGTAACGGCGCCCAGCAATCTTGACGGCACCTACTATCTGTTCGTGGTCACCGACCCAAGCAACGTATGGGGAACCGGCGCCTTCGGTCAGGTCCGTGAATTCGGGAATGACCAAAACAATGCGACGGCTGCCGCGCCGATCCGAATCGATTTGCCGCCGCCAGCCGATTTGAAGGTCAGCGGCATCAGCGTGCCGGCATCAGCCGGTGTCGGCGATCCGGTCGAAATCACCTACACGATTGTCAACGACTCGAGCCATATCGCCTACGGACGCTGGACCGATGCGCTATATTTGTCCAGCGACAGCAACTGGGACCTTGGCGACGTGTTGCTCGGCAAAGTCGAGCACGTCGGCAACCTTGGCGCCAACGGCAGCTATACGGCTACCTTGAAGGCTGCCCTGCCGCCGCTGCGCGACGGCAACTGGCGCATCATCGTTCGCGCCGATATCTACAACGAGGTCTACGAAGGAAAGATTACCTATTCTTCTACCGGCCTGAACGTGGCGCCCGGTGAGGCAAACAACCGGCAAGCTTCGGCCTCGACGATCCAGACCACGGTGCCGCAGTTGCAAGTTACCGGCTCACTCGCCACCACACTTAACCCCGGCCAGGATCGCTTGTATAAAGTGACCGTCGGCAGCGGCGAAACGCTGCGCGTAAGTCTTGATTCATCGGCGGCGGAAGGGGCAAATGAAGTCTTCATCCGCTACGGCGACATACCGACCAGTTTTGCGTTTGATGCATCCTTTACCAATCCGCTTGCGGCAGATCAGCAGGCGGTCATAGCAAGCACTCGGGCAGGCGAATACTACGTGCTGGTGCGAGCACGGCAGGGCGTGGCCAATACGCCGGTCGTACTGCGCGCCGAACTGTTGCCGCTATCGGTAACCAGGGTGACGCCGGATCAAGGCGGCACCAGCGATGACGATCATCGGTGGGTAACGCTCGATATTTACGGTTCCCGGTTCAAGCCGGGCGCTCTTGTCAAGCTGGTTCGGCCGGGAGTCCACGAAGCCGAGCCGGAACGCTGGCAAGTGCTGGACGGCACGCATATCGTGGCAATTTTCGATACGCGAACCATGCCGCATGGCTTGTATGACGTGGTCGTAATCAATCCGGACGGCGAACGCGTTGTCGAGGCGGCGCGCTATCTGGTCGAGCGCGGCATCGAAGCCGACGTTACGATCGGTATCGGCGGTCCGCGCACCATCGAACCGGGCGAGCACGTAACTTACAGCGTATCGCTGCAAAGCCTGACCAATGTCGATACGCCATACGTGCGCTTCGATTTTGGCGTGCCGGAAATGGGTAGCAGCGAAATTATTCTGGGGGGCTTGAAGCTTCCGTACATCATATACTCCAGTAACGCCAGCGGAGCGCCGGATGGAAAAACGACGGCCGATTCGGCCAATGTTCAAGTATATGGTCCGACCCCGACCGATGGAACAGGACGCACGGACATTCCATGGGCAAGTCTCGACAACACGCAGAACCTGAACGGCTTCAACTTGACGCCGGGTTACGCGTTCGACGTGGCTGCCAACGGTTTTGTCGGCATGACTTTCGACATCCAGACTTATCCTGGTTTGCGCGAGTGGATAGCATACGACTTTGAAGGCTTGCGCGAAAAGCTGTACCTGATCCATCCGGACTGGAAGCAGCAAGGATTGCTTGATGACGGCGTCCAGGATCTGGACAAGATTTCCGTCGGACTCGCGGAAAAATTCCTGGGCCATAATCCGGACAATCCCCATATGACCAAGGCGGAGATAAGCGCCATACCGTTTGCGTTCAACGTGGTCGGTGCAGCTACGCCGCTGACCCGGGCCGAGTTCATCGCAGACCAGACTGCGCACGCCAAACGCCTGCGCGTCGCCATCCTTGCAGACAAGGATGCACCGACCAGTCTTTCCGTCCTCGCGGCGGACGAGGCGCAATGGGTAGCCGGCTGGCTTGGCGCTCTTGAAACGGCCGGTTTGTTGCGCCCGCTGGCTGAAGCGCCACCGATTCGCGACAATCCTGAAGTGGTCAGTCTTAATGCGACCCTGGCCGCCGGCATTTTGTTAAGCAAGGGCGGCGACAGCTATCAGACCCAGGCTGACATCCTTGGATTCTTCCAAAAAGTTCAGCAATGGTACGGTGACTCGGCGCGCTATGACAACGATCCGAATGCGATCAAGGCACCGGTTGAGTATTCCGAGCGAGGTAACCCGATTCCTGCCTTGGCCGATCCAGCGGAATTTGACTTGAATGCCGCGCACGAAGCGCACATTGTCAATTTCAACGTCTTTGCCGGCAACCAGGCGGAACTTGAGTACTTGCGGCATATCGGCGTGCTGGATGGCGATTTCAGACCGGTTGGTCCAGCCAGTCTGAATCTGGCCCAGTACCTGCAAAGCGCACAGACCACGACCGGTTCGGAGCTCGTCAGCATGCGCGGTCCCATGGCCGTGCTGGGAACCGACGGAAACAGTTATCTGCCGATCGAAACGCAGCTGCCTTACACCATTTCGTTCAGCAATTCTTCCGATGCCGCGATCGGCGAACTGCGCCTCACTACGCAGCTTGATCCGGATCTCGATGTTCGTACCTTGCGTCTGGGCGACCTGAAGATCGGCGACATTACTGTACATGTACCGGATAACCGCGCGAACTTCCAGGGCGACTTCGATTTCACGGCAAGCAAGGGATTCATCCTGCGCGTCAGCGCCGGAATCGATCTGTCGACCGGCATAGCCACATGGCTGCTGCAGGCGATTGATCCTGACACCGGTGAAGTATTGCGCGATCGATCGCGCGGATTGTTGCTGGCCGCCGCAAGCGGCGACGCCACGCAGCAAAAACGCGGTTTCGTCAGCTACAGCATAGCTGCTCTTGAAGGGGTGCCCTCCGGAGCAGAAATCGTCAGCAGCGCCAGCATTACGATCGACAAGTCGCCACCGGTGGCAAGTGCGGCGGTCAGCGCCAAGCTGGACACCAAGGCACCTGTAACGAACTTGCTGGTAACGTCGCTCGGCAACAACGGAGCCGGCGCGCCTGCCTTCGATGTCAAATGGAGCTCCACCGACGACGCCAGCGGTCTCAGATCCGTCACGGTATATGTTTCCGAAAATGGCGGCGACTTCAAGATCTGGTTGCGCCAGGTGGCGCCCGAGCAAACTCAGGCCGTGTTTACCGGTGAAACAGGAAAGCGTTACGACTTCCTCGCGGTCGGCACTGACAGGGCCGGCAATCGCGAGGCCGCGTCAGTGGCCAACGCAGTATTGCCGGACGACGGCAGCCGTCAACAGGTGCTGGACAGTCTGGGTATCAATGAAGCGCTTGAATCGTCCGCGCAAATGCCGGTTGCCGCAACCACCGACCGCAGCTATGCGGCGAGTGCCGTATTCGCTCAGGCCAACCAACTGATACAGGGTCGCGTAGCGGCCGGGTCAACTCCCGATTTGCGGACCGTGCTCGCACCGTTTACCCTGCGCGCCTTTGCCGACGGCTACGCGGCAAGCGCAGCCGACATCGGGGCATTGGCCATGGTCGAGTTGGCGGATCACAGCATTCTTGCCAGCGCCGGCGAAGAACGTAACAAGGTCTATCGTTACGGCAAGGATGGCGGCCGCAACACCGTGCCGCTATTCACGCTGGATGCGCCGGTGCTGGACATGGCGATCGACCTGGTTGGACAACTGTGGATCATGACCGGCAGCGAACTGCTGCAGGTTGATGTCGATAGCGGCACCATACTGGCGCGTTTTAAGGGACCAGGTGATGCGCCGTTGACGCATGCGCTGGCGATCCATCCGGAAACCGGACGCATTTATGTGTCGTCCGGTGATGGCATCGAAATCTTCAATCCGCAAGCCGCCGATCCCACCCAGGCGTGGACCCATTTCAGCAAGCAGCGAGTAGGAGACCTCGCATTCGGCCCGGATGGCCGTCTGTGGGCGGTAGTGTGGACCGGCAGCGAAATTGCCGGCGCCAGCATCAACCCGACTACCGACATTGTCAGTTTCCCGATGAGCGGCAAGTACGCCGGCCGCGCGGAACTGGAATATCGACTGGCGGGCGTGGTTGACAGCATCGCATTCGGCCGGGACGGCACGCCGCTGGAAGGTCTGCTGGTCGCCTCCAGCAACCTCAAGCAACGCTCGGTAACTGACAATTTCGTCCAGGCACCGCATCAGGCCGGCGTCTGGATGATTGAATTGGCTACCCGCCGTGCCCTGCAAGTCGCCAATGGCGGCACGCGCGGCGAAAGCATCGTTGTCACATCCGAAGGCCACATCCTGGTAGCGCAAACCAACCGCATCGATGAAATTGCATTGCTCGAAGCGCCGCAAATCCAATCCGTAACCATTGCCGATGGCGCATTGATGCCATTGCCGGTGAATCAAATCGGCGTGGTGTTCGACCAGGATATGTGGCTGGGACAAGACTACGAATCGGGCAGCGTACTGAATACCGATAATTTCATGCTCACGATGCTGGGTTCGGGCGCTGCTGTAGTCGTCAACCCGCTAAGCGTCCAATGGAATGCCGCCACGCGGACGGCATGGCTGGGTATCGCCGGCCTGCAAGCCGGACAGTACGAACTCGAAGTCAACGCCCGCTTGCAGAGCGGCGCCGGGATTTCGCTTGAGCAATCCTTCACAAGCAGATTCACCGCACTGCTCGAAATGTCGAGCAGCATCCGCCTCGATTTTGCCAATACCCGGGCTGACCGCATCACCGGTGAAATCAGCTACGACATCAACATTACCAATATCGGCACGGATGACTTGAATGGTCCGTTGACCTTATTGCTGGACCCGGGCCGCGTGTTTGGCGACCTGATCCAAGGCGCCGAGCAGGGCGCCGGCAATCAAGCCGATTTGTGGATTATCGATTTGAGCGCTGCGCTTGCCGCCACTGGCGGCAAGTTCCTGGTTGGCGCATCGTTGATGAATCAAACCATCACCATTACACCGATCAGCCTGTTCTCGACGCATCCGGGTCTGGCCGACCTGGTAAAAGCGGAACTCGGTCATGGCATCTATGCGTTGCCGCAGCAAAATGTGCCGCCGCGACTGATGGTGGAAGGCGCTGCCAATCCGGATTCGGAATCGGCTGTCGAATTGCCGCCGGCCGCCATCGGCCAGGAATGGACCGGCACTCTTGAAGCAATCGACTCCGATGGGACGCGCTTCTATTGGCAACTGGTGCAGGCGCCGGCTGGCGTCACCCTGACACCGTCAACCGGCGTGACACCGTCTCCAAACGGCTATCACTCGCGCGCCACCTTGCACTGGACACCGGCTGCAGGTGCGGCGGCTGACACTGAAATCGTGGTGCGCGTGCAAGACAGCCGTGGCGGAACCGCGACCAAGCGCTTCCACTTGCCGGTCACCGGCGGCAATCACGCGCCGGTAGTCGACATTGCCGGCAACATGGTCCTGGCCGAGGGCCAGACCTTGTCGCTGCCGATTGCGGCGGCCGATGAAGATGGTGACCGCTTTACCGTTACCTTCAGAAATCTGCCTCCTGGCGCGGTCTTCAATGCCGCCACCGGCATGCTGACCTGGACGCCGACTTACGAGCAGGCCGGCATATATGAAAACATCACGGTAATTGCAAGCGATGGCATCGAGACCGTCAGCAGCATCTTCCATCTGGCGGTCATGCAGGCTTATCCACAGCCGGTGCTGCCGGCCGTTGGAACGCAAACGCTGCGTGAAGGCGACCCCTTCGCATTGCAGCTCGCCGGCAATGTGCCGGGCGGCCTGGTGCAGGCGGATGGAACCACCGTCACGTTGCACTATGTCACCCCGTGGCTGCCTGGCGGTGCGCATTTGAACAACGAAACCGGCTGGCTGGAGTGGACGCCCGGCTTCAATCAACACCGGAGCTATACCATCCCGGTCACCCTGGTGGCAGACTGGAAAGCGCCAAATGGCCAGGTCACCAGCAGTTCCGTTACGCGGGACATTACGTTCAACGTTCTCAACGCGAATGGCGCGCCGCGCTTTGTGGAAACCGGCGACTGGAATGTGCTGGAAGGACAGCCGCTACGCATCAGCGTCTTTGCCTTTGATCCGGATAATCCGGCTTTCGCGCCCAAAATCCGTCTCATGGACAGTCTCCCGGCAACCGGCGGCTCGGTCAATGTCGCGCCTACCGTCAGTTATGACATCCAGGGATTGCCGGACGGCGCGAGCTTTGACCAGGAAACGCTTGAAATCGTGTGGGTTCCTGGACGGCAGCAAGCCGGTACTTATCATGTGACGGTGACCGCGACCGATACCGGCGACGGTACCGGCATGCCGGCTTCCAGTCATATCATCATTCCAATCACCGTTGCCAACGCCAACCAGGCGCCGGTGATCGGCGATATCCAGAATGCGTTTGTCGACAAGGGCGCGGTACTGGAAATCCCGGTCACCGCAGTGGATGCCGAAGGTAATCCGCTTACGCTGACGATCACTGGTTTGCCTGCGTTCGCCACGTATACCCAAAATGGGTCTGGCGCCAATGGTTCGGCGTCCGGCATAATCCGGTTCGCGCCAGGTGAGGGAACACGCGGCGACTATACGATCACCGTGACCGCGCACGACGATGGCGACGGCGACGTGAACCAGGTTCAATACAACGCAAAGAGTTTCATCGTTACCGTTCGCAGTTTGTCGGAAACGCCGGTACTGACGGCGCCGAAGCAAGTCGTCGCGGTAGTCGGACAGCAGTTGCAAATTGCGCTGAGCGCGAGCGATGCGGATCAGGATGCGTTGAATTGGAATACCGCTGGATTGCCGGCGGGCGCTGTATTGACCCTTGGCACGTTGTATGGCCAGGCGACGCTGACCTGGACCCCGACCACCGACAATATCGGCGATCACGATATTGAAATCATGGTGACCGATAGCGGTTTGCCACCAACCGGCGGCGGTTATGCGCAGCCGCAAAATCCGGTTCCGAATGTCCTGTCGCATCTGATGCGCATACGCGTGCGCGCAACCAATGCGGCGCCGGAAGTTCTGGCGGTACAGGTCAACGGCAACGTCGTTACTTCCGCGGTAGCGCCAATCAGCGTCAATGCGACAGAGGGCGTGCCGCTCACCGTCGAGCTGTTCAGCAAGGATAACGATTCCGATCTGATTACATGGACCACATCCGGTCTGCCGCGCGGCATGAAGCTCGAATTTCCGGCGATTGGTTACGCAAAACTGTCCTGGATTCCGGACGTATTTGCCGCGCAGGACGGCAATACGGGCACGCCCGGATTGTGGCGTTTCGCCATCAACGGTTCGGACGGCATATCCAGCTTTTCCCGCACGATCCAGATCGCCGTTCAAAACGTCAACCAGACGCCGCGACTGCTGCCGATTCCGTTGCAACTGGTACAAGAGGGAGATACGCTCAACTTTAACGTGCAAGCGGTGGATGCGGATAACGATGCCACACGGTTGTCGCTGATCTATGATGCCAACACGCCGGCCGGTGTGTTCTTTGATGCGAATACCGGCAATTTTGAATGGACGCCATCACTGGATACGGTCGACAACACGGCCCAGTCCAGCCACGCTTATACGTTTACTTTCCAGGCCAACGACGGCACCGCCATCGTTACCCAGACGGTCCAGGTTCGTGTGCTGGATGTGAACCGGACACCGACGATTACGACATCGAACCGGACTGTCTTGATCGGGAATACGATCACGATTCCGGTTGAATTCTGCGGCGCTGCGGGCGCCGGAATCACGGTCTCCGACCTGGACGGCATCAACCAGACCGAGGCGCTCATCGTCAGCTTTGCCAATCTTCCGGAGGGAGCGCAATATTACGCGCAGACGCGGCGTCTTAGCTGGGCGCCGGGCGCCGGGCAGGCGGGTGAATACGCAATCACAGTGCAGGTCAGCGATGGCCGCAGTGTCGTCAACAGCGTATTTGTATTGCGCGTGGTGTCCGATACGGATGCCAGCGCACCAAAGATCCTGATATCGACCACGCCATCGACGCCGGTCGTGCCGGGGCAAACTGTGATTGCCACCGTGCGGGCGGATGCCTGGAGCGGGGTTGCCGGCATCGCAGTCGAAGTCCGTGGACTGGATGGCGCCGGCCAGGCATGGCAAAGCGTGGCGCTGGATGGCGCGGGCCGGCTCAAGCTGATCCCGGCACAGCCCGGCTTGCTCGAAATACGGGTAACCGCCACCGATCGGGATGGCTTCGTTTCGACTCGCACGCAGATCGTGAGGGTCAAGGACCCGGCCGACACCGCGGCACCGCAATTGAACTGGAGCGGCCTGCTGACAGGCTCGACGCTATCTTCCGTTCCCGTCGTATTCAGCCAACCGTCAACGCTGACGGCGCACATGGTGGAGCAGCAAATGATGGGCTGGCGGTTGTTGATCTCGCCGGCCAATAGCGACGCATGGACCTTGCTGGCGCAGCAAGATGCGACCGGAACCCGGATCGATCAAGATCTCAACCTGGCTGCCATCGATCCGCGCCAGTTCATCAATGGCGTATATCAATTGAAGCTGGTGGCATGGGATGTTGCAGGCCGCATCACCGAGCTGGATACCCGCTTGGCCATCGATAGTACCGAGAAGAATTTCGGAACGTATCCCGCATCGGACGTCACTATCACGCTGGCCGGTCACGATCTCGCGCTGACCCGTGAATGGAGCGACCTCATGCAAGGTGGCGGCGACTTTGGCAATTGGGGCATGCCGCTGTTGTCTTCACGGCTTACCACGGACCAGCCCGCCACCGTGGCCAGTGGTGCTACGGCGCCGTGGAGCGAGGGTGCGCATGTCTGGCTGACGGTGCCGGCGGAGTTGTCAATTCCTGGCGTTGGACTGACAAGCCTGTCTTTCACGCTCGGCACGCAAGCCGAACAACTCGGACAGCTGGTCGGAGCGCCTCGGGTTTTCCATCCGGTATTCAGCAACGCGCAGGGTTGGCAGTTGCAAGCGTTCAGCGGCAGCGTAAACGCCGGAACCGGCGATACCGTGATTCGCCAGGGACAGTACCTGTATAGCCAGGCTACCGGCCAAGCCTGGGTGCCAAACGCGTATCTGCTTACCGGACCGGACGGCACCACTTACACCCTCGATGCACAAGGCGTGATCACGCAAATTGCTTTCGCCGACGGAGTACGCTGGCTGGTATCCGATGCAGGCGTTGCGGCGGCCAACGGCAGCCTGCAAGACCGCGTGGACTTCCAGCGCGATGCGGACGGCCGGATCAGCCGTGTCTCGTTCCACGACGATACCGGACAACCGGCTGCGATCGCTTACCGCTACGATTCAGTCGGCCGCCTGATACTGGCGCGCGACGTCAGCGATACAGGTAGCGGCACGCCCTACGCCTATGACAGCCAGGGCCGCTTGTTGACCGATGCGATCACGGCCAGTCTTGGCGCTGCGGTAAATTGGAGCGGACCAACCGCCACCAATTCGTGGAGCGGCGCGATCGGCGCGGACACGACCACCAGCCTGGCTTTTGCAGTGCGCGCCAGCGAAATTGCGTCCACGGTTCACGTCGCGGGCGGGCAGGGCGCGGTAATTTATGCGCTGGAAAGTGAATTGCCGGACGGCGCCGAGATCGAGGTAACCGGCGTTCAACTGGTCGGCACGGCTACGATTAACGGCAAGACGGTTCGCTTGCTGCGCGCGACCGTTGACGGCGTCAAGCTGATCCGTATTCACGGCGCGAACGGTATCGCCAGCGTGCGCATCAGCGTGGCCGGCGACCTGAATCTGGACGGAAAGGTTGACGGCGCCGATAGCCAACTATGGCAATCCGCGATGACTGCCGCCGACAATCCGGCTGACATCAATGGCGACGGACAATTCAATGCGCAAGACCGCCAGGTGCTGCTGGCAAACACCGGCTTTAAAGCCAATCGCGCGCCGGTTGCGGTGGATGCATTGTCGGCTTTCAAAACCCATGCCGGACTGGGTATCAATACAGCGTTGAGCAACGTCGCCGAAGATCTGGAGGGCGACAACGTATTCTGGCGCATCGCCGGCGTCACACACGGTACCGCCATCTTGAGTGCGGATGGCCGTACGCTGAGCTTCAAACCGGAAGCCGGTTATATCGGCTTGGCCCGCGTCACCTTGATCGCGGACGATGGATTCTCGCAAAGCGCCCCGATTGAAGTCGATATCGATGTCAGCGGCGCGAAGCTATTGGCAATTCATCTTGCCGATTTGCCGTCCTTGCGGCGCGGCGAAACGGTTGCGATTTCTGCGTATGCGGATTTTGAGGACGAAATCGGCGTTGCGATCGAAGATGGCCAGTATCTGACCGTCAGCGTGTCCGATATGGCCGCGCTCGGCGCTGTGGAAACGAACCCGGTCGAGATCGATGATGCGACCGATCGCATTCGCATCACCAAGATCAGTCCGGCGCATATCCTGGTGTCGCGTATCGACCTTGATGGGCGGACGATCCAGGCTTCCACCGTAATCAATCCTCAGCTCGTAACGATTCCACGGCGTATCGGTGACCTGCGCGAGGCCATGTTCGGCGTGCCGACTGTACTGGTGGACGTCTATCCCGGTACGCTGGCACTGATGCCGGGAGCGACCAGGCAACTGAAAGTGCACGCGGACGACCCGGTGACCGGTGAAGCGGCGGACGTTCATGCTGCGACGCCTGGCCAGTATATGGGCACGCGCTATCTGGTGTCCGACTCCGCGATCGCCAGCGTCAGTGCGGACGGCCTGATTACCGCCCTGCGCGAAGGCCGCGTGGTGATCTCGATCGTGCATTTGACCAGCGTGCTGGACGACAACGGCATAGTCGTGTTGCAGGCAGTGGGCCAGACCGACATCAATTTGAATGTCACGTACGCAAAATTGACGGATCAGGATCCGGACACGGACACGCCGTCCGGCATAACCATCACCAGGGAAGATGGCGGCGTGGTGGCATCGGCAACCGGTGAAACCGTGATGGTCGGCGCAGGTGCGTTGTCCGCGGATGCGGTTGTCTCCATCGAGCGCATCGCATTGGCGCAGCTTGAAGCCGTCACCGGGATGGATCTTGCAATGCCGGATGTGGTCAAGACGATCGCCGCGTTCAAGCTCGATTTTGGAGATGTTGTCAGCGAAGCACCGGTGCAACTGGCGATTCCGGTGCAAGACATGGAAGGCCTGGAAATTGGCGAGGAAGTTCTGTTCCTCAAGCGCGGCACGCTACCCGACATCAATGGCCAGCCCAAGGATATCTGGTTCGTGATGGATAACGGTTACATCGGCGCGGATGGCGTCGCACGTACCGCCAGCCCGCCGTATGACGGCGTCACCGCCGGCACATACAGCGTCGTCAAGCTCAATCGCCAGACCGGCGGCGGCACCATGCAAGTCAGCGGTACCAATCCGGCGATACTCGCTATCGCCAACATGGCGTGGATGTCGGCGCGGATGCTGAGTGGATCGGGTTCCCTGGGCGGGCTGATGACCGGTATTTCGCTCAACATTGCGGCCTATGCGATCAGCCCATTCTTCTCATACCTGGAGACGCTGCCCGGCGTGTACAACGTGCAGGAGATCACGAAGAACATCGATCCGGACGGCAACGTCACTCTGGTTATCTCGCCGCTACCTCCCGGCACAAGTCCGTCCGCCATGGCCAGCCCGGTCATCACCGGCATGCAAATCCAGGACGGCAAGCTGCATCTCGATCTGGAGAATGTGCTCAGTCCGGCTGCGCCGAATGCTCTAACCAAGCTGCGTATCTGGATCACGCCGGAGGATGCGGGTACCGTGGGTCTGGCCGGCAACGAGGCAAACCTGACGACCGAACTCTGGGACGGCAACACGACCCAGCAAAAAGGCATGCTGCTGTGGCGCTATACCGATGTGACTGTCACGGCATCGACAGCGAATGTTGACATTGAAATTCCGGACGGGATCGCATACGGACTGCATAACGTCGTCGTTCAACGCATGATCCTGACATCCGGCGCCACGCCGGAATGGGTGGGCAATGGCGATACCACGTCAATGGAGCTAAAAGGCCGCACCGATTTCAATGCGGTCGCCAAGCAGGACCAGGTGCAACTGATCCGGAATGGAATAGTCATCAAGGAGCTCGACTATCGTGGCGTCAATGGCGAGCCGAGCAGCCAGGGTCAATACCAAGCGAGCAATGCCAGCATGGCCTTCAGCGAAGGTTACCGGTTGCTGTTCATTGGCGGACCAAACGGCATGATCTACGTGGTGGATAGCTTGTCGCTGAAAATGGTAAATGCCTTCACGCTGCCGGAGATGGCGGCGGAGAGCTTGCGTCTGGTCGTATCGGGCAACTATCTCTATGCGGCGGAACATTCATATGACATGACCACGCCGGGACTGGCGCATCTGTGGCGCATCAACATCGATCCGCGCGACAAGGAGTTCTTGCAAGCAAAGGATATACAGTTGCCGGAGCCGGCGGAGGTGCAGGGGTACAGCTCGATCGCCTTGCTCGAGAAGGGACAAGACCGCTACCTCGCGGTTTCGGGGCGTACGCAGGTCAGCATTATCAATCTCAATGGACTTGAAAAGCCGGAATACCATGGAGCGTTGAAAGCGGTCCAGGACGACAGCTACGTTTCGTTGACCAAGTCGTCCGGTGTGGGAAATGTCGCCTCCATGGCAGCCCAGGAAATCCCGTTTGGCGCGATTCGCCAGCTTGCTGCGGTCGGCATCGTGGATGGAAAACTGCGGTTCACCGGCGTCGACCCGATGGGTGGCCGTTTCGGCTTCTTCGCCATCGAAGTAGCGGTGGGTAACGATGGCAAGTTGAGCAATCCGGAGGCCAAGGCGATTCGCATGTCTTCGCTCGGCGATGCCTTCGTAATCCCGCAAACCATCGTTTACGACACCAACGTGGGCATGCCGTTCGACGTGGTGACGGTGACATACAGGGGCGTGCTGTATGCGATCGTCGCGGATGCCCTGTCAGGCAACTCGGCGCCGCTCGGATCGCCTGCCTATCAATTGCAGCAGACTTCGGGCGGCAAGCTCGGCGTCATCAAGGATCCGTTCGGCGAAAGGCCGGAGTTCCTCGGCACCACGACAGCAATGCCTAATACCATGATGTACAACCTGCAACTGGTCGACAACAGCCAGAAGCTATGGGCAGCACTGCAGGGCGACGGGTTCGATATTCCGGATGGACGCCTCGAATGGAATGTAAGCGATCTGCTGATAGCCGCTGAACAGCTATCGATCGCCAACCAGCGGGTGCTGAAACCCGGTTTCGCGGCGATGCCATTCGATCGGGTATTCGGGCTTGGCACGTCGGCGGCGTTCCGGTTCACACCGGTCAAATACGAGCTGGAATTCGGCGACACCGTCTATGACATGGCGGGCAATACCAATTTCCTTGAACTGCTGTCGCCAACCGTAACAGCGGCAAACGGTTTGCCTGAATTTACCTGGACCTTGCATAACACGGCCGTGGAAAGCATGCAGCTGTTCGTCAGCATCCAGCCGGACGGCCAGGGCTTGTTCCCGGACGATTACCTGCTGGATCCGATAACCGGCAAGCTGATCAAGAACACCACGGAATACCAATTCGTGAACGATGAACTCACGATTAACGGCGTGGTAGTCAAGGATGTCAATCGCAACCGGATCCTGACCAAGAAATTCAATGCGACCGATGGCACGACCACCATTACGTTCCAGATGCCGGATGATCGCAGGTTGACCGCCGGACAAACCTATTACTGGGGTGTGCAGGCAGCCACCGCGGATGGCATCGTTCAGCGCGCAAGCAGCACGTTTAAAGTAACTCCGGTCACGTCCGAGACAAATTTCTCGTCTGTCACCGTGCTCACGCACGGATTCCAGCCCTTTGGAAGCAGTTCCCAGATATTGGAGACGGGATCATTCGAAATCGCTGCCCAAATCGCGATGAAGAACGGCGGCGTGATTCTGGTGCAAAACCCGAAAACCGGGATCTTCCAGCAAGCTTATCAGAGCGGCAAAAAAGCCGACGGCAGCCACATATGGAGCCTTTATCAATCCACTGCGGATCTCAATGCATTTGTCGGCAAGCCCTTGCTCATCGTGACAGACTGGGAGTCCGAGTCGTTCCTGAGCGACAGCGGATTTGCCGAGGCGGCGGCCGATGCCATTTTCGCCGGATTGTGGAATCTGAACCTGACGTCGGGTGGCAAGTTGTTCAATTCGCCGCTGCAATTCATTTCTCACAGCCGCGGCACCGTCGTCAACAGCGAAATCATCCAGCGGCTGGGAACGTTCAGGCCGGATATCACCAATATCCAGATGACGACGATGGATCCGCATGATTTTGTCCAGGATTCATTGTCGATTCCGTTGGCGGCCTTGCTCGATTACACATCGGTAATTCTCAAAGATGCCCTCGGCAGGATTCCCTGGGTTGGTCCGTTCATCAGGGCCGCAGGGTACGCGGTAGAGGGCGGAAAGATCGCCGCCAATGTGATGGCGATCAACAAGATCAATTTCGCGGATTTCAAGGATCCCGATGTGACGGTCTGGGCCAATGTGGGCTATGCCGACAACTATTATCAGACCTTGGGCGTCGGCGGCAAGATGAGTGATTACCAGAAAGACGTGATTCCAGCGATGGAGACACCGCAGGGAGGGTATACAGGAGGCGGTTTCCAGGGTATGACCATGACCCCGAACGGGCGCAAGATTGTCAACGCCAGTCTTAACATCAAGCTGGACGGGCGCGCCTTCTTCGAAAAGGATCAGACGATCTGGCTTGCCAATGGATTGTCATTTCCGCATTCGCGTGTCCAGTACTGGTATCTGGGAACGGTGGATTTGAACACGTCCAAGTATCCCGATCTGCTTGGCTTGGGAACAAATTTCGCTTGGCGCAACATGTCCGGTTTGATTGCGGAAAAGAAGGAAACTCCACCATGGTTGCAGGCGTTGGGCGCTTACGACTGGGCCGACCAAAATGCCGGGGCGCCTTGGTATCGCGGCGCACTTGATGCCACGCAAACCCCTCCGGCAATCAACCTGGATACCCAGGCAACCTGGGAGGGCATACTCAACGGCTGGGCAAGTTCGGTGCAAGGTGGCGGCGGTCCCGGCATGTGGACCGCAGTCACTGCCACGACTGCGGTTAACACAGACGCCGACAACGAGTACGGTGTTCACGATGCTGTGATTCCAACCGTTTTCAACGGTAACTTTGAGGAGAGCCAGAATGCGGTCCTCGGCCGATTCCCTAATTTTGGGTCGGGCGCCTGGCTGGAAATTCCGGGCTGGTCATTGCAAGGGGGAAGCGGAGATAAATTCCAGGGTCTCAACCTGAGTCCGAAACTGGATACGGAAAAAGTCTCGCAGTGGTGGGATGGCCTCGCGCCGTCCCAGACAACTTGGGACACGATCGAGTGGACGCTCGCCAAGATCACAGGCGAAATCAAGAAACAGATCGACTTCCTCGGCATGAGGAGTGCGCCGAATCTTTCCTTCGGCAGCGTAGCGACGGCGATCTCGAACGTTTTGACAACGATCAAGGATTTTGCTAGAGATCCGCGGTTTGTCGACGGGATGACGGATCTGGTCCGCACCATGAGCAAAGGTGCAATCTCCAGCGGCGTTGCCCAGGCAACTCTCAAGGGTATTACGACCGGCAGCCTGGACGAGTATCTTGGCATGGCGCTGAAATTCTATGCCAACTTCTGCACGTTTTCGTACAACCTGAATAATGGTGAAAGCCTTGAGCATAATCGCATGCTCTTTGCCCCGCAGTACGACACCGTCACCCTCGAGTTTACGCCGGCCGCGTACATGGAAACGGTCACCAACACCGGCATATTGATGCCGGGCGCTATTGTAGGGGCCGCCCCGAATACGCTGGTGACCAGCCAGGAGCTACGGACCTGGCCCGGAACATTGATTATTTATGGCAGAGACGCGGAGGGACAGCGGTTCATCCTGAAGACGGTCAGCATCACTGCCTCGGATGACCCGAGTACACCGAAGCTGATCTCGGTACAGCTCGGGGCGCTCAAGGGACAGGTGGGGCAGATCGGATTCGAGTACCTTGCCGGCACTTTGTCGGGCAAGATTCAGATCCAGGCTTCGTCGCTGGACAACATTCGTTTGACCAATGCGCCCAGGCCGACGATCGTTGCGACTATCAGCCGGTCGCACATCATCGAAGGCGATTTCGTGACGGTCAGCGGCACCATCACCAACGCCGAAAGCCTGGAGAACGGGCCGGTCATCTTGAACATCAAATGGAGCGACTCGGAGCCTGCCGTAGAGATCAAGCTGCCGAAAGCCGGCGGTGCATTCAGCTTCACGCATCAATATCGTGACGACGATCCAACCGGGACCGCCCAGGATACGTTCCAGATTGTAGTGACGGCGACCAACATTGAAGGCGGGCAGGCGGTGAAAGAGCTGCCGTTGACCGTTTCCAATATGGATCCGATACCGGAATTCCTGTTCCAGAGCACCTCGATCAGGGAAGGTGACGACGTCAAATTGACGTTGCGCCTGACGGATCCTTCATTGTCGGACGACTACAAGATATTCATCAACTGGGATGCCGACGGCACGGAGTCGGAAGAAGAGGAGATACTGACCCTCACCGGTGGTGGCCGCCGCGTGTTTGAACTATCGCACCGCTATGTGGACGACGACCCGACCGGGACGCCGCAAGACATCAAGCGCATCACGGTGCGGGTGCGCGACGACGACATGGAAGACAGCGAACGATATGTATCCGCTTCGGCTTTCATCACGGTGAGAAACGTGGATCCTGAAGTGACCGCTTCCGGTTGGGATTCGGGACCGATCGGCAGTATCTTCACGCCGATGGCGAGCGTAACGGATCGCGGTGAGGAAGATACCTTCACCTGCACATGGGTTATCTACGGGCCGGACGGTTCTCAGCTTGCGTCCTCGGAAGAGGAGCTGGCGGCAGGAGGCGGTCAGTTGGTTGGCCCGTCGGTGGCGGTTACCATGGCCGGCACCTACCGAGCAATCCTGACAGTGACCGATGACGACACCGGCCGGGTAACCAAAGAAGTCGTATTTACCGCGATTGAGCCGGCGGAAGGGGAGACAGACCCAGGCGTTCCTGAAATTTATACACCGGAATATGAAGTCTGGTCCCCGCGGGTAATGACGCAAAGCATGACGAACGCGTTTACGGAAGGCGATTCGATTACGTTCTCCGGACGAGTGACTGGACCGGTCTATGGCAACCTGTTCATGGATGTCGACTGGAATGGTGTAGCCCAGAGAGTGGCTGTCACTTTGGATACCAGTAACGGATATGCCGTGTACAGCGTCGACTTGCTGATTCCAGACGATTACCTCACGAATGCGCCAGTCGATGAAATGGTGATTGTCTACACGCTCGTGTCGGTAGCAGGCGGCGGACAGGAAACGATCGTTGCGAGCGGAACGCAGGTTATTGCCGTTCAAAACGCGGCACCCGAAATCCGCAGTATGTCTGCCCAAAAATTGGACGGCAAGATTGAAATGACGCTCAACGTGTTTGACCGCGGCGCGGGCGATACCTTCACCAGCGAATGGTATTTCGGCGGTGCGGCGTCGGAGAAAGTAAACGGCGTCACACTATCCCGCACGCTGGTAGAGGGCCTCAACTCCGTGATGATATCGGTTACCGATGACGACGGTGGAACCGATACGTTCTACGTCCTCATTACGGTCTCGAACGGTGAGCCGACGGTCGCGTTCCAGCGCCGCAGCGACGGTACCGTGATTCAAGCGTTGAACGCATCGGTGTCACAGGAAAAATTTGTCATGCAGGCAGGCATCGTCAACAACGCCGGCCTCAGTCCGACGCAGCTTGTTACGCTGGTCGAGGTGGCGCGCAGTTACTGGAATGCCGCCGGATTGACTGAAGAACAGCGTGAACGCTTGCTGGCGACCCAAATCGTGTTCGAGGACATGCCGGCCAACGCGCTGGGTTGCACCGGCATCAGCGCGGACGGTGCGTCGAGAATCACATTGGACAATGACGCAGCCGGCATGGGATGGTTCGTCGACGAGACGCCTTATGGCAACGAAGAGTTTGAACTGAATGCACACAGCGAACTCGTGGCCAAGACGGGATATGCGCCGGAAAGACGCTACGACATGTTGACCGTCTTGCTGCATGAGATGGGGCACGTGCTGGGACTCGACGATATCCCGATGATCAGCGGTCAGGGTAGCCTGATGACGTCCGAGATCGGGCAGGGCATTCGCCGCACCCCGTCATGGAACGAACAAGTTGCGCTGGTGGCATCGGCCGGCGTTGCAAAGAGCAGTGCTTATCTGCAGGCTTCCGGAGACGAGGGCAGCATCGACGGCCAAGCCGGCGCGGGTCCGCAGCAAGGCGGCTCAGGTGGCATCACGTTCAATGGCGTTCAATACCAGGGAACGCCAAACGCCACCTTGGTCAACAACGAGTTCAATTCGGTCGACGGCTGGACCGCAAGCGGCAGCGTCAGCATCGGCGGCGGCACTGCCGTACTGCAGGAAACCGCAGACGGCCAAACCCGCCTCAACCAGGTGTTTGTGCTGGGCGAGCACGACCGTTTCCTAAGTTTTACTCTCGCAAATATCGCGCTTGAAAACCAGGAAACAGGACCGGATGATGCATTCGAGGTAGGCCTGTTGGATGCCGATACCGGCGCTTCCTTGTTCTCCGGTATCGGATTGACCCGCACCGACGCGGTCATCAATTTGCAAACCGATGGCGCCGAGTTCAAGGCGCAAAACATCAGCCGCATCACCAACGCCGATGGCAGTCGAACTTATTTGCTGGACCTGTCCGGTATTGCGGCTGGTACGGCAATCAACCTGTCCTTTGACTTGATCGGTTTCGGCAGGACCGCGGCAAACACCAACAGCCGCATTACGGTCCGTGACCTGCGACTTGGCGTACCTCAGCCGATGGATGACGTTGTATCACTCATGGAGGACGCGCCGGCCTTGATTGATGCGCTGGCCAATGATCTCGACGCGCGCCAGCCCGGATTTTCGCCGTTCATCGTCAATGGCCCGGCACATGGTCAAGTGACGGTCAATCAAGACGGTACCTTTACCTTCACGCCGGAGAACAACTGGTTCGGTGAAGATAGCTTCACTTACAAGCTCAGCGATGGAAGAGTTGACTCCAATATTGCGACGGTAAGCCTGACGGTTACGTCGGTTAACGACGTCCCGGTCGCCGCCGACGATGGCGCCGGTGTTTCGGAAGACGGCATTGTCAGCGCCATCGGCAACGTGCTGGCCAACGATAGCGACGTCGATGCCGATACAGTGTTGACGGTCGCCGCTGCGGGTGACTACATCGGCACCTACGGTACCTTGACCTTGTCGGAAGACGGCAGCTACAGCTATGCGTTGGCAAATGCTTCCGCCATCGTACAGGCGTTACGCGCCGGTGAAGTGGTGACCGACGTGTTTGCATACGCGGCAACGGATGGCATTGTTGCCACGCCGGCTCAGTTGACCATTGTCGTCACCGGTAACAACGATGCTGCCGTGACCGTCGACGATGCGGCCAGCGTGGTGGAAGATGTTACCTTGCTGGCTTCCGGTAACGTGCTGGCCAATGACAGCGATGTCGATACCGGCACCGTGTTGACGGTTGCGCTGCCTGGTGCCTATGCCGGTGTCTACGGCACGCTGAATTTGTCGGAAGACGGCAGCTATAGCTATACCTTGGCTAACGACTCCGTCGTTGTGCAAGCCTTGCGCATGGGCGAGGTTGTCACCGACGTTTTCTTCTACGAAGCCACCGATGGAATGGCCAGCACGGCGGCCCAATTGGTCATCGCGATCACGGGCCAGAATGACGATCCGGTGACGGCTGACGATACAGCTACGGTTTCCGAAGACGGCGTGCTGATAGCCGGAGGCACCGTTTTGTCCAACGATAGCGATGCCGACGCCGGCACCGTGTTGTCCGTCATAGAGCCGGGTATCTACACCGGTGCCTACGGCACGTTAACTTTGTCGGCCGATGGCAGCTATAACTACGTGCTCGCCAACGATTCGGCAATCGTGCAAGCCTTGCGCGCCGGTGAAACCGTGACCGACGTGTTTGCGTACGCGGCCACCGATGGCATCATATCCACCCCGGCGCAGTTGACCATTGTGGTCACCGGCAATAACGATGCCGCAGTCGCCGCCGACGATACGGCCAGCGTGGCGGAAGATGTTACCTTGCTGGCCTCCGGTAACGTGCTGGTCAACGACAGGGATGTCGATGCCGATACGGTATTGACGGTGGCAGAGCCGGGCGAGTATGTCGGCATCTACGGCACGCTGATTCTGGCAGCCGATGGTAGCTACAACTATACGCTGGCGAATGACTCGACGATCGTGCAAGCCTTGCGTATGGATGAAGTGGTCACTGACGTGTTTGCCTATGCCGCAACGGATGGCATGGTATCGACACTGTCGAAATTGACAATCGTTGTTACCGGTATGAATGATGGCCCGGCCACGGTCAACGATGCAAACAGCGTTGCCGAAGATGGCGTGGCCGTTGCCAGCGGCAATGTGCTGGTCAACGATAGCGATGCCGATGCGGCTACCATCTTGACGGTGGCGGGTCCGGGTACATATGCCGGTACCTATGGTAGCTTGACCTTGTCGGCCGACGGCGGCTACACCTACGACCTGGCCAATGATTCGGCCGTGGTGCAAGCCTTGCTGGCCGGCCAGATTGTCACGGATGTGTTTGCCTATGAAGCCACCGACGGCATCACCAACACCACCGCCCAATTGACGGTGACAATCACCGGTAACAACGACGGACCGGTGGCCAATGAAGATGTCGGCGCAGTCACCGAAGATGGTGGGGCGGTCACGCTCACCGCCGATATCCTGCTGGGCAACGATACCGATGCCGACATGGGCGACACCAAAGCAATCATCAGTGTCACCGACTCGGCCGCTGGTGCGCAAGTCAGATTGGTCAACGGCAATGCCACAAATCCAAATGCTGGCACTAGCGTGGTGTACGACATCGGTACCTTGTTCCAGAACCTGGCGCAGGGCGAGCAAGTCACCGACACCTTCACTTACACCATGGTCGACGGACAAGGGGCGATGAGCACCACTCGCGTCGCCATGACGGTGACCGGCACCAACGATGCACCGCTTGCGATCGCATCGACCGTTACCGGCACAGAAGACACACCGTATGTGTTTGGCTGGAGCGATTTCAACGCCGGCGATGTGGACAACCACGCCGTGCTGTCGGTGGTGGTAAGTGCCTTGCCGGCCAACGGCCAGCTACAGCAGTTCACGGGTGTCTGGAGTTCGGTCGCGGCAGGGCAAGTCATTGCCCGCGCCGAGATCGAAGCAGGGCGCTTGCGCTTTGTGCCGGATGGCAATGAATCCGGCTCGTCGGCCTATGCCGCAGAAGGTATCGGCAATCGCAAGCAACACTATGCGCAATTCGCCTATCACATCAGCGATGGGCAATTGACCAGTGCCGACGTCACCATGACGATCGACATTACGCCGGTGAGCGATGCGCCGACAGTCCAGGTCGGTTCCGCAACCGATGGCTATGGCGCGACCAGCACCTTGTTCCGCACCAGTTGGGAAACGGTGGCTAACCAGAGTTCAGTGTTTACGCTGGAGAAAGCAACGCAGCTCGAAGGCTGGAGCCTGGTCAACGCTGCGGATAGCGGTCAGCATGTGTTTGAAGTGTGGAGCAGCGGCGACAAGATGCCTGACGGTAACGGCGCGCCAAGCATAGTGTATGCGGGACAAGGCAATGGTGAGAATTGGCTGAACTTGAATGATGGCAAAGGCCAGGGTCACGATACGCTGGGCATCGAGCGCAGCGTGGCTACACAGGCCGGCGCTACATACACCTTAAGTTTTGATTATGCCGGCCAAGTAGGCTATGGCGTCGACACCACCCGCATCGGCATTTATGTCGATGGCGTGAAACTGGCGACCTACGCCAATACCAGCCCGGCGGCGGGGTTGAACTGGCAAACGTTGACCTACCAATTCATCGGTAACGGCGGCGCGCAAAAGATCAAGATCGTCACCGAACCATCGACGACGACGGCCAACGGCCGTGGCGCAATGATCGACGATATTGTTCTGACCGAACAGTGGGCGTTGAACACAGGCTATGCTAACAGCCCGATCAAACTGTCGACCATCAATGGGGCTTTGACCGATACCGATGGGTCGGAAACACTGGTCTTGACGGTACAAGCCATCCCGGTGGGCGCGATCCTCACCGATGGCAGCCGCAGTTTCCTGGCTACCGCCGGGTCGACCACGGCCAATGTGTCAAGCTGGAATCAGGTCAACCTGAGCATTCTGCCGCCAGGCAACTTCACCGGCAGCTTCACGCTCAAGGTCACCGCCACTGCAACCGAGATGGCCACCGGCGAAACCATCAGCACGACCGCCGATCTGATCGTGACAGTCAAGCAACCGATGGCAACCTTGCAAAGTCCCTTGGTGCTGGACTTGAATGGTGATGGCATCCACACCACGGCGTTGGGGGAGACCGCAGGCACATTCGACTTGATGAATACCGGCATGGGCGTGCGATCCGGATGGATTAGCGCAGGCGATGCATTCTTGGCCGTGGACCGCAACGGCAATGGCCGGATCGATGACCGCAGCGAATTGTTTGGCGGCGCCATCGGCGACGGCTTTGCGCAACTCAACGAGTTCGACAGTAATGGCGATGGCGTGGTCGACAATCAGGACAGCCGGTTCAGTGACTTGCTGGTCTGGCAAGACAGCAACAGCAATCACGCCACCGACGCCGGGGAACTGCGGACACTGGGCAAGGAAGGCATTGCATCCTTGAATACCGGTTATCAATCGATCCCGCAAATGCAAAATGGCAACCTGCTGCTGGAGCGCAGTGTCGCCACCTGGGTTGATGGACGCACCATGGAGTTGGTCGACGTGTACTTTCGCGTGGATCAGCAGTCAATCACCGAACCGAGGGCAGAAGTTCGGCTGGCGGTGCAGCCAGCCGTGCCTGCATCGGCGAGCATCACGATCCAGTCGCACACCAAGCAAAAGCCGATCAAGGTGATGGGACCGCAGGGGCTATTATTCATGGCCAATGGCGTGGTCACCGCCGGCAAGCCACTCGCGGAAACCGAGACGCCAGTCATCGATTGGAGTGCATCGGCAACGGCCGGACAAGGCAACGCCAATGCGCTAATGGGTAGCGGATCCAATGAGCACTGGATCAGTGACTTCCTCGGTACCAAGACGAAACAAAAGGATCTGGCCAAGGCCACAGGACTGAAGGTCATGCTGAACGCGGGAGTACAGAAATCCATGTGATAACGTTAGATTGTTGGTACTCGGTGAACGGTGTGGGATTTCAAGTACGGCCACCGTTCACCACCTAAGGTGAAGGAGATCGGGCGCAATTATATTGCTTCATACATGTTTCGCGGGAAGTGGGCCATTCAACTCATGGGGACAACTACCGCACTGTTCTTGCTGATACTGGTTTCCACGCTAGCGCACGTTGGTTGTGAAGGAATGGCGGAGCGCTTAAACACAGCGTTATATGGTGTCGGAAATGAAATAGCTAAAGATCTAATTTTTTCGAACTGCAGAATTTGGCCGTCTGACCGGAGAACAAGAAGATATATTTTATTCAGCCTCCTCTAATTTTAGCCACGTGTCCGGTGCTCAAGGTACTGGACTGATGATCGATAGCGGTTGATGTTGAAGTCGAGCACTGCGTCCATTCCGGTTATTGCAAATGCCTTGCTGTGTACGCCAATCCACGCGTACTTCACAGAACATGCTCGCGAAATATCCTCTGCCCATTTTTATGGTTTCATTCTTTCGCTTCAATTGTGTTACCTCACCTAGCAGCCTGGACTATCCCATCCTTCGGCTCCATCATCATCGTCGTGATCATTTGGTCAAACCTAGATACGTTTGATAGCAAACTACTTGAACCAGTCTGCGCAGACTGGTTTCGATATCTTCTTCCTTTCTAATCTTTCTAAAGTAATGCGAATTTCATGTGATCTATGAAAGGCGAAGTTTCAGGGAAAGTCCGGTTCTGCAAGTTATTTCATTAAAGCCGTCACATCAACGTGAATAAAATTTCCAAATGGAAATAAAAGACATCCATGCACAGAAAAGCTCTGTTGTTTTCACTAAATATTTTATTTATCCCATGAATATGGTGTTGCCATACAGCTTGTTTATCCAGTAACTTCTCGTTACAACTTTAAAAATTTTATATTGCAGAGTGGCAATAATTCGTACATCGATTTCACGCAAGTCTTTTGAAATGTGAATAAAAAAATGGCTGCCTTTGTGTAGCCGCGAACCAGGGAGAAAAGACTTTGCGAAATCACTTCGAGTGCAAGGTCTGTGAGCGCAAAAAAAATAGACGCATGCAACCTCCCGAAATTCAATTCCAAATATAGATCGGTATCACCAGTTTTGCCATGCACTGGCAATTGCTGTCGGTCCGGCTGTTTATATGGCTTCTCAATTTGTGCAGTTAGCGGAACACGCTTCAAATCAATTTACACGGGTTCAACATGTCAAAATCACGGCTGCAAAACATTCCAAAAAAAAACAAAACAAACAAGGTGATGCCTCTCATTAAGGCTCTCCGCGACGCGTTTGTAAAAAATCCGAAGCCTGGATCCAGTACGGAGCCGGTTCGGAAAAAAGAGAATGCCGTGCCGTTGCCACCCAAGTCGATTCGCTTTGAATCGCTGGAGCCGCGCCTGTTGATGTCGGCTGATATCAATCCTGCGCAAACCATCACCGGTTCCATCGACGTCGCTGGAGAGGTAGACCAATATGGTTTCACGCTGTCCCAGGACACTCGCATCATTTTCGATTCGCTGACCAACAGCGCGAACATCAACTGGACTCTCACCGGGCCGAAAGGTACCGAGGTCTCCAGCAGAAATTTTTCCAATTCCGACGCCATCGATGCCGCCGACAGTCCGCTCCTGGATCTGGCATCGGGCGACTACACGCTAACCGTCGATGCGGTCAATGATGTAACCGGAAGCTATGGCTTTCGCTTGATCGATGTGATCAAGACGCCCGAAATTGTTTCGGGCCAGGTGGTGTCCGGTGAGCTTTTGAACGCCAATGAATCCAACGCTTATCGGTTCAGCGCGATCGCCGGCGAACGCTTCTTCTTCGATCGCCAGAGCTTGAGCGGGGATGTGTATTGGCGCCTGTTCGATCCGAACGGGAAACCGGTGTTTGGCCCGGTCGCCATGAACGATGTCAGCACGATCCCCTTGGGATCGGATGGCAGCTATACGCTATTGGTGGAAGGACGCGTCAACACCACCGGATCGGCAAGCTACAGTTTTTTCGTGCAAAAATTTTCGGACACCGTCTCACCCATGGCATTGGGCGAGACGGTGTCCGGCAGTATCGCGTACAGCCAGCAGCGCAGTATTCATACCTTTACTCTGGATGAATCCAAGCAGCTTTATTTTGATTCGCTTACCAATAATGCGAATCTAAGCTGGATGCTAGTGGGTCCGCAGGGAATGATCGCAAGCCGCAACTTTGCCAATGCCGATTCAGGCAGCATCGGCGGCTCTGCAATCTATGAGGCGGTTGCCGGGACTTACCAACTAATCGTAAGTGCACCTGTTAACCAGACACCTGCTTATAGTTTTCGGCTGCATGATATCGCCCAGGGAACGTTGATCACGCCGGGCACCCCGACAGGCGGCTCGCTCAGCCCCACCAATGAAACGGATATCTACCGATTCAGTGCGGATGCCGGCGACCGCTATTACTTCGACTATTTGAGCGCCAGCGGAACTGTGCCGACATGGCGTCTGTTGGACCCATTCGGGAATCTGCTATTCGGTCCGGCGGGCATCAATGCCGATATCGGGCTAATGACGCTCACTCACGCCGGGGACTATACCTTGCTGGTGGAGGGCCGCGTCGATGCGGCCGGTGCCGTCAACAACTATAGCTTCAATGCGCAGAAAGTCACCGACGACACGATGCCACTGGTTTTGGGAAGCACGGTCTCGGGAAATATTTCCCATCCGGGCCAGCGCGACTTCCATACATTTACCCTGGACGCCGCGACCCGTGTCCATTTCGATGCGCTGACCAATAACAGTTCTCTATTTTGGACGCTCACCGGTCCGCAGGGCACTGTGACAGGCAATCAGGTATTCGGCAGCTTCATCTACGACCTCGTGCCTGGGGATTACGTCCTTACCGTGGATTTACCTACTGACCAGATCGGCGCCTACAGCTTCCGTTTGTCCGATGTGGCGCAAGCCGCGGCAGTTACACCCGGTACCACGGTCAGCGGACAGGTGAATCCTGCAAACGAGACGGACTTTTACAAATTTGACGTCAATGCCGGCGATCAATTCCTGTTCGATTTCTTGAGCGTATCGGGCCCGATTCCGGTTTGGCGACTGCTTGATCCGTATGGCAATGAGGTATTCGGTCTGACCAGCATGAATAGCGACATCGGGCCGCTTACCTTGGATTACGCAGGTACTTACACTCTTTTGATTGAAGGATCGATCGCGTCGACAGGTACCAGCAATTACAGTTTCAACATCGACCCGCGCGGCAATGTCCCTGTCGTTACGCCAGAAGGCACACCGGTAATCCTCGGATCGGCTTCGGCCGGCATCATCAGTACATCAGGCGAGGAAGATTACTTCACGTTTAGTCTCGCGACCGATACGCGTGTTTATTTCGATTCCTTTACCAATAACGCCAATATGCGCTGGGCCTTGGCGGGCCCGAATGGAATAAAGGTAAGCAATCGCAGCTTCGCCGCCTCGGATTCATTGGACGGCGGCAGCGCAGTTACGTACGACCTGGTGGCGGGTGATTACGTATTGACTGTTAACGGAATAACCTCCACTACCGGAAGCTACAGCTTCCGCGTGATGGATCTGGCTCAAGCGACTGCGTTTGAGCCAGGCATTATCGTGAGTGGTCAGCTTAATCCTTCATATGAAACCGACCTGTACCGGTTCGAAGCAGTGGCAGGCGAGCGGTTCTACTTCGATGCGCTGGGCGCGGTGGGCGGCGACATTCACTGGCGGCTGGTCAACCCGTACGGCAAGGTAGTGTTCGACCGCACGGCGTTCAGCAACGATGTGGGGATCGTGACGCTGGAGCTGGCGGGGAGCTACACGCTGTTGATCGAAGGACGGGTCGGCACGACCGGCACGGCGAGTTACAGTTTCAATGCACAGCGCATCGCCGACGACGTCAAGCCGCTGGTGTTTGGCGAATCGCAAGGCATCGAAGAGCGGCAATGGACCGGCGAGGGGCAGTTCGGCAATGGCTTGTACCTCGATGGCGCCCAGTATGCGGAAGTCGCGCACAGCGCCTCGTTCAATCTGAGCAGCATGACGCTGGAAGCTGCGATCAAGCTCGACCGCCTGGCTGACAGTGGCGTCACGCCGATCCTGTACAAGGGTGACGGCGGTACGCGGCAGTTCTTCATATGGGTCAATGCCAATGGCTCGGTGAGTTTCAGCACGTATCTCAATAATGCCGGTACATATTCGGCAACGACAGCGGCCGGCTTGATTGCCGTAGACAAGTCCTACCACGTGGCTGCGGTGATCGACCGCGATGCCAATCTGATGCGCATCTACGTCGATGGGGTGGAGCGGGCCAGCACTGGAATCGCCGGCTCTCCAAGCTACTACACCAGTTGGGTTACCGGCCACCCGATGTACATTGGCCGCACGCTGGAGCCGCACGGCAATTTCGAAGGCATGGTCGACGAGGTACGGGTCTGGAACATTGCGCGCAGCGCAGCGCAGATTGCCGCCTCGAGGCACACCGAACTGGTCGGCGACGAAGCCGGCCTGATGCTGTACCTCAACGCCAACGAAGGCAGCGGCAGCACGCTGGCTGATGCCACCGGACGCGGCAACACCGCCACGATCCGCAACATCTACAGCGCCGGCAGCGGCACCATTGCCGGTCGCATCGACCATCCGGGCCAGCGCGACTTCTACACCTTCACGCTGGACCAGGCCAAACACCTGTACTTCGATTCATTGACGCAAAACAGCAGCATGAACTGGACCCTGACCGGTCCACGCGGCACGGTGGTGTCGGCGCGCAGCTTTACCGCCTCGGACTCATTCGACTATGGCGTGGGTTCGCCGATCCTGGACCTGGTGGCCGGCGAGTACACCTTGATGATCGATGCGCCGGGCGACATGACCGCACCGTATGCCTTCCGGCTCAACGACCTGAGCCTGGCCACGGTATTGGTGCCGGGCACGGTCACCGGCAACACCCTCAGTCCGTCCCGGGAAACGGATTTGTACCAATTTACTGCGGTGGCAGGCGAGCGGTTCTACTTCGATGCGCTGGGCGCGGTGGGCGGCGACATTCACTGGCGGCTGGTCAACCCGTACGGCAAGGTAGTGTTCGACCGCACG
>Ga0209343_10000776_pt1 | contig 44162 bp, 43 predicted proteins | sample RifCSPlowO2_02_FD_184026 | JGI IMG/M metagenome (GOLD analysis project Ga0209343, IMG submission 184026) | Groundwater microbial communities from Rifle, Colorado - Rifle CSP2_plank lowO2_0.2 (SPAdes) (version 2) | ecosystem: Environmental > Aquatic > Deep subsurface > Groundwater | place...
CGAGCAACGCACAGAACTGAATAAACGGCACTGGCCGAGAGTACAAATAGCCCTGCATGACCTGGCAACCGAAGCTTTGCAAAACCGCAGCATGCTCCTGGGTTTCCACGCCTTCGGCCACTAATTCAAGCCCGAGCGCCTGAGCCAATTTGACAATGGCTTCGATAATCGCCGCATCGCACTTGTCGACAAGCATGTCACGGACAAAGCTCTGGTCGATTTTCAACACGTCAACCGGGAAGCGCTTGAGATAGGTCAGGCTGGAGTAACCCGTACCAAAATCATCCAGGGCGATACGTACGCCCATACCTCGCAAGGCCGACAACACCTGCTGAGTATTAGTTACATTCTTGGCCAGTACCCCTTCGGTTATTTCCAGCTCGAGGAACTCTGGCGCGAGTTTCGAGGCAAGCAGGGTGTCCTGCACCATCTGTAGAAATGTCTCTTCGCGAAACTGCACCGCAGAAATATTCACACTGACCACCATATGCATGCCCTGCGCGACCAGCATCTGGGCGTCCTTGCAGGCTTGCTCAAGCACTTGCTTACCAAGCGGAATAATCAGCCCGGTCTCCTCGGCCAGCGGAATGAACTCAGCCGGCGAGATAAGCTTGCCGTCTTTATTACGCCAACGTACGAGCGCCTCCATACCCACCACCCGACCTTCGCTGGCTATGACCTTGGCCTGATAGAAGACTTCGAACACGCCCGTCTCAAGCGCACTGCGCATATGTTGTTCCAGCAAGTGCCGGCCGCGGGAACTGTGTTCGATATCGAGAGAAAAGAAGCGATAGCGGTTACGTCCATCCAGCTTGGCTTGGTACATGGCCGAGTCCGCATGGCGGTATAGCGATTCAGAATCCTCACTGTCGTCAGGAAACAGGCTGATGCCGATACTCGCACCCAGGTTATGGCGATTGCCCTGAAGGATAAAGGGCGCACTGATTGTGCTTAGCAGCCTCTCGGCAAAGTCCCCCACACCATCAAAGCCGCTGACTTCTGGCAGCAGTATGATGAACTCGTCTCCCCCTTGCCGGCTGACCGTATCAAAAGACCTCGACGCCTGCGATAAGCGCTCCGCCACTTCTTTGAGCAATGCATCGCCAATTGAATGCCCAAGCGAATCATTAATGCCTTTGAAGTTGTCCAGATCCAGCAACAGCATGGCCACGCGCGTCTGACTGCGGTGTGCCTTCTGCAAGGCCTGTTCGGTACGGTCCTTTAGCAGCGCGCGGTTTGGTAAGCCCGTCAGCGCATCATGGTTGGCGAGCTTCTTCGCCTCGTTACGCAAGGCCAGGTGGGCTTTGATATGCGCCCTAGCCACCGGTGCGTTGAGCGGCTTGTGGATAAAATCAATGCCGCCATATTCAAGTGCGCGCAGTTCGTTTTCAGTCTGCACATGTGAGGTGACAAAGATGACGGCGGCATCGCACAGCTTCGGGTCGGCCTTCAATGCCTTGCATACGGCAAAGCCACTCATCCCCGACATTTCAATATCCAGCAGCACGAGGTCCGGCTTACACCGCCGGGCCATCATCAAAGCGGAAGGGCCATCGCTGGCCTGATACACATCGCCCAGATCACGGACGGTTTCATGCAGCACGAGCGCGTCCGTGGCCTGGTCTTCGACGATCAGAATGACCGACTCGACATCAATCCCTTTACTGCGCATGAGCGGCTCCAGATCGTTCCCTGAATTCCATAACCAGTCAGCCTAGAACAGTTTGGACGTAGAGCTAGCCCTCTGGTCACTCACCGAAACGGCACAGCAAACCAGTGCTGGCACAATCTACAACGCCGAACTCCGCGTGGCCAATTGCAGCGGACTTGCCCGCTTATTGCATAAGAGCCACCCTAGAACGTCCTGAGCCCGAGTATCACCATGTCCATGTCGCTGCCTCACCCCCATCGCCCGCGCTGGCGCAGCCTGATTGTGCTGACCCTGCTGCTGGCCCCGCTGCTGTGGCCCGTGCAGCAGTTGGCCGAGCGCTATTACGGCGGCGTGCTGAGCGCACAGAACGGCCAGACCCTCGACCTTTACGTGGCCAACCTGCTCGGCACCCTAAACCGTTACGAGGTGTTGCCACCGATCCTCAGCCAGCTGCCGACCCTGCGCCAGTTGCTGCAGCAACGTGACGACGATCACCTGCGCGACCAGGCCAACCGCCTGCTCGGTGGCCTGCAGCAGCAGACCGGTGCCGACGTGATCTACCTGATGGGTCCCGACGGCCAGACCCTGGCCGCCTCCAACTGGGACCGCACCGACAGCTTCGTCGAGCGCAATTTCTCCTACCGCCCGTATTTCCGCGAAGCCATCCAGGGTCGTCCCGGACGCTTCTTCGGCCTCGGCACCACCTCCGGCAAGCGCGGCTACTTCTTTGCCGCCGCGGTGCGCGAGGGCCCGCGAGTGCTCGGCGTGATGGTGGTCAAGGTCGACCTCGACCACACCGAAACGCTCTGGGGCAATCGCCCGGAACAACTGCTGGTCACCGACAATTACGGCGTGGTGATTCTCACCTCGAAGGCCGACTGGCGCTTCCATGCCACCCGCCCCCTGGACAATGCCGAGCGCGCGGCGATCGCCGCCACCCAGCCCTACCGCATCCAGTCGCCGCCACCCTTGCAGCTCGACCCGCGCGCCTGGCTGCAGCAGACCCGCACGCTCGACGATATCGGCTGGACGGTCAGCATACTCACCCCGCACGTCCTGCTCGACCGGCCCGTGCGCACCGCCGTGGCCACCGGCGGTGCCGTGCTGCTGATGCTCCTGCTGCTACTCGGTCTGCTCATGCAGCGCCGCCGCCATTATCTGGAGCGCATCGCCCTGGATGCCCGGGCCCGCCATGAGCTGGAGCAGCGGGTGCTGGAGCGCACCCACGATTTGGAACTGCTCAACAGCCGCCTGAAACAGGAGGTGCTGGAACGCGAACAGGCCCAGCAGGAGCTGGTCCAGGCCCAGGACGAACTGGTCCAGGCCAGCAAGCTCTCGGCCCTGGGCACCATGAGCGCGAGCATCAGCCACGAGCTCAACCAGCCCCTGGCGGCGATTCGCAGCTATGCCGACAACGCCGGCGTGCTGCTCGACCACCAACGCAACGAGGACGTACGCGCCAACCTCAAGCTGATCAGCCAGCTGACCGAGCGCATGGCCTCGATCATCGCCCACCTGCGCGCCTTCGCCCGGCGCGACCGCCACGCCCCGGAAAGCGTGGCCCTGCAGCCGGCCATCGACGATGCCCTGGCGCTGCTGGCCAAGCGTCGGCGGAGCATGGAAGTGGAGCTGATCCGCGACCTGCCGGACGCCACCCTGTGGGTCCAGGCCGGGGAAACCCGCCTGCGCCAGGTGCTCGGCAACCTGCTGGCCAATGCCCTCGACGCCTTGAGCGAAGTGCCCCAGCCGCGGCGCATCTGGCTGAGCGCTGAGCGCCATGCCGAGGGCATCGATTTGCATCTGCGCGACAACGGCCCCGGCTTTTCCGCCGAGGCCCTGCAGCGTGCCCGCGAACCCTTCTTCACCACCAAGACCAGCGCCCAGGGCCTGGGCCTTGGTCTGGCCATTTGCGATACCCTGATACGCGCCCTCGGCGGCGAACTGCTGTTCGCCAACCATGCCGAGGGTGGGGCCGTGCTGACCTTGCGTCTGCGCGCCGCCGCCCAGGGTGTCAGCACCCAGTCGCCCGAGGACCTTGCACTATGACCCGCCTTGACCCACGCACCCAGGTGCTGCTGATTGACGACGACCCGCACCTGCGCCAGGCCCTGAGCCAGACCCTCGACCTGGCCGGCCTGCAGGTCACCAGCCTGGGCGATGCCCGTGGCGTCGCCGGGGTCATCGAGCGCGACTGGCCGGGGGTGGTGGTCAGCGATATCCGCATGCCCGGGCTCGACGGGCTGCAACTGCTGGAGCAATTGCAGCAGCAGGACCCGGAGCTGCCGGTGCTGCTGATCACCGGCCACGGCGATGTGCCTCTGGCGGTGCAGGCGATGCGCGCCGGGGCCTATGACTTTCTCGAGAAGCCCTTTGCCAGCGACGACCTGCTCGACAGCGTGCGTCGCGCCCTGGCCCTGCGCCGCCTGGTGCTGGACAACCGCAGCCTGCGCCTGGCCCTGACCGACCGCAACACCCTGTCCGCGCGCCTGGTCGGCCAGTCGCCGGCGATGCTGCGCCTGCGCGAGCAGATTGGGGCCCTGGCCGGGATCAACAGCGACGTACTGATCCTCGGCGAAACCGGGGCCGGCAAGGAGGTGGTGGCGCGCGCCCTGCACGACCTGTCGAGCCGCCGCGATGGCCCCTTCGTCGCCATCAATGCCGGGGCCCTGGCCGAGTCGGTGGTGGAAAGCGAACTGTTCGGCCACGAGCCCGGGGCCTTTACCGGCGCGCAGAAGCGCCGCATCGGCAAGTTCGAATTCGCCAACGGCGGCACCCTGTTCCTCGATGAAATCGAAAGCATGAGCCTGGAGGTGCAGGTCAAGCTGCTGCGCCTGCTGCAGGAGCGAGTGGTCGAACGCCTCGGCGGCAACCAGCTGATCCCCCTGGATATCCGGGTGATCGCCGCCACCAAGGAAGACCTGCGCCAGGCCGCCGACCAGGGCCGCTTTCGCGCCGACCTGTATTACCGCCTCAACGTCGCGCCGCTGCGCATCCCGCCACTGCGCGAGCGCGGCGAAGATGCCCTGCTGCTGTTCCAGCACTTCGCCACCGCCGCCAGCAGCCGTCACGGCCTGCCCGAGCGCAACCTGCAGGCCGCGCAAAGCGCCGCCCTGCTGCGCCACCCCTGGCCGGGCAATGTGCGCGAACTGCAGAACGCCGCCGAACGCTTTGCCCTGGGCCTGGATCTGGACCTGGATGTCGAGCTGCAGGCTCCGGGGGAATCCTCGCCCACGGCGGAAGAGCTCGCCGGCAACCTCAGCGCCCAGGTGGAAGCCTTCGAGCGCAGCCTGATCTGCGCCGAACTGAGCCGCTCACACAGCTCCCTGCGCAGCCTGGCCGAGGCCCTCGGCGTGCCGCGCAAAACCCTGCACGACAAACTGCGCAAGCACGGTCTGAGCTTTGCCGAAACTGGCGGAAGCTCGCCAGAGCACAGCCGCTAACTGGCGGCTTTCCGCCATAAACCCCGAATAACGCGCCGCCTGCGGGCGGCCGCACGCCCCAGCCTGTGCCACCACCATCCTGGCCAATGCGGTCAAGGCGCGCCCTAGAGACGCGCGGCGCACGTCTGAACGAGCAATTTCGCCACGCTGGCACAGGCTGGCATGGCGGTTGCTCTACCCTCTTGCAGGCGATCCAACAAATACAAGTTCAGGCAATCGCTGCCAAGGCCCATCATTTTTCGACAGGCCGCCTAGACTTGTTCTTGTTCGCTCGCTCTACAGCGTTGCGGCGCATCACGCGCCAAGCAAAACAAAATAAGCAAAACAAGAGGAAGCATTCCATGTTCAAACTGACTGCCAAGGCGCTGGCTTGCGCCCTGTCGCTGAGCATCGCCGGCATGGCCCAGGCCGCCGACCCGATCGTGATCAAGTTCTCCCACGTTGTCGCTGACCACACCCCCAAAGGCCAGGGCGCAGCGCTGTTCAAAAAGCTCGCCGAAGAACGCCTGGGCGACAAGGTCAAGGTCGAGGTCTACTCCAACTCCTCGCTGTTCGGCGACGGCAAGGAAATGGAAGCGTTGTTGCTCGGTGACGTGCAGCTGATCGCGCCGTCCCTGGCCAAGTTCGAGCAGTACACCAAGCAGATCCAGGTATTCGACCTGCCGTTCCTGTTCCAGGACATGGCCGCCGTCGACCGCTTCCAGCAGAGCCCTGAAGGTCAGGCCCTGCTGAAATCCATGGAAGACAAGAACATCACCGGCCTGGCCTACTGGCACAACGGCCTCAAGCAGCTGTCGGCCAACAAGGCCCTGCGTGAGCCGAAAGATGCCCGTGGCCTGAAGTTCCGCGTACAGGCTTCCGCCGTACTGGAAGAGCAGTTCAAGGCCGTCAAGGCCAACCCGCGCAAAATGAGCTTCGCCGAGGTCTACCAGGGCCTGCAGACTGGCGTTGTAAACGGTGCCGAGAACCCCTACTCGAACATCTACAGCCAGAAGATGCATGAAGTGCAGAAGTTCATCACCGAGTCCAACCACGGTGTCCTGGACTACATGCTGATCACCAACACCAAGTTCTGGAACAGCCTGCCTGCCGATGTACGCAGCGAGCTGGACAAGATCGTCGTGGAAGTGACCGCCGAAGTGAACAAGCAGGCTGACGCCCTCAACGAAGGCGACAAGCAGCGCATCATCGAAGCCAAGACCAGCGAAATCATTACCCTGACCCCTGAGCAGCGCAATGCATGGCGCGATGCCATGAAGCCGGTCTGGAGCAAGTTCGAAGCCGAAATCGGTGCCGACCTGATCAAGGCTGCCGACGCTGCCAACCAGTAAGGCGGAGCAGGCTACGGCCTGAACCCAACCACAGCGCAGCCTTGCTGCTGCGCCATTGGCTGAATACCCAGGCAGGCCTTGCGGTCTGCCCGGGTACGCCGCTCTTAACCACTGGAGACTCTATTGATGAACGCCTTGCGGCGCGTCTGGGACCACTTCGAGGAAGGTTTTATCGCTTTCCTGCTGGCCGCCATGACGCTGGTGACCTTCGTCTACGTGATCCTCAACAACCTCTACACGCTGTTCTATAACCTGGCCGATCGCTGGGAAGGCGGTAGTGAGATGTTATTCGCCATTGGCGACAGCATTCTCGGCATGGCCCAGGCAATGACCTGGAGCATTGCCCTGACCAAGGCGCTCTTCGCCTGGTTGATCTTTTTCGGCCTGGCCTACGGTGTACGCACCGCCGGGCATATCGGCGTCGACGCCCTGGTGAAACTGGCGCGCAAACCGGTACAGCGGGTTATCGGCCTGATCGCCTGCCTGTGCTGCCTGGGTTACGCCGGCTTGATCAGCGTGGCCAGCTTCGACTGGATGCACACCCTGTTCACCGCCGGTATCGGGGCCGAAGACCTCGGTCACTACGGCATCATGCAATGGCACATCACCCTGATCGTGCCGTTCGGCTACGCCATGGTCTTTATCCGTTTTCTGGAAGTATTCATCCGCATCCTGCGCAACCAGCAGACCGGCCTGGGCCTGGCCGATGAAGCGGCCGAAGCGATGAAACTGACCGAACACGAGGAGCACAAGCCATGACCATCCTGTTCCTCTTCGCCCTGCTGTTCCTGATGATGTTTATCGGCGTGCCGATTGCCGTGTCCCTCGGCCTGGCCGGCTCGGTGACCATCATGCTGTTCAGCCCGGACTCGGTCCGTTCGCTAGCGATCAAGCTGTTCGAAACCAGCGAGCACTACACCTTGCTGGCGATCCCGTTCTTCCTCCTGTCCGGGGCCTTTATGACCACCGGCGGCGTGGCCCAGCGTCTGATCGACTTCGCCAACGCCTGTGTCGGCCATATCCGTGGCGGCCTGGCGATCTCCGCGGTGATGGCCTGCATGCTGTTCGCCGCCCTCTCCGGCTCGTCGCCGGCCACCGTGGCGGCCGTCGGCTCGATCGCCATCGCCGGCATGGTGCGCTCCGGTTACCCGCAGGCCTTCGGTGCCGGCATCGTCTGTAACGCCGGTACCCTGGGCATTCTGATCCCGCCGTCGATCGTCATGGTGGTGTATGCCGCGGCGACCGAGCAATCGGTCGGCAAGCTGTTTATGGCCGGCGTGGTACCGGGCCTGTTGCTGGGCGTGGCGCTGATGGTGGCGATCTATATCGTCGCGCGGAAGATGAACCTGCCGTCGATGCCACGGGCCAGCCTGCGTCAGCTGCTGAGTACCGCGCGCAAGGCGATCTGGGGCCTGCTGCTGATGGTGATCATCCTCGGCGGCATCTACTCGGGCATGTTCACTCCGACTGAAGCGGCTGCGGTAGCGGCGGTCTACGCCGGCTTCGTGGCGCTGTTCGTGTACAAGGACATGACCATCCGCGAGTGCCCCAAGGTGCTGCTGGAGTCCGGCAAGCTGACCATCATGCTGATGTTCATCATCGCCAACGCCATGCTCTTCGCCCACGTGCTGACCACCGAGCAGATCCCCCAGACCATCACCGCCATTGTGGTCGAGATGGGCCTGCAGCCCTGGCAGTTCCTGCTGGTGGTGAACATCGTGCTGCTGATTGCCGGTGCCTTTATGGAGCCGTCGGCGATCATCCTGATCCTCGCGCCGATCCTCTTCCCGATTGCCGTGCAGCTGGGCATCGACCCGATCCACCTGGGCATCATCATGGTGGTGAACATGGAAATCGGCCTGATCACCCCGCCGGTGGGCCTCAACCTGTTCGTCACCTCGGCGGTCACCGGCATGCCGCTGACCTCGGTGATCAAGGCCGCCTGGCCGTGGCTGATGCTGCTGCTCAGCTTCCTGATGATCATCACCTATGTGCCGGCCGTGTCCATGGCTCTGCCGACCTGGCTCGGCATGACCTGATTCAACTCCGTGTGTAGCAACGCACACCTTCAGCCCGGCCTTAGCGCCGGGCTTTTTTTGTCTAAAAAATGCTGACAAGTAGCCTGGATGCAATCCGGGAAAGGCTGTGCATGCACCACCGCTCCAGGACTGCGCCTAGGCTTATTCGGGCTACGAAACTTTGTAGTCAGACTGCAATCCGAAGAGGGTATCAATCCTTTAAGACACCCCCGAACTGTACTGCGCCAGACAATGCTCGGGCCTTGATTCAAGTCAGTCTTGCCCCGTGGTTTGTGTGCGTTCAATGAGCACTCGTACCCCAAGGAGGGCCGTGTCATGTCCCAGGCTTCGACAAAACTGCGGTTAGCCGCGCTTATCGCGCTGGTTGTAGGTTCAATGATCGGCGGCGGGATCTTCTCCCTGCCGCAGAATATGGCGGCCAGCGCCAGCGCCGGTGCCATTCTGATTGGCTGGGCAATCACCGCCGTGGGCATGCTGGCCCTGGCCTTCGTCTTCCAGAGCCTGGCCAATCGCAAACCGGAACTGGACGCTGGCGTCTATGCCTACGCCAAGGCCGGCTTCGGCGACTACATGGGCTTCTCCTCGGCCTGGGGTTACTGGATCAGTGCCTGGATCGGCAACGTCAGCTATTTCGTGCTGCTGTTCAGCACCCTCGGCTATTTCTTCCCGGTATTCGGCGAGGGCAACACTCTGCCCTCTATCGTCGGAGCCTCGCTGCTGCTCTGGGCTGTGCATTTTCTGGTGCTGCGCGGCATCCGCGAGGCGGCTTTGATCAACCTGGTCACCACCGTTGCCAAGATCGTGCCGCTGCTGCTGTTTGTCGTCCTCACCGCCATCGCCTTCAAGCTCGAGGTATTCACCGCCGACTTCTGGGGCCGCGGCAACCTGGAGCTGGGCAGCGTGATGGACCAGGTGCGCAACATGATGCTGGTCACCGTCTGGGTGTTTATCGGCATCGAAGGGGCCAGCGTCTATTCGGCTCGCGCCGAAAACCGTGCCGATGTCGGCAAGGCCACGGTGATCGGCTTCCTCGGGGTATTGCTGCTATTGGTGATGGTCAACGTGCTGTCCATGGGCATCCTGAGTCAGGCCGAACTGGCCGGATTGAAGAACCCCTCGATGGCCGGGGTGCTGCAGCAGGTGGTCGGGCCCTGGGGCGCGGCGCTGATTGGCATCGGCCTGATCGTCTCGCTGCTCGGCGCGCTGCTGTCCTGGACCCTGCTCTGCGCGGAGATCCTGTTCGTCGGTGCACGCGATCAGACCATGCCGAACTTCCTGAAAAAGGAAAACGCCAAGCACGCGCCGGTCAACGCGCTCTGGCTATCCAACGGGCTGATCCAGCTGTTTCTGATCGTCACCCTGTTCAACGACGCCACCTACCTCAAGCTGCTGTACCTGGCCACGTCGATGATCCTGCTGCCGTATTTCTGGTCCGCCGCCTATGCGGTGCTGCTGGCGGTACGCGGCGAGACCTACGAAGGCCAGCCCGGTGCACGGCGCAAGGATCTGCTGATCGGCCTGATCGCGGTGATCTATGCGGTGTGGCTGGTGTATGCCGGCGGGGTGCAGTACGTCCTGCTGTCGGCGCTGCTCTATGCGCCGGGCGCGCTGTTCTTCGCCAAAGCCAGGAGTGAGCAGGGCCAGGCAGTGTTCACCCGCGTGGAGCAACTGATCTTCCTGACCGTATTGATCGGTGCCGGCATTGCCGCCTATGGCCTCTATGCCGGCTTCCTCAGCCTCTAACAGAAGGATTTATGACATGAGTACTGGAAAACTCGGGGTGCATTCAGAAGTCGGCAAGCTGCGCAAGGTTATGGTCTGTTCGCCGGGCCTGGCGCACCTGCGCCTGACACCGAACAACTGCGACGAGCTGCTGTTCGATGACGTGATCTGGGTCAGCCAGGCCAAGCGTGACCACTTCGACTTCGTCAGCAAGATGCGCGAGCGTGGCGTCGAAGTGCTGGAGATGCACAACCTGCTGACCGATACCGTGCAGAATCCCGCAGCGCTGCAGTGGATTCTCGACCGCAAGATCACCGCCAACCTGGTCGGTATCGGCCTGCAGAACGAGGTGCGCAGCTGGCTGGAAAGCCTGAGCCCACGCACCCAGGCCGAACAGCTGATTGGTGGCGTGGCGGTGGCCGACTTGCTCAAAGGGCTGGGTGAAAGCGCCAGCCTGAAGATGCTCGGCGAGTTCATCGGCCCGGCCAGTTTTGTCGTGCCACCGCTACCCAACACCCTGTTCACCCGTGACACCAGCTGCTGGATTTACGGCGGCGTCACCCTCAACCCGATGCATTGGCCGGCGCGCCGTCAGGAAACCCTGCTGGCCAGCGCCATCTATAAGTTTCATCCCGACTTCGCCAATGCCGACTTCGAGACCTGGTACGGCGACCCTGATCTCGACCACGGTTCGGCCAGCCTGGAAGGGGGCGATGTGATGCCGATTGGCAATGGTGTGGTGTTGATCGGCATGGGCGAGCGCAGTTCGCGCCAGGCCATCGGCCAGTTGGCGCAGAACCTGTTCGCCAAGGGCGCGGTCGAACGGGTGATAGTCGCCGGCCTGCCGCAGTCGCGAGCGGCCATGCACCTGGACACGGTGTTCAGCTTCTGCGATCGCGACCTGGTGACCATCTTCCCCGACGTGGTCAACCAGATCGTACCGTTCAGCCTGCGCCCCGACCCGAGCAAACCGGGCGGCATCGATATCCGCCGCGAAGACCAGCCGTTCCTGCAGGTGGTGGCCGAAGCGCTGAACCTGAAGCGACTGCGCACCGTGCAAACCGGCGGTGACAGCTACGAGGCCGAGCGCGAGCAGTGGGACGACGGCAACAACGTGCTGGCGCTCGAACCGGGGGTGGTGATCGGTTACGACCGCAACACCTACACCAATACCCAATTGCGCAAGGCCGGGGTGGAAGTCATCACCATCGATGCCAGCGAACTGGGCCGCGGCCGCGGCGGCGGCCATTGCATGAGCTGCCCAATCGTCCGCGATCCTGTCGATTACTAATTGCGCACGGCAGGCTTTACCCAGGCCTGCCACGCCCATTTCTCACAAGGAAACTGTCATGGCGTTCAATCTGCACAACCGCAACCTGCTCAGCCTGATGCATCACAGCCCCCAGGAACTGCGCTATCTGCTGGACTTGGCCCGCGACCTGAAACGCGCCAAGTACACCGGCACCGAGCAGCAGCATCTCCAGCGCAAGAACATCGCCCTGATCTTCGAGAAGAGTTCGACCCGCACCCGCTGCGCCTTCGAGGTCGCGGCCCATGATCAGGGTGCCCATGTCACCCTGATAGAGCCGGGCTCCTCGCAGATCGGCCACAAGGAGAGCATGAAGGACACCGCCCGCGTGCTGGGGCGCATGTTCGACGCCATCGAGTACCGTGGTTTCGGCCAGGAAATAGTCGAGGAGCTGGCCAAGTACGCCGGTGTGCCGGTGTTCAATGGCCTGACTGCAGAGTTTCACCCGACCCAGATGATTGCCGACGTGCTGACCATGCGCGAGCACAGCGACAAACCGCTGCATGACATCAGCTATGCCTACCTCGGCGATGCCCGCTACAACATGGGCAACTCGCTGCTGATGGTCGGTGCCAAGCTGGGCATGGACGTGCGCATCGGTGCACCCAGGGAGCTCTGGCCGGCAGCCGAGTTTGTCGCCCAATGCCAAGCCTTCGCCGACGCCAGTGGCGCGCGCCTGACCCTCACCGATGACCCCGAGGAAGCGGTCAAGGGCGTCGACTTCATCCACACCGATGTCTGGGTCTCCATGGGCGAACCTGAGGAGGTATGGGACCAGCGCATCGCCCAGCTGCTGCCCTACCAGGTGAATGCGCAGATGATGAAGGCTGCGGCCAATCCCCGGGTGAAATTCATGCATTGCCTGCCGGCCTTTCATAACAGCGAGACGGAAGTGGGCAAGGAGTTGGCCGAGCGCCACCCCAATCTGGCGAACGGCGTGGAAGTCACCGAAGAGGTGTTCGAGTCGCCAGCCAATATTGCCTTCGATCAGGCGGAAAACCGCATGCACACCATCAAGGCCATTCTGGTTTCGGCGCTGGCTGATATCTGACCGCTTACCCGCCCATGTGGCGGTCGCTGGACAGCCAGCGGGCTCCGCGACTGTCCAGCCTACCGCGGGCAGGCAAGGCCATCACCTCCTAGGGGACATGCACAATGCGTATCGTCGTTGCACTGGGCGGCAACGCCCTCCTTCGCCGTGGTGAACCCATGACCGCGGACAATCAACGGATCAATATCCGTATCGCCGCCGAACAGCTGGCCAAGATCGCCCCCGGTATCGAGCTGGTCGTGGCCCACGGCAATGGCCCCCAGGTCGGCCTGCTATCCCTGCAGGCCGCCGCTTACACCGAGCTCACCCCCTATCCGCTGGATGTGCTGGGTGCCGAAACCGAAGGCATGATCGGCTACATGATCGAACAGGAACTGGGCAACCTGCTGCCCGTCGAGGTGCCTTTCGCCACCCTGCTGACCCAGGTGGAAGTCGACCCGGCCGACCCGGCCTTTCAACACCCGAGCAAACCGATCGGCCCGGTCTATAGCAAGGCCGAGGCCGAGCGCCTGGCCGCCGAAAATGGCTGGAGCATCGCCGCCGATGGCGACCGCTTTCGCCGCGTGGTCGCCAGCCCGCGGCCGACCCGGATCTTCGAAATCCGCCCGATCCAATGGCTGCTGGAAAAAGGCACGGTGGTGATCTGTGCCGGCGGCGGTGGCATTCCTTGCGTCTACGATGCCCAGCGCAAGCTGCACGGCGTCGAGGCGGTGATCGACAAAGACCTCTGTTCGGCGCTGCTGGCCGAACAGCTGGCGAGCGATCTGCTGGTGATCGCCACCGATGTCAGCGCGGTATTTAGCGACTGGGGCCAGGCGACGCAAAGAACCATCAGCGCCGCCCACCCGGACGCACTGGCCGAGCTCGACTTTGCCGCCGGCTCTATGGGGCCCAAGGTCCAGGCCGCCTGCGAGTTCGCCCGCAATACCGGTAAGGTCGCGGTGATCGGCTCGCTGGCGGATATTGAAGCCATCGTTCAAGGCAAGGCCGGCACCCGGATCAGCACGGCGCAAACGGGCATTGATTACCGCTGACAGCCACTGTCCATACCCACAAGGGGCTTCACCATGAGCGAACCCGGCCATCTGCTTATCACCCGTGCGCCCTTGCAACCCAACGACTTTGGCTACGACATCGACCTCGAGTATCACGTGGTCAATGACCCTGAGACGGGCAAAGCCATGCACTTTCGCATGCACGGTGCAATCAACGGCACAGCCTTCACCGAGGAGTTCGAACTGCGCAGGGATATGGCGTGCAACTTTGCCAGCAACTGTTCCCACCTCGCGCAGAAACACGGCCTGCCGAAACGGCGAATATCATTGCAATGCACCACAAATACGATGTCATGTTCGAAGACATCCGCCAGCGCCTCGACCTCAAGTCCGGTGAGGCGGTGCAACCCGAGCACCTGGCATAAGGGGCAGCGCCTCACCGGACGTCAGCGACTCGTACCCGGAGATCACCTCGAACAGCTCGGCATCGATGCTGCTCTGGCGCAGGCGGTTGAAGTCACTGCGCAGCGTCTCCAGCAGCTCCTCGATGTTTTTATCCGCCCGCTGCATCGCCGCCAGGCGGCTGGCGTTCTCGCTGGCCAGTGACTCGGCACAGGCGCGAAACAGCGAAATGAACAGGTATTCGCGGATCAGCGCGCGTAGGGTCTGCTGGGCATCATGGAGAATTTCCGGCAGAGCGCCGCCGGGCCAGGGGATTTGCGCCAGGTTCTGCTGCCATTGCCGATCCAGGGGCAGCAGCCGCTGACAGACAGGTGCGTAGCTCATGCCGGCCTGCGGACGGTTATGAAACACATAAAAACGCGCCAGCTCACTGGTCACATGCGCTTCGCTGTCCAGCTGAATCTGCCCCACCAGCGGCGCAATGCCCTTGACCGAACTGGGCACGCGGAACAGCCCCTTGAGCGGCAGACCAGCCTGTTCCAGGCTGCCATGCACACGCTCACCCACCGCCCAGACCTGCAGATCGCCGGGCATATCGGCGAGGGTCTCGATAGCGAACTCGGCCACCTGCTCATTGAACTGGCCTACCAGCCCCTGATCGGAGCCGAACACGATAGCGCCGATGGCGGCCTTCGCTCCGGGTGCCGGTTCGATGGCCCGGCGCGCCTGGACCTGAGGCTGGCGCAGACACAGGCTCAGGCCCAGCTCGACGCTGCGGTAATACTCGGCCAGGGCCTGCACCGATTGCTCATATTGGCCGATGCTGGCACCGGCCAGGGCTTTCATCGAACGCACCACCGACTGCAGATCGCCAGCACTGGCGATGCTGCGGCGCAGGCTGGCCGGGGTATCGCTCATGGCCGGCTCTCGGCGGCGTTATCCGGCTCATCCACGACCTGAGTGGCGGGTGCGCTTTCGGCCTGAAAGGCCCGCAGCGCCTGGCGAGCGGTCTCGATAATTGCCTCACGGTCGTCATCGCGCAGCTTGCCCGCTGCCTGCAGGCGCTCGCGCAGCTCCTCGGGCAAGAGTTCTGCCGCTGCGGCGACCGCCGCGCCAGCCGCGCGCATCTGCGCCAGGGCGATGTCGTCGAACAGCCCGCCGCTCAGGGCCAGCAAGGTGGCGATTTGCGCCGATACCGACACCGGGGCGAACTCCACCTGTTTCAGGCAGGCGCGAATCCGCCGGCCATGCTCGATAACCAGCTGGGTGTCGGCATCCAGACGCGCGCCGAAGCGGGCAAAGGTCTCCAGCTCTTCAAACTGCGCATACGCCAGTTTCAGATCGCCCGCCACCGCACGATACGCCGCCCGTTGCGCCTTACCACCGACCCGCGACACCGACTTGCCGACATCCACGGCGGGCAATACGCCCAGCTCGAACAGCACCGGCGACAGGTAGATTTGGCCATCGGTAATGGAAATCAGATTGGTCGGAATATAGGCGGAGATGTCCTGGGCTTCGGTCTCGATGATTGGCAGCGCGGTCAACGAGCCCGCCCCAAGCGCCTCGTTCAGGTGGGTGGCGCGCTCCAGCAGGCGCGAATGGATATAGAAGATGTCTCCGGGAAACGCCTCGCGCCCCGGCGGCCGGCGCAGCAGCAGGGACAGCTCGCGGTACGCGCGGGCATGCTGGGTCAGGTCGTCGTAGACGATCAGCACATCGCGCCCGGCCTGCATAAAGTGTTCGGCGATACTGGTCGCCGCATAGGGGGCGATATAGGCCAGACCAGGTGCCGCATTGCCCTCGGTGACCACCACCACGGTGTAGGCCAGCGCGCCTTTCTCGCGCAGGATCGCCACGGCCTTGGCCACCGCCGAGGCGCGCTGGCCGATGGCGCAATACACACAGAGCACATTCTGGTCGTGCTGGTTGAGAATGGTATCCAGGGCGATGGCGGTCTTGCCGGTCTGCCGATCGCCGAGGATCAACTCGCGCTGGCCACGGCCGATCGGAATCAGCGCATCGATGACCTTGAGGCCGGTCTGCAGTGGCTGGCTGACCGGTGCCCGGTCCATGATCGGCACCGCCGGCCGCTCGATCGGCAAGCGCACGCTGCAGGCCACCGGCCCCAGACCATCGAGGGGCTGACCCAGGGGATCGATGACCCGTCCAAGCAGCGCCTCGCCTACCGCCACATCCATCACCCGACCGGTGCGTTCGACCTGATCGCCGGCCTGCAGATGGGCGTAATCGCCCAGCAGCACCACACCTATTTCAGTTTCGTCGAGGTTGAAGACGATACCGAATACGTCACCGGGGAAACTCAGCAACTCCTCAAAACCGGCACCCGGCAGACCACTGACAGTGGCGATGCCGGTGGACACCTGGGTGATGGTGCCCACCTCGCTTAGCCGCAGCTGGGCCTGGAAGGCTTGGCGAGTCTGGCCGATACCGCTCAGGGTGCGCTCGAGCACCTGCTGCAGAGCGTCCTCAGGAGCATTCATGGCTGGGCCTGCAGCAGCTCGTCTACGCCTTGCTCCAGCGCCTGCAGGTAGTCGCTGATGCTCCAGGCCAGGCGCTGGCCATTGCAGCTCAGCTCGATCCCGCCCAGCAGTTCGGCCTTGGGCTCGAAACGCAGGGCAATCTCGCCGTCAAAGCATTGATTCAGCGCCTCTTGCAGCTGCCGGCGCTGCGCGGCCGGCAACTCGAAGGCGCTGCGCAGCAGCACCGGCTCGCTACCGAGTGCAATGGCCTCGGCCAGGCGCTGCCGCGCTGGCGCTTCGAGGCGCTGCAACTGCTCGATAAACGCCGCGACCAGGCGCTCTTCCAGGCTGCTGCCGGCCAGGTCGGCCAGGGCTTTGCGGGCGATGGCGAAGACCTCGTGCTGGACCCGCTGGGCCAGGGCCATGTTGAGCTTGTTGGCGTCATTGCGTAGCGCCTCCTGGCGCTTGGCGCTCATGGCCTCGGCCGCTTGCCGCGCATTGTCCAGCAGACGCTGGCGCTCAAGCTGCACCTGCGCCACGGCCTCGCTGAGCAGCGTGGCGCGTTGCGCCTCGAAGGCCTGGTTCTTATCTTCGAACTCGGCGCGCTCACGTTGCGCTTCGGCCTTCTGCCCGGCGGCATCGGCCAGCTGCGCGGCGATCAGCTGCTCGCGGGCGGCGATCGCGCGCAGGATTGGCTGGTACAGGAAGCGCTTCATCAACCAGACCAGCACGACAAAGTTGAGCACCTGGGCGGCGACAGTAAACCAGTCGATCAGCATGGCTTTACTGACCCGCAGCTTGGGCGATGGCGGCGTTCCAGAACGGGTTGGCAAACAGCAGGATCATCGACACCACGAAGCAGTAAATCGCCGTGGACTCGATCATCGCCAGGCCGACAAACAAGGTACGCGTGATAGTCGCCGAGGCATCCGGCTGCTGGGCCAGGGAGGTCAGGGCCGTGGCCACCGCGCGGCCTTCGGCCAGGGCCGGGCCCATGGTGCCGAAACCGGTGGTGAGTCCGGCCATGACAATTGAAACCAGAGCAATCAGGGTCAAGCTGTCCATGGAGAATCCTTACTGAAGTGAATAAAAGCTCAAGCCGGCGACTGTGGTCGCGGCTTGCGGGTTCGGGTGGCGGCGGCGATGTAGACCGCGGCGAGGATGCTGAAGATATAGGCCTGGACCATGCCGGTAAGCAGGCCAAGCAGGGTCATGACAATGGGAAACAGAAACGGGGTAATCGCCAGCAGAATGCCGATGATCATCGCCCCGCTCATCATGTTGCCAAACAGCCTCACGGCCAGGGCCAGGGTGCGCGAAACCTCGCTGATCAGGTTGAACGGCAGCATGATCCAGGTCGGTTCGAGGTAGGTCGCCAGGTAGCCGCGCAGGCCCTGATCACGGATGCCATACATGGGCACCGCCACCAGCACGCAAGCGGCCAGCGCAACGGTGGTGGAGAGCGAACCGGTCGGCGGCTCGAAGCCTGGGATCACCGTGCACAGACTGGCCGCGGCGACGAACAGAAACAGCGTACCGAGAAAGCCCAGGTAGCGTTGCGGCTGCGCCAGGCCAATCTCGCCGATCTGTTGTTCAATCCCGCTGACGATGATTTCCAGCAGGTTCTGCCACGATGAACGCTGGTGATCGCGGGACAGTCTGGCGGTGATCAACCGCGAGCCCAGCACCAGGACCAGCATCAGCGCCCAGGTATAAACGATGGTGGCGTTCAGCTTGAACAGGCCGAGTTGCCAGAAGATCACTTCATCCGGGCTAAGGTGCATGGCTGGCCTCCTCGGTCGCAATACCCGCAGCGGGTTGCCCCGGCCGGGTCAGGCGGGTCACCAGCAGGCGGGCCAGCAAGAAGCCCAGAAGGCAGGCCAGCAAGCGCCGCCAGTCGTCGCCGGCCACCCAGTAGAACCCAGCCAGGGTCAGACTCAGACGCAGCAGCAGACTGGTGAATATCCACAGCGCCGGACGGCTGGAGGTCAGGCCGCGGCGCAGCGTCCACCACAATCCGACGAAAAACAGTGCGCCAAGCATGGTGCCGGCCACCCCCGCCAGCGCCATAAAGATGATCTCATTGATGCTCATCGTGCTGGTCCTCCTGCTCTTCGCGCATAGCGCGGTCTTCCTTGGTCACCCAATGCCAGGCATTGAAACAACCGAGCAACAGCCCGGCCACCAGCAGCGCCAGGGTCCAGGAGCGCGACCCCGGATAATGGCGATCCAACCACAGGCCCAGCGCCGCGCCCAGCAGCGTAGGCACCACCACCGACCAACCGATCAAGCCCATCATGCCCAGGCCAAACCAGACGCCCGGCGTGGCATTGCGCCGCGCCTTGAGTTTGCGCGCAGCCTTGCGCCCAACCTGCTCGGCAAAATCTGCCGGTGGCTTGCGCGGTGCTTCTGGTGGGTGTTTTTTTTCGCTCATGTTCAGGGCCGTTGATCTGGATTATTTGTCTTGGAATGTCGCGAAACGGCGTAAAAAGCCGCTTTCCAGCTTGGCCATCAACGAACGCACGCCTTGCTCATTTTCATCCAGGGTCAGAAACTCCTGCTCCACCGCCTCGCGCAACTGCGCGAGGTCGCTGCCACGCAAGGCCCGGCGCACGGATATCAGCACCTGGGCACCGGTCTTGACCAGCACCCCTTCATCCACCGCTACAAATACCTCGCCGTCGGCGGCGGTTTCATAGATCAGAATCCCCGGCGTCAGCGCCGCCACACAGTCGAGGCGCTGCGGCAGCAGGCCGAACGAGCCACCGCGGGTCTCTGCCACCAGGCGCGACACACCCCTGACCTCGGCGAATATCTGGAACGGCAGCAACAGCTTAAGGTTCATGCTGGTCGCTGCCATGTTCCACCTCCTCTGCTGCCTGCGGCTGTGGCGAGGCCGTGGCACCGCGCTGCTTGGCGTAGGCCTCATCGACCGCACCGATCATATAGAGCGCACTTTCGGGAAGGTCCTTGAATTCGTCGGCGAGAATTCGCTCGCAGCCGTCCAGGGCGTCTTCCAGGCTGACCAGCTTGCCAGTCAGGCCAGTGAACTGCTCGGTGGTGAAAAACGGCTGGGTGAAAAAGCGCTCCAGGCGTCGGGCCCGAGCCACCACACTGCGGTCCTCCTGGGATAGCTGCTCAATGCCGAGCATGGCGATGATGTCTTTCAGCTGGGCGTATTGCGCCAGGGTGCGGCGGATCGCCTGGGCCAGCAGATAGTGGCGTTCGCCGACGATACCCGGGGTGGCCATCTTCGAGCTGGACTGCAACGGGTCGATGGCTGGATACAGGCCTTCGCTGGCCCGTTTGCGCGACAGCACGATCGACGCCGAAAGGTGACCGAAGGTGTGCACCGCAGCCGGGTCAGTGAAATCATCGGCGGGCACATAGACCGCCTGAATCGAGGTAATGGCGCCGTTGTCGGTGTTGGCGATGCGCTCTTCCAGCCCTGCCAGCTCGGTGCCCATGGTCGGCTGGTAGCCCAGGCGCGAGGGCATCTGCCCCAGCAGCCCGGAGATCTCGGAGCCGGCTTGAATAAAGCGGAAGATATTGTCGATCAGCAGCAAGACATCGCGGTGCTGGTCGTCGCGAAAATACTCGGCCATGGTCAAGGCCGCGTGGCCGATGCGAAAGCGCGCCCCGGGCGGCTCGTTCATCTGCCCGAACAGCATCACCATATTGGGCAACACGCCGGCGGCTTTCATGTCGCGGTACAGTTCTTCGCCTTCGCGGGACCGCTCGCCAATGCCGCAGAAGATGCTAACGCCCTCCTGATGGCTGACCATGTTGTGGATCATCTCCGTCAGCAGCACGGTCTTGCCCACCCCGGCCCCCCCAAACAGGCCGGCCTTGCCGCCCCGCTCCAGGGGCGACAGCACATCGATGACCTTGATCCCGGTGACGAAGACTTCCGCCTGGGTCGAGCGCTGGATCAGGGGCGGCGGTGCCTGGTGCACGGAACGCCACTGCATATCGCTCAAGGGTGGTTCGCGGTCGATGGTGTTGCCGAACACATCAAACATGCGCGAGACAATGGCCTTGCCCACCGGGGCCTTGAGCGGCCCTCCGGTGTTTTCCACGCGCATGCCACGAGCCAGGCCCTGGGTCGGCGTCAGGGCGATTCCGCGGACATGCTGGGCATCGCGCTGCACCAGCACTTCAATCACGATCTGCCCGGTCGGGCCGGTGCGCAGCAGCGAGTAGATGGGCGGCAACTCGGCAGCAAAGCGCATATCCACCACGCTACCGCGCACGGCCACCACCACGCCGTGGCTCACGTCAACAGGTGCCGGGTCGCTGTCAGATGCTGCAAGCGGACGATTCATCGGCGGGACTCAGGCTCTATAGCGATAAAACTTGGACAAGCAGTATGCGCTTAACACTCACCTCCAAACGTAATAAAACCCAAAGCGAAGCCTCTAGCCCGCCGCCAGTGCCTTAGCTTGCTCACGCAGCACGAACTTCTGCACCTTGCCGGTGGAGGTTTTCGGCAGCGCGGTAAACACCACGCAGCCCGGCACCTTGAAGCGCGCCATGCGCTGCTGACAGAAGGCGATCACCTCCTGCTCGGTCAGTTCGACGCCCGGCTTGGGGGTGACGAAGGCGCAGGGGGTTTCGCCCCATTTGTCGTGGGCCATGGCCACCACCGCCGCTTCGAGGATCTGCGGATGGCGATACAGCACGTCCTCCACCTCGATGGAGGAGATGTTCTCGCCGCCGGAGATGATGATGTCCTTGGAGCGGTCCTTGATCTCCACATAACCATCTTCGTGCCACACCGCCAGGTCGCCGGAGTGGAACCAGCCGCCGGCGAAGGCTTCGGCGGTGGCCGAGGGGTTCTTCAGGTAACCCTTCATCACCACGTTGCCGCGCATAAAGATTTCGCCGATGGTCTGGCCGTCTTTCGGCACTGGCTGCAGGGTATCCGGGTCGGCCACCATCAGGCCGTCGAGCAGCGGCGCACGCACGCCCTGACGGGATTTCAGGCGAGCGCGCTGTTCCGGCGTTTCACTGTCCCACTCGCTTTTCCATTCGCAGGCCACGCTGGGGCCGTAGGTTTCGGTCAGGCCATAGACGTGGGTCACGCGGAACTCCAGGGCTTCCATGGCTTCGATCACCGCCGCGGGTGGCGCGGCACCGGCGGTCAGTACCTTGACCGGCCGGGTCTTCAACGCCTTCAACTCCTCACTGGCATTGGCCAGCATATTCAGCACGATCGGCGCACCGCAGAAGTGGTCGACACCGTGCTCGGCGATGGCTGGGTAGATGGCTTCGGCGCGCACGTGGCGCAGGCACACGTTGACTCCGACATAGGCCGCCAGCGCCCAGGGGAAACACCAGCCGTTGCAGTGGAACATCGGCAGGGTCCAGAGGTACACCGGGAAGCGGCTCATGTCCCAGCACATGGCGTTGGACAGGGCATTGAGGTGCGCGCCGCGGTGGTGGTAAACCACGCCCTTGGGATTGCCGGTGGTACCGGAGGTGTAGTTGAGGGAGATCGCCTGCCATTCGTCGGCCGGCATCTGCCAGGCATAGTCGGCATCGCCTTCGGCGAGCAGGGTTTCGTAATCGAACTGGCCGATCAACTGGCCGTCCCGATATTCCGGGTCGTCGATGCCGATGATCAGCGGGCGATTGGGCAGATGGCTGGTGGCGCGCTGCACCAGCTCGCCGAACTCCTTGTCCACCAGCAGCACCTTGGCTTCGCCGTGCTGCAGGATAAAGGCGATGGCTTCGGCATCCAGGCGGGTGTTGATGGCATTGAGCACGGCACCGCACATCGGCACGCCGAAGTGCGCCTCGAACATCGCCGGGCCGTTAGGGGCGATCACCGCCACCGTATCGCCCAGGCCGATGCCGCGCTTGGCCAGGGCCGAGGCCAGGCGGATGCAGCGACTGTAGGTGTCACCCCAGGTCTGGCGCAGGCCGCCGTTGATCAGCGCCAGGCGCTGCGGATAGACGCTGGCGGCGCGCTCGAGAAAGCTCAAGGGGCTGAGTGCCTGGAAATTCGCCGCGTCACGCGGCATGCCGTACTCATAGGGATTGACGCTGTGCATTATTGTTCTCCGGCGAAAGGCTGGAGAAACCATAGCAGTCGTGCGGTTTTACCGAAGCCCTACCTTGGTCGAAACCGTGACTCACAGGTCAGAAATCACGTCAGCATAGGCACCCAAGGAACCATGCCGCGCGGTATCAGCGGTGCCTTTCCTGCACAGAAACCACCACGGCAAGTCTTTATCGCGTTATCTGCGCTTGCCCGGCGACATCTTCAGAAGGAGTTTTCGAGTGACCTCACGTCTACCTGTGATCGTTGGTTTTGGTGGCTACAACGCGGCCGGGCGCAGCTCCTTTCACCATGGCTTCCGCCGCACCGTGATCGAATCGATGGACAGCGCCACACGCCAACAGACCCTGGCCGGCCTGGCGGTGATGATGAAGCTGGTCCAGGTGGTCGACGGTGTCTATCGCGATGACGAGGGCCATGCCCTGAGCCCGGCCGAGATCGACAGCCGCTTCGCCGAACAGATCCTCGCTTCGACCCTGGTGCGACGCATCGAAAAGCAGCACCTGGACCCCGATGCTGCCCACTGGCAGAAGACCATCGATATCAGCGCCACCGCCGGTCACCCGCTGAGCTTTATCACCCTGCGCAAGCACCTGCCGGACCCGTTGCCCAGCGACTGGACGGTGGACGAGCTGAACGCCAGCGAAGTGCTGGTGACCCTGCACGACAACTGCGAATTCAAGGTCGACAGCTACCGCGCCCTGCCGGTGAAATCCGCCGGCCAGCTGCCCACAGGTTTCGAGCCCAGCGAGCTGTACAACGCGCGCTTCCACCCGCGCGGCCTGGCCATGACCATAGTCGGCGTGACCGACGCCCTGCGCGCCACCGGTATCGACTGGCAGGCCATCATGCAGCGCGTGGCCCCGGATGAAGTGGCGGTATTCGCCAGCTGCATCATGAGCCAGCTCGACGAAAACGGTTTTGGCGGCCTGATGCAGTCGCGCCTCAAAGGCGGCCGGGTTACCGCCAAGCAGCTGGCCCTGGGCCTCAACACCATGCCGGCGGATTTCATCAACGCCTATGTGCTGGGCAGCGTCGGCAGCACCGGGGCCATCACCGGGGCCTGCGCCACCTTCCTCTACAACCTGCAGAAGGGCATCGAGCAGATCGCCTCGGGCAAGGCGCGGGTGGTCATAGTCGGCAGCAGCGAGGCACCGATCAACCAGGAATGCATCGAGGGTTACGGGGCCATGGGGGCCCTGGCCACCGAAGATGGCCTGCGTCAGGTCGAAGGCAAGGATGCGGTGGACTTCCGCCGTGCCAGCCGCCCGTTTGGCGACAACTGCGGCTTTACTCTGGCCGAGGCCTGCCAGTTCGTGGTGCTGATGGACGACGCCCTGGCCCTGGAGCTGGGCGCGGATATCCATGGCGCAGTGCCAGATGTGTTTATCAATGCCGACGGCTTCAAGAAATCCATTTCCGCCCCCGGCCCGGGCAACTACCTGACCGTGGCCAAGGCCGTGGCCAGCGCCGTGCAACTGCTGGGTATCGACGCGGTGCGCCAGCGCAGCTTTGTGCATGCGCACGGTTCCAGCACCCCGGCCAACCGGGTGACCGAATCGGAAATCCTCGACCGCATCGCCAGCGCCTTCGCCATCGATCAGTGGCCGATCACCGCGGTAAAAGCCTTTGTCGGCCACTCCCTGGCCACCGCCAGCGGCGACCAGGTGATCTCGGCCCTGGGCAGTTTCAAGTACGGCATCATCCCGGGCATCAAGACCATCGATGCAGTGGCGGACGACGTGCACCAGCAGCACCTGAGCTTCGCTACCCAGGATCGCTCACGCGCCCCGGAGCAGCTGGACCTGTGCTTTATCAACTCCAAGGGATTCGGCGGCAACAACGCCAGCGCCCTGCTGCTGGCACCCCATGTGGTCGAGAAGATGCTGCGCAAGCGTCACGGCGAAACGGCCTATGCCGCCTACCTGCAGCGCCGCGAAACCACCCGCGCCGCCGCCCAGGCCTACGACGCCCAGGCGTTGCTGGGCGATCTGGGCATCATCTACAACTTCGGCAACGACCTGATCGACGACCAGGGTATCGAGATCAGCCGCGAGCAGATCAAGGTGCCGGGCTTCGCCCAGCCGCTGGTGTTCAAGAAGGATGAGCGCTACGGCGACATGCTCGACTAAGCCGAGCCACAGCTGCATCTGTAGGAGCAGGCTTGCCCGCGATCAAGCGCAAGCCTATCGCGGCCATGGGCCGCTCCTACAGATTGTGAGCGACGTAGGATGGATTGAGCGCAGCGATACCCATCACGCAACCGGAATATTCGCGGTCAATCCAGCGCGCGGGCTAGCTGGATCAGCTCGGCGCGCCATTCGGCGGCGGCCGGCAGGGCCAGAAAGGATGGGTTGAGCAGGGATTCGCGTGCTTCATAGCCCAGCGCCTCGCCCTTGAGATTCAGCACCTCGCCCCCCGCCCCTTCCAGCACGCCCTGGGCGGCGGCGGTGTCCCACTGCGAGGTCGGGGCCAGGCGCGGGTAGCAATCGGCATTGCCTTCGGCCAGCAGGCAGAACTTCAGCGAGCTGCCGACGCTGGTCAGTTGCAGGTCGCCGAAGCGCTCGCTCAAGCCTGTCAGCAAGGCCTCCTGAGCCGGACTGGAGTGCCGCCGGCTGGCCACCAGGGTGAAGGCGTCCTCCGGGGCCAGGCGCACGCTGATCGCCTCGCTGATACCCGCCGCATCGGCGCGCCAGGCCCCCAGGCCGGCACCGCCGTAGTAGCAGCGGCCATTGGCCGGAATGCCGACCACGCCGAACACCACCCGCCCCTCTTCGATCAGCGCCACGTTGACGGTGAATTCCTCGGAGCCTGCGATAAATTCCTTGGTGCCATCCAGCGGATCGACCAGCCACCAGCGGCTCCACTGGGCACGCTCGCTCAGGGCGATATCCGCGGCCTCCTCGGACAGCACCGGGATGCTCGGGTCGAGGGTAATCAGGCCGGCGTCGAGAATATGATGGGCGGCCATATCGGCGGCGGTTACCGGCGAGGCGTCGGCCTTTTCGTTCACTACAACGTCGTTGCGCCAGTGCGGCAGGATGGCGGCACCGGCCTGACGCACCAGTTCGATGACTGCGGGAATCAGCGGATGGCTCACAGGCTGAAGGCTCCACGCTGGATCAACAGGTCGCGGGCCAGATAGAGCGCCGCCAGGGCGCGGCCTTCGCTGAACTGCGGATGCTGGATCAGGCTCGACAGCTCGCGCAGGTTGACCTTGTCGACGCGCATCGGCTCGGGCTCATCGCCCGGCAGGCGCTCCTCGAACAGGTCCCAGGCCAGTACCACCTGGATCTTCTGGCTCATATAACCGGGCGACAGGCTCAGCTCGGTCAGGTGCTCCAGCTGCCGCGCACCGAAACCGGCCTCCTCCTTGAGTTCGCGGTTGGCCGCCACCAGGGCGTCCTCGCCCGGCTCGATCAGGCCCTTGGGCAGCGACAGCTGGTAGTCGTCGGTGCCGCCGCAGTACTCCTCCACCAGCAAGGCATGCTCGGCATCGGCCATGGCCACCACCATCACAGCACCATAGCCCACGCCCTTGCCCACCAGTCGCTCGTAGGTGCGCTCCACGCCGTTGCTGAAGCGCAACTGCAGCTCCTCGACACGGAACAGGCGACTGCTGGCGACTATCTCGCGAGCGAGTACGGTGGGTTTCTGACGCATGGGGCGGCTCCTTGGCGTGACCTGGCGGGTTATCATAACGCGGCTTTTCCGATTATCTGCGGCCGAGATTGCGCAATAGCGACGATAACGCGACCACGCGCGACAGCCTGCACAACCTGCCATCAAGAAGCCGCCATGCTCCCATTACCCTGGAACGCCATCGACACCGTCCTGCTGGATATGGACGGCACCCTGCTCGACCTGCATTTCGACAACCACTTCTGGCTGCAGCATCTGCCGCAACGCTACGCCGAACACCACGGCATCAGCCGAGCGCTGGCCGAGGCCGAGCTGCTGCCGCTGTTCCGCGAACACGCCGGCACCCTCAACTGGTACTGCACGGATTTCTGGAGCCGCGAGCTGAAGTTGTCGATCCGCGACCTCAAGCGCGAGGTCGCGCACCTGATCGCCCTGCGCCCGGACGCCGACACCTTTATCCAGGCCCTGCGCCAAGCCGGCAAGCAGGTGGTGCTGATCACCAACGCGCACCGCGATTCGCTGTCGCTAAAGCTGGAGCGCATCGAACTGGCACCTTACTTCGACCGACTGATCAGCTCCCACGACTATGGCTTCCCCAAGGAAGACCAGCAGTTCTGGCATGCCCTGCAGCAGGACATCAGCTTCACGCCTGCGCGCAGCCTGTTTATCGACGACAGCCTGCCGATCCTGCGTAGCGCCGGACGCTTTGGCGTCGGCCACCTGCTCGCCGTGCGCCAGCCGGATAGCCAGGCGGCACCGAAGGACACCGAGGAATTTGCGGCTGTGGAGGATTACCGCGAGCTGTTGCAAGGCCTGTAGCCCGGATGCAATCCGGGACTGGCAGGCGGGGAGATTTATTCGGGAATACGCAGCACCTGGCCCGGATAGATCTTGTCCGGATGGCTGAGCATCGGCTTGTTGGCTTCGAAGATTTTCGGGTAGGCATTGGCGTTGCCGTATTCGGCCTTGGCAATCGCGCTCAGGGTGTCGCCCTTCTTCACCGTGACAAAGCGCGCCGCCGGAGCCGGCGTGGTCACGCTGATATGGTCTTCCACTTCGGCCACACCGGCGACGTTGCCGAGGGCCAGGAGGATTTTCTCCTTCTCTTCCTGACTGGCCACTTCGCCACGGGCGATGACCTTCTCGCCTTCGACGCTGATCTGAATATTCGGGTTACCCAAGCCCACCTTGGCCACATGCGCCGTCAGCGACTCAGCGGCCTGGGCCTCCTGACCAACCAGCGACTCCCACAGCTTTACCCCGGCTTCTTTGACAAAGGCGAACATGCTCATGCAAAACCCTCTTCATTCCATGGCTAGGACCAGGTCGACAGTCGCCTGGCCCCGCAGAGTCTAGACAGTCTTTGCGGAGGCATGGTTTCCGCCCATCCAAAGCGCCCAGCGCAGCAAACGCACAGCCGAATTCGTGACAGCGCGCACAGTGGCACTGCGGGCCAAGGAACTTTTCGCCCATCGCGGCTCTAAACGCTCACAAATCCGTTTCTGTTGTCGAGGTTTGCCTTATGCGCACTCTTTTTTCTGCACTGACCCTCAGCGTGCTGCTGAGCCCCCTGGCCCAGGCCGGCGATACCGGCACGGTCGCCATCGGCAGCGGCGTCGGCGGAGCCCTGGGTAACGTGATTGGCCAGCAGGTCGGCGGTAGCACCGGCGCCGCCATTGGCGCAGGCCTGGGCGGTGCCGCCGGCGGTGCGGTGACCGCCCGCGACGGCCGCAAGACCGAAGCCGCCCTGGGTGGCGGTCTCGGTGCAGCCGGTGGCTCGGTGATCGGCGGCCAGATCGGCGGCAGCACCGGTTCGACCATAGGTGCAGGCTTGGGGGGCGCGGCCGGTGGCGCGCTGGCCAATGAATACGCTGGCGGCCGCGAACGTGATCGCGACCATGTCGTCGTCCACCACTACCACGGCAAGAAGCACAAGAACTACAAAAAGAACAAGCACAAGCACCACTGAGTAGCGATGCAAAAAAAGCCGCTTAACAGCGGCTTTTTTTGTGGGCGTAGGGTGGGGCTGGACGCCTAGGCAGCCGGTTCCATCAGCAACACTGTCAGCGCCGCCCGCAGGTTCTCGGGAATGCTGACCGGGCGGTTGCTGCTGCGGTCGACGAAGACATGCACAAAGCGCCCGGCCGCGCAGGCCTCCTCTTCATCCGCCTTGAACACCGCCAGCTCGTACTGCACCGAGCTATTGCCCAGCTTGCCGACCCGCAGACCGATCTCGATACGGTCGGGAAAGGCGATGGAGGCGAAGTAATCGCAGCTGGAGCTGACCACAAAACCCACCACATCGCCATTGTGGATATCCAGGCCGCCAACCTCGATCAGGTAGCTGTTTACCGCACTGTCGAAGAAGCTGTAGTAGGTCACGTTGTTGACGTGGCCATAGACATCGTTGTCATGCCAGCGCGTGGTGATCGGCTGGAAATGCCGGTAATCGCTGCGCAGATGCTGGGGCTGGTTCATCGAGAATCCTTGTCTGTAGGTGTTGCGCGGCCTGCGTAGGGTGCGCCGCGCGCACCAAACAATCCGCGCTTCAATAGGCGACTTGGTAGATGGCCAGGGCGTGGGCCTCGGTCATTTCCTGCGGGTTATTGACCAGCAGGCGCTGTTGCTGCATGGCGTCGCTGGCCAGGGTCGGCAGCATGTCCTGGGGCACACCGGCATCACGCAGGCGCGTCGGCAGGCCGCTGCGCACACTGAAGTCGGCCATAGCGCCGATAAACTGCTCGGTCTGCTGCAACACGCCGCCGGCGCGTAACTGCTCGCCCAGCACCAGCGGGGCCAGCTCGGCATACAGCGGCGCGGCTACGCTGGCGTTGAAGCCCAGCACATGGGGCAACACCAGGGCATTGGACAGACCGTGGGGAATATGGAAATGCCCGCCCAGGGGGTAGGCCAGGGCATGCACCGCCGCCACCGGGGCGTTGGCAAAGGCCTGGCCGGCCAGGCAGGAACCGAGCAGCATGGCCTGACGCGCCTCGCGATCAGATCCGTCATGCACCACCTTATCCAGGTTGGCCGCCAGCAGGCGCAGCGCCTCGCGGGCCAATAGGTCGGACAGCGGGTTCTTTTTCAGCGCGCTGGTATAGGCCTCGATGGCATGGACCATGGCGTCGATACCGGTGGCGGCGGTAACTGCAGGCGGCAGGCCGAGCGTCAGTTCGGCATCGAGTAGCGCCAGGTCCGGCAGCAGCAGCGGCGAGACCACGCCCATCTTGCTGGTGGCACCGGTGGTGATGATGGAAATCTGCGTGACTTCCGAACCGGTGCCAGCGGTGGTCGGCACCAGAATCAGCGGCAGGCGCTGGCCCCGGGCATTGCCAACGCCATAAATCTGCGCCAACGCCTGAGTGCAGTCGGGATGAGCCAGCAGCGCCACCAGCTTGGCCACATCCATCGAACTGCCGCCGCCGAAACCGATGATCAGCTGCGCCTTGAGCGCCAGGGCCTGCTCCACTGCCGCCAGCAAAATATCCTCGGGTGGGTCGGCGACCACCTGATCGAATACCTCGACCGTCAGCTCGGTGCGGGCAAAGCCTGGCAGCACCTCGTCCAAGAGGCCGAGCTTGCTGATGCCCGGATCGGTGATGATCAGCACCCGCTGCGCGCCGCGCTCACGGCACAGCTCGGCCAGACGCTGCGACGCGCCGATCTCGCAGAGAATCTGTGCGGTGGTGGCAAAGCTAAAGGGCAGCATGGGGTGATCCTCTTGTTTGTTCGGCACAATTCGGTGCGCGCGGCGCACCGAAAATTCAGAAGGCGAAACTCGCCTCGTCCATCGCCATCAGGCAGTCTGCGCCACCCAGCAGGGCCTCGCGATGGGCACTGGCCCGCGGCAACACTCGGCGCAGATAGAAGTCGGCAGACTGCAGCTTGGCCTGATAGAACGCCGCCTCGCCGTCTCCCGCCTCCAGGGCATCCTGGGCCCGCGCTGCCGCCTGCAGCCAGAAGCCGGCCAGCAACACATAGGCCGAATACTGGAGGAAATCCACCGACACCGCGCCGATTTCCTGCACATCACGCTGGCTGGCGGCAATCACCTCGCTGCTCAGCTCGCGCCACTCACCCAGACGCGCCTGCACCGTTTTAGCCAGCGCGGCCAGGGTCGGACGCCCCACCTGGGCATCACACAGCTCGCTGAACTCGGCCTGCAACGCCGACAGTTCGGCACCGCCGTCGCCGAGCACCTTGCGGCGGATATAGTCCAGCGCCTGAATGCCGTTGGTGCCCTCATAAAGTTGGGTAATGCGGCTGTCGCGCATCAACTGCTCGATGCCCCATTCGCGGATAAAGCCATGACCGCCATACACCTGCACCGCATGGCTGGCGACTTCCTGGCCCATATCGGTAAAGAAGGCTTTGACGATCGGAATCAACAGCGCCGCGCGTTTGCCGGCGGCCTTGCGCGCAGCGGCGTCCGGATGAGCGTGCTCCAGGTCGAGCTGACGCGCGCAGTAGGCGGCGAGCATACGGCTGCCTTCGACCAGGCTCTTCTGCGTCAGCAGCATGCGCCGCACATCGGGGTGAACGATGATCGGGTCGGCCGCCTTGCCCGGCTCGGCCGGCCCGCTCAGGGCGCGCGACTGCAAACGCTCACGGGCATAACGCAGCGCGCCCTGAAAGGCCGCCTCGCCGATACCCAGCCCCTGCAAGCCAACCTGAAAGCGCGCGTCGTTCATCATGGTGAACATGCAGGCCAGGCCCTGATTGGCTTCGCCGATCAGCCAGCCAGTGGCACCGTCGAAGTTCATCACGCAGGTGGACGCGCCCTTGATGCCCATCTTGTGCTCGATGGCCCCACAGGACAGCGCGTTGCGCTCGCCGGGCGTGCCGTCGGCCGCGGCGATAAATTTCGGCACCAGCAACAGGCTGATGCCCTTCACCCCGGCCGGTGCATCCGGCAGGCGCGCCAGTACCAGGTGAATGATGTTCTCCGACAGGTCCTGCTCGCCGCCGCTGATAAAGATCTTGCTGCCGCTGACCTTGAAGCTGCCGTCCGCCTGTGGCTCGGCCTTGGTGCGCAGCAAGGCCAGATCGGTGCCCGCCTGGGGTTCGGTCAGGCACATGGTGCCGGCCCACTGGCCGCTGACCAGCTTGTGCAGGTAGGTGTTTTTCAGCGTTTCGCTGCCATGTTTGTACAGCGCCAGCACCGCGCCCTCCGTCAGCCCGGAATACACGCGGAACGACAGCGAAGCGCCCATCAGCATCTCGTGGAAGTTGCAGGCCAGCATCTGCGGCAGCGCCTGACCGCCGTACTCGCTTGGCCCGGTCATGCTTGCCCAGCCGTTATCGACATACTGTCGATAGGCCTCGGCAAAGCCATCCGGGGTGCTCACCTGGCCGTCGCTCAACTGACAGCCCTGCTCATCGCTGTTGCGATTTAGCGGTGCCACCACCTCGGCGGCATAGCGCGCGCCCTCTTCCAGCACGCCGTCGATCAGATCGCGGTCGAGGCCGTTGCCGAGCAGCTCACAGTGGCCGCTGATATCGAACAGCTCATGCAACACGAAACGCATATCGCGCAGCGGGGCCTGATAACTCATACCCGGCCCTCCTGTACGTCGGCAAAGCACTGGCCGCTGGCCGCCAGTTTTTCGATCAGTGCCGCCGGCTGCCAGTGCTTGCCGAAGTGGCTTTGCAGATTCTGTAAACGGCCCAGCATGTCCGCCATACCCTGGCTATCAGCCCAGGCCATTGGCCCGCCCTTGTCGGCCGGGAAGCCGTAACCGTTGAGGTAGACCAGATCGATGTCGTGGCTATTGGCGGCGATATTTTCTTCAAGGATTTTCGCGCCCTCGTTGATCAGTGCCAGCAGGCAGCGCTCAAGAATTTCCTCAGGGCCAATCTCGCGGCGGACAAAACCCAGCTGCTCGGATACCCGCAGCACCAGCGCATCCACCTCGGGATCATGCTCGGCCTGACGGCTGCCCTCGGCGTAGCGGTAATAGCCCATACGCACCTTCTGGCCAAACCGGCCGAGGCCGCAGAGGCGATTGTCCACCTGCACCGTTGGGTCGTCCTGGCCCTTGCCGGCCAGCTCGCGGGCACGCCATTCCAGGTCGATGCCGACCACGTCGTACATGCGGAACGGGCCCATGGCGAAACCAAAACCCTGCAACACGGCATCGACCTGATGCGGATAGGCACCTTCGAGCAGCAGCATGCGCGCCTCGCGCACATAGGTGTGCAGCATGCGATTGCCGATAAACCCGTCGCAGTTGCCCGCCACCACGCTGACCTTGCCGATACGCTGGCCCAGGGCCACAGCTGCGTCCAGCACGGCCGGCGCGGTCTTGGCACCGCGGACGATTTCCAGCAGCTTCATGATGTGCGCCGGGCTGAAGAAGTGCAGGCCCAGCACCTGCTCGGGGCGCTTGGTCACGGCGGCAATCGCGTCGATATCCAGGGCCGAGGTGTTGCTGGCGAGAATCGCCCCTGGCTTCAGGATGGCGTCGAGCGTACGGAAGATCTGCTGCTTGAGTTCCAGGTTCTCATACACCGCCTCGATCACCAGATCGGCCACACCCAGCGCCGCATAGTCATCCACCGGGACGATGCAGGCCAGACGCGCGTCGGCTTGCGCCTGGTCGATACGCCCAAGCTTGAGGTTGTGCGCAGTGGTCTCGGCCACCACGGTTATGGCCTGCGCGAGCATCTGCGGGTTGTTGTCCAGCCACAGCACCTGAATACCGGCGTTGGCCAGGCTCATCACGATGCCGCGACCCATGGTGCCCGCGCCGATCACGGCGGCCTGCTGAACGGTAAAAGCGGAGTGGCTCATCGGGGTTCCTCTGGCTGGGGAATAAATGGATATGTCGCCCGCACCTACACCTGCCGGCGTACAAAAAATCGCCCACCACCATAAGCAAGGCGTTACTATTTTTGAAATTTAGTCTTGTGATAAGTCGTATTCAGCCAGTGAATATCTCAACCTTCGACCTCAACCTGCTGCGCGTGTTCGATGCGCTGATGCGCGAGCAGAATGTTTCCCGCGCCGCCGAACGTCTGTCGCTCAGTCAGCCGGCGGTGAGCAACGCCTTGAGTCGCCTGCGCGAACTGCTCGACGACCCGCTGCTGGTGCGGGTGGGCCGCAGCATGCAGCCCACCCCCCGCGCCCAGGCGCTGGAAACGCCAATCCGCGCCGCCCTGCAGCAGATCGAGCAGAGCCTCAGCGCCGGCGAAGTGTTCGACCCGGCCAGCAGCCGTCAGCACTTCAGCATCGCCGTCACCGATTATGTAGAGCTGATCTGCATGCCGCGCCTGCTCAAACAGCTGAGCCAGCAGGCCCCCGGCATGCGCATCGACATCCGCCACCTGAGCCCCAGCCTGCCGGCGGAGGCGCTGGACAAGGGCGAGCTGGACCTGGTGCTGGGGCGCTTCGAGGAAATCCCCGCGCGCTTTGCCCGCCAGCACTGGATGAGCGAAACCCTGCAACTGGCGCTGCGCCGCGATCACCCACAGGCCAGCCAGCCCATGGACCTGCCGACCTTTCTGCAGCTGCGCCACCTGTGGGTGCATGGCGGCCAGACCCGCGGCATGGTCGACCAATGGCTGGGCGAGCAGGGCCTGTGCCGGGAGATTCTCTACACCACGCCCAACTACCTGCAGGCCGCGCATATAGTCGCCGACAGCGAACTGGCCGCCGTGCTGCCGACCCAGCTGGCGCGCCACTTCGCCAGCCTGCTGCCACTGCAGTTGTTTGAGCTGCCGTTCGCCCTCGGTCCGTTTCACTTGGAAATCGTCAGCCTGGCCCAGCGCCAGCGTGACCCGGCGCTGCACTGGCTGATCGAACAGATCCTGCAGATCGCCCAGCGCTGATTGCCCGCAGCGGGGCAAGCGCTTCGAACTGCGCCGGCACCAGCAGGAGGCCGCCCACCAGGAGATGCGTTTCGACCAGCCGGGTCTGGTCACCCTGGGCTGCAATATCCATGACTGAATGCTCGGTTTTATCCTGGTGCTTCACACCCCCTGGTTCGCCCAGACCGACAAGCAGGGCAAGACCCGCCTGCAATTCGATGCCGCCGCAGGACAGACCTTCTGGATAAAGACGCCCCGCAGAGCGCCACCCACTGGGGTCTACCGCAACACCCGGGCTAAGCCCGCGCAGCCTTAACTGGGAGACGGTGTCGAGCAGACTGGCCTCGTCGAGAGCCACATCGTGTTCGCGACCAGGGCGGAGAATGACAACCGGGACAAAAGCGCGGCGCAATATCCGCTAACGAAACGAAAAAAGGCCCCGGCCGGTTGACAGACAACCGGCCGGAGCCTCGGGAAATCGCGGAGAGGATTAGAGCATGCTTTCGCTGATCAACATGCCACACCTGACCTGACAGGTCTTCTGGCCGAATTGCAGCTTGAGGGGGGTGCGCGAGGCGATGACCCAGCCCTGGCCGAGCAAATGCTCGATATGCGCACGCAACGCCGGCAGTTGGCGTTGCTCCTCATGGCCAGCATCCTTTCTGCTCGGTAGTGGCACGATAGAGTCCTTTCTTCTTTGTAGTTGCAACAAATACGCGGCGCAGGCCCTTGCCCGATCGTCCGTGATGCTCAAACAAGAATAGTGGCCTAGTGCCGCATATGAAAGCGGCAACCTGTCCCCACGCTGTAGCCGATAGCCGTCAAAGCGCTATGGCGTTTGGCTTACATCCGCCCGCAGGCCAGCGGCGGTCGCGGCCTGGGGGCTACTCTGCGGCGAAGTGAACACCAGGTAGCCATCCTCGATCTTGCCGTAACGCAGCAGCGCCAGGTCCAGCAGATAGTTCTGGTAGAGCTTCCACGGCGCACGGTCACCCTGGCTGGGGATCTTGTCGGCCGCGCGCTTGATATAGCCGCTGGCCAGGTCGAGAAAGGGTGCATCCTTGACCTCGCGCCGGGCATCGCGCGGGGTGCACTGGCGCATGCCGATGGCGTCCATATGCTGGATCAGGCGGCAGTAGTACTCGCTGGAAAGATCGGCCTTGAGGGTCCAGCTGGCATTGGTGTAGCCCAGCACCACGGCAGCATTGGGCAGATCGCGCAGCATGATGCCGCGATAGCCCATGCTCTTGGCCGCATCGAAAGGCACACCATCCACCGCCACCTGCATACCGCCAAACAGCTGCAGTTCCAGACCGGTGGCGCTGATGATCACATCCGCCGGCAGCACCTGACCGGACTTCAGGCGGATGCCCTTGGCGGTAAATCCGTCGATATGCTCGGTGACCACCGAGGCCTTGCCCTTGCGCAGCACCTTGAACAGGTCGCCATTGGGCACCGCGCACACCCGCTCATCCCAGGGTTTGTAGCGCGGGCTGAAGTGGCGCATATCAAAATTCGCCCCCAACTGACGCTTGGCCATGCCGAGCAACGCCTTGCGCACCAGGCCGGGAAAGGCCTTGGACAGTTTGTAGAAACCCAGCTGCACCGCCACGTTGCGCGTGCGCGCCAGGCGGTAGACCCAGGTTTCCGGCAGGAAGCGGCGCAGGAAGGCGGAAATCGGATCGCCCTGGGGCAGGCTTATCACGTAAGTCGGCGAGCGCTGCAGCATGGTCACGTGCCTGGCCTTGTCGGTCATCGCCGGCACCAGGGTCACCGCCGTCGCGCCGCTGCCGATCACCACCACGTTCTTGTCGCGGTAATCGAAGTTTTCCGGCCACTGCTGCGGGTGAATAAATTCGCCCTGGAACTGCTCGCAGCCTTTGAATTCAGGGGTGTAGCCCGCCTCGTAGCGGTAATAGCCGGTACACATCAGCAGGTGCTGGCAGCTCAGTTTGATCGGCTCGGGTTCATCGCCGCGCTGCACCTGCAGGGTCCAGGTGGCGCGCTCGCTGCACCAGTCGGCCTTGAGCACCTTGTGCTGAAAGCGGATGTGTTCCTGAATGCCGTTCTCCTGCGCGGTTTCCTCGATATAGCTGCGGATCGACGGGCCGTCGGCAATCGCCAGCGGGTTGGTCCAGGGTTTGAAGTTGTAGCCGAGGGTGAACATGTCCGAATCGGAACGGATGCCCGGATAACGGAACAGATCCCAGGTGCCGCCCAACGCTGCCCGGCCTTCGAGGATGGCAAAACGCTTGCCGGGGCAATGCTTCATCAGGTGATAGGCCGCACCGATGCCGGACAGGCCGGCACCAATGATCAAGACATCCAGATGTTCGGCAGACATGGGACTTCCTCAGGCTTCTTCTTATGGGTGCAGAGCGGCGTGTAACGCCGCCAGAATCACCCCCAACAGCGTTTTTGTCATCCCGCCTTTAGTGCTGTGAACAGCCGCAGGCTGACCACAGTTATGGCTGAAGAATGACCCAGCCGCTCAGAAACCTGCCCAGCGATCAGAAGCTGTTGCGCAGCACCACTTCATTGAACGGCAGCTTGCCGATGCGTGGCTTGGGCTCGATGGTCTTCTTGCCGACGGCGACCATCAGGGCGATCACATGGTCGGCCGGGAGGTTGATCAGCCTGGCCACTGCGTCGAAGTCGAAGCCATCCATCGGGCAGGAGTCCAGGCCCTTGCCGCGTGCGGCGAGCATCAGGGTCTGCGCCATCAGGCCACAGCTGCGCATGGTCTCGTCGCGCTGCACCTGCGGCTTGTCGCGGTAATAGGTGTCGATGGCACCGGCCATATAGGCCTGCACTTGCGCGGGTGCGCCGTCCCAGACGCGACCGACATCCTGCTGCCAGCTGTCAAGCTTGGCGCATACCACCACCAGCATCGAAGCATCGGTCACCTGCGCCTGACCCCAGGCCACCTCACGCAGCTGCTGACGCTGCGCCGGGTCGCTGACCTCGACCAGGCGCACATGCTGCAGGTTGAACGCCGATGGCGCGAGCAGGGCCAGTTGCAGCAGCTCGTCCTTCTCCGCGTCACTCAGGGTATAGGCCGCGTCATAGCCCTTAACGGCGCGGCGGCTACGGATGGCTTCGTCGATATGCATGGTCGATCCTTATATGCGGTGCAGAAAGCGGGCAATGCTAGGCACCTGCAAGGCGCAAAGCCAAACGCCTTTACCGATAACAATCATCGATACAGACGATTCCAGGCGCTCGCCTGTTAAAATCGCCGCCTCGCCCACTCGACCCCAGCCCATGACCCCAGACGCCCTGCTCACGCTGCAGCAACACCTGCTCACCGCCCTGGCCGCGCCGCCCAGTGAAACCCGTCGCCTGTTTCATGGCCGCGGGCGCTGCTGGCCGGGGCTGGAGCAGATCACCGTGGATTGGCTGCAAGGCGTGCTGCTGGTGGCGCTGTTCAAGCCGGTGAGCGATGCCGAACTGGCCGCGCTGCAGCAAATGCTGCTCGACCTCGGTCAATCCGCCGCCTGGCAGCAGAGCGGCGCGCACAGCCTGTTGCTGCAGCAGCGTTACCTGCCGGAAAGCCCGACCCAGTGGCTGCTGGGCGAGCCGGTGGAGCACTGGGATATCTGCGAACACGGCCTGCACTACCGCCTCGACCTGGGCAAAAAGCAGAACAGCGGGCTGTTTCTCGACATGCGCTATGGCCGCCAATGGGTGCAGGCGCAGGCGGCGGGCAAGCGTGTGCTCAATCTGTTCGCCTACACCTGCGGTTTCTCGGTGGCGGCGCTGGCGGGTGGCGCGCGTCAGGTGGTCAATCTGGATATGGCCCGGGCCGCGCTTAGCCGTGGCCGTGACAACCACCGGCTGAACCAGCACGACCTGAGCCAGGTGGTGTTTCTCGGCCATGACCTGTTCAAGTCCTGGGGCAAGGTGGGCAAGTACGGCCCCTATGACCTGATCATCGTCGACCCGCCGTCCTTCCAGCGCGGCAGCTTCGTGCTGAGCAAGGATTACCCGAAGGTGCTGCGCCGTTTGCCCGAACTCTTGAGCGCGGACGGTATGGTGCTGGCCTGCAGCAACGAGCCGGAAATAGGCCCGGATTACCTGATCCAGGCCATGGCCAGCGAAGCGCCGAGCCTGCGCTTTGGCGAACGCCTGCAGAACCCGCCGGAATTCCCCGACAGCCAGCCGGACAGCGCCCTGAAAGCCCTGGTGTTTCGCCGCGGCTGAGCCGCTATAGCGAATGTCCTACACGGACTGGCGTCGTTTCGCCCTATTACCCCAGACGCTGTAGGCCTAATCTACATACATCCACTGAGTCGCAAGGAAGCACTCAGGATCAAGGACGATCGACCATAGCCAGGATGGTTGCCAACAGGAAGTTGGAATGGTCAGGTAAAAAACCCGCCTCGGCGGGTTTTTTGTTGTCTGCGCATAACCGCTGCAGAGCGCCGCGCAAGCCGGACAGCTGGCGACGCTAGCGGCTATTTAACCGACTGCAAGTGCACTTCTTCGACCGCATCGACCCGCTCGGGTATCTGTACCCCGGTCAATTCGCTGATCAGCTGCCACTGTTGATCCAGCTCCTTACTCACCGCTTCCATCCGGGTGATCATCTTCGCCCCGGCGTTGCGCACATCCGGCTCGTGGCTGCGCAGCAGGTCGAATGACAGCGAGGTCAGCGAGGCCGTCAGGTGGGTGATGCTGCGCGACGTCAGCGTCAGCAGCTCGGTCAATTGCTGTTCTTTAAAAGTCATGAGCGGCCATCCTTGCCGGGCGAAATTAGAGTTGCGGGGGTGCAGCGAACCAGGTGGCGGTGTAGCAGAGCAACAACAGCGATGCAGCGGCGATAACGAATTTATTGGCCATTGGCGAGATCCTTTCGCGAGAGCGTCCCTTAGTAGCAACGGGGAAACCAGATTTAACCCAAGCCACCTGCCGGGGCAAGCCCCTCGTACCGTAACAGTGCCTGAGGCGCTATGCAGAAAGCCCTCGCACCCGCAGCGGGCTGGTCTACAGTCAAATGACCTCACCTGCGCAGGAAAGTGCCTGTATGTTTCTACGTGCCCTTGCCATTGGTCTGTCTGCGGCATTGCTGCTCGGCGGATGCGCCAGCAGCACCACTAAACCCACGCAATACTCGGGCTTTCTCGGCGATTACTCGCAACTGCAGCCGGCGCAGTCGGCCAGCGGTGCGCCGGTGATGCGCTGGATTTCGCCGGAGCTGGATCTGCAGCGCTACCGCTCGGTGGTGGTGGAGAAGCCGCTGTTCTACCCAGCGCCGCAACCCAACCCGCAGGTCAGCCAGCAAACCCTGGACGCCATCGCCACCTACCTGCAGCAGGCCATGCAACGCGAGCTGGCCGGACGCTGGCGCATCGTCAACCAGGCGGATCAGGACAGCCTGGTGCTGCGCTCGGCAATCAGTGCCGTGAGTCTCTCGGCGGAGGGGCTCAAGGTCTACGAAGTGGTGCCCATCGCCCTGGTAGCGGCGGCGGCCAGTACCGCAGCCGGCACCCGCGACCGGAACAGCGAGATCTATATCGAACTGGAAGCCATAGACGGCCGCAACAGCCAGCCCATGGCCCGCGTGGTGCGCAAGGGCCATGGCCTGCAACTGGAAAACGACAGCACCCAGCTGCGTCTGGAAGACATCAAGCCGGTGCTGGATACCTGGGCCAAGGATGCGCGCACCTTCAACCCCTGACCCCGGGCGGGCTCAGGCAAAAACGAAGTACTTGCGCACAGTTTCGACCACTTCCCAGGTGCCCTTCATCCCCGGCTCGACGATAAAGATATCGCCGGCCCGGAGGTGAATCGGCTCCTGGCCCTCGGGCGTGATGATGCAGTAACCCTCCTGGAAGTGGCAGTACTCCCACTTCTCGTAAGCCACCTGCCATTTGCCCGGAGTGCAGATCCAGGTACCCATGATCTTGCTGCCGTCTTCCGAGGTGTAGGCATTGAGGTTGACGGTATGCGGCTCGCCAGCAAGCCGAGTCCACTTGCAGGCATCGAGCAGGGGCAGCGGCTGGGTGTCGCGCAGAACGGTAATAGGACCCATGGAGACTCCGAAAGATAAGTGGAATGACACCGCGCAAGCCTAGGCCCCCGGCCCCACACCCACTGTTCTGGACTCGACCTGCAACTGCCTGGAAACGCAGCCGGCCTGAACCCTCACAAGGGGCCCGCAGCACGGCACGCTGGGCGCGCGAGTTCGGGGAGGTTAAGCTGCGGACATGAGTACAGCCCCCTATATCTCGCCGCTCGACTCCAGCCGCACGGATGCGCCTTCTGGCCTGCGCATCGGCGGGGATTGGACGCTGGCCCATTACGCCCGCCTGGAGACCGAGGTGCTGGCCCTGAGCGGCAGCCTCGCACGCGAGGCCGAGGTCGATCTGCAGGCCCTCGGCGCACTGGACACCGCCGGCGCGGCGCTGCTGGTGGAGCTGCTCGGCAGCCAGCGCCTGGCCGAGCTGGCCGCCCATGCCCCGGGGCTGGCCGCCGAACGCCGCGCCCTGTTGCAGACCGTGGGCAACGCCATCGCCGAGTCGGGCCAGCTGCTGCCGGCCAAGCGGGTCGCCACCTGGCGCGAGATACTCGGCCATATCGGCCAGGCAGTGGATGACCTCTATCGCCAGTGCGTGGCGCTGCTGGGCTTTATCGGCCTGACCCTGAGCACCATGCTGAAGATCCTCCTGCTCCCCGGGCGCTGGCGCATGACCTCGCTGGCCGCTCACCTGGAACAGAGCGGGCTGAACGCCGTGCCCATCGTCGCCCTGCTGACCTTTCTGGTCGGCGCGGTGGTGGCCTTTCTCGGGGCGACCATCCTCGCCGACTTCGGCGCGAGCATTTACACCGTCGACCTGGTGGCCTTCTCCTTTCTGCGCGAATTCGGCGTGCTGCTCACCGCCATCCTGATGGCCGGGCGCACGGCCAGCGCCTTTACCGCGCAGATCGGCTCGATGAAGGCCAACGAGGAGATCGACGCGATCCGCACTCTGGGCCTCGACCCGCTGGAGCTGCTGGTGCTGCCGCGGGTGTTCGCCATGCTGATCGCCCTGCCGATCCTGACCTTTATCGCCATGCTCAGCGGCATCCTCGGCGGCGCGGTGGTGTGCGCCCTGAGCCTGGATATCTCGCCGACCATGTACCTGGCCATGCTGCAGGAAAATATCGCCCTCAAGCACTTTCTGGTGGGCATGGCCAAGGCCCCGATATTTGCCTTTCTGATCGCCGTGATCGGCTGCCTGGAAGGCTTCAAGGTCACCGGTAGCGCGCAATCGGTGGGCGAGCGCACCACCTCCAGCGTGGTCCAGTCGATCTTTGTGGTGATCCTGCTGGATGCCGTGGCGGCGCTGTTCCTGATGGAGATGGGCTGGTGAGCGGCGAGGCGATTATCGAGGTGCGCGGGCTGGTCAACCGCTTCGGCACGCAGACCGTGCACCAGGACCTGGATCTCGATCTGTACCGGGGCGAAGTGCTGGGCGTGGTCGGCGGCTCGGGCACCGGCAAGTCGGTGCTGCTGCGCAGCATTCTCGGCCTGCGCCGGGCGACCGCCGGCAGCGTGCAGGTGTTTGGCGAGACGCTGCTGGAATTGTCCCCGGAGCGACGCTCGCAGCTGGAGCGGCGCTTCGGCGTGCTCTACCAGCGCGGCGCGCTGTTTTCCTCGCTGACGGTGACGGAAAACATCGCCCTGCCGCTGATCGAACATGCCGGGCTCAGCCGGGCCGCCGCCGAACGCCTGGCCCTGGTCAAGTTGGCGCTGGTCGGTCTACCGCGCGAAGCCGGCGACAAATACCCCACCGAACTGTCCGGCGGCATGATCAAGCGCGCCGCCCTGGGCCGGGCCCTGGCCCTGGAGCCGGATATCCTGTTTCTCGACGAGCCCACCGCCGGCCTCGACCCGATCGGCGCGGCGGCCTTCGACCAGTTGATCCTGACCCTGCGCGACGCCCTGGGCCTCAGCGTGTTTCTGGTTACCCACGATCTCGACACCCTCTACACCATCTGCGACCGGGTCGCGGTGCTGGCGGAAAAACGCGTACTGGTGGCCGACCGCCTGGACGTGGTGGCTGCCACCGACAACCCCTGGATTCACGACTATTTTCACGGCCCGCGCGGACGCGCCGCCGCACAGGCCGCCACCCGCGTGCCAGGGAGTGTTTGAATGGAACCCCGTGCCCATCATGTGTTGATTGGCCTGTTTACCGTGCTGATGGTCACCACCGCCCTGGGCTTCGCCCTGTGGCTGGGAAAATCCAGCTCGGACAAGGAATTCAACGACTACGAGGTGATCTTCAACGAGGCGGTCAGTGGCCTGTCCCAGGGCAGCGCGGTGCAGTACAGCGGGATCAAGGTCGGCGACGTGATCAGCCTGACCCTGGACGTCAACGACCCGCGCAAGGTTCATGCGCATATCCGCGTCAGCGCCAACACACCGATCAAGGAAGACACCCGCGCGCGTCTGTCGATCACTGGGATTACCGGCGCGGCGCTGATCCAGCTGCACAGCGGCACCCCGGACAGCCCGCTGCTCAGGAGCAAGGACGGACAGCGGGCGCAGATCATCGCCGACCGCTCACCGCTCTCAAGGCTGATGGCCAATGGCGAGGATCTAGTGATCAGCGTCACCCGCCTGCTCAGCCGTGCCAACCAGCTGTTTTCCCGGGACAACGTGAAGAGCATCACACGCACCCTGGAAAACATCGAACAGACCAGCGCCAGCGTCGCCGAACAGCGCGACGAGCTACGCCTGGCCCTGCAGCAGATCAGCAGCGCCAGCCGCGAAGCCGCCGAGCTGATGCGTAACGCCAACCAGCTGGTCAACACCGAGGGGCGTGCTGCCTTTGCCAACGCCAACCGCATGCTGGCCTCCCTGGAACGCAGCAGCGCCACGGTCGAGAGTCTGCTGAGCGACAACCGCGACGCCCTCCATGGCGGCATGCAGGGCGTCAGCGAACTCGGCCCGACCATTATCGAACTGCGCGAAACCCTTAGCGCCCTGCGCTCCTTCTCCCGCCGCCTGGAAGAAGACCCCGCCGGTTACCTGCTGCGCAGCGACAGCATCAAGGAGTTTCAACCATGAGTCGCCTTCGCCCCCTCGCCGTTCTGTTCCTGGCCGGACTGCTCGGTGCCTGCTCGATCCTGCCGAAAAGCGAAGTGCTGAGCTTCTACCGCCTGCCGGCCAGCGCCCTGCCCGCACACAACGCCAGCCCGCGCAGCGACTGGGCCTTGCGGGTGAACAAGCCCTACAGCAACCAGCTGCTCGACAGCACGCGCATCGCCGTGCTGCCGCCGGGCGATCAGATCAGCGCCTACCAGGGCGTGCGCTGGAGCGACCGCGCACCACTGCTGCTGCGTGATCGGCTGATCGCCGGGTTTATCGATGACGGCCGGATCGCCGCCATCAGCAGCGATGAAAGCCGCCTGCACGCCGACCTGGAGCTGGACAGCGACCTGCGCGCCTTCCATAGCGAATACCGGGACGGTCGCCCGGTGGCGCGAATCCTGCTGGAGGCCCGTCTGGTGCAGAGCGGCAGCCTGCGCATCCTCGCCAGCCGACGCTTCGAGGTCAGCCAGGCGGCCAGCGATACCTCGGTGGCTGCGGTGGTCAACGCCTTCGGCCAGGCCGGCGACCAGCTGACCCGTGAGCTGCTGGACTGGACACTGGAGCGAGGCCAGGCCTCCCGCGCGCCATAACGCCACAGACTGGGGCAACCCGCAGAAGGAGCAGCGAGTATGGACATATTTATGCAGGCAGCCATCGACGAAGCCCGCCAGAGCCTGGCCGAAGGCGGCATCCCGATCGGCTCGGTGCTGGTGCACAACGGCGAGATTATCGGCCGCGGTCACAACCGCTGGGTGCAACAGGGCAGCGCCATCCGCCATGGCGAAATGGATGCCCTGGAAAACGCCGGCCGGCAGAGCGCGCAGACCTACCGCGAGTCGGTGCTCTACACCACCCTCTCGCCCTGCACCATGTGCAGCGGGGCGATCCTGCTGTATGGCATCCCCAGGGTGATCATCGGCGAGAACCAGAGCTTTGTTGGCGAAGAAGCGCTGCTGCGCGAGCGTGGCGTGCAGCTCGACGTGCTACACAACAGCGAATGCCTGCACATGATGCAGGGCTTTATCGCCGACCAGCCGACGCTGTGGAACGAGGATATCGGCGAGTAAGCATCACTGGTAGGGCGGACATGCCCAAGGCTTATCCGCCGATCCACTATCGGCCCTACCTCCCCGTCAGCC
>Ga0209343_10000778_pt1 | contig 44127 bp, 37 predicted proteins | sample RifCSPlowO2_02_FD_184026 | JGI IMG/M metagenome (GOLD analysis project Ga0209343, IMG submission 184026) | Groundwater microbial communities from Rifle, Colorado - Rifle CSP2_plank lowO2_0.2 (SPAdes) (version 2) | ecosystem: Environmental > Aquatic > Deep subsurface > Groundwater | place...
TGATCTGTTCTTCCGTAAATCTCTTCTTCACGTCCAATCTCCTGTCTTCGGGATTGGACTCCAGAGTCAGCCGCTACTCAAATCCGGGGGGACGTCGCACGCCCTGGGGGGGGAAGTGCGGATCGATGGCCTGCCAGCCTTGGGTGAAGGCGCCTGACATGGCCCCACAGCTCGACGTCTGGCTTTTCGGCAACCCCATCGGCACGCTCACCCAGGCCGACGGCCGGCTCGCCTTCCGCTACCGGCCCGAGTGGCTGGCCAGTGATCACGCCACGCCCCTGTCTCAGTCTCTGCCGCTGCAGGCCGAAACCTTCGACGACCGGGCCACCCGCCCCTTCTTTGCCGGCCTGCTGCCCGAGGGTGACAAACGCCGCCTCGTGGCCCAGGCCCTGGGTGTCTCCCGCCAGAACGATTTTGCGCTGCTCGACGGCATTGGCGGGGAATGCGCGGGTGCGGTCACCCTGCTGTAACCCGGGCAAACGCCCAGCGATGCCGGCCCGGCCGATGCCGTGCGTTGGCTGGACGATGTCGACTTGCTCAAGCTGCTCGTAGAAATGCCGCGCCGCCCCATGCTCGCGGGCGATAGCGACATGCGTCTCTCGCTCGCGGGCGCGCAAGACAAATTGCCCGTGTTGGTGGTGGGCGATCGCATCGGCCTGCCCCTGTTCGGCTCCCCCAGCACCCACATCCTCAAACCCGCCATCGAAGGCATAGAGGGCAGCGTCTTCAACGAAGGCTTCTGCATGGCGCTCGCGCGGGCCATGGGGCTGGATGCAGCCCCCAGCCAAATCCGCCGGGTGCAGGGCCAGCCCTACCTGTTGGTGAAGCGCTACGACCGCCTACCTGTCGAGCACACGCCCGCAGCACCCACCCAGCGCCTGCACCAGGAAGACTTCTGCCAGGCCCTGGGCGTGCCGCCCGAGCTGAAGTACCAGAACGAGGGCGGCCCCGACCTCGCCAAAGCCTTTGCCCTGTTGCGCAGCGCCACCCGTCCCAACGCGCCGCACGTCCTCAAGCTGCTGGGCTCTGTGCTGTTCAACACCCTCATCGGCAACCACGACGCCCACGCCAAGAATTTCTCGTTGCTCTGCACCCCGCAAGGAGCTGTGCTCGCGCCCATGTACGACGCGCTGTGCACCGCCGTCTACCCTCAGCTCACCGACAAGATGGCCATGAAAATCGGTGGCAAGGACCGCTTTGCCGAGCTGCACGCCCGCCACTGGGAGCAGTTTGCCGTCAGCGCTGGCCTGTCGCCTGCCCAGGTGAAGAAGCAAGTCAAGCGCGTCGCCGAGCGACTGCCCCAGCAAGTTCGCCTTGTTCGGGCGGAGTTTCTACATATGGAGCTCTTGCACCCGGTGCTCAACCAGATCAGCGAGCTGATCGAAGATCGCTGCGCCACCACGCTGCGCCGGCTCGCCATGTCCACATCGCAAGCCGAGGCCGAAACCGACACCCCAGACGAAAAGAGCACCGCGCCATGACCAGCGGCCAGCCCTGGGCTTGCCTGCGTTCACAACGTCGCACGGCTGGTGTGCGCCGACAGTGGCTGGGCGCTGCTCACTGGGCGACGCGGCGCATTGTGATTGGCCTTTCCCACCGACGCTGCGCCGCATGAGGTTGTGACGCGTGCGCACGGGGCTTTGAACTCCCCTGCGCTCACGACGCCAGGTTTGGCTGGCATTTCCACGCTGTAGCTCACTTCACCTTCATGGCTCTTGACCAGCATGGTCAAGGGGCCCGCCGGCAAGCCACGCAACACGAAACGGCCGCCGGCGTCGGGCACCACACTGCGGCCCGCTTCCAGGGCCAGCACCGAGACTGCCGTGCCTTCGCCGCCGACCACACGTCCTTCGAGCACACGCTGGGCGTGCACCACGAAGTCGCTGACCATGGGTGCACCGGCTGCCAAGCGTTTCACCACATCGCCAAGACCTGTCAACTCATAGCCTGGGGGCAACGAATCCGGTAGCAAGCTGAGCTTGACCTCTCCGGACGGGCCAGCAAAGCGAAAGGCACCACTGGAGTCGGTGGTGGTGGTGTGGCTCTGGCGGCCTTCTATACGCAGACTCACGCCGCCCAGTGGCACGCCGGCGTCGCTCAGCACGCGGCCACTCAGGCGTGCGGCTGCGAAGCTGAGTGAAAAGTTGGTGTTGTCGCCAGGTTGAACCGAGACGGTGGAGGGCGTCGTGAAATAGGCCACCTCCTTTGTGGGCAGCACCGCGGTCACGCGGTGGTTGCCGTCTCCTGGGGCTTCGAACACATAGCGTCCATTGCGGTCGGTGACGGTGCGGCGCGAGCCGTCCAGCACCACTTCGATGCCGGACAGTGTCGGCTGATCCGGCCCCTCAGCGCCGGTGGCGGTGTCGTCGCGGTAGACATGGCCGCTGATGGAGCGCCCTCCGCGACCTGGCATTCCCGCGGGCGAGAGCCGCGTGCGCAGCACCAATTGCACGGAGTTGCCCTGAGTGGTGGTGCTGCCAGCGGCCTGGTATGACCACCGCGAATAGCTCAGGTCCAGGTCGGTGTCACCAAACATGCGCCAGTTGGCGTACACGCTGGTTTGAGCACTGCGGCTCTGGCTCACATCGCCTTGACCGCGGTTGGTATTCCAGCGCACGCCCATCTGGGGGCTGCTCGCACCTTGACCGCGCCAGGACAGGTCCAGGCCGCCCATCACGCGCAGCTTGTCCAGCTGAACCGTGCCTATGGACACACCGCGCTCATTCAGCAAGCTGGCGTTGTCGCGCAGTACCCTGACCAGTTCGTCGGGGCTGTTCGCGGTCAGTCCGAGCTCGGCCAAGACGCGCGCCAGGTCGGGACGGTTTTGCAGCAGCACGCTCACCGTCGGCGAATGCTGCTGTGCGTCGGCATAGGCACGTGCCTGCCAGCCACCGCTGTTGCCACGCAGAGAGATCCGCGCGCCGTGTCCACCCCTGGCCGAAGCCGAGGTTTGTTGGTAGCGGTAAAGCGAAGAAACGCCATAGCGAGTCTGCTCGTAGCCCGCTCCCAGCGAGAAAGTGCTGCGATTCAATGAAGAAGACTGGGCGTCGCGGTAATGACTGCCGCTCAAGCCCATGCTGGTGTTCCAGCCTGGGGCCGGAGCAAAACGAAGCTCGGCGCGAGCGAAGCTCGATTCGGGGTTTTGCTGAGCCAGGTCCAGGCGCGTCATCGACAGCGTCAGGTCAAGCGTGGTGTTGGCGTCCAGTCGCTCGCTCCAGCCACCGTCGACATATTTGCCTGCAGGACGTGCGCCGTCCAGCGCGGCAAAGGCCTTGGGCCGATAAGCACCCTTGAGCCAGATCTGGCGCCCATCCGGGCGCAGGCTGAAATCGAATGAGGCCCCGGGCTTGCTGCTCCAGGCGAGCTCTCCTCGCAACTGCAGGGCATCCTTGTCGCTGCCCTGGGCCAGTCCCAGAGACACCATGCCGGGCTCTGGGCTGCGGCTGTCGGGTAGCCAGTGCAGGCTCGGGATCAGTTGCAGGCCGCCGGCCCTGAAGCGGTAGCTCGCACCCACCGCGCGGTCTCCTTGGTGTGGCACGAGCAGACTGCTCCATGCAGTGCGCGTGCTCACGCCGGCATGCAACTTCAGATCGCCCTGGCGAAAGTGGGCACCGCGCAACACGGCACGCTCGATGGTCAGCGGTGAGACCTCGACCGTGTCGTCGAGCAGCACCAGAGAATAGTCTGGTGTCTTGTACTTCAGGCTGGCTTCGGGCAGTGCCCAGGCGTCTTGGCTGCTCCCGGCCACGGCGAAGCGACCGTCGTGCGAGGCCTGCAGGCGCAGTTGGAGGCTGTCCTTGCCGTCCTGGAACGGCATGTAGATGGACGTGGAGCTGCGTCGCGAATTGGAGTCGTAGCCCAGGCTCCACAGCCCGCGGCTGGCGTTGTAGGCCGCCTCCAGATCCATGAAGCGGTTGGGTACGATCTCAACCTGAACGACAAGGGTCTCGACGCCGCTGGGCGTGACCACGGTCACCAGCGTCTGTCCGGCGTGACGCGCGAGCAAGCTCACTTGGCCGCCGATCACGCTGGCCTCCACCGTACCAGGGTCGACCGCAAAGGCGGCCACGGCGCTGACTATCGGCAGCAGGATGGTTTCGCGTTCGGCGAGCTTCACATCGGCCGCGGCGCACAGCGAAGGAATCACCACCGCCGCGATGGCGCTGAGGGTAAAGAGGCGCTTCATAAAACGACCTCCGGTCCGAGAAGACACGTCATGGGACCACCAACGATCCGTTCAGGCTGTAGGCGCGGCCGGCCGCATCGATGGTGGAAACCACTCGGTAGGTCCCGGCGGGCAGTTCGCCGGGGTAGCTGGCCTCCAGCACACCCTTTTCTCCGGGCAACAAGCGCTTGGGTGCGAAAGCCGCTTTTCCAACCATTCGATTCTGCGAGTCGATCAACACGGCCATGCCTGCGGGCACGACGGGTTCATCACCACTGTTGAGCAAGCTGCTGTGCAAGCGAAGGGTCTTGCTGTTGGATGGCGGGTCGATCTGCAAGGCCTCGTGCGTGATCCCGATGCGCTCGCTCATGGTGAATGTGAACAGGGTTCCCAGCGAAAAAAGGGCCGGCCGACCGTTTTGCATCACCGGGGTCAGGGATCGGAAATACGCCGCTACGGCTCGGGTTTTCATATTCGATGGCAGTGTCAGCAGAACACTTACCGAGGCGTTGCTGTTTGCAGGCACCTCGATCCGGTTGGGCGTGAACACCGCGCTGGCCGCCACGCTCTGTGGCAGCTTGCCGGCCTCGACAAACTCACGCTGGCCATCGCGCACCACCACGTCGCGCGCCTCAAGCGCAAAGCTCATGGGCATGTCGCTGTCGTTGCGCAGGGTCAAGGTCTGGGTGGTGGATTGACCAAAGTCACCTTTGAGTGGCACCACCGCGGGCGAAAGCGTGAACGATTGCGCCTGGGCGGCGGTGGCCAACAGCGCCCAGCTGACCAGCGTCAGCACACGCAGTGGGGAAGAGAAAGACATGGTTGAACCTGTTTGGGGTTTGGCAGGATGGGTAGGAACAGACAGCCGGATCGGGCCGGCGACCCGCGTATTGCGCAGGCTGAGGCATCCCCCTCAGGGGATGACGTCGGTTTCGACCGTCCACTCCAGGCTGCTGAGAAAATTGCCAGCGTCCACGTTCCGCGGCACCTGGACCTCAATGAGGTGTGACACCGGTGTGTTCATGGGGTGGTTGGCATCGACGGTGACGGGCACATGGGGCTGCAGCACATGGCCATTGATCTTGACCGTGCAGCCTTCCGTGTCATTGGTTTGTGTGACGGTGACCAAGGCATAGGAGGCTTCCCCAAGGGCGTCGACCAGCTTGAGGGTGAATTGCTTGCTCAAGGAGATGCCGTCGGCAAAGCTGTGTCCGTCTTGGGCACCGGCCACCATGGCGCCCAGCGCCAGGCTGCCGCCGTTGACTGAGGGATTCAAGTTGGTGTCGTCGCTACCGGCGAACTCCAGGCTCAGAGGTCCCGCCAGCGCCATCACACATGAACAGGCAAGACCCAGGCCCATCAGGCACTGAATTGCGTTTCGCACAGGATGCTCCCGTTTCCAGTTGAAAAGCCGCCGCACCCCATTGGGCGCAGCGGCTAGGGCTTCACGCTCAGTTGGACGTGGCCGTGAAGTTGATCGCGTTGTCGAGCGCGGCCGCGGCGGCGCTGTCGGCGATCACCACGTCCCACGAGTAGGAGCCGGTGGAGGCGTAGGTGCCGGTCGATGTCAGCGTGGTGGCGGTGGAGTCACTCAGCGTGCTGCCGTTGAGCTTCCAGGTCACGCCCGAAGCAGGTGCGGACCCGAGCTGAGCGGTCAGGGTGTAGTCGGTGCTGGTCAGGTTCGCTTTTTCAACCTTCACGCCCACAGTGGACGAAATCGTCCAGTCGCTGGCGCCGCGGGCCAGCGTGAAACCGGTCGGTGCGGAACCGTATTTGCTGATGTTGCCCAGCGCAGCGGTGGCTGCGGCGGTGCCGGTGCCGGAGGTGGTGCCGCCAGCGGACTCGATCGTCAGGCTAATCGAACTTTCGATGGTGCCGGTGACGGTGAGCGTGCCGGACGACGTGGCAGCGTGTGCTGCCGATGTGGCCAAGGTGATGCATGTGCCGACGACGACGGCCAATTTGTTGAAGTTCATATTTTCGAAAAATTAAAAAGTTATAAAAAATGACAGAAAAATCTCTATAAGTGCAATACAAGTAATACAAAAACATCTACAAATGCATGAAGATGGGATTTTGATGCCTGTAGACACAAGTGTCAAAAATGCTGTCAGATGTAATTGTATGTGTATTATGAACACATTGTCACATTTGTTGTTTCAAATGTAAAAACCGTCAAAAATGACTTTGAGTGTTGAAAAGCAGATGAACTTCGTCACGAAGCCGCTCTTGGAGAGCATCGATCGGGTGTTCAAAGTCGCCTCGCGTGCTGCAAGGAAAACTCTGCCGACTCGGGAATCCCCCTGACGATGAGCTACGGCTGGACTCTGTGGTCAAAGCCCATGAAATCCCTGTTGGTTTTGGGGGCGCTGGCTTGGGAATAATCACGCCACGCTGAACGGGCACAGAACCTGAGCACACTGCTCGGCGCGGTGTTTCTCGAAAACGCCTGAGTGGGTGGGGCTGTGGCGCGAACGCTATGGCCAGTTCGCTGCAGCCTCGCCGGTAGAGCGTTACAGGTGAGCAAGGTGGGGCATGCGTTTCGGGTGATCAAAACTAAAATCGGTTGCGTCTCGCCCGGCGACGCTCCAGAGTTTTTCCGTGTGGCCAGCCAGATCCCATCCAGACAGGGCAGGGTGTTGTGGCATTCCAACGATGCTTCGCTTCTCGCAAGGACCGTGCACAAGTCGACGTGCCCAAGCTGGCGCAGGGCATATTCTTTCAGGGAGAAGCTTCCCCATCGCTTGACAGTCCAGCTCGCATGAACTCCGACCACGCAGAACCGAAATCTTCGAAAGGCGCACTTCGCGTGGTCTTGGCATATGCCGTTTTCGCCGGGTTGTGGATTCTGCTGTCCGACAGGGCCATGGGCCTGTTGTTCAGTGACCCCAATGCGCTTGTGCAGGCCAGCATGGCCAAAGGCTGGTTCTTCGTCGCGGTCACCACGCTGCTGCTATACGTTCTGGTGGGCCGGCTTGTCGACCAGCTGAACGCGTCGCACCTTCGTGAACGGGCACAGGCCGAAGAAAAGCGGCGTGCGATGCAGCTCCTTGCCGCGATTGCCGAGAGTTCCAGCGATGCGATTTTTGCCAATGACCAGCAGGGCTGCTATCTGCTGGTCAACAACGCGGCGGCCCGGTACATGGGCAAGCCCAAGGAGGCGCTGCTGGGACACGACGCCCGTGTCGCATTCCCTGCCGAGCAGGCGGCGCTGATCACGACCATTGATCGGCGGGTTTTCGCTTCCGGCCAAATTGAAACCAACGAAGAGCGATTGAGCACGGCCCAGGGCGAGCGGGTGTTTCTCGCCACCAGGGGACCGCTGCGCGACGTGCACGGAAAAACTGTTGGTACGTTCGGCATTTCGCGCGACATCACCGAACGCAAGGCGGCCCAGGCGATGCTTGAAGGACGAAACGCCGAGCTTGAGCGTTTTGACCGCGCCAGCGTGGGGCGCGAGCTGGAAATGATCAACATGAAAAAGATCATCAACTCGATGTCCGGGGAGCTCGGCCGAGAACCGCCTTTCCGGCTGGATTTTCTCTCGGACGTCGAAACTCCGGCATGACATCGCGACCGCTGTCCTTTCACCTGATGCGGCTGGTCTGGCTGGGCCTGCTGCCACTGCTGGTGCTGGCGACAGGGCTGGCGGTCTACCATGTGCAGAGCGGACTGACGGAGATGAATGCCTCGGCGGGGCGCCGGGTCAACAACTACATCGCCCAGATCGACAGCTTTCTTGAAGCACGCATCATGGCCTTGGAGATGCTGGCCCAATCGTCGCTGGCGGACGATCCCGCCCGCTGGCCGGCGTTCTACGCGCAGGCCCAGGCGTTTGAACGCAGCTTCAACAGCCATGTGATCTTTGCCGATGCGCAGCGGCAAATGCTTTTCAACACCCGCGTGCCGTTCGGCACGTCACTGCCCCGTCTGCCTGAGGTCAAACAGGGTCGCTCAGCCGCACTTGAAGCGCTGGCAACCGGTGAGCCAGTTGTTGGCGACATCGTGCAAGGACCGGTGGCCAACCAACCCCTGGTGGCCATCGTGGTGCCGGGCCTGCGCGAGGGCAAGGTTAGCCACCTGCTGCTGGTCACCACGACCTCGCGCGAATTGCAGCAGCGTGTCGATGCCCTGCAGCAGGACCGCAACTGGGCGATCACTGTGCGCGACAGCGCGGGCGGGGTGATAGCCAGCTCCGTACCGGCGAACTTCAACTCTGCGCGTGATGTGGATCCGGACTGGCGATTTGCCGCCAACTCCCAGTTTTCTCCCTGGACTCTCAGTGTCGAGGTGCCGCGGTCGGTGGTCCGCGGGCCGCTGTACGAGTCGGCGGCGCTGCTCCTGGTGGGCATTGCGCTCGCAACCCTTGTCGGGCTGCTGGGAGCCAGGCGATTGGCTCGGCACATCGTGCACCAGGCTGCGGCACTGCTGGAGACCAGGACCGACAGACCGATCGAGGACATCGATGAACTCGTCCTCGCGCGCGAGCGGCTGGAATCGCAACGTGTCGCACTGAGCGAAAGCCAGCAGCGTCTGCAGCTGCTCATCGACCACGCGCCGGCCGCGCTGGCGATGTTCGACCGGGAGATGCGCTACCTCGCTATCAGCCGGCGCTGGCGCGATGACTATTCGCTTGGTGAACAAGAGATCCTTGGTCGGTCACACTACGAAGTGTTTCCAGAGATGCCCGATCGATGGAAGGCTGTGCATCAACGGGGTTTGGGTGGCGAGGTGATCACGGCCGACGAAGACCTTCTGCCTTGCAAGGACGGCAGTCAGCGTTGGCTGCGTTGGGAAGTTCGCCCATGGCGCGCATCGGATGGCCGTGTGGGGGGCATCGTCATGTTCTCCGAGGACATCACGGCCAGTCGTGTGGCCCGCGAAGCGCTTGCCAAGGCGCTGCATGAACAGAAGGCCGCACGTCTGGCCGCGCTCAACCAGATGGAGGACGCAAACGCGTCGCGACGAGCGTCCGAGGCCGCCAGCGCCGCGCAGGACGCCAGCGAGTCGCGGTACCGAGGCGTCTTCGAGGCAGCCAACGTGGGCAAGTCGGTGACGCAACTCACCGGCGAGGTTGTGGTCAACCGCTCTTTTTGCGACATGCTGGGTTATACGCCGGCAGAAATGCGGGGCAAGACCTGGCAGGAGCTGACCCCGGCCGAAGAGGTCGGACCCATCACCGAACGCATGGCCCCACTGCTGCGGGGCGAAAGCGACGCTGCGCGCTTCGAGAAGCGTTACCGGCACAAGAACGGCTCGATGGTTTGGGCCGATGTCAGCATGGCCATGCAGCGTGACAGCGATGGAAGGCCTCTGCATTTCATCACGACGGTGGTGAACATCTCCGAACGCAAGGCGGCAGAAGGCAGGCTGGTTGAGTCGGAAGCGCGTTACCGGTCTCTGTTCGAGAACATGAACACCGGTTTTGTGCTGTTCGACGTGGTCCAGGATGAGCTCGGGGCACCGGTGGACCTGGTGATCCTCGCGGCCAACCTCGAGTTTGCGGCGACGACCGGGTTGGTGCTGGAGGATGTCGTTGGCAAGCGCCTGACGCATGTGCTGCCCGGGATCGAAAAGGATGCTGCGGACTGGATCGGCACCTATGGGCGTGTTGCCTTGACTGGTGAGTCACAGCAGTTTGAGATGGGATCGGACCATCTGCACGTTCACTACTCGGTGTCCGCCTTCTGCGCCGGCCCCGGGCAATGTGGCGTGAGCTTTCTCGACATCACGGGGCGCAGGAAGACCGAACAGGCCCTGCAAGACAGCGAAGCGCGCCTGCGGCTGGCCCTGGTGGCTGCCAAGCAGGGTCTCTATGACCTCAACCTTGAAACCGGTGCAGTGATGGTGAGCACTGAGTACGCCACGATGCTCGGCCACGATCCGCAGTCTTTCCGGGAAACGTTTGCCGCCTGGCGTGAGCGTCTGCATCCTGACGACCGTGCCATGGTGCTCAAGACCCTCGAAGACTATCTGGCTGACGATCTGCCAGCCTACCGCGTCGAGTTTCGCCAGCGCACCCACGATGGCGGCTGGAAGTGGACCCTCTCCATGGGCAAGCTCCAGGAATGGACCGCTGACGGGCGGCCGCTGCGCATGGTGGGCACCCACACCGACATCGACGCGCTCAAGGCCGCGGAATGCGCCCTGCGTGAAATCAACACGACACTTGAAGCCCGCGTGGCCGAGCGCACCGCGGAACTGACCGCCGCAAACCAGGAGCTTGAGACGTTTGCCTATGCCGTGTCGCACGACCTGCGTGCACCGCTGCGCACGATGAGTGGCTACTCCCAGGCGCTTCAGGAAGATTACGGCGCCTCCTTACATGGCCAGGCCAAGACCTACCTCGATCAGATTGCTCTGGCCGCCCACAAGATGAGCGACTTGATTGATGGCTTGCTGACCTTGTCGAGAAGCACGCGCGGAGAACTGCGGCAAGATTGTGTCGACCTGTCTGCACTGGCACGCCTGCGACTGGCCGAACTGGCAGAGTCGGAGCCCGGACGGCGGGTTTCGTGGGACGTGGAAGACGGACTCGTTGTGCAAGGTGACGAGCGAATGCTCGCCAGTGCCGTGGTCAACCTGCTGGACAACGCCTGGAAATACACCGGTGCCACCCCGGCACCATCCATACGCGTGCATCGAGGTGAGGTCGGCGGCCTGGTCGGATTCTGTGTTTCCGATAACGGCGCTGGCTTCAACATGTCCCATGCCGATGGCCTGTTCAAGCCCTTCCAGCGGTTGCACCGCCAGGATGAGTTTCCCGGCATTGGCATCGGGCTGGCCACTGTGCAACGCATCGTGCACCGGCATGGTGGCGAGATTGCCGCGCATGCGGTACCTGGAGAAGGGGCCACATTCTGCATCGCTTTGCCGGATGTCCCGGGCAGACCGGGACAAGCACCATGGTCTTGACCGAGTAGGTCCAGGGCTGCAAACGCTTGTTCCGCAAGTCAGTGGTCCCCTGAATAACCCCGCGAAAATCCGGGGCGGTTCTACCCGTCAGCCCGGGCCGCTGTCAGTAGATCGGCCACCACGAAGCCCGGTGGGCAAAACCCTGACCGGTGGACCCACATAGGCGTATCCCTGGTTTCGCCAGCCAACGATTTGCAGGCTCGGATCAAACGCGGTCAATTTGGCGCGCAGGCGGCTGATGACGGTGTTGATACGGCCCTCCGGAAAGTCCATGAAGTCAATGCCCAGAGACGTTCCCAGTTCTGCCCGGGCACAGGTTTCTCCTTGCCGTTCCAGAAGGACAGCAAGAACAATCGCATCCTGCGGGGTGAGAGAGAGTTCCCGGTTGTCGGGCGCCTGCAAGACACGGGGCACCTTGAGATAGCACCATGCAGAGTCCGCGCCCTGTGTTGGCCTGACCCGCCTTGCGAGCGCAGCAATACAGGCTGCCAGTTCGCGGCGATCGATGGGTTTTACGAGGTAAATGTCTGCCCCTCCTTGCAGGGCGCGCAATTTGTCATCGATATCGTCCCGTGCGGTCAGCATCACAATGCCCCACTTTTGTTGATCGACCAGTCGCCGGGCAATCGAGAAGCCATCTTCTCCAGGCAGATTGATGTCGAGTACCAGGACATCGCAAGAACCGCTTTGCAACAGCGTCGCCAACTCGCGGGCGTCCTGGGCCGAGCGCACTTCAAAGCCCTCATGCTCAAGCTGGAAGCTCATCTCCTCACGAAGGGCCTGGTTGTCTTCCACCAAGAACACACGAATGGGTCTGAGTTCCATGATCAGGATGCGTTTGTTGGAAAGACGATGGAGAAGCAGGTCCAGCGGTTGTCCTGGCTGCTGACTTCGGCAGTCCCCTTGTGGGCATGGGCTACCTGCCTCACCAGGGGCAACCCCAGGCCTGCGCCGGCAACGTTGCGATGCTCGTCGCGGCGCCAGTATTTGTCGAACATCCGATCTCGCTCTTCAGCACTGAGAGCAGGGCCCTGACTGCAGACCATCAAACGAATTGCCGAGCCCGAACCGGCGACCGACATGGTGACCGTGCTCCCAGGGTCTGCGTACTTGCGGGCGTTGTCCAGCAGATTGTTGATGGCAATCTGAAGCATATTGGCATCGGCCAGGAGGCTCGGCGGATCGTCAAAACCATGCAGTTCGAGTCGTCCCTCCGTTCCAGAAACGGTCCATGGCAGAGACAGGGAACTGTGCGGATTCAGACTCCCATGAGACACCTGCACGCCTTGAAGCTGCAAGATGGCGTCCAGGAGATCTGGCCAGTGAATGGGGCGAAGCTGCGGTGTCCAGCTACAAGCCTCCAAGCGCTCACGCGACAAGGCTTCATGGGACAGCCGCGTGAGGCGCTCCACGGCAGCCCGGATGCGCTGGTGTCGGTGCCGCGTTTCTGGCCCATCAGCACCAGGCAACATTTCCAGGCTTTGTGTGGTGGCATCAATGATCGCCAAAGGGGTGCGCACCTCGTGCCCGAACATTCCCAGAAACTGGATCAGACCTTGACGCTGATCGCGCTCTTTCTGCGCCTCAAGGCGTGCAGTATCAGCCTGATCTTTCAGCCGTTGCTGATTCTGAAACCGAAGCACCAGCAGCAGATGTGTCAGCAGCAGCTGTATCAGGAGGCCAATCTTGGGCACGTCAACGACCTCCGGGTACATCGGGATCAATCCGATCATGCTGAGCAGGGGCGTTTTTTCAAAAACAGTGAACAAGAGGTAGCTGGCAAACACCAACCAGCCCAGGAAGTTTCTGAGCGCCAAGGCCTGTTGCAGGCTCACGCCCAGCAACAGCAGTCCCAGCAGCAAGTGGGCCATCCAGAGCACGCGTGAAAGAGGTGATATCCAGGTGAGTTCCACGGACAGTGCCGACATCGCCAAGGACAGGTAGGCTGCGCCTTTGAGGAGCGTGGCCAGTCGGGGCAATCGCTGATTGAGTTCCATGATCTGTATCGAAAACAGAATGGTTTGTGCCATCAACAACGAAAAACTCACGACGGCAAGACTTGCGCTAAGACTGGGCGAGTTGGGCAACAGCCATGTGGTGACATAGCCGTTCATGGTCATGTTGCACAGGAAGAAGCTGGCGATGTAGGTGGCGAATCCGCGATGAATGGGCTGCCTGGTGGTCAGCCAATTGATCAAGGCCAGCATCAACATGAGAACAGACGCACCAGCGAACACACCCTGGCGCAGTGCGTCTTGACGCAATTCAAGCTTCAGCTCCCGATCAGAAGTCAGCAACACATGTGTGAGTTCGGGCAGGGCGCTGGAAACTTTGAGATACAAACGCACTTGGCTGGCGCCCAGACGCAGCTTGAAGTGGGCAGGCAACCCCGGATGGGTTTGTTGGTACAGCGGCAATGAAAGCCCGGCGCGCTGGACCGTGCCGTTGGCCTCGTGGAGATGGGCCTCCCAGATAACCGCAGGGGTGACCTGCATCCAGGCGCTGCTTCCGATCAGTTCCTTTGGCACCTGCAGGTCGATTCTTAACCAGTGCACGGGGACATGATTGTTCACGCGAAAGTCGTTGGGCAGCGGCTTAAAGGCCTGTGCCTGCAGCAGATCCTCGAGACCCAGGTGTTCGCTGGGATCGGTCGCCATACCCACCTTGGTACTCAGATCAGGGAGCCCTTCGATTTGAACCCAAGGCGAAGTTTGTGCTGCAGCTGAACCGAGAACACACCAGGCAGTCCAGAGCAGACAGGCGCGTGTCGCCCGGATTGCGGGTGTCAGACGCCGGAGCGGATGAATGGCTATCTGCAAGAGCAGGCAGGTCAGGGCACACAGGATCTGCAAGACTTCGGCGGAACGTGAAGCGGTCATATCGAAGCACGACCAGTTGTAAGCGCCACCGCTGATCAACGATTCATGACCCGCAAATCCACCAGATCAGCGGAAGCACCGTTCAAACGATCGCCGACCCCGATGAGCTTGCCAGCCGGTTGAAACCTGACGGCCTTGCCGCCGTTGTTGCCAGCACCCTGTGGAAAGCGAATGAGCCCAGCGGGCAAACCGTCGTGAGCTTGACCAAAATTGGCGTCAACAGGACAAAGCCCGGCGGCGTTGGTGCTGAAAGACATGCGTGCCAGTGAGACTGCAACGGACAGATTTTTGGTGTGTAGTCCCAATGAAGTAGGAACAGGAGACTTCGTCAAGATGTTTGTCACAGAGTTTCAGTAGGTTGGTCAAAGTACCGAAAATATGGCGTCTCCATCATATTTAAAAGTTTGAGAACAAAAATATCAAAATATGTCAAATCTGTCCCGTTTCGAGGGAGCAGCGCTGGCTCCCCTGGCACGGTCCCACCCATCGGGACGGGTTGCAGTTATGGTCGTCCTGGTTCGACGGCGTGCCCTCATCGCAGTCATATCGCCTGCGTGAGCTGGGTCAAAGAAGGTCGGATTCAAGCCCGACGCTTTCGGTGGCAGAGCTGGACAGGCCCGAGCTCACAAGCGCACGGGTGCAACACAAGTCAGTCTGTGGTGAAAATCACAAAAATAACATTGACATAAAATTATCATTTTTGGCAAAATGATGTTGCCACGGCTTCCCTTCCGTGGCGATCCACCCTGATGCCGTGTATCGCCACGGTTTGAAGCCCGTCAACATGCGGGCTTTTTTTTCGATGTTCGTTCTTCAGGGCCTCTGGCCTTGAACGATGATGGTCGGAGCACACCGAGTAACTTCGGTCTTTTTTGCTACGCTCGGCTTCGTCTGATGAGGGCCGCCCTGCACCGGATGGCGGTCTACCCAGTGGCGTTCAACCACCAAGGTGGACGCCCCTGCGGTTCGTGCATCAAAAGGCCGTTGCTCACGAACCTTCACGGGGGACTGGGAGGCGCTGACGCAATGGTTCCGAGTCTGTATGTGTATGGGAGTATGTTGATGCGAGTGCTTGTTGTTATCTTTGCGGTGCTGTGGTGCGGCTTGGTTCAAGCCACCACGCCGGTCTACATAGGCCTGGACGCTGAGTTTGGTCACAAGACCAGCACCTCCGCACAGGCGGTACTCCAAGGGATGGAAATTGCCGTTGAGGAGATCAACAAAGCGGGTGGCGTGTTGGGTGGCCGCCAGCTGGAAATTGTGGTGCGCGACAACCGGTCCATCACCGCGGTTGGCATCGACAACTTGCGTGAGCTGGCTCAAGTCAAGGACCTTGTCGCTGTCTTTGGAGGCAAGTTCAGTCCAATCTATATTGAAAGCCTGCCGGTCGTGCATGAGCTGGGCATTCCGCTGATGGACCCATGGGGCTCCGCCGATCTCATCACCGATCACCACCACAGGCCCAGCTTCACGTTTCGCCTGTCGATCAAAGACGCTTGGGTCGGCCCAGCCTTTGTCCGCTTCGCCAAGCAGCAGCACCGTGCGACACGCTTGGGTGTGCTGTTGCCCAACACAGCCTGGGGTCGCAGCAACAAAGCGGCTCTTGAACAAGCGGTGGCGAGTGCCGGTGCCCAGCTGGTGGGGCACCACTGGTACAACTGGGGCGATCCTTCACTGGTTCAAGCCTATCAACAGCTGCGCCAGGCCGGAGCGCAAGCGATCATCCTCATTGCCAACGAGACCGAAGGCGCCATCCTGGTCAAAGAGGTGGCCGCTTTGGAGCCCACGCAGCGTTTGCCCATCATCAGTCACTGGGGGGTGACCGGTGGCAACTTTGCCAAGATGACAGGCGAGGCGCTGAACCAGGTGGATTTTTCAGTGGTTCAATCGTTCAGCTTTATCGACAACGACAGCCCTTCAGCGCGGCGTGTGGTGGAGGCCATGGGGCGGCGCTATGGTGTGGCATCGGCCCGGGCCATCCAAAGCCCGGTGGGTGTGGCCCATGCCTACGATCTGACCCATCTGCTGGCCAAAGCCATTGACAAGGCTGGGAACACCGATCGCGCCAGCGTAAGGTCGGCACTGGAGGCTTTGCCGAGCCACAAGGGGTTGCTCAGGACTTACACTCGCCCGTTTACCGCCACCCGCCACGATGCCTTGTCGCGGGACGTGCTGTTTTTCTCCCGGTACACGGCCGACGGTGAATTGATCCCCATACGAAAAGGTGCTCCATAATTTTTGGATTGAATATGCGTATTGTTCGTATGTCCTTGACGGAGAGGATCAAGAGGACATCGTTTGCATTGACAATGTTCATCATTATCACACTCGGTTCGGTGATGTTGGGCATCACCGTACTGGAGATTCCCAAAAATCAGAATCAACTGCATCGCACCAATTTGGCGGTGCTTGGGGATGTATTGTCCAGTGACATCAACAATGAAATCGAGGACCTTCGTGTCTTGAGTCAAAGTCCATTGGTCTGGACCAGCTTGACCGATTCGGCCGGGCGCGATGCTTATTTGAAACCGTTTCTGGAATCTCGGGCCAGTGTGCCTCATGGACTTTCAGCGATGCTGGTGGACTACCGGGGACGACCACTTATTGGAAAATTGTCTGTCGACCTCGATCCGCAAGCGCTTCAGCAGTCTTTTTTAAGAAGCATCACAAAAAGCCAACCCAGCATCGAAGTCTTTCGAAGCCAAGACCGACTTTTGCTGGTTTTTGTCTTTCCCGTGCTCTATCCTTACACCAAAGACGCCATTGGCGCATTGGGCGGTGTTGTTGATCTGGGTGGCCTGGTGCAGAAGAGGACCGCAAAGATTGGAACAGACCATGGGTTGGCGCTGTTGCAGGCAGATCAGGTGCTCTTGGATCTGCAAGGCAGGTTAGAAGCTGGCAACTTTCCGGTTTCATTGAACCTCGCGCTGACAGAGGACGTTTACGGAGGAGCGTTGACCCTGCGTTACTATGGCAGGGACAACCCCTGGGTAATGCCCATCGTTTCGCATCTCATGGCCGCCGCCGCCGCAGCCTTTATTCTTGGTCTCCTGACCTGGAAGCTCTCGGCAGTGCTCGCGAAACGGATCACCGGTCGCCTCAACGATTTGGTTGATCATTGCCGCAAGGTATCGGTTCGACAAGGTATTTCAACCGATGATGCTGGCACGCTGGATGAGATGGATTTGTTGTCCAGAACGCTGCGAACCACCTTGCAAGCGTATGATTCTATCAACGCTAAATTGGAGGCGTTGGTGCAAGATCGCACCAAGCAGCTCTCGCTGAGTGAAGAGCGGTTTCGAAATGCTGTGGAAGCGCTGGATCAGCCTTTTGTCATTTTCGATGCTCAAGACAAACTGCTCTATTGCAATACAAAATTCCAGAAGGAATATGCCGGTATCGAGCATTTGATCCATCCTGGTCAGTTCTTTGAAGTGATATTGCGGGCTCGACTTGAGGTCGACCATCCTGAAATTTCCACGATGGATTTGGAAGCCCTGGTTCGTGATCGGATGATGGACCATCTGTTTGGCGATGTTCGTGTGGACCAGACACGATCTGGACGCTGGGTGCGCGACATTCAGCGCAGGACCGCCAATGGTGAAACCGTGGGGTTGCGTGTGGACATCTCTGAACTGGTGATGGCCAGGCAGGAGGCTGAAAGCGCCAACATCGCCAAAAGCCAGTTCCTCGCCATGATGAGTCACGAACTCCGCACGCCGTTAAACGGTGTGATCGGTGCAGCCCAGTTGTTGCAGTCCGGCGACCTGGATCCATCAGTCCAGCAACGCCTGATTCAGTCCGTCCTGCAATCGAGTGAAGTTCTGCTGAATCTGCTCAACGACTTGCTTTTGTTTTCTACGGGTGACGAAGAGGGCATGGCGTTTGCGCCCGAGCCGGTGCAGGTGGACCTTCTTTTGCAGGAGGTCGTCTCGAAATTCCAAAAGCAGGCGCTGCGCAAAGGGCTGGAGTTGAACGCTCAATGGCACGGCGAAGCGCATCCGTGTTTCGCGCTGTCTCGTCGACCCCTCTGGGTCGTGTTGGAGAAGCTGATGGACAACGCCATCAAGTTCACAGCCAAAGGGGCTGTGTCCCTTGAGGCTCGGTTGTGCCAGAGTGAAACGACCCACAAAACCCTGTTGGAGTTTTCTGTTGCCGATACCGGCATGGGCATCGAGGCCCAGCAACAGGTCTCCATATTCAGTCCCTTTGTACAGATCGATCCCACCTCCACAAGGTCCCACGGGGGGGCCGGCGTGGGTTTGTCCATCGTTCGTCGTCTGGCCGAACGAATGGGGGGAGAAGTCGGACTGCACAGCGATCCCGGGCAGGGGTCGACGTTTTGGGTCAGGCTACCCCTTGCAGGGTGAACGCACCAGTGACGGCGGGATCATCGCAGCTGGAAGACGCGGTGGAACCAGCCCTTTTTTGGAGGCGATCGGCTTTGGACCGGCTGTGCCTGCACGGTTTTTTTTGCCCTTGTTGGCACGCCGTGCGGTTGTTCAGACAGATCAGGCGTTGAGCCGGACACCACCTCTCGATGAAGGCTTGGGGGCGTATTCGCTTCGATCTTCGTATCGGCTTTTGGCGCTTTGAGCAAGTAGGCGGGAATGGCTGAGACGTCCCGCAACACGCCGCTCGGCTCCATGGACGCCAGCCGGATGGCTTCCCTCGCCAAAACTGGCCCAGATTGCTTTGCTGCGCTGCTGGTGCTTTGTAAAGGGAAGGGGGAAATTGGCTCCTGGCCGGTGGGTTCTGCCAAAGCGCGTGAGCGTTGCTTGGTTTCCGAACGCTGGATCGTGGTCACGTCCATTGGATGCCACACCTGGTCCAGCCACTGAATCAAGGGTAACCAATGCACGCGGTCCGTAGACAGTGCGGCATCGGGATCGTCAAACAGGCTGCTGCCAGTTTCCAGCAGGTGTCGGTATTCCGGAGCGTCGGGTATCACCGTCAGCAACGGAATGTCCTGATGGCTGATGCCCTGCGACCACTCTTGCATGCGCTCGCGCGGCCAACGCATGCCTATCGCTGCGACCTTGCAGCGACCACTGCGCACCTTGGGGAGCCGTTGGACTTCGGCCAGAAACGCCGCTGAAGCGTCCTGGTCAAAGACCGAAGGCCCGATGGGCACGACAACCGCATCGACCCAGACAATCAGCTTCGCCAATTCATGGTCGTAGAGCGCACCGGGCGTGTCGAGCACGACATGCGTTGTGCCAGGTGGGGCACGAAACACTTTGCCGTTGTCAAGCGCCCATGTGGTGATCGGTGCGGCGCTCTGGCTTCGGCGAGAGAGCCAGCTTCGGATCGACTGTTGCCGGTCCACATCGCCAAGCATCACGCGCCAACCATTGCCAGCACACCAGCCAGCGATGTTGGTGGACAAAGTGCTTTTGCCACTACCGCCTTTTCTGTTCACGATCGCGATAACTGGCATCTTTTTCCCAACAGTTTTTCGGAGTCTTGATCCCCATGCCGCGGATCAAATCGCCGTTGTAGTGCCATGACCCTCCCCCCCGTTCCGCACGGTCAACGCGGTGGAGCAAGTGCACGGATGTGGTGAATGGTTTTTGTGTATTTTCCAGCAAAAAAGACAAAAACACCATAAATGACAACTTGTTAAAATAAATATCAGTATTTGTCACTGCATAGACATGGTGGCCTTCGTCTTTGCCGCTCCTGTGCTGGGTCAGTGCAGCGTTTTGACAGAGTGTTTCAGCTTCTCCAGCCTTGGGTCATCCTCTTGGTCAAACGTCTCTTCTCATTTGCTCTGGGCACACCAGTCCCGTTGGCCCAGGCAACCTGGCCGGTGGTTGACGGCGAGGTAGGCACAGACAAGTTTCTCGTTACCGGTTCGATCCATTCACTCGCTGTGCGTTTTTTTCGTCTCTGGATGCGTTGCATTCGCCGAAGCATGCTGGGATTGCTGTTGGGCGTGGTTGTTTTCGGGGCACAGGCATCGCGGGCGGATTCGCCGATCCAGGAACGTGCCTGGTTCGAAGATCACAGTGGTGTTTTGACTTGGGAAGAGGTCAAGTCTCAAGAGTTCAAGTCCTACACCGGTTTGCTGGGACGTGGCTTCGGTTCCACTCCCATCTGGATCCGGCTGCTTGTCGCGCCGCGTCTTCAGGGCGAACCGGTTGGGTCAGCGGGGCGGTACATCCTGCGTATCAAGCCCGCGCACCTGGATGAAATCGAACTGTTTGATCCGCTGGATGTCTCTGGCGCAGCGCGTCGTACTGGAGACCTTTACCCCTGGGGCGAAGATGAATACCCATCGCTGTACTTCAACTTCAGCATTCCTCAAGCTGATGCGCCGCGCTACATCTGGCTGCGACTGAAATCGTCCCGATCCCGATTGATCGACGTTGAGGCGCTGTCCGACGATGACGTCCGTCAAAGCGACATCCTGCAAGAGATGTTGAGCGCGGCCTACCTGGGCGTCCTCGTGTTGTTCTTTGGCTGGGCCTTGAATGTCTACCTGAACGCGCCAGAGAAGCTGCTGGCCCTGTTCGTGTTGAAGCAGTTCTGGGCCATGGTCTTTGCGCTCTTCGGGTTGGGGTATGCGAGGTTGCTGCTCGATGGTCATCTGTCACCTAGTGGCATCAACACCTTGTCTGACCTGAGCATGATTGTGTACGTGTTTTTTGGGCTGGCTTATCAGCTCAGTTTTGCGAAAGAAATGCGGCCACCGGCATGGGTCCTGAGACTGTTCCGGATCGCTTTCTATCTGGTTCCTGTCGAGTTGCTGCTCTTGGTCACAGGTAATGCGATGGCCGCGGTGGCCTTGAGCGCGGGTTCGGTATTGTTCGCTGCGATGGTGGGCATCTTGATCACCATCCTGGCGAAGTATCCTGAATCCGGGACAGGGCGGACCAGCGTGTTTGTTGCCAAGCCGCTGATGATCGGTGCACATGCGTTGATCCTGTCATCGGTCCTGTTGGGTGTGCTTCCGACAATGGGTTGGACAGACGCTCCGCGTGTTCTGGTGCATGTGCCGATGACGCACGCGCTTCTCTCGGGCATCTTGTTGATGTGGATTCTGCAGGTCCGTGCGCATCGACTTCTGTTGCGCCAGGCCCACAACGAGGCCCAGTTGCTGGCGCTCAACGAGAAGGTGTCTACCGAGCGAAAACACCGAGAGGAACAACAACACCTGCTGGCCATGTTGGCGCATGAGCTCAAGACGCCGCTGTCGGCCATCAGCATGATGTTGGACCGGTTCCGTGCCACACCCGAAACGGTGCAAGGCATGAAGCTAGCGATAAACGAAATGAACGTGATCGTGAACCGGTGCGTCCAGGCGGGGCGCATGGCGGACAAGAAGCTGGAGCTCCACAGGACCGCCTTTGATCCCCTGGTGGTCCTGGAGGACGTCATTCGTTCTCGACATGGTGATGCTCTGATTCAGTGCGCCGGGACGAAAGGCTTAAAGCTCATCTCGGACGAACAGGTGGTTCGCATGCTCTTGAGCAACCTGCTGGAAAACGCCTGCCGCTATGGCGCACCTGGTGAGGTTGTCCACGTATCACTCGCACCCCATGCAGAAGCTGGCGTGAAAGGGGTGCTGTTCGTTTTTTCCAATGCGGAAGGTCCGGCCGGTCGGCCAGATCCGGAGCGTGTATTCAGCAAGTACTATCGCGCACCTCATGCACGGCGCCAGACAGGTTCCGGTCTGGGCCTCTATCTGGTTGCTGGGTTTTCCAACCGACTGGGCGGAACCGTGCGGTACGTGCCCGATCCCGTCACCATCCGTTTTGAACTATGGCTACCCCTTTGAACATTCTGGTGGTGGAAGACCACGATCTGCTGCGACAGACCTTGGTCGGCATGTTGCGGGATCACGGGCACAACGCCGAAGGTGTTTTCTGTGCCGAAGACGTCGAAAAAGCTCAGACACCGCCCGACATTTACATCGTCGATCTCAACCTGCCCGGAGAAGACGGTATCAGCCTCACTCGCCGGCTGCGACAGTCACGTCCACAAGCCGGAATCGTGATCGTGTCGGCGCGAGCCGATTTGGTGGACAGGATGATGGGATACAAGACCGGAGCGGACGTCTACCTCACAAAACCGTTCGAGACAGAAGAGTTGCTCGCGGTTATCGAATCGATCAGCTTGCGAATGCAGATGTTGGTGGAGACTCATTGCGCGCTGTCGTTGGATGTGGGGCGTTTGATGCTGTCCGGGCCCTTGTCAGAAATCCTGCTGACCCAGTCCGAGGTCAGTCTCCTGGTGGGCTTTGTCCAGGCACCTGACCAGGTGCTGGAGCACGGGCCGGTGGCCGCTCACCTGAAGCTCGATGACGATCCCGCCAGCCGCGCCTCGCTCAACGTGCGCCTGAGTCAATTGCGCAAAAAATTGCTGCTGGCGGGCGCCGAAGAGCCGTCCATCCGATCCATTCGAGGCCACGGCTACAAGCTGTGCTTGAAACTTCAGTTTGGATAAACGGTTTTGGACTGATCGCTCGGCCAGGTGGACGCCATCTTCGGCTTCACCAACACCGTGTACTTCAGCGCCAAGCTGTGGTGGGCATCGACTCCTAATAAGACCTTCCGGATATATTTACTTTAGACAAGCTCTGAGGCATAAAGTCGGCATGGATCTCAAGCGGTTCTCGGACACTTTCGGCACAGAGGAGCAGTGCGTCGAGTACCTCGCACGCTCGCGCTGGCCGCATGGTCCTGTCTGCGACAAATGCGGGTCCATTTCAGACGCATGGAAGACAGCACAGCCGCGTACGTGGGCATGTCGAGCCTGCCAAAAGCAGTTCAGCGTGACTGCGCGCACGCCCATGGAGCGCACTCACTTGCCGCTCCCGACCTGTTTCATGGCGATCTACCTGATCGCCACCTCCAGTAAAGGTGTGTCTGCCATGGTCATCAGCCGGCAACTCGGCATCTCTTACAAAACAGCCTGGTTTCTGTGCCATCGCATTCGCCAGCTTCTGGCAGATGATGATTCCACTCTCAAGGGCATCGTGGAGGTCGATGAGACCTACATCGGGGCAAGCGCCGTCGCGATGCGAAGAGCAAGCGCGACAGCGACGATGACCAACCTAAAGGGCGTGCTGGCTCCCGCAAGATGATGGCGCTCACTGCCGTCGAGCGTGACGGTAAAGCCAAAGCACGCAAGGGCCGCACCCACAGCGAGCGAACCATTGCAGGGGCAGTGTTCGATTTGTTGGCGCCGACCGAAAACTGAGCCGGTGGCTCAAACTTGGATCGGCGCGGACAGCCAGGGTAAGCCCAGTACCAGGGCGTCCAGTCGAGCTTGTTCGAGCGCCACGTTCGGGCTGCCCGGCGGCGCCCAGACGAACTTACCCTGGTGCAACCGGCGCGCGGCCAGCCACAGACCCACACCGTCGTGCACCAGCACCTTCAGGCGATTGGCTCTCTGGTTGGCGAAGACGTAGGCGTGGTGCGGATGGGCCGCGCCGAAGGTGGCGATCACCCGCGCCAGGGCGGTGTCGGTGCCCGCGCATGTCCAGCGGGGCGGTGGCCAGCCAGGCCGCATCGATACGGATCACTGCAACAACTCGCGCAGCATCTGGGCGCACTGGGCCGCGGCAGACAAGGGCCAGTGCACAGTCACGGACATGCCGGGACGTTGGCATTCGATACGGATGTCGGCCGCTCGCGTTGAGGAGGCAACGGCCGCCTGGTCACTGGCGGTCGTTGACGCTGAGGTGCTCAGCTCGATGGGGATGAAGGCCGGGGACTGAGGTGTTGCGACTGCAGTGGTGACGCCAGCTTCGAGGCGGTGTAGTCCCTGCGCCCACTCCTTGCGCCAGCGGTGCAGCAAGTTGGCATTCATGCCATGTTGCAGGGCCACCGCAGCGATCGATGCGCCGGGCTTCTGGCACATGGCCTGGTCGGCCTTGAATTGCGGGGTGTAGGTCCGGTGCGTGCGGCGCTGCGCATATCGCTGGGTCTGAGGGTCTTTGAGCATCGTGTCCACGTTCATGTTGCGTGCACATGATCTTGCTCAGACCGACCAGGTCATTCAAGATGGGTTTGTCACCCGCTTACAGCCAAACGCCCTGACTATGAACACAAGACGAAAGCGTCTCGTTGTGATGCACCATCATTGACATGGCAATGCAATCGCATTACCGTGTGATGGTGCGTCCCTATGATCGGAGAGAGCCATGTCAGACACCCTTGAAGTTGAATCCACCCTGACCGACCGCTACCAGACGACGGTACCGGAGACCGTGCGCCGCGCCCTGAGGCTGGGTAAGCGGGACAAGATTCGCTATACGATCCGTCCAGGCGGTGAGGTCGTGCTCACTCGCGTGGAAACTGAGGTGAAGGACGATCCGGTACTGGGGCAGTTCTTGGGCTTTCTGTCCCGCGACATTGCCAACCATCCGGAACGTCTGCAGTCCATCGATGCTGGCTTCGTCCAGCGCCTCCGGGTGCTGACCAGCGGTATCGAAGCCGATCTCGATGTTGCCCTGTCGGCGGACGATGAATGAGCGGGAGTCAACCCGCTGCGTTGGTGGTCAATGGCTGGACGGTATTCGCCCATCCACTGTTCCTCGCCCAGCTTGAATCAATCACTCGGCAGGTCGAAGGGCTCAAACAGAAAGATCCGGTCGGATTCACTAAGAAGAATGCATCCAAGCGACTGGCCGCTATTGCCAAGCTGGCGTTTGAGGTGATTCCACAAGATCCGTCGCGGGCCGAATACCGACAAGGCAACACGCTGGGCGATGACCACAAGCACTGGTTTCGCGCCAAGTTCTTCCAGCAGTACCGGCTGTTCTTTCGTTACCACGCGCCAAGCAAGGTGATCGTGCTCGCCTGGGTTAACGACGAGGACACCAAACGCGCTTACGAAAGTAACGACGACGCCTACCGGGTGTTCCGCAAAATGCTGGAAAGTGGCCATCCTCCTGACGATTGGAATCAACTACTGGCCGAGGCGCGGACAGAAGGCGATCGCCTGCGGCGCATCGCGGCAGGGGAAGCGCAGGTGCAGGTGCACGTGAAGTCTTGAACCGAGAGGGGAAGCTACGTGTCGGTTCAACTCTCCGTGGACATGTGAACTATTCCTGAACAAAACCTCGACGGTCGTCGGCTCCGCCGCGTTCATAGCGGCGATTCCAAGGCCAAGGCTGTGGCCGCCGCCTGCATGCACCCTGGCATCTCGATGGCTGCGGTTGCGATGGCCAACGGCATCAACGCCAATCTGCTGCGGCGCTGGGCGCGGGCCGCAGAGGTTCCTTCTGCCGGCAATCTGCCCAATGTCGCGTGGCCGAGCCGAGCCACAAACGCCCTGTGACCCAGAGCCCTTCTGCGGCCTTTGAGCCGATGCAGCTGCCGGCCCGACCCCGGCCGCCGACATCCGCATCATCGAATCGATTTCGCAAGTGGCTCGTGCGGTATGAAAAACTCGAACACATTTTCGCCGCACTCACACACATCGCTGGAGCCGTCATCGCGCTCGGCAAATTGAAGCGCCGGTCAACACAATTTACGGAAAAATTTCTTGGAATTTCAAACGTGCATCAGGCCTCGGATCAATCGGGCAGCTCGACTTTGATCTCCAAGACCTCGTAGTTGTCTTGACGTTCAAAATGAACATAGATGTCATTCGGATGGATGGCCACGTATCGGCCGACTGCCGCGACCAGATCGTTCTTCAGTTCGGGCAGGTAATTGGGCTCGGTTCTTTTGCCGTCGGAACGCTCCAGCGCCAAGATGATCTGCAGACGTTCTTTGGCGACCCCTGCAGATTTTCCGCTGTCGCGGCCAATGAGTGCGGACAATGAGAGCATGTTTTTCTCAGTTGATTTCAGTTGGAAATTGTGTTGGCAGCCAGTCGACCACTCTTTGCTCCTTTGGGCAAACCGAGTTGTGCTGGTGTGCCGAAAACAGATACTTTGACCGGCCGATCCCCTGCGTCATACACCCTGACCTGATTCCCGTTTCATGCAGCGCATGATCACCCACCCGCGCACGCAACGTACGGCGTCGCGTGGTTTGCCCACATCCTACGGGTTCACCAGATCCCGATCAGACGCAGTTGCCAGCGGTTCGGGGATGCCTGGGCCGACTGGATCTGGCGGCTCCAGACCAGATCGGCACCCAGGTTCGGCGTGATCCTGGCCTGCAACCCGGCGCCCAAGGAAGCAATCTTCTGGCTGTCGCCCTCGCCGGAGGTCTGCCCGGCATCAACAAACACAAAGCCCTCGCTGGACTGGGCATCTGCAGGCTTTGGTCGGTAGCGCAGTTCCAGCTGCAGCGCGGCGCCTTTCTCACCAGCCGCCGCTCCCGCATCAAAACCCCGGACCGTGTCGGTCCCGCCGAGAAGTAATTGTTCGCTGGCGATGGCTTCCCCCTGCGTGGCCAGACGGGCGAACCCGTTCAGGCGGCCATGCCAGTGGCCCAGGGTGTCGAGTGCCGTTTGCAAATGTGTCATCAGGTTCAGGTGCTGGAAGCTGTTGCCCTCGCCGTTGCTGGAGGTCAGGCCAAACCGCACGGTGGCCTGTGTGTTGCTGGTCGCGTAGTTGAAGTTGCTGGACAACGACAACCGGTTGAGTTTCTGGTCTAGCAACTGCTCGTCCATCACGGTGGTGCGCGACCGCAGCGTTTCCCAGTTGACTGAGGTGCCAAGGCTCCACGGCGTGCTGAGCACCCAGTTGCGGCCCACTTCAAAATTCAGTAAGTTCGAATCCCCCTTGACGACGAGGTCGGGACCTTCGGTTTCAGATTGAACGTTGGTGCTGCTCTGGGAAACGGAGCCGCTGACCCCCGCTCGCCAGCCCTGCACGCCGATCGGCCAGAACTCGGCCAGCAACAGCGTTTTTGCATCGGCCGTGGCCAATGCCGCAGCTTCGAACTTGCCACCCGTTGGGCCCACGGGTGCCGCCCGCACGCCCGCTGCCAGCAGATCACTACCCGCGGTCTGGGTTTCCACAAACGACCAATACTGAGCCCTTCCATTCGCCTGCACGTCGATGGCCAGATCCGTTAGCCCAAAACCTTCGCCCGGTACAAACTCGGCCGCCGCGAACATGTCGCTGGAGGTATTGAATCGTCCCAGCCGGCTCTGCAGCGCTTCGTTGGTCACCACCTCACCGCGGGTCAGGTCGAACCACTGGGCCACCCACGCTGGATCCCCGTGTCCGGGGGATCGCACCTTCACCTGCCCCAGGCGACCTTCCACCAGCAAGACTTTCAGCACCCCGCTGCCCAGGTTTTGCTGGGGCAGCACCGGCTGAGCGGTGAGCACACCTTTCTGGCGGTAGAGCGAGCTGATCTCGTTGAGCAGCGCCTGCAGATCGGCGCTGCGCAGCGTGCGCCCGACATACCGGGCGCCAAGTTCACGCAACGCGTCCGGTTCCAGCAGGGACGATGCTGAAAACTGGATTTCCTTCAGGTTGACTGTACCGGTGGTCGCCGGCGCCACGTTGGCGGGCGTGGCTGGTTCAGAGGGAATCGGTGCCTTGTTGGCAGGGGCCGTGTTCTCCATGCGGCGGATGTGTTCGTTCATCACCGCGGCCGGATCGGGCGGCAGCGTCTGGGCCACAGCCACAGCCATGGGGCACAACAATATTGCACCAGCCAGCATCCGGGTGGGGTTTGACGTGTTCATCGTTCAAGCGTTCCTTATGGCTTTGTTGTTCATTCGTGCGGTGGTATGCGGTCGAAGAAGACGACCACGGTGATCCGCGTGGCCTCGGTTTCTCCATCGGCGGTCCACAGCGGATCAAAGTTCTGCATGTCAGAGGTGCGACGCACGCGGTGGAGGTCCGCCGCACTGCCATCAAAACCGTCGATGGCCACGGCCAGTTTGCGGGCGGCGGCGATCGTGACACGCGGCAGCACGATGGCATTGAAGCGCTCTTCGAGCAATGCGAAGTCGATCGGCATGGTGCTGAAGTAGCCCAGGTAAGCATGGCTGCCCAGGCTGTGCGCGGCTGCGACCCTGTTGGGCTGTCCCGTGGGTGTCAGACCCCCGCGCTTGAGCTCGTTGAAGACCACATTGGCTTCTGCGTAGGGATCCAACGTGTTGTCGGGGCAGACCATGCCGAGTCCATAGGTCGTCGTGGCATCCGTTGCGGCAGTGAAGCTCTCCGGCACGGCGTAGTCCAGCAGCGCGGGCAGCAACTGGCTGCTGTCCACGAGCGGGTAGTCGAGAAGACCGTCGCGGTTGCAGTCGCCTGGCCAGCGGCCGTTCACGTTGCGATAGGTCTGCAGGTTCGAGTCCAGCGCGCGCACCTGGTTGATGAACTGGGATTGACGGTACTGTTCAATCAGGCCTTGCGATTTCAGGCCCATGGCCATCAGCACGGCGATCAGTGTCAAGGCAATTGCGATCTCCACGAGCGTGAACCCCTGTTGACGCCGCCAGTCAGGGCAGTGCCTGCAGACCGAGGTGGGCTTCCTGCTCCTGGGAAATCTGGGATGTGGCTTCATTTGACGTCCCCGATCTGTCCCTGCACCCACTCGCGCTGGGCCTGCATCTCTGCGCGTCCCGAGCTCAGATCGAGGAAACGCTGGTAGGCGCTCCGTGCTTCTTCCGATCTTCCCAGTGCTTGGTAAGAAATGCCCTGGTTCAGCCAGACCTCAGGAACCTCGGGATGTTTTTCCTGGATGAGGAGGAGGGTGGCGATGGAACCCGTGTGCTCGCCCAGTTCCTGCTGGACGACTGACAGATAGAGGGCCAGGCGCACGTGCCCCGGGTTTTTGCGACGGGCTTCCGTCAGCGCAGTCGCCGCTTCGGGCCAGCGCCCGAGTCCTGACAGGGCAACCCCCATGAGGTAGCGGGTGCGCCAGTTTTCGCCAACGACTTTCTCCAGTTTGGAAACCCCGTCGAGCGCGGCCGCGTGCTGCCCCTCTTCCAGCTGCTTTTCGAGTGTTTCGTAATCGATATCGATGGCCCGCGCAGCGACCGTGTTGCCTTGCTGTGGGTCCGGCGCCGATGTCGTTGTGCGCCGGATTTCAGGGACTTCCGGAGCGACCAAAGCCGCTTTTTCGCGGGCCGCCTCCGGGGTCTTGTTGCCGGCCACGACGGGAACCGTCGGTGCGGCTGTTGTGACAACCACCGGGGTCTGTGCGCGCACGGGCGGAAGGGCTGGCGGCAGCGAGGTGCTGATGGAGGGCTTGTCAGCTTTTACACTGATCGGCTCGGTTTCCTGGACCTGCTTTGCCGGGCTGGTGGACGGGAGCAAGGCCAGACGTGCGAGCCACTCCGAGACGCTGCCCCACTGCACCCGTGGACCCAATGCCAGAACCAACTTTTGTCGGGCGCCTTCCATGTCGGGTGCGGCGGGAACCACGAGCACCATCCAGCGGCTGGGCTCCTGATGCGGGTGTTTGAGCACCACCAAAGGCAGCTCGTGCGCCCATTGTTGGTACAACGCATCGGCTTCGGACAGGGCCAACTGTTCCGCTAGCATCAGTGCCAGTCGAGCGGGTGACTCACTGCGCAGGCCGCTGCTCCACATGCGCGCCGCATCGTCCTTCAGCCCCCCCGTCCACACCTGTGCCGCAGACGTTAGCCAGTCCGGGCGCGCAGCTCCCTCTTCAGCGGGGTCGAGTCCACCACCGTCAGGGACAAAAGTGATGTGGCTGACGGGTTCTGCCGGGGCCGACCTCATGGCTTGCTGCGCCGAGGGAGTTGTGGCACTGGCCTGTTCTGGGGCAGGCTGCGCCCAGTCGCCCGCAGACAGCTTCGTGAACTGCCCCAACGCCCAGCCGCCGGAGAGCAGCGTGACAGCCCCGGCGCCCAGCAGCACCCATGTCCACAGCCGTCCTGCATGTCCTGAACGGGGCAGGGGTTCAGGCAACCTCGACAGCGGCCCCTCGGCGGTGCTTGCGGCCTCATGCACCCTGTGCTTCGCTTGCTCATCAATCTGGCGTAACGCCTGCTCAATCGCGCTCATTTCCAGACTTTCGAGAATTCGTTGCAGGCTTCCCAGACCATGCCCCAGGTGATGCGCCGGGTTTTTTGGGCGCAGGCGAGCAGGATGGCTCTTTCGCCGACGAGGTTGATGCGCCGAGGCACGCCCTTGGTGCGCCAATGCAGGCTGGTTAGGGCCGCATCCGTGAAGCCAAACTGACCATCGCTGTGCGTTTGGGCGATGCGGTGGCGCACGTAAGCCGCGCATTCAACGCGGCTCATCGGCTGCAGGCGCTGCCAGATTGCAATGCGCTCCCGCAACGGCCGCATCGCGCGCATGCCCAGTGTTTTCTCCAGTTCGGGTTGACCGACCAGCACCAGACTGATGAGCTTGGTGTGTTCGGTCTCCAGGTTGGACAGGAGTCGCAGCACCTCCAGCGCGTCGGCGCTGAGCCGATGGGCTTCGTCCACGATCACGACGTGTTTGTGACCTTGCCCGGCGCCCTGGAGAATCTTTTGGACCAGCAACTGGTTCAAGTTCGAATCTGTTCCAGAGGGTGGCGCTGCGCCGCCATTGAATTCGCAGTAGATCTCCCTCAGCAACGCTTCGCCACCCTGTAGCGGATTGAGCACATAGGCCACCTTGACGTTCGCCGGAAGCGCACGGATCAGGCACCGCACCACCAGGGTCTTGCCCAGCCCGATTTCGGCACTCAGCACCGCCAGAGCGCCGTTCATGCAGGCGTAGTGCAACTGATGGTAGGCGCGCACATACTGATCCCCCGGAAACGCCAGCGCGGTGTCCGGGGTGATGGAGAAAGGGATGCTCTTGAAACCCAGGACGGTGTAACAAGCCCCCAGGGTGTTGCCCTGAACGCCCACGTCTACTGGCCCGCCTGGATGGTGGGCGCGAGAAAGATCACCAACTCCTTGCGCTTGCCCGCCTGGTAGGTGCTCCGGAACGCATTGCCCAGCAGGGGAACGTCCCCCAGACCCGGCACACGCCGGTTGGTTTCGCTGGTTTCCTCTTGGATCAAACCTCCAAGCAGCACCAGCTCACCGCTGCGCACCCGCACCAGGGTACTGGCCTCACTCACATCAAGAATGGGCGCGCTGCTTTCTCCGGAAGGCGATGCTGTGGTGCCCACCAGCCTGGTCACTGTGGGCGCAATGTTGAGCATGGCCCAGCCATCGGCGGAGATCTGGGGCGTCACCGTCAGCGCAACACCCAGGTTCACGCTGCGCGCTGCTTCGTTCACCGTGTCCAGGACCCCGCCGCCGCTCTGTATCGTGCGGTTGGTGCTGCGGGAGAAGAAGGTCTCATCGGTGCCCACTTTCACCCGGGCCGTCTGGTTGTTGAGGATGCGGATGCGCGGCTGCGACACCATGCGCACATCACCTTGCTCGCGCAGCGCTTCGATCAGCGCCAGGTAGCTGTCACCGGTGAAGCTCATGGCCATGGTGCTGGCCAGCGGCGAGACCGCCTGTGGCGCCGTGATCAGCGTGTTGAACGCCGTTCCCCCCTTGCTCGGGTTGCTGCGCAGTCGGCTCCAGTCCAGACCCAGCGCAAACGAGTCGCGCAATGTCACCTCCACGATGCGGACCTCGATGTCGATCTGGCGGTACATGCCATTGCGCATCAGCTCAATAAAGCGCTGGACATCGTCCACCTTCGTGGGCAGGTCCGTGACCATGATCGCGCCGGTGAGCCGGTTGACGACCAGTCGGCCTTTGGGCGAAAGCAGCGACTTGATCTGGGATTCCAGCTCGCCCCAGAAAGCGCCCGATTCCTTGCCGTCACCCAGGCTGTTGGCTGAGCGGATGTAGTCCACCTCGAATGTTCGGGTGATCGAGGCGCGCACGCGGATGATGCCGCGCTCCTCGTCCCACGAGTAGCCCATGCTGGAGAGCAGGATGTCGAATGCTTGCGACAGGGGCACGTCCTGGAAGTTCACCGTGACCGAGCCCGTCACGTCCGGATCGGCCAGGATGTTCAGGCCGTGGGCCTTGGCCAGCAGGCCGAGCGCGTCGCGCAAGGGCAGGTCTTTGGCCTTGAACGAATACAGCTCGGGCTGACCCGTGCCCTTGTCGCGGGCTCCATCGAAGGCCGGCAGGCGTTTTTCGGCGGGCAGCCTGTTGGCCAGGGGTGGCAAGGCGGACTCTTTGAGCTGCTGATTGACCTGCGCGTACGCGGTGGGCGGTACCGCCTCCGAACCGGGCAGGGGTTTGGACAAGGGCGCGCAGGCGACCAACAAAGCAACAGCCGAAGCCACCGAAAGCCGGCGCATGCCCACCAGGGTGTCAAGGGATGAAAAAGAAACGTAAGGAGTGTTCATCATGGGGGCGGCTTTCAACGATCGTTCACGGTGACCCAGCGTTGGTTGCCCAACCCGGTTTGCTCAAAGAGCACACGATCGACTTCAATATCGGCAACGCGGAACTGACCAAGCTGCTCACCAATCACCATCGGAGAGCCCTGAATCTGGGCCAGTCGCTGGCGCCCGATCACCAGAATCGCGCTCACTTCGGGCAGCTGCTCTTCCGCCGCGACCTGCGCCAAAACAGCTTGCGACACCGGTGGCAGCAAGGCCGCAATGCTCACATGCACCGGGCCATCCCCCGGCGGCGCGGGCAGGGCCACGCCCAGCGCAGGCGGTGCGTCCAGGGTCAGGATGTTCGGCATCACCGCGGGCTCGGATGCTGGCAGGTAGGCCGCTACCAACCAGCCACCCAGCCCCAGCACCGGTACCAGCAGAAAAGGCAGAAACGGTTTCATGGACGGTCCAGTACCAAAATGTTGTCGCCCTTGATCGTCACTTTCAGCGCCCCCCCTTTGTCGCGGCCTGCGCGCTGGGTCTCCAGCGTCAGCGAGCGCAGAAAGAACTGGCCCTTGCCGATGTGGTTGGCGCGCAGGATCTCGTTCAGCCGCTCGCCCTCGTGCCCGGCGATCGTGGCGCTGGTGTTGATGGTTTCGTGGCGCAGTGCCTGGCCGGGTCGCCAGCCGATGCGTTCAATGAGAGACGCGTAGGTCTCGGCCCGATCGCGGCTTTCGCCCAGCGATTGGCGCGCCTTGTCGAGCAAGGTTTGCTGCTCCTCGGCTTCGCGGGTGGCGCGGTGTCCGGTCACGGCCACGTAGACGCCAGCGCCCAGCAGGGCGGATGACAGCAGCAGCCAGCTGAGTGTTTTTGCGTGAAAAGTCAATGACATGGTCGGGCTTCAGGTTCAGGGCTGCAGAGTGGCCGTACAGCTGGGCAGGCTGGGACCAGCGCTCACGAGTTCGCCGGTGGCCCCTGCGGGCGTGACGGTGTGAGAGCCGGAACAGCTGATGGTCAGGGTCTTGCCGGCCTCGGCCGCGGACAGGGCGCTCAGGTTGCTCCAGCGTGTTACGCCGGAATCGGCGGCGGGCAGGCCGCCGTCGGGATCGACCAGCAAGCCACCGCGGTACCAGGCGTCTCCACTCGTGTAGCCCACACTGCCCGCCGGGCTGATGAACAGGATGCGCAGTTCTCGCTCGACCGCGGTGCTGGCCACGTCGGTGCTGAACGCGTCCAGGCACACGCCGTCGCTCACGCTGCCCGAACTCACATCGCCCGATTGCACAACGTCGTTGGGTGCTTCGATATAGGGATCGGCCAATTGCCAACGCATCGTCAGGCGTTCGGCGTCGCCACTGGGCGGCAATGAACTCACGTAGTTCGAAAAGCGCACAAAGATCTGGTTGGCCTTGCAGCGGTCAATTTCGGCCGTGCACACGCCGGCTTGGCGCAAGGCATCGGCAAACTCGCCCAGCGACACCGCTTCCGTACGGCCCGCGTAGTCCCGCTCGTCCGAGACGGGGTCGTCCACAGTCGGGGTTTGCGGACTTTCGTAGATGCGGAAGCCGCGGGTTCCATCGAGGTACGCGTAGACAGGATCGCTGTTTGCGATGACCGGGTCCAGCCCACTCAGGCCCACCTGCGGGTAAACGGCGTTCTGCCGGTCCAGGCGGCGCAAGGCCGGGGGTTGGCGCCGAACCACCACGAAGGCCGAGGCCGACGAGTTGTCAAATGCGTCGTCGGCATTGGCCGCGGTGAACCCGGCATACCCGAGCGCGCTGTCCCATGAGAACTGGTCTTCGTACCCTGTGGACCAGATGCGGGGCAGGGTCAGGTTGATGTGGTCCCGCCGGTAGAGGTCTGTCCCACCCGTGTTCACGCGGATACTTTGCTCAATGGCCTGCAAGCTGTTCAGGTTGCGGCAGAGCTGGCTGGCATTGCCACCGGTCGAGATCTTCGGGTTGATGTCGGGATCGAACTGCGTAATGATCGATTCGAAGGACCAGTTTCCGGGGCTCACCTCCGAGGAGAGCGGAACAAAGCCGGTGGCCGCATCGCTGCGCAAAGCCGGCTGCACGTCGTACCAGTACGCCGTCTGCATCGGCGACACCGAGGCCACGCCCAGCATGTGGCCGGGCAAGGCCCCCGGGCGACCCAATGGCAAGGTAATGAGATCGCCGTCGATCTCCGAATGGCTGCTGGCCGAAGCGCCTCCGTAGGCGCCCACCTCGAACTGCAGCGGGGCCGGTAGGCCACCGCCCACCACCGCCTGGCGCAACAAGGCTTCACGCGCCTGTTGCAGCCGCAGGGCATCAAGCCGACCGCTCTCGATCTGGCCCTGCAGGTTCCACATGGGCACCAGCAGCGCCACCAGGCCACCGATCACCACCAGGGCGATCGCCAGCTCCATCAACAAAAATCCGCGCGCGCGCTGAGCTGAAAAGCGTTTCATGGATTGAGACCCGCCGAAGCGCGGTTCGCGAGTTCGTACACCGGGCCGAACATGGTCGTTCCGATCAGCAGCAGCAGCGCCGCCAGAATGAGCAACATCAAGGGTTCAAACAACCGCGAGCCGGTTTCGATCTGCAGTTTCAAGCGGCTGGCGTAGTGTTCGCTCAGTCGAATGCTCTGCTGGTCCAGCGTGCCGGTGGTCTCGCCCAGGCGGACCAGGCTGAGCGCAAAGCGTTCCATCACGCCACTACTGGCCAGCCCCTCCGAAAGCGACTGGCCGCGCCCGGTACCCAGCACGATGCGGCGCAGGCGCTGGCCAAAGTGCAGGTTCACCGGCTGCTCCACCAGCACGGTGAGCGTGCGGCTCAGCGTCAGACCCGCCGCGTGCATGGCGCCCAGGTTGCTGAAGAACGTGTGGTACACCCGCGAGCGCTCCAGGCGCTTCAGGCCCGGAGCCCACCAGCGGATGGTGTGCCACACCGGCCTGAGCGCTGGGTGCCGAGCCAGGGCCAGCAGCACCACAACCAGGGGAACCAGCAGCATCGGCAGCCACCAGGCATTGCCCTTGAGCCACTCGGTGGTGGCGATGACCCGCAAGGTGGTCTCTGGTACCGCCACGTTGAGCGAGCTGAACAGCGCCGTCATTTTCGGAATCACCACCAGCAGCCAGAACACGGTGCTCAGCAGCAGCACCACCAGCACGATCATCGGGTAGATCAGGGATCGCTGGATCGCGCTGCGCAGCTGGCGCATCTGTTCGTACTGCGCCGCTGCGTTGCTGAGGATGTCGCCCAGGCGCCCGGTCTCTTCGCCCACCACCACGAGGTTGACCATCATGACCGGGAACACCTTGCTTTTCTCCAGCGCGTGGGCCAGCGTGTCGCCGCGTTCGACGGCGCGCTTGAGGCGCGCACCGAGCATGCGCAGGCGCGCCGTCGAGGCGCTGAGCGAGGCTTCGGCAAGGGCCAGCCGCAGATCCGCGCCAGCACGCAGGTGCTGACCCAGCAGGTAGCAGAACTCGGCCAGCGCGGCGGGCTGGAGAGGGCGGAAGAGCAGGGCGGTGAACCAGCCGGGCAACGACCACACCCGGTACGGGTGCAAATGCTGCGCGGCGAGCACCGCCATGAGTTCGTTCAAATCGGTGTGTTCGCCCGACCCGCGCACGCTCGCGCCCTCGGCCGTCATCGCCCGGTACCAGAACATCTTCATGGGTTGGCCTCACCCAGCACCCGGTCCAGCTCGGCTTCATCGGTCACCCCGGCTTCCACCAGACGGCGCGCCCAGGCCCGCATGGGCTGAAAACCCCGGCTCATAAGGCTGCGCCGAATGGCCGCTTCACCCGCCTGCTCGTCGATCATCGTGCGCAGGGCGTCGTCGATCACCAGCACCTCGCCCACGGCCAGCCGCGAGCGGTAACCGGTGCCGTTGCAGCGATCGCAGCCCACCGCCTTGTAGCGCTGCCCGGCAATGTGCTCCCGGCAATGGGTGCACAGACGCCGCACCAGGCGTTGCGCGATCACACCCCGCAGCGTGGACGACATCAGGTAGGCCGGCACCGACAGATCGCGCAGGCGGCCGATGGCGCCCACCGCATCGTTGGTGTGCAGCGTGGCCGGCACCAGGTGACCGGTCTGCGCGGCGCGCACCGCCATCGAGGCGGTCTCCGCATCGCGGATCTCGCCGACCAGCATCACGTCCGGGTCCTGGCGCAGGAAGCCCTTCACGGCGCTGGCGAAGGTCATACCGGCGCGTTCGTTCAGCCGCACCTGACGGACCAGGGGCACGTGGTATTCCACCGGGTCCTCCACCGTCATGATGTTGCGCTCCAGCGCGTTGATCAGGCGCAGCCCGGCGTACAGCGTGGTGGTCTTGCCGCTGCCGGTGGGGCCGGTGGTGAGCACCAGGCCATCCGGGGCGCGCATCAAGCGTTCGATCTGGGCCACCTGCTCGGGCCAGAAGCCGCTCTGGTCCAGGGGCAGCACATCGCCGCGCAGTGACAGGATGCGCACCACCAGGTTTTCGCCGTGCGTGGTGGGCATCGACGACACCCGCAGGTCGAACTGCTGACCGGCCAGTGGCAGTGCAAAGCTGCCGTCCTGCGGCTTGCGCGATTCCGCGATGTCCATGCCTGCCTCGACCTTGATGGCCGAAGCCACCCGCACATGCAGTGCCGCGGGTAACACATGCTGAAGCTGCAGCACGCCGTCGATCCGGAACGAGATCATCAGCGCGAAACCGCTGGGGGTGAAGTGCACGTCGCTCGCCCCGCGCTCCACGCCGTCGGCCAGTGCCAGCCTCACCAGGCGGCCGCCGTCGAGATCGCCGCCCACGCGGGCCAGCTCGCGCTCGAGCTCAGCGGCGCTTGGGTGGGTGGCGAAGTGGTAGGCCATCTCGATCGCCGCGCTCAGCGGCGCCCGCGGCGACACGATCCAGTGCACCTCGCCGGGCACGTGGCGGCGCAGGCGCTGGCGGGCGTCGGCATCGTCGGGGTTGTCGATGGCGATCTGCAGCACATCGCCCTCGGCCCGCACGGGCAGCATGCGGTGCTGGCGCGCAAAGGCAAAGGGCACCCGCGCCAGGGCCGCCGTGTCCACCTGCGCGGCATCGGGCCACCAGGTGGACAGGCTGTGAAGCGTGGCCAGCGCGCGGGCGATGTCGCTGTCGCTCGCCAGGCGCAACAGGCGCAACACCTGGGAGGCCGGCTCGGCGAGAGAGCGGGCCACGCGGCGCGCGTAGTCGGCCTGTTGATGGCTCAGCCGACCCATGGTTTGCAACTGGGCCAGCAAAGCCTGATCGGCCGCGGGGGCAGCGGCGCTTTGCGTGTTGTTCAGGACCATTTCAGAAGGCACCCGCAGCAATGGTCAGGCGGGTTTGCAGGCTGGCACCGGGCCCTTTGGCGCCCATGTCCTGAAACGCCAGGCGGGTGTCTGAGAGGCGTCCCAGCTCGGAGAGTTTTTCGGCGAGCGCCTCGGCCTTGAGCTTGGCGCCTTCGTAACCCCCGTCCAGTGCGATGTTCAGGTCCACCTGAAAACTGGGTTCACCCGGGCCGGGCATGCGCCGCACCGGGGTGATTGGTGTGAACGCCAGCGGCACCGAAACCGGTTGGGCCGAGGGGGGCTTTTCGGCCTTGGCCTGGCGGTTGTCGTCTGCCCGGCCTTTGCCGCGGCCGTCTTTGCGCGCCAGCTGTGCCGGCTGGCCGTCCTTGGTTTTGATGCGGGCCGTCGCGAGGTCGTTGCGTGTGATGTGCATGCGCATCACCTGCGCACCCTCGGGCACCTGGGCCAGCATCTCAGCCAGAAAGCGGTCGGCACGCAGGTTGGCGCCCAGTGCGGTCTCGCGCCAGGCCGCCGAACGCAGCGCCGCCACGGCTTCAGCCGGTGGGCGCTGCTGTTCCAGTGTCAGGGCTTGCGCGCTGAGGGTGCTCAACTCCAGTTGCAGCGCGGCTTGCGATTGGTCGGCCAGTCCGTGCCACCAGATGCCCAGACCCAGGCACACGGCACCGACCAGGCCCGCGAGCGCGGCCACCGGTGGCGCCCAGTGCCAGGCCATCACGCGCTGGCGGTAGCCGTTGACGATCAGGCTGTCAGCCCGGCCCACCCAGGCCAGGCCGTAGAGTTCCGGGTGGCGCAGCGGCACATCGGGCGTCACGCCCTTGAACAAGGCGCCGAGCTGCTGGCTGAGTTCTCGCGAGCCGTTGGTGGCCCATTCGCCCGTGGCGGCCCAGGGGCCGTCGCCCAGGCGCAGGGTGTGGCTGCTGGCGCTGGCGAACTCCATCGGCGCCATGGTGGCTGCGGCGTCGAGCAAGGGTTTCCAACTCTCGGTGCTGGGGTCGGGGCGCTGGCTCGCAAAGGGCTGCACGCGTTGCCAGACGACCCGGCCATCGCGTACGCCCAGGGTGCGCAGGCCACCCTCGTGCCACCAGTGCACCAGCACCGGTGCCGCGGTGGCAGCCCCCACAAACGCCGCCACCGCGGCTTCTGCGGTGACCAGGTGGGTGAGCGGGCGCTCTTCGCTGGGCAGCAGGTCCTGCGCGAGCGCGGCGTCGTCTTCGAGCATCGCCAGCACATCGACTTCGGCTTCGCCCTGGCGCAGAGACACCACACGGCTGCGGAAGCGGAAGCGTTCGGTGAAGGCGCCGCTCTCGGCCAGGTGGCGCTGCACCAACACCGGCACAAAGCGGCGCGAGAGCGCGCGCAGGCGCACACGCTCGGTCAGGTTGGCGGCCGAGTCCAGGCTCAGCCGCAGCGAACGCCCGGGCAGTTCCCGCAGCGCGTCCGCGACCCCGCGCCCGTGTTGCAGCACCTCGCGCCCGCTCAGCACCGCGAAGTGCGCCGGGTGGGTGCCGTAAACGGTGTCGGCACGCGACATGGCAACGAGCAGGGTCTTCATGAAATGGGGAGTCTGTACAGACTGGGCAGTAGAAAACAGAGAAAGAATTTGGTCAGACAGCCCTGTCAGCAAGTGGGCTGGCAGGGCTGTCTGAGTTGGGAAGGCTTTTGCAGTCCTAAGCCATCAGGTGCTCATCCAAGGCGCAGTGACATCCGGATGAGCGCTAGATCGACCTTAGTCAACAGCAACAGCGCCACCGGCTTGCGATTCCGGCACTGCGTCAAAGAAGTAGGCGACTGTCACCATGCTGTCGCGCATTTCGGCGCTGGTGCCGGAAGCGCTGTCCCAAGTAGCCACATAGGTGCCGTCGGTCGAGCCGGTACGAGTCAGCATGCGCAGGCGCGAGCGGTCGGCACGGGCGTCCTGGCCGTTGATCGCGGTCGACAGACGGCGGGCCATCCACTGCGGCACGTTGTGGATCACGATGGCGTTGTAGTCGGCCTCGTCGGCCGATTCAGCACCGTTGTCCGTGACCTTGCCCACGAACATGAAGTCTTCATGCACCAGCTTGGCCAGCTTGCGGTTGGACGCGCTGTCGCTCACCACACCGGCGAGTTTCAGGTCGTTGATCCACACGTTGGCGTTGGTGGTGCTGGTTGCGACATCTGCAACACCGGTTGCTGCGGCCAAACCGTCGATGGCGCAGCCGTCGGATTCGAGTGCGGCCACAAGACCATCACTTGGTACGGTGGGTAACAAAACGGAGTACGAGTACTCGGCCGCACGCGAAGCGTTGTCGATGTCACTGCGCAGGCTCGCCGATGACCCGTTGGCATCGGCCGCGTAGTCGATGACACCGTCGGCGTTGCAGTCGCCGGGGAAGCGCCCCTTGGCCTGGTTGTAGCGCTGGAGCTGCATTTCGGTCAGCTTGATCTCGCCGACCAGTTTGGTGGCTTTGGCCTGGGCGACCAGTTCCTGACCGGTGGTGACCGCTGCGAACAGCAAGCCTGCGATGACCATGGTCACCGACATTTCGACCAGCGTGAAGCCGCGTTGGCGACCGATGCCTTTGCGTTGGGTTTTCATGTGAATCTTTCAGAGAAGGTTTGAGGAAACGAACAAATGTCCAGAGGACTTTTGAAGTTTATATTTTTAAATGTCAAAAACAACAAAAACGTTAAAAAAGATAAAAAAACTACAAAATTCATGTGCTCTAGCTGTGAAGCGCCTCAGAGGGCACACCGTTGCAGGGCGGCAGGGCCCTTCAACTTGGCGTACCTGGCGTGGGCTTCTGGGAAAAGGGTCTCAAACCGGTGGGCGAGTTCTTGTGCTTGGTTGAGCTGCTTGGACTCACACAAAGCGGCCAGCCGCACCCACAGCAGAAGCGTGTTGGGGCCCGAGGTGAGCAGGCGCTCGGTGGCGGCCAGCGTTTGCGGGAGGTGGTCGGGTGTCATGGGAATGCGTTCCAGCCAGGCGCGATCTGCGTAGTGGCGGAACAGCACGGTGTCCTGGATGTCCATGACAAGGGTCGGATCGGGCAAGGATGCGCCCCGTGGCCCGAACGCGGTGCTGACGCGGTGGTAGTCAACCAAGGCCAGAGCTGTTGCCAGCAGCATCGCCGCTGACACGGTTGTCAGGGCACCCGCGGGCACGGTGCGTTCCACCGGGCGCGGGTGGCTGGCCATCAGCATGCCAAAGACAAAAACGGTGGGAATGATGAACGGCATGTACCACAGCGGGTATTCGGCCAGGCTGTGCAGCCCCACAGCGACCAGCACCAGCCAGCCCCAGCGCAGGTTGGTGATTTGATGGGGTTGCGGATGGGACCGGGCCAGCGCCCAAGGCCGCAGACGCCACAGAAGCGCAAGAACCGGCCCCAGGATCAGGGCCCCGCCCAACAAGCCGAACTCGGCCAGCACATGCATCACCATGTTGTGGGCGTTGAGCGCGTTCTCTTGCCCAAACCGCACCGGAAGTTCCTCGAACCGCGCTCGGCCGAATTCGCCCCAGCCCACACCCCACAGTGGGTGCTTCAGAATCAACTCCCACGCGTCAGCCCAGAGGGTCAATCGCAGGCTGGCGGTTTGTGTCCCTCGGCTCGTCAATCCGGGGAGATCGGTGGACATCAGTGGAGTCAGGGCCTGCAAGGACCCGTCCACGAGCCATACCCACAGTGGGCCTGCCGCGAAGACGGCCCACTCGAAGCGGTTGCTCGGGTGGCTCCACATCAGCAGACAGATGGACACGGCAGCCACTTCGAGCAGCGCGGTCCGCGACCCCGACAGCACCACGCCTGTGTAAGCGAGAAACGCCAGCACGGCCGTGACCGAACGGGCATCGAGCCCCCGTTGGTGGCGCCACCACGCACCCAGGAGGCCGAGCACCGCGAAGGTGCCCAGGTGGTTTGGCTGGCGAAAGTTGCCAAAGGGTCGTGCGTTCGGGTTCAGGTTGACCAGCGGGGACAGCGTGCGCTCGATGTCAAAGAACTGCAACCAGGCCGCAGCCACGTTGAACACCATCGCCAGCACGGTGGCCGTGACCAACGCTTCGGTGATGCGGGGTTGCGTGCCGGCCTGACGACCCATGCCAAAGAGCACGGCGGCGGCGGCTGCTGCGGCGAGCAAGGCGGTTTTAGACAGCAGCTCGGTGCCCGGCCCCAGCCAGGCGAGCGCCACCACCAAAGCCAGCCAGGCCAGCGGAGCCCTCGGCGCGATCGGGCGAAACACCAGCCCGGCCAGGGCCACCGCGAACAGTCCCACGGTGAACGGTGTCACGGTCGCCGATGGCCCCAGCGTCTTTGGCCAGCAAAAAACGACCAGCAAGGGCACGGCCCAAGCCCAGGTGAGCTGGCTTGGGTGGCGTTGTTGCTGTTCTGCGTGGTGCATGAGCGGGGAGAGACGGCGGGGGATCGGTGGCCAGCGTGACCGTGTGGCTGGTGTCGGAGGGGGCGGGGGTTGACTTTTGTTGTGGCCGCCGGTGATTATGGCTTCAAATGATTAATAATATTAAAAATGGTAAAAAAATCACCATACTTATATATATGACAAATGTGAAATTTTTATCGAAAATCCACGGTGGCGTGCTACCTCGGCGAGCGCTCAGGCTGAACCGCTGGACGCTGGCGGTCTGGTGTGCGGGTTGGTGTTGCGCTGCCGCTGCGCAGGGTGCGACGCTTTACGTGTGCCCCGGCAACTTGTTCACGAACCAGCTGGACGCGGCACGCGCCCAGGCGCAGGGCTGCCGGGAGGTCTCGGGAGAGGGGTTGTCACAGGCCGCGTTGGCTGACCCTCCGGTGCGCAAAGAAGCAGCCGCTCTTGAGAAGCCGGTGCCGCCCACGGCCACGCCAGTCAAGCCTCGCTTGCGCGAGCCCGCTTCCCGTGTTGCCTCGTCGCGCGCGCGTTCCCAGGCGCGGGATGAGCGGGCCGCTGGTGGCGCCGCTTCGCCCGATCAAAAGGTGAGCGGTTCCTTGCAACAAGCGCGCGACCGGGATGCGCTGGCGATTCTTCAAGCCGAACTGGCGCGTACCCAGGCCGCGCAGAAAGCCCTTGGCGGCCCCACCGGCGGGGCAACGGACAACGCGGCGTTGCAACGCCTGCAGATTGACGAGGTTGCGCTGCGGCGCGAGCTCGAACGCTTCCAGCGCTGACCCCTTTTCATTCAGTTTCCCTATACGGAGTTCCCCATGGCATCAAAAAAGAATCCCCCAGCAGCCGTCGCCGCCAACCCATCGGCGTTGGCCGTGTTGCACCGCGAAACCCACCGCCATCTGCGCCTCAACCGCCTCAAGCCCGACTACGGGTTCGCCCGCGCGTCGGTCACGGTGGCGTTGACGGCCGCCGAACTGCCCGCAGCCTGCATGGAGTACCCCTGCGTCATGGCAAGGCAGGCCGATGGCAGCCTGTCCTTGCTGGCGGTCACCGGCTTGCAGGCGGGGAACAACCTCTATGTTTCGGCGTCCGGCGCATGGCTGGGCGAATACCTGCCCGCCACGCTGGCGACCTGGCCTTTTCGGCTGGTGCGCGACGGCGCCGACGCGGGGCGCTTTCTGGTGGGTGTGATGCCGGCCGAACTCAACGAAGCCACGGGCGACCCGCTGTTTGACGCCACAGGCGCGGAGTCGCCCTGGTTGCTCGAACGCTTGCGACAACTGGTCGACACCGATACCGGCCTGACCGAAACCAGCCGACACCTCGCCGCACTGGACGCCGCAGGCGTGTTGACCGAGCGCAGTCTCCAGGCGGTGCTGGCCGATGGGAGCGATGTAGAGCTCAACGGCTTTCTCGTGGTGGACGAGGCCAAGTTGCAGGCCCTGCCTGAGAAGATCGTGCACGAACTGCATGTCCAGGGCGCCTTGTCCCTGGCCTACCTGCATCTGCTCTCACTGCGGCGTTTTCGCCCGCTGGTGGTGCGCGCCGGGCGGCGTGCACTGGCTGTCGACACATCACTCGCCGATGCCCCTGAGACCGAAGCCAGCTTGTCTGCCTGAGCGGCCGGGCAGCGCCGTGTTGCCACTGTGATCTTTCTTTTTCTCTGATAGCCAGGACCCGAACCATGAGCCAGCCCCAAACCACCGCAACCCGCACCTCCATGACACCAACGCGGATTTCGGGCGCTCGTCTGTCGGTGCCGTTCAGCCCGCTTTCGCTGGCAGCCGCGCTCGCGCTCGGGGCCCAAGTGCCCTGGGTCGCAGCCCAGACCGTCATCACGCCGTTGCAGGGCAGTGCCGCGACGCAGACCGTGGTGACCAACGTGCAGCCCGGCGTTCACAGCGTGACCACCGCGACGCTGCGCGACGGCAATGCGTTCAACCACCTGTCCCAGTTGCAGGTGGGTGGTGGTGACACCGTGGGCATGGTGGTGCCGCAGGGGGCCAACTGGCTGGTCAACGTGGTGCGCGATGGGCGCATCCAGGTCAATGGCCGTCTGCAGGGCCGGCTCGAATCGGGCGCGGTGGGTGGCAACCTGCTGTTCATCGACAGCCACGGGTTTGCCGTGGGACCAGGCGGCCGGGTGGACGCGGGGCGCCTCGTTTTTGCCGCGCCTTCGAGCAGCTTTGTTGACCGTTTGCTCGGTGAAGGCGCGGGCTTGTCGGCAGGCAGCGTGTCGGGTGTGTTGCGTGGCAAGTTCGACCGCTCATCGACCGGAGCGGTGCAGATCGCGGGTCAGGTGCACGCGGAAGACGGGGTGCAGATCATGGCGGGCGAGGGCGCCGGCT
>Ga0209343_10000782_pt1 | contig 44085 bp, 25 predicted proteins | sample RifCSPlowO2_02_FD_184026 | JGI IMG/M metagenome (GOLD analysis project Ga0209343, IMG submission 184026) | Groundwater microbial communities from Rifle, Colorado - Rifle CSP2_plank lowO2_0.2 (SPAdes) (version 2) | ecosystem: Environmental > Aquatic > Deep subsurface > Groundwater | place...
TGATGTCCTCCTGCCGGTAGCGCTGGTGCAGACGCTTCACGAATTCGTGCTTGACGAGATACTGGTCGACAAACTCGCTCGCGCGCAGGATCACGGTGAAGTCGATGCAACCAGCACGGCGAGCTCGATCGGCTCGAGCCGTCGCGGGCTCGCTGATCAGGCAGATCGCGAGCGAGGGCCGGCTGCGCCACATCGCGCGCACAGCCCCGCACGATGATCTCCGACCAGGGAAGGCGCGCGTCAGATTGCCGTCAGCACCCTTGAGCGCGAGCACGTCCTCGTGGCCGAGAGCCGTTTCGACGGACCGCCCGAGCTTGGCCCAGTGCTCGATCTGTGCGGTGATGGAGCGGTCGGAGGCTTCCGCCTCGGTGCGAGCCAGTTTCACGAGCGCATCTGACAACTTCACTGGCATCCCCACGGCGTTCACCTCTGGGTAGTATTTTACCGGGGTCATGCGCAAACCGCTGAACCTTCGCCTGGAGCCACTGGGTGCTTCTCGTCGAGCGGCGAAAAGACGACTGGCGGGCCTTCGGACCAGATGCGCTCGCAGGCGACCATGTTCTTTGCCCTGTCGTGGAGTTCGATGCTGACGACGAGGCGAAGCGGTGGCATCGACGCAGAGTGTAATCCTCGAAACCAATTCGGTGCACACCTCGCGGGGAGATCGATTTCGAGAAGGGGAATTATGGGGTGTAGTTCGAGCCAGCGAGGTGACGCGCCTCAACGGCTGCTGTGTGACGATACGTTGCCGTTGCCATGCCGTCGTTGTTCCTGTAAAAATGACGGCATGACGGCACGCGACTATCCCCGCACGCTCCGCCCCCCGAGCGCGAGCTTCTTCCTGTTCGGGATCCGCGGCGTCGGAAAGAGCACCTGGGCTCGACAGCGATTCCCACACGCGCCGCGTATCGACCTCCTCGACGAAGGCGCGTTCCAGTCCTTCGTCGCGGTCGAGGTGAAGACGACGGCAAACCCGGCGCAACCCCACCTCGCCGGCCTTGGAGCCATCGCCGATCTCGCCGGCATCAAGCAGCGTGTGCTCGTCCACATGGGTGAACGTGCGTTCAACACGCGGAAGGGATCGAGGCGCTGCCAGTGATGCAATTCGCCCAGGAAGTCTTGTCGGGGAAGCTCTGAAGGGAATCGAAAAGAGGTATCAGATGAGGCCCTCCAGACTCTTGATTCGATGTGTTCTATCGCTCGCCGCGCTCGCGACCATCGCGAGCGTCGCCGCCTCGCAGACGCCGTCGCCCGCGCGTCTGCTCGTCCTGCTCAGAAACGCCAGCGCCCTGGCGATCGTCGATCCAGCGTCCGGTCACGTGCTCGGCCGCGTCCCGGTCGGCAAGGATCCGCACGAGGTCGCGGTGACGCCCGACGGCAAGATGGCGTTCGTGGCGAGCCCCAGCGAAGGCATCTCGGTCATCGACGTGCCGGCGATGAAGGAGCTGCGGCGCGTCGATACCGGCGCCCTGAGCGCGCCGCACGACGTGCTCTACGCCGGCGGGAAGGTGTACTTCACCGCCGAGGGCTTCAAGACCATCGGCCGCTACGACCCGGCCGCGAACAAGATCGAGTGGATGCTCGGGATCGGCCAGGACGGGACGCACATGATGGTGCTCGCGAAGGATCAGCAGACGATGTGGGTGCCGAACCGGGGATCCAACAGCATCTCGGTCATCGACGGGGTGGCCGGCGGGCCGCCCAAGTTCCGCACCACCGCGATCCCCGTGCCTGGCAAGACGCCGGAAGGCCTTGACCTCTCCCCCGACGGCCGCGAGCTCTGGACGGCGACGCGTGGCGACGGAGGGGTCTCCATCATCGATACGACGAGCCGGAAGGTCACGCAGTCGTTCAACCTGAAGCTCACCGACGCCAATCGCCTGAAGTTCACACCCGACGGCAAAGTGCTCATCCTCGACGGCGGCACGGGCACCCTGATCGTCCTCGATGCGGCCTCCCGCAAGGAGATCAAGCGGCTCAAGGTCGCGCCGGGCGACAGCGGCGCCGGCGGCGTCTTCGTGATGCCCGACGGTTCGCGCGCCTACCTGGGGCTCCGGGATGACCACAGCGTGGTCGTGATTGATTTGAAAACGCTCGAGATCGCCAATCGTTTCGCGATGGGACCCAATTCTGGTCCCGGCTGCATCAACTGGGCGTTCCTGAGATGACAGAGGGCGGGATCTGAAGGCCCTCATCGCCTCGAGCCGCGGAAGCGCACACGCGCAGGACAGGCTGTTCACTCCCAAGACCAACTCTTGGTGGCGGGGTCCCAGAGGGCCCAGCAGTCCTGGCTGAGGCCGTTGTCGAGGAGCTCGGTGTCAGCATGGCTCTCGCACTGCGCTCGCATGGTGCTCCCTACTGACCGGAAGGTGGTGTCGCCCCTCGACCTGATCCGGCGCCTCGACCGACGCGGCTCGCCGCTCACTGTTCCGAGCGCGGATCGCCTCCCACGGCAGACTTCAGCAGCCCCAGCAGCTCGATCGGCAGCGGAAAGATGATCGTCGAGTTTTTTTCCGCGGCAATCTCGGTCAGCGTTTGCAGGTAGCGCAACGTGATGCTCAAGGGCTGCGACGCGATGACGTTGGCTGCCTGCGCGAGCTTGGCCGACGCTTCGAGCTCGCCCTCGGCGTGAATGATCTTGGCGCGCTTCTCCCGCTCGGCTTCGGCTTGACGGGCCATGGACCGCTGCATGTCGGCCGGCAGATCGACGTGCTTCACTTCGACGGCGGACACCTTGATGCCCCAGGGCTCGGCGTGCTGGTCGAGAATCTGTTGCAGCTGCTGATTCAGACGATCCCGCTCGGCCAGCAGGTCGTCGAGTTGCGCCTGCCCGAGCACGCTCCGGAGCGTCGTCTGCGCGAGCTGACTCGTCGCATATTGATACTGCTCGACTTCCACGATGGCCCGTCGCGGGTCGATGACCCGATAGTACAGGACCGCGCTCACTTTGACCGACACGTTGTCCCGGGTGATGACATCCTGCGGCGGCACCTCCAGGGCGACGGTTCGCAGGCTGACCCGCACGATGCGGTCGATAGGCACGAACACCAGAATCACGCCGGGCCCCTTGGGCTGTGGCAGCAGTTTGCCCAGGCGGAAGATGACTCCCCGCTCGTACTCCGCCAGGATCTTGATTGAGCCGATCACATACAGCGCCAGGAGGGCCACGACGATCAGAAACGGGGGAACGGGAAAGTCCACGGCAACACCTCTTTCAACGGTAATTGTCTACCGCCTTCGATCCATGAGCGGTAAACAATTACTAGTAACTGTTTACCGTTATGCACCAGTCGACCCGGTAAACCGTTACTTTCAACGATCCTCGCCCACGTGGGAATCGGACCTGGCTTTGCGGACGGTGAGCCGCAAGCCCTCGACGGCAGTGACCGAGACCGCATCGCCTGCGGCGATGGGTTCCGCGGCGCTCGCCGTCCAGAGCTCGCCGTGCGTCGCCACGCGACCGGTGGCTCCCGGTTCAATGGCGGTCACGGCGCGTCCGACCTCGCCAACCATGCCCCCGAGGCCTGTGGCTGAGGGCCATCGCTGGGACGCGACTGCGAGCCGCGTCAGGAAGGCCGCGATGCCGGCCACGGCGATCACCGGTGGCAGCACGACGCGGAGGCTCAATTGAAGCGCCGGTTCGGATGAATCCATGAGGATCATCGAGCCGAAGAAAAGACTCGCGATGCCGCCTGCGGCCAGCACGCCGTAGCTCGTCACCTTGACTTCGAGGACGAGGAGTGCCACGCCGAAGGCCATCAACAACACGCCCGCGTAATTCACCGGGAGGATCTGGAAGGCAAAGAAGGCCAACAACAGGCACAGTCCTCCAGCGACGCCCGGCAGCACCGCGCCAGGACTCCACAGTTCGATCGTCAGCCCGAGCGTGCCGAGCGTCAGCAGCAGGTAAGCGATGTTGGGATGAGCGATGGCGCTGAGCAGGCGCTCCCGCCAATTCATCTGGATCGACACCACGAGCGCGTCTGCGGTCTGCACGACCATCTGTGTGCCGTCGAAACGCGTGATGGACTGGCCGTCCAGCTTTCGCAGCAACTCGGGGACATCGGCGGCCACGAGATCGATGAGCGGAGGCGAGGCGCCGAGCGCCTCCGATTCCGTGAACGCACGGCTCTCGCGGACCGCCGCTTCTGCCAGCTCGACGTTTCGATGGCGCCCGCCCGCGAGCGTGCGGGCGTACGCCGCAACGTCCTCGGCCGCCTTTTTGATCACCGTGTCGTCCATCTTCTCGCCGGCGCCCTCGACCGGATGCGCCGCACCGATGTGGGTGCCCGGCGCCATGGCCGCCACGTCGGCAGCGATCGTGATCAGGAAGCCAGCTGACGCCGCGCGAGCGCCCGATGGGCCGACGAAGATGGCGACAGGCGTCCGTGCGGCCAGCATATGCGTCACGATGTCGCGCGTAGAGTCGACCAGGCCGCCGGGCGTCCGCAGCGTGAAGACAACGAGCACGGCGCCGTCGCGATCGGCCCGGTCCATGGTGTCGATCATGTACTGTGCGGAGACCGGGTGGATGATGCTGTCGACGTCAGCCGCGTAGATGACGGGTGAGGGCGATGATTCGTGATACCACGCAGCCCCCGTGCTGGACGCCGCGACCAGCGCTGCTACTCCGGCGAGCCTTCGAACGAGCCGAGTCCCCATGGCCGCTCCCTTGCACCGCAGTGGCTGACTTCATTATCCACCTTCGCCCTGCCGCGCGATCACGCGGGAGATGTGGGCGGCGCCCTTCTCGTCCTTTCAACCGAGCCCGGGGAGAAACGATATACTAGGTCGCCATTCCAAACCGGGCCCACGACGCTCGGCACGACGGCGGACACGAAGGATCAAACCGGTGTGACACCCGGTGGCAGAGTGGGCGTTCATGGAGGCCACATGCGTAATCGACGCCTCGCATCAGCGGGCGCTCTCGCGATCGTGTGGTTAGCACCGATCTTCGTGTCTGGTCAGACGCCTTCCACCAGGGCGGGCGCACCGGTTCAGACATCATGGAAGGTGCCGCAAACACCGTGGGGAGACCCTGATCTTCAGGGAATCTGGAACAATTCCACGACGACTCCTCTCGAACGCCCTGTGTCTCTCGAGGGGAAAGAGTTCTTGACGGCGCGCGAAGCAGCCGAACGCGACGAGCGCGCCGAGCGCACCGCGGACGATGCGCCCGCAGCCGGCAATCCGGGCACGTACAACGGTTTTTGGTTCGACCGCGGCAAGTCGCTGACGCGCACGTCGCTCATCGTGGATCCGTCCGACGGCAGACTGCCTCCCTACACCCCGGACGCGCAGAAGCGGCTGGCCGCTCGCGCCGAGCGCAGGCGCAGACAAGGTCCCGAGCCTGCGGACGGACCGGAGGATCGGAACCTGGCCGAGCGCTGCATCACGCGCGGAGCGCCAAAGCTGCCCGGCGGGTACAATAACAATTTTCAGATCGTGCAGACGCCTCAATACGTCGCGATCCTGCAGGAGATGATCCACGAAGTGCGGATTATTCCTCTCGACAAGCGGCCGCACAGCGATTCACGAATCCGTCTGTGGCTGGGCGACTCACGTGCACACTGGGACGGCAACACATTGGTCGTCGACACCACCAACTACGACGACCGAATCGTCGACAACTCGTTCAACTGCTGCAGGGGCGCCGGCGCCAACCTGCACGTGATCGAACGGTTCACACGTGTCAATGCAGAGACGATCGACTTCCAATACACCGTCGAGGATCCGACGACATGGACGACATCCTGGACCGCGGCCGTTCCCATGACCAGGACCGACGAACCCATCTACGAGTACGCGTGTCACGAAGGCAATTACGGTCTGGCCGGTATCCTCAGAGGAGCGCGCGTCCTCGAGGAGCTCGCAAACGATCCTTCGCGCGAAAAACAATGAGGCTCAACGAAAAGGAAGCGAAGGCATAACTGAAATACGGCCGCGATCGCTAAAGGTCTGAACGATAGGGAACGAAGAAAACTCAATAACTTCTTGCGGAAGATGAAGAATTTGAAGGTCATTCGCTCAGGATGCCGTCAGGTGCTCCTCGACACGCCCTAGAAGCGGAACAGGCGATTGAACTTGACGATCAAGGCTCGGTTGGCAAGATCTGGGAACCGGCGTCCCAGCGTGTCCCGCTCCTCGTTGTAGACCACGAACAGCTCACTGCCCGGCCGATATTCCCACCGCAAGCGCACGTTCGCCGTCATGGCATGGCTGCTGGAGTTGTACTGCAGCAGCGCGCTCGTAAACATCAACGGCGTCATCGTGTAGGTCACGCGCGAGCCGACGAGATGAGTCGTAAACGAGCCTTCGACCAGGTCCACCCAGTTGACCGAGTACGCGGGCTCGATCGAGAGCTGGGGGCTGACGTTCACACGGCCTCGACTGACCCCGAGTGCCGTCTTGTGGCCGCCGAAAAAGGGGCCGCGCTCCGCGGTGACGTTGCCGAACAACTTCCTGTGCCGGCCGAAGTTCATCGCAGCACTCAGGGTTCCAAAGTTGTACCCGCCCACCGGCAGGGTGACACCGGGCGCGATCTGAAACGGACGCGGGAGAAACTCGTACGTGTCGTTGTAGTTGACGCCGAGTCGATCGCTGCTCTGGAACTCGATGGCGAACTCTCCATTCGCGTCGCGCGTTTCCAGGCGGCCGGCACCGTTCTCGACGTACGCCATCGAGCCCGACCAGGAGAACTTGCGGACTGCCTTGATAGAGCGCGGCCGCGGGCTGAACCGGAACAGGCCGAAGCTGCGGCGCATGTCATCGCGCCGTACGAACCCGATGTCAGGATTGAAGTTGTCGCCCACCACGAGGCGCTCGAGTTGGACGCCGTAGCGATCGCCCGCGTAGTCCAGCTGGGTCCGATAGCTGGTGTCCTGGCCAGAAAGCGTTTCGGCGCTCGTGCGCGCCCAGTAGGTGTTGATGGTCAGGTTATCGTAGAAACCGAACGTCCCATCCACGCCGTACGCCTCGTTCGTGCCGGCGCCGCTCTGTCCGACGGATCGTCCAGTGAACAAGAGCCCGACGCTGCTCCGGCGCAGCAGGTCCCGCTTCAGGCGTATCACCGAAAAATTCGTCGCGCGCGATCCGGCGACCTCGTCCGCCCGAATGTCCAGCAGACCGAGCGTGTACCGCCCGACTCGGCCCGTCATGCGCCCGCCAACCTGGATCGGAACTTCGCGACAGTTGACAGTCTACAGTTGAGAGAACACACCCATCGACGTCGATGACCTGTCGACTGTGAACTGTCAACTGTGAACTTCTCGACGCCGAGGTGCCAAGCGCTCCCAGCATAACGGGCTAAGGACCCGTCAGGAAATAAAGGTGCCATTTTCACCTTTATCCCCTGACGGCCCTAAGGCCGTTCGAGGGGAGAACTGGGAGCCAACCACCGAGGACTGTGCCGAATGGGGATACACTGCGGCGGTCGGGGAAACGTTGTTTGCTCGTGAGGAGGACAGCATGACATTCGCGATGAGATTCCTGGTGGCGGGCGCCCTGGTCGGTGTGTGTGTGCTGGCATGGGGCTCGACTGTCGGTCGGGACGTTGTCGGGGCCCAGGGAAGCGGTAAACCGGCCGTCATGAAACGGATCTACACCGGCACCGATGGCCTGTCGCATGTCGAAGATATCGTGCTGGACGCGAAGACGGTCATGGAGAAGGTGACGAGCGTGGAGGTGCGGGTTGGACAGCCCGGCCGCTTCAGCGACTGGCATGTCGGTCCCCAGCGCCAGTACATCATCAATCTCGCCGGGAGTGCACAACTCGAGGTCGCCGAAGGCAAGGTGGACCTGCCGCCCGGTTCGATGGAGTACATCGACGATCTCACCGGCAAGGGTCACACGACGAGGACCACCAGCAAGGAAGAGCGCGTGTCGATCTGGCTCAAATTCGAGGACCAGAAGCAGCGCGTCGGTCCGCTGAACCCGAAGGCGACGACATCCTCCAAGCCGTAAGATGAGAACATTTCACATCCAGACCTGCTCGTCGTCTGGACTTTTTTCGGGAGACAGCACGGCCTCGACGTCGATCGTGAGATCCCCTCCGACCTCGAGGGTCCTGGATGGCATGTCGCAGCCGGTCTTCCAGGCATCGAGGTCGTAGCGGCCTCCGGGCAGCTCGAGGCGCGCCTGTCCCTGTTGGTCGGTCAAGGCCCGATAGAAACCTAGTCGCACCTCGACATTCTGGAGCGGAGCCTTCGAATCTTTGTCGGTCACTCTCACGGTGACGTGGTGATCGGGCGGCCTGACGGTTCGGAAGCTGAACGTGGCGCACGCTTCGTCGTGCGGCAGCGGCAGCGGCGGCTCGGCGATCGCAAACGTCGCCGACCATGAGAAGACCCCCTCCGTCGCCGGCGCGGCCAGGTCCACCTCCGCCACATAGAGGGCGCCAGTCCCGGGCCAGGGCGTTTCGCCGAGTCTGCCCTCGCCGACCCTGGCCCCCGCTTCGTCGCGGATCTCGATGAGCTGTCCCCCCAGGTAACACGTGGCGGAACACGTGACCCCGACCTTCACTTTCAACCGACAGTTCATCACGACCGGCGAAGGAACGTCCCACACGGCCACACTGGTCGTGTGTGGCTCGGCCTCCCCCGCCTCTCGGGGCGCTTGAAGGGCAGGGTTCACAGGGTTCACAGGCTTCACCGGGCGGCCTCCCGGCCGGCGATGCGACCAAACACCAGGGTTCTGCCCAGGCCATGCTGAGCGAACCCCCCTTGTGACTCGCCGGCACAGTAGAGGCCCGGTATGACCTGGCCATGGACGTCCATCACCTGGGCCTTCGGGTTCGTCCGGAGACCGGAGAGCGTATCGTGGAGAATGGGCGTCGACCACGCCGCGTAGAACGGTGGCTTCTCGATCTTGTATCGCGGCTTGGGCTTTTTGAAATCGGCGTCTACGCCCGAATCCACGAAGGAGTTGTACCTGGTGACCGTCTCCTGCAGGACCGCCGCTGGCATCGCCCGCGTCTGATACGGATTGGCAATCTTGCGAGCCAGTTCCGCGACCGTGTCTCCGGCAAAGAAGTACTCCGGATCGACGTGCGGCGGCCTCGGAGTCCAGCGCTGCCGCGCCACAGCGTCTGCGTCGAAGATGGCCCATATCGGACCGCCTCCGTTCAACTTCGACGAATTTCCGCTGTACCCCATCGCCGCATTGAAGAAGTCGTGCCCTGAAGCCAGCTCATTCCAGAATCTCTTGCCGGCCTGGTTGACGAGCATGACGTTTTGCCAATCCACACTCGTCAGGCCTGATGCTCGTATGCGATCGAATATCGGACTATCGGCTGGCCAGTGCAGGCTGCTATAGCCCCACCGACACCCGATGTGAGCCGTTTTCGACATGTAATTGCCGGCTTCCATCGACTGATTCGCCGTCGCCCAGAGCGCTGCCCCGATGGCCATCGCGGCGATCTCTCCGTCGCCGGTCTGCCGGGAATAGGGTTCTCCGGCGACCTGATATTCTTCCGTCCGTCGAGGATCGAACATTCTGCGGAAGTTCACGTTGCTGGTGTGGCCGCCGGTGGCGACGAGAACGCCCTTCGTTCCCCGGATCCGCACCGTGCGGCCTTCGGTCGTCGCGGTCATTCCAAGCACCCGTCCCGACATGGGGTTCTCCCGAACGATGCTCGTCATCTTGTGGCGCAGGAGGATTCTCGCGCCCTTGGCCCTGGCGCTCTTTTCCAGCGCGCGGACGAGACCGGATCCTCGCCTGGTCGGTTCCGACGTCATGATTTCGCTTCGCTCGGGCCACTGGACTACGGTCCCTTGTCGGGGAACAGTCGACGCGGCACCGGGACCCGTTGATTCGTCGTGAAACTGGACGCCGTTGGCCACGAGAAACTCGAAGGTCGCAGCATTCTCGTCGGCGAAGGCGCGTACCAGGTCCCTATCGCTGTACCGGCTTTCGCGATGGTCGTAGCGGACCCAGTCAAGGAACACCTGGTCCGCGGAATCCTCTACTCCGTGCCTCCGCTGTCTGCTCGTCCCGCCGCCAAGGTGTACGTTTCCCCCGCTGACCATCCCGTGTCCACCGATGTCGAAATTCTCCTCGACCATGATCACGGAGGCTCCGTGATCGAGCGCCGACACGGCCGCTGCAAGGCCCGCGACCCCTGCGCCAATAGTGACAAAATCCGCTGTCAGGTCCCAGCGTTGCGCATTGCTTTGTGCCGCCACTTCCGTGACGCCCAGCCCGGCCAGCGCGCCCGCGCCGACGCCAGCGGCCCCCTTGCTGAGGAAGTCTCTCCGACTGACATCAGCTTCGTTGTGCTTCGTGCCCATGGTGGCATCCTCGCTCTCAGAACCTTTTCGTGTGTGCAGGCGGCCTAATATCCTCTGCTCGCTCCGCCCCCACCCGAGCTACCGCCGCCGAAGCTGCTACCGGAACTTCCGCCAGAGGAGCTGGAGGAGGAGCTCACCACGATTATCGGAAGGACTTTCGTGTACTCCGCACGATAACTGCAGAACGCGCAGCGCTCCTCCACGCGAGCGCTGCCGGAGCTGGAGGTGGTGGCGCGTTCGATCACGGTCTCGGTGGAGGACTTCGTCCGGTTGTGGCACTGTGGACACTTCCCGTAGCGGCTCAGCCACTTGGCGTACCGCAGCGTGAAGTGATGCGAACACGTGGGACACTTCCACACGTCGTAATCGACGCTGCCGATCCGCTCCTCCGCTTGCGCCCCCTTGTCGAGCAGCGAATCGTCTTCGGCCTCTTCTAGCCGAGCCATGACCGACTGACATTCCGGGCATCGGCGGCGCCGGTATCGTCGCCACCGCCGAAAGCCGACGACCGAGCCGAGGCCGGCCGGGACCACGGTCAACAACCCCGTCAACAGGGTTCCGAGGGTCGGGGATCGGATCTCGTAGGACTCGCTCGCAGGAGGCGGCAGCTCGACCGGTTCATTGCGGACAGCGCGCAAGAGCACGTCGACGCCGGCTAACAGACCCTCGTCGAACTCGCCCGATCGGAACCTTGGGATGACGTAGGTGTCGAGAATTGCGCCAACCTTGCCGTCGGGAAGGACCCCTTCGAGCCCGTATCCGACCTCGACGCGCACTTTGCGGTCGCCGGTGGACCAGAGCAGCAGCAGCCCGTTGTCCTTGTCTGCTTTTCCGATCTTCCACAGCGCAAACAGCTGAGCCGCCGCTTCCTCGACCGACAGCCCATCGAGCGATCCGATCACGACAACGGCCATCTCGGCGCCCGTCGTGCGTTCGAGGTCGGAAATGGTCGAGTTGAGCCGTGCAATCGTGTCCGCGCGCAGCGCCAAGGGCATGTCGGTGACCCAGGTGCTGTCGCGAGTGCGCGGGTTCGGGATGCTCGTGAGCGGCTCGGCGCCGAGGGCCGCGACCAAAAGGGCGGTGACCGCGGCGAGGGCGCCCACGGTGACGAGAGCCCGCATCGGCGGCCTAGGCGCGGGGCTCACACGGCAGCGTTTCGTTTCTGAATCAGCTGAACATACCATCCCCGAAGCCCTTCTGCCCTGCGCCTGAGTAATAGACTCTGTTCGGGTCGACGCGGCCAGATCGGCCACGCGCTCCGGGAGTTCCGAGACCATGGTACGCAAAAATGTCGTGGGGGGCGAGTCTAGAGTTCAGCGACGATCGACGATGATCCAGCTGCCGCCCGACGACTTCTGCAGAGTGAGCGTGATGGTCGGAGTCGCCGTCTGGCTGCCGGGAACGGCAAGACCTGCGCGACCCGCTCCATTTTCGCCGCGAGTCGACCGAGGAGAAGATGGCGTAGTCACAAGGACGCCGCGTGCGATTGCTCGCCCGAATGGGTATAAAGTGGGTGAGCTGATGGCCACTCAGTCCGGAAGAATCCTGCTCGGCGCCTTGGATCGGATGGTCTACAGCTCGGCCAATTACTGGGTGGTGATGTTCAGCGACCTGGCCGGGGCGCTGGCATTTCTGGCCCTCGGACTCAATCGATTCTCCGGCCCCTGGGTCGTGGCGGGCGGCGTCGCCATCGTGGGGTTCATGTCCTCGGGCCTGCTCGAGTACGTCGTGCATCGGTTTGTCCTGCACGGCCCACCCTCTATGGCGAGGCGGGGTCACGCGCAGCACCACGCAGAGCCCAGAGCGCTCATCAGCACGCCGCTCTTCGTCATCCTGATTGGGGCGCTGGGAATCTGGGGGCTGCTCGGGCTCGTGCTTCCGGCCGGTGTCGCCGCCCTGCTCGTCTTCGGGCTGTATGCCGGATACAACTATTTCGCCCTCGTGCACCACTGGCAACACCATCGCGGCATCGACCTCACGTGCGTCGCCTACTTGCGACGACTTGATCGCCTCCATCACCTCCATCACCATCGACAGGTCGTGAACTTCGGCATCAGCACCACGATATGGGACCGCCTGTTCGGCACGTTCCAGCCGACAAATGAGCCAGCGACGGACTACACCTTCTGGAGCACGATCAGATCGTATTGGATGAAGCTGACCTGCAAGCCGAGCGCGACGAGCTGAGAATAGAACCCCATCTTCATCCACTCGCGGCGTTCGGCGGCGCTCAAACGCGAGCGGGGCACGGTCTCGAAGATCTGCCAGACGGCCATCTGGGCGCCGGGCCGGGTGTGCTCGTTGATGCCGCGCACGGATCGGGTGCGGAAATGCTTCTCCCACGCGGCACGGTTCGACGATTGGGTGCCGACCCGTCGCAGGTCCTCAGCGCGTCGCGCCAGGAATGAGGCGCGATCGGCGAAAGCGATGTCGGCCAGGACCACCAGACCGCCCGGCTTCAGGACCTGCGCCGCGCGCTCGTAGAAGCGCGGCCGGTCGAAGTAGAACGCGCACTCGATCGCCAGCACTCGGTCCACCGACGATCCCTCGACACCGGAAAGACGCTCGGCCTCTCCCAGTCGGAACGAAAGCTTGTGTATCAGGTTTTCGCGTATCGCCCGCTCGTTGGCGTAGCGAACCTGTCGTTCGGAGATGTTGAAGCCCATCAGGTGCCTGAACTCGTAGGCATTCGACAAGAGGAAGTCCTGTTCTCCGCTCCCGAAACCGACGTCGATGATGACATCGTCTTTGCCGATCTCGGCCGCCTGAAACACCTCGAGGCAGAGCCGCTGCTGGCGCGCTTCGAAGGTCTCCGTGCCAGAGACCGAGTACCCGTAGTTCAAGAACTTGCGGTCCTTGTGGAGGGATTCCAGGGAGGTCTGGAACAGGTCGTACTGTCGCGCGATGGTCCGCGTGAGAGAGGAGCCGGCGTCAGTCATGGCTCGCCGCTACTTATACACCATCGGCCACGCGCAGGCATGACCGATGAAAGCCTCGTTCAATTGAGAGGTATACTAGCGTTCTTGCTTTCCTGAGACCTGCGGGCGCGCTGGCCACACCTTCGCCGCAGCACATCTCTCAAGGTTTCTTGCGCACATGAACAGACTCCTCAATCGGTTGTGGCACCACAAGGCGCGGTCGCCGGACCCACCGTTTCGCGATGAGCTGCTCAGCATCGAGCGATTGGAAGAACGTGCCTTAGCGCTCGCCGCGAGCTTCACGGTGGACCCGAACCGGCGACGCCGTGCACGCGACATCTTTCTACGGTTCGACGAGAACGCCCGCGTCCTGCGTGACGCCTATCGAACCCTGGCCGACGATGTGCGAACCGGGCAGTTTGTCACGCCCGCCGCGGAATGGCTGCTCGATAACTTCCACCTGGTGACGTCAGAAATCAGAGATATCCACCAGCATCTTCCCCGCAGTTACTACCGAGAGCTTCCCACGCTCGCCTCGCGTGAGCAAGTCGGTCACGCGCGTATCTACGCGATGGCCGTCGAGGTGGTGCGTCACAGCGACAGTCGGATTGACCGTCAGCAGCTCACCGTGTTCGTCAACAGCTACCAACGCGTTGCCCCGTTGACGATTGGCGAGCTCTGGGCCTGGCCCAGCATGCTGAAGCTGGCGCTCATCGAAAACCTGAGACGTCTGACTGACGAGATGTTGGAAGCGCGCCGCGCGCGCCTGGCGGCCGACGCGTATGTGTCACGGATCGAAGACAGCGCGGGACACGCGGCACCACCTCTGCCGTCGATCCTCGACATTGGCTACGTCGTCCAGCTGCTGCACCGCCTGCGAGAGTACGGTCTTCGGTTGTCGTCGATCCGCACGGCCGTCGAGGAGCGCTTGCAGTCACAGCAGACGACCGCCGAGGAGGCGATTCGCGGTGAACACCAACGCCAAGCGGCCGCTCAGGTCTCCGTGGCCAACGCGATCACGAGTCTGCGCCTGTGCTCCCTGCTCGACTGGCGGCAGTATGTCGAGTCCGTGAGCTTGGTCGAGCAGGTGCTGCAGCGCGACCCGGCCGGTGCGTACAGACGCATGGACTTCTTGAGCCGAGACCGCCAGCGTCAGGCGGTCGAGGAGCTCGCGGCTCCGAGCGGAGACGCCCAAGTGAGGGTGGCTCTGAGGGCGGTGGAAAGCGCCCGCCAGGCGGCCGCGAGCGGCTCACCCTCCGACCGGGCCGCCCATGTCGGGTACCACCTCATCGATCAAGGGCGGCGCGACCTTGAAGCCGACGTCGCGTATCAACCTCGACTCGCGAACCGGGTGAGACGTCTGGTGTTCGCGCATGCCACGCTCGTCTATTTGGGACCGATTGCGATCGTGACGGCCCTGTTGCTGACCGGAAGCGCGGTGTACGTTCGGCATGAGGGCGGCGCCGCGTCCGCCCTGGTCGTCACGATGCTGCTCGTGTTGTTCCCGGCCGCCGACTTGGGGATCGCGCTCACTCAACGCGTGATCGCATGGGCGATCCCGCCTCGCCGCCTGCCGCGCCTCGACTTCGCCGATCGCATTCCAGACGACGCACGCACGATGGTCGTGGTGCCCACCATGCTGACGAGCACCGACTCGGTCCTAACGTTGTTGGAGCACGTCGAGGTGCTCGCGCTGGGAAACTTCGATCCGTGCATCCATTTCGCGATCCTCAGTGACTTCACAGACGCCGACTCGCGCGAGTTGCCCGAGGACGCCGCGATTCTTTCGGCCGCGCGCGCGGGGATTGAGGACCTCAATCGACGGTTCGGCCCTGAACGTTTCTTTCTCTTTCACCGGGCACGGCGCTGGAATGATCGGGAACACGCGTGGATGGGGTGGGAGCGCAAGCGAGGGAAAATCGAGGAATTCAACCGCCTGCTGAGAGGCGCTCCGGACACGAGCTTCCACTTGCAAGTCGGCGCATCGGCCATCCTGGCTTCCGTGCGCTATTGCATCACGCTCGACACCGACACGCGTCTGCCGCGAGATGCGGCGAAACAGCTCATCGGGATTATCGCGCACCCCTTGAACCGTCCGCATGTGGACGCTCGCATCGGCCGCGTCACGGAGGGCTACGGGATCCTGCAGCCTCGAGTCAGCGTCACGATGGCGAGCGCGGCCGGATCGGTCTTCGCTCGGACCTACGCCGGCCACACCGGCGTGGACCCGTACACGACCGCCGTCTCGGATGTCTACCAGGATCTCTTCGATGAAGGCATTTTCACCGGCAAGGGCCTGTATGACGTCGACGCGTTCGTGGCATCGCTCGAGGGGCGCGTGCCCGAGAACGCGTTGCTGTCGCATGACCTCTTCGAGGGGCTCTATGCTCGGACGGCTCTCGTCACGGATGTCGAGGTCGTCGACGACTATCCGTCGAGCGTCCTCGCGCACGCACGGCGCCAACATCGCTGGGTACGCGGTGACTGGCAGATCTTGTGGTGGCTCTTGCCCCTCGTCCCGACGCGCTCGGGCGTACAGCGCAATCGTCTGCCTGTGATTTCGCGCTGGAAAATTCTCGACAATCTGCGACGCAGCCTGATGGCGCCCGCGACCGTCGCCGTGCTCCTTCTCGGGTGGAGCGTCCTCCCGGGCGCTCCGGTCGCCTGGACAGCGATCGGTCTGGCCGCGCTCGCCCTGCCGGTTGGCATGCGGCTCATGGAAATGATCGGCGGTCCAGCGCGGGGGCAATCACGGCATGGCTTCCTGCGAGCCGCCCTCGACGACCTCTACACCGACGTCGCTCGTGCGTTATTGCAACTCGCGTTCCTCGCCAATCAGGCGTACGAGATGCTGCACGCGATCAGCATCACGCTGGTTCGCCTCGGATTCACGCAACGGCGATTGCTCGAGTGGGAGACGGCGGCGGCGAGCGCCCATCGCGGCGGCCCACCGCGCGCCAGCACGTTCGTGAAGGACATGATCGCGAGCCCGTTGATCGCGGTCGCCGGCCTCGTTCTGGTCCTCCTGGTGCGTCCGCACGCGTGGCCCGCGGCGCTCCCGGTCGTCGCGCTCTGGGCTGCGGCACCGCTGATCGCGTACGCGCTCAGCCGCCCTGTGCCGGATCGCCGGACACCGCTGACCCCGCGGGACCGCGAGTTTCTTCGTGCGGTGGCGCTCAAGACCTGGCGGTACTTCGAGACCTTCATGGGATCGGAGGATCACGCCCTCCCGCCCGACAACGTCCAGATCGTACCAGCACTGACCGTTGCGCACCGCACGTCGCCGACCAACATCGGCATGGCCCTCCTGGCGACACTCGCGGCTCACGACCTCGGCTTCCTCAGCACTGATGAGTTGGTCGACAGGATTGACGACGCGCTCACGACCGTCGAAGGGCTGGAACGTTTCGAAGGTCACCTCCTGAACTGGTACGACACGCGCACGCTGGCACCGCTTCCACCGGCCTATGTCTCCACGGTCGATAGCGGAAATCTCGCAGGTGCGCTCGTGACGCTTTCGATGGCGTTACGGCATGTGTCTGCCGGCATCACGCCAGACGACGGCGCGGCGGCGACGAGGGCCGGACGCCTCGACCATCTGGCCTTGCGATCCGCCGGATTGCTCGACGGCATGAACTTCAGATTTCTCTACGACCCGGAACGGCAGCTGTTCACGATTGGCTATCGTCTCGCGGACGCCGAGGGGCCGGGCCGCCGCGATCCGGCGTACTACGACCTGCTGGCCTCCGAAGCGCGATTGGCCAGCTTTGTCGCGATCGCCAAGGGCGACGTCTCTGAATCCCACTGGTTCCATCTGGGACGATCGGTGACCAGCATCCGGGGGACGCCGGTGCTGCTGTCGTGGAGCGCCACGATGTTCGAGTATCTGATGCCGATGCTCGTCATGCGGAGCTACCCGAATACGCTCCTCGATGCATCGTGTCGAATGGTCCTGCGCCGCCAGGTGGACTACGCCACCTCTCGCGGTGTGCCGTGGGGGATCTCTGAGTCTGCCTGCAACATCGTCGACCGACACGACACCTTTCAGTACAAGGCCTTCGGCGTCCCCGGCCTTGGTCTGAAGCGCGGGTTGGGGGACGAGCTGGTGGTGGCCCCCTATGCGACGGCGCTCGCCGCCATGATCGACCCGGCACAAAGCGCCGCCAATTTGCGGCGCTTGGCCGGTGCCGGCCTCGACGGTGACTACGGCTTTTTCGACGCCATCGACTACACGAAGCGCGAGCCGGACCTTCACGACGGCGCGCCGAGCGAGGCGGACGGCTTCCCGGGCGCCGTGATCCGTACCTATTTCGCTCACCATCAAGGGATGACGCTCGTCGCGCTGGCGAACGCGCTGCTCGGCGATCCGATGGTGAAGCGATTTCACGCCGACCCGAAAGTGCAGGCGACCGAGCTGCTGCTGCAAGAGCGCGTGCCGCGCCAGACACCGACGATTGAACCGCGGCCGATGGATGAAATGCGGGTGGTCGCGCCGTCGCCCGCCGTGCCGATCCGCCGCTATCGGTCGCCTCACACGGTCTTTCCGCATGCGCAATTCCTGTCAAATGGCAATTTTGTCTCGGTCGTCACGAACGCCGGCGGGGGCAGCAGCTTCTGCCGAGGTCTCGCGGTGACGCGATCTCGGCACGATGCCACGTGCGATCCGGGCAGCGCCTTCATCTACTTGCGCGACGTACGAAGTGGGTCCGTGTGGTCGGCGACCTATCATCCGACGGCGCGGGAGCCGGACGACTACGCCGTCGCCTTCAGCGCGGAGAAGGTGACGTTCCGCCGCCGCGACGATGACGTGTCGACGCAGCTCGAGATCGCGGTTTCGACCGAAGACGATGTCGAAGTGCGTCGGGTGACGGTGATCAATCAAGGCACGCGCATCCGCGAGATCGATGTCACGAGTTATGCCGAGATCGTCCTGGCTCCGCCGGCCGACGACCTCGCCCACCCAGCGTTCAGCAAACTGTTTCTCGAGACGGAATACCTGGCCGGGAGCGCCGCCCTGCTCTGTCATCGACGGCCGCGGGATCCTCGTGAGCCCAGGGTCTGGGCGGTACACGTGTTGAGTCTCGAAGGCCGAACGCAGGGAGCCGTCGAATGGGAGACCGATCGCGCCCGTTTCCTCGGTCGGGGGCGGGACACCGATGCCCCAGCGGCGCTCGACGGGCGTGCCTTGTCAGGGACGACGGGCGTCGTGCTCGACCCGATCTTCAGCCTCCGACTACGCATCAGGCTGGTCCCTGGAGCGTCCCTGCGCCTCTGTTTCGCCACGGGTGTCGCATCGGATCGGGCGACGGCCGAAGCGCTGGCCCAGAAGTACCACGACGCCAGTGCGGCATCGCGAACCTTCGCGCTCGCCTTCACCCACGCGCAGAGCGGTTTGCGTCATCTGGGTATCTCGAATGACGAAGCCCGGCAGTTCGAGCGTCTCGCCTCGCGGGTGCTGTTCGCCGATGGTTCGCTCCTGGCGAGTCCCGATCGGCTCGCGTCGAACGAGCTCGGTCAGGCCGGTCTGTGGCCGCACGGGATTTCCGGCGATCTGCCCATTCTGCTCGTGCGTGTTGTCCACGATGAGGATCTTGCGCTCGTGCGCCAGGTGTTGCAGGCGCAAGAGTACTGGCGCCTCAAAGGCTTGAACGCGGACCTGGTCATCCTGAACGAGCATCCGGTCAGCTATCTGGACGAGATGCACGCGCAGCTCACCGCGCTCCTCGATAACGGCCCCTGGCGGACCTGGAAACACCGACCCGGTGGCGCGTATCTGCTGCGCGGAGATCTCTTGGGCCCAGCCGAGCGCACATTGCTCGAGGCGGTGGCGCGCGCAGTCCTCAGCGGTGACCGAGGCGACCTCCACGCCCAACTCGACACACCGCATCCGGTTCAGACAAGCCGGCCGCCACCCGCGTTCGGGCCCGCCGCTTCGTCGGATTCGACTGATGTGCCGTGGATCGACGTGCCGGTGGCTCTCCCTTCGATGACGCTCACCAATGGCCTCGGCGGTTTCACCGACGAGGGGCGAGCCTACGCCATCGTCTTGGAGGGCGATCAGGAGACCCCACTCCCATGGGCGAACGTCATCGCGAACCCCCATTTCGGAACCGTCGTCACGGCGTCGGGTGCCGCGCATACCTGGTCAGGGAACAGCCGCGAGAACCGCCTGACGTCGTTCGCCAACGATCCCGTCGTCGATCCGACGGCCGAAGCCTTCTTCATTCGCGACGACCACTCCGGGGACGCGTGGTCACCGGCGCCGGGACCGATGAGACGGGACGCGGCGAGCGGCCGATTCGTCGTGCGTCATTCGGCCGGAAGCACGCACTTCTCGCGCGTCACGCGGGGCATCCGCCACGAGCTCGACGTGTTCGTGGACGTCGAAGATCCGGTGAAATGTTCGTTGCTCACCCTGACAAACGACAGTGGCGCCAGTCGGAGTCTGAGCATCTTTGCCTACAACGATTGGGTGCTCGGACCGCCGCGTGAGGGTCAGCGGCGGCACGTCACCACGACGTGCGAGCCGAAGAGCGGGACGATCCTCGCGCGAAATGCCTATAGCGAGGAGTTCGCCGGGCGCGTGGCGTTCGCTCATGCCAGCGAGACGCCATGTTCCGCGACGGGCAGCCGTCTCTCGTTCATCGGCCGCAACGGTTCGCTGTCTCGCCCGGCGGCACTTCGCCATATGACGCTCGAGTGGCACTTTGGCGCGGGATTGGATCCGTGCGCGGCGCTGCACGTGCAATTCGTCCTGAACCCGGGAGAGCGTCACCGCGTGCTGTTCCTGTTGGGTCAGGGCACGGACACCGATCACGTCCTGCGCCTGATCGCCCGTCACGGAACGGTCGATGAGGCCGTGGTCGCGCTGCAAAGAGTCCAGGCATCCTGGAACAGCACGCTCGAGACGATCCAGATTCGGACGCCGGACGATTCATTCGACGTCTTGATGAACCGATGGCTGCTCTATCAGAACGTCAGCTGCCGTCTCTGGACACGGGCGGGGTACTACCAGCCGGGCGGAGCCTTCGGCTTTCGCGATCAGCTGCAGGACGTGATGGCGCTGTTACTGGCGCGGCCCGATCTCGCCAAAGAACACCTGCTTCGAGCCGCCGGCCGGCAGTTCGTCGAAGGCGACGTGCAACACTGGTGGCACGAGCCGAGCGGACGTGGACTCCGCTCGCGTTGCTCCGACGATTTGCTCTGGCTTCCGTACGCCACGGCAGAATACGTCCGCACGACGGGCGACATGGACATCCTTGACGAGCGGGCGCCCTTCTTGGAGGCGCCGCTGCTGGCACCAGACGCGCCAGAGGCCTACGGCCAACCGAGCGTCTCCTCTGAGGATGGCACGCTGTTCGAGCACTGCGTTCGGGCCATCGAGAAGGGCCTCACGTCCGGCGTGCACGGCCTGCCGCTCTTTGGCAGCGGCGATTGGAACGACGGCATGAACCGCGTCGGAGCGAAAGGGCACGGTGAAAGCACGTGGCTGGGTTTCTTCCTGCACAGCGTCCTCAACGGCTTCGCCCCGCTCTGCCACGCGCGAAACGATCGCACGAGGGGCGACCGCTACACGAACGAGGCGCGTCGTCTCGCGGCCGCGCTCGAACGGTCGTGGGACGGGGAGTGGTACCGACGCGGGTACTACGATGACGGTACACCCTTGGGCACTGCACAGAATGATGAGTGCCGAATCGATTCGATTGCACAGTCGTGGGCGGTGCTCTCCGGGGCGGTCCCGCAGCGTTTTGCCGAACGAGCGATGGATGCGGTTCGCACGTCTCTCGTCGGGCGCGGTTCGCAGATTCTGCTGCTCCTCCACCCGCCCTTCGATCAGTCGGCGCAGGATCCTGGCTATATCAAGGGATACCCGCCCGGTGTCCGGGAGAATGGCGGCCAGTATACGCACGCGGCCGTGTGGATTGTGATGGCCCTGGCCCGGTTGGGAAGCGGCGACGAGGCGGTCGAGCTGTTTCACATGCTGAACCCCGTCAACCACAGCCGAACGACGTCCGACATCGCCCGCTACAAAGTGGAGCCATACGTCGTCGCCGGTGACGTCTACGCTCGGTCCCCGCATGCTGGTCGCGGAGGCTGGAGTTGGTACACGGGATCTGCTGGCTGGATGTATCGCGCAGGTCTCGAGAGCATTCTTGGTCTCCGGCGCCAAGGGGCAACCTTCATCGTGGATCCCTGCATCCCGTCGTCGTGGCCCGAGTACCACATCGTCTGGCGGTTCCTCGACACGCGCTACGAGATCACGGTGTCCAATCCAACGCGCCGATGCCGAGGTGTCGGGAAGGCCACAGTGGACGGCACGCAGGTGAATCCAGCAGCGATTCCTTTGGTCAACGACGGCCGCGTCCACGATGTGCGGATCGTGCTCGGAGATGTCACCCAGATCGACCCCGGCTTGCTTGCCGGGCCGGCGAGCGCGCGCGCGCCGCACGCGAGGTGAGGTCGCGATCGGTTTGCGCTGCGTGGACTTCGGCCGCCTCGACCGCCCCAATGCGGAGCAGACTATCCCAACACCGCCATGAGTTCCGCCACCACCTGCACCGTGCCCTCATCATCGGTCGTCAGATCAATCGGCCGGAATGCGGGATTGGCCGGTTTCAGGGTGACCTTGACATGTCGCCACGTGCCATCCGACGAAGCCGACTTTTCGCTGGAGTACTTCTTGACGGTGTAGCGCTCGCCTGATTCCGGATCAACCTGGTCGCGCAGTTGTACGAGCACGGTACGACCCTGGCGACTGCCGGCCACAGGCGCGCTGAAGAGACAATAGGCACCGTCAGGAATGTCGGGCTCCATCGACTTCCCAACCACTTGCGCGACGAACATCCCTGGCTTCACACCTCGTCTGTCGACCTCGACCCATTCACAATCGCCTTCATCAACCCGCTGCGGATCACCAAACGCTCCAGCGGCAGCCTTGAGTGGCACGAACGGCACGCATGTCACATACCGCTGATCCGGATTCGGCTGGACCTTGCGCAGCACGAACCGAGCGGCCGATTCAATGGCATCGCCAACCCGCTCGAACCATGACGTATCCGTCTTCAGTGAATCCCGCAATTGAGCGGCGCCGACGTACCCCGCCAGCTTTCTGAAGTGCTTCGACATCGCGCCGGCATCGTGAAGCTCACTCGCGGCGATCTCAATCACCTCGTATCCGTTGTTGCGCAGCCAGTCACGAATCCGGCGATCCTGCGCAGCCGTCGCAGGATTCCCGTGCAGATGGCGGCTCAAACCGTCCAGGTAGACGCACACCCCCTCATCACCCGCGTGATGCGGTGCACGGTAGATGACATCAGGTGTGGTGGTGCCGATGGCTCGATCGAGGCGCAGTTGTTCGCCGCGGACTCCCTCCTCGAAACCCGCTGCGCGGAGCAGATAGCGCAACCGCCGCTCGCCCTCGTTGACGGGATACTCGCCCTCACCCGGCTCTCGCGACGGCTGCCTGGCCGGAATCTCGTGAGAGACCACGAGCCTCAACCCCCATGCCTTCAACCGCTCTTCGGCGAGCTTCCGGTCAAGGAACTTGTGGTAGTAGCCGTTCCTGAATGTCTGCAAGCAGTCGATACAGGACGACTCACAGACCGCGGGGCACTGCGAGACAACGTCCAACGCGATCGCGGCGATCTCTTCGAATCGCGCGCAGATCTGCTCGAGCAAACCCGAGCCGCCCGGCATTGGATCCCACAGGAGCGCGTCCACCTCGTCGCGGTCGACGTGCCCGACCACGAGAATCTGCAGATCCTCCCTGTGCATGTCCAGCACGCGAGTGGCGGCGATGCGCAGCGCCTCCAGCACGCTGTACGCCGTTTGGGCGTTCGGACAGGCGGGCAGCGAGAGCGCATCGGCGACCACGTCTGCGTGGAACCCGACTGTGGTCACGTCGCGACCACACCGATCCTTGTGAGACTGCTGAAAGTGCTCCCACTCCTTGCCGGATGACAGCGGCGACCGGCTGTCGCCACAGACCGTACAGATCAAGTACCCGAAGATCTTGTCCTTGCCGTTGATCGCCGCCGTGGCGCCGACGTTGACCAGCCGCAGTCGCACACCGCGTCGAAGGTGCAGCGCTTGTTCGCCCCAGTGGTATGCGCGCCCGCCGTTGTGCTGGTCTCGCTCGTAGCCGTAGACGGCCACGCCCAGTTGGAACCGCAGGTCCTCGTCGTCCGAGATGTGCGACTGATGCGCCAGGTCGACGTCGCACACGGCAATGGTTGCGAGCGCGGTCGCGCCAAATGCCGACACCGGCGCACCGGCCGTCGTGGGCTTGACCGCCTGCCGCTCGACCGACACCTCGAACACCGGCATCTCGACGCGCTGCTCGTCGACATCACGATGGAATCGGCGCGCCACGAACTTGTTCCCGTTGGCATAGATGAGATTGCCCGGCACATATTCCCGCAGCGCCACGCTCGAGGGACGCGGCAGCACGAACTCCTTCGCGCCGCTCCTCCAAAACGGAATCTCCGCGGTGCCCAGTACGGCACCAACCTCGAGACCATAGCCCGGGAGAAAGCCCTCGGCCGCAAGCACACCAAACGTGTAGACGTCGTCGTACCCTTCCGCCTCTCGACGCGCGCGCCTGTCCGTGCCCTTGAGGCGCTTCACGACGGCATCGCAGCGTCTGAAGAGCGCGTCTTCGTCTGGATCCAGCGCGCCCTTCTGCTCGCGGGTGACGTTCAGACGCCGCAGTTGATCCATGGCCCAGACGAGCCGGCGGCGAAGCCGGCCGACGACTTCGTCGAGGCCATCCACCATCTCTGCGACATGAGCACGCAGACGCTCAGCGGTGGCGACTTCAGCATCTTCAACCGGCCAGCCTTGACGAAATGCACCCTCCACGTAGCCCACGAGATCGTCGATGTTCTGTTCGATGAGGTGCCGCAGCGGCGTCAAGTCGAACGGCGTTGTTCTCACCACGCCGGCGTCGAACAGGTACGCGGTCACGCGCTCGGGCAGACAGGCTCGTAGTGTGTCTTCCGCACTCTGTCGTTCCGCCAGACTCCGGCCGGTATCACGCACGTACTGATGCAACCTCGTGATCACGCTCGCGTGCACGTGCTTCGCCACCATGAGACCGTTGCGCAGGTTGAAGGCGGGTGGATCGACCCTGCCAGCCAGGATCTTGATTGGATCGGCAAAGTACGCGCGGTCGTGTGAAACGGGCCGGCAGTAGGTCAGGTCGACCGCCATGCGATGGCGGCGGCCGGCGCGACCCGCGCGCTGCCAGTAATTGGCCGGCAGCGGCGGCACGTTGCGCATCAGCACCGTGTCGAGTTGTCCGATATCGACGCCCAGTTCCAGCGTCGGCGTGCACACGAACGTGTTGATCGCCTCTGAGTCGCCCTTGAACAGGTTCTCGAGTCGTTCACGCTCGTCGTGCGGCACCATCGCGGTGTGCTCTTCGGGCCTGAGCATCGAGTAGCCCTGATCCAGCACCTGCAGGTTGTAGTTATCCGGATCCTCGCCGACGAACTCGAGTTCGCCGTCGCACCGCCAAGACAGGCACACGGACTTCGGCGGTTTGCGAGTGCTGCGCCGTCGGCAGCTTCGACATCTCCAGGCACCGCTGTTCGCCGTGAGGCGGAGTCGATCGGCATCCACCTGATACAAACCCGTGAGCCCAGGCAGCGCGTTGCCATGCGACCCTTTCAGCGTCACGGGCACGAGCAGGCCTTGCTCCTTCAGCAGATCGAAGAGGCCCTCGAGGAACGACTCCACGTCGTTCGCCGGCACGCCCCATTTCTTCGCCACCTGGCGCAGCGTGGTGTCTCCGCGCTCACTGATCCACTGGAGGACGTGCTGCGCCTTCTCCATGCCCCCGCGACGAAGCTTCGTCCCGACGGGCGCCCCCATCTGCGGCAGGTAGCCCTGTTGCAGATCGAGGTCGCCGTCCATCCACCACTGGGAGAAGATGCCACGCTCGGGATCGCGTAGCACGCGGCGCCGCCGCAGGTAGTCGAGCACGGCAGCCACGCCGTCTCGAAGGTCGCCTGGTGAAATGGCGAGTGCCCGTGCCTGACGCTCAATCCACGGCAGTTCCACATCGAGCCCCTCGTACTCGACGGTCATCCGGCCCCACGGCTCGAGGCCGATGGGCTGCCGCGCGGACATCACCACTTCACGCAGCACCTGAATGCGCAGGAACTTCAGGCGCTCCTGCTGATGGCGTCCGCCTGTGCCTTCGCGCCGAACCACCAGCCACACTTCAGGCACCAGCGCTCGCGAGAGTACTTCATCGCGCTCGAGCAGGTCGTCCAGGAAGTGGGTCAGGTCGCCGATGGATTGAGGACCGCCCTTCAGTCCCTCGGCCATCAGCGCGCGCAGGCGGAACCGCCGCGCGTGGTCTTTCATCCAGCCGGCCTGGAACGCGGCGTCCTGGCGGTTGTCGCAGAACACGAGCAGGCGCGGGCGCTCGGAGTGCTGCACCATGTCCTGCGCCAGCACATGCACATCCGCCACGTTGGTCGCCCGCACGGGACGAGCGGGTTCGCGATAGAGGCTGCCCCACCTCCGGCCGTTCGCTCCGCACGACAGGCAACTGGTCAGCCAACCCGGATTCTCGTCCTTCGATCGGATCGCAAAGAGTTTGACCAGCGTTCCCGACTGGCCGCAGTGCAGACACCTCGACACGTCCGACGGATGCGCGGCTCCGCACAGGCGACACAAGAACACCGCCGCCGTCCGCTCGCTCGCCTCGAGATCGTCATCGTCGCCAGCGCCTTCGTCTCCGCTGATGAGCCGATCGACGAGAACGACCCGCTTGCCGCCCTGCGCCTGCTCGAGCGGTTCCCAGCAGGAGCCGTCGCCCGTGGCGTCGCCGCCCTCAGGTGCACGGCCCGTGAACGTGAAATCCTTCAGGAATGCGACGAAGTAGTGCTGTCCGCACGTCGTGCACGTCGTGATCGGCAGGTGCGCGTGCCTGGTCTCTGACCCGGCCGCCGCGACCTCGTCTTCGCTGGCCAACCACAGATGCGGATCCGGCTCACTCTCGGGAAAGCTGACGACCGCGCCGCTGATGCCACGTACGAAGCCATGGACGACGGGCCGGAGGAGCGGCCGATTCTCGCGTCGCGCCGCAGCACCGAGCGTGAGCCAACTGAGAATCTCCGCTTCGCTTACTCGGCGGCCGATCTTGTCCGCCAGATGGTCGGACAGGGACCGCAACTCGACGGCGCCGTTCAGACGCTCCGTCAACTGGAATGCCAGTTCGTTCGTGGACATCGCGGCGTACAGCGCTTCCTGCCACTGTCCGCCAGGCAGCGGCGCGCCACTCAGCTTCGCGAACACCTCACGAACCTTCGCGCCGGTCTCGTCCTCGACGGCGACGACGCACTCGGCCAGCAACGCGCCTGGGTCAGCGGCAGGCGGAGGTGGTACCGTTCGACCGGCCGCCCACACTTCTCGCTCGTAGGCTTCGCCGACCGTCACCACATCCGGCCTGGCGACGCCGAAGAACCGCGACGCGAACTCACGCGCGGCGTCAGGGTTCTCGCGATCGACGATGGTGGCGGAGGTCGCGACGCAGACGGTGTCTTGCACGCCCCGTCCGCAAAATGCGCGCAGACGCCGAATCAGACACGCGGTCTCCGCGCCCTGCGCTCCCGTGAACGTGTGGGCCTCATCGAACACCAGGAAGTCGAGCCGCGCGTTGCCGAACAATTCGACATCGCGTTGCCGCGTGAGCAACAGTTCCAGCTGCTTGACGTTGGTCAGCAGAATCCGAGGCTGCTTCCCGGTCGTCCGCATCACCTCGCGTGAGCAGGCTTCTTCGGGTGGATACACCGTTTCGCCGCGCCGCTCTGCACGCACGCGCGCCAGGGCCGCCTCGTAATCCGCGCGCGACGATCCGGCCGGAAGGCGCTGACCGGCCACGTCCGCTTCTCTGTCTGGCGTCTTGCCGACGTACATGCCGAACGAGATGCCCGTGCCCGCAAGGAGCGAGCGCAGACGCCCAAGCTGGTCTTCGGCGAGCGCGTTCATCGGATACACGATCACGGCCGAGATGCCGGGCGCGGCGTTCTGGTCCCGCAACTCAAGGCATTTGCTGACGATCGGATACAGAAAGCACTCCGTCTTGCCCGACCCCGTTCCCGTCGACACCAGCGTCGTCTTTCCGGCGCGAATGGCGCGGATGGCATCTTCCTGGTGGCCGTAGACGTGGGTGATGTCGTCAGGAATCCGCTGGCGCATGTGCGGATGGAACACGCCTTCGCGCACAAGCTCACTGACAGCGGCGCCCTGCCGGAACGGCCGCGACAAGCTGACGTACGGCCCTTTCAGCAGCGGCGACTGGCGTGTCTCGTCGAGCGACAGCAACCGTCGCATCTGCGCGTGCAGGCGCTCATCGGCAAACGGATAGGCCGTCAGTTGATAACGAAGAAAGCTGCGGACGACTTTCTCGGTGAAGACGACGGGGTTCAGGGCCATAGGGTCAGCGTTCGCGCAGGGGCTCGCCCAGTATCTGTCCCCGGGCCCTCAACGTCCACCGGAGACGATGGTAAAGTTGGGTTGTGAATCAGGACTTCGAACCGTTGGACGTGCCCATGTACTCGCAGGCCATGGCTTCCCGCCTGGTCGGGCTGGAGCCGAGCCGGGTCAGGCGCTGGCTCCGGGGATACGAGTACAACTACGCGCCGAAGACGAGCGCGCCGAAGGGCCGGCGCCGGCCGTCTCCCCTTGTACGCAGACGCGGCGCGCTAGGGTCGCAATATGCCTCCTTCGTGGATCTGATCGATCTGCTCTTCGTCAAGAAGTTCGTCGAGCATGGCATCTCCGTCCAGAGATTGCGCAAGGCTCTCGAAGAAGCCGTGGACCTGACCGGGGACCACCATTTCGCACAACGGCGGTTCTGGACTGACGGCCGGAAGATTTTCCTCCAGATCAAGGACAAGCCCGCTGAAGCGCTGCTCGAGCTTCTGTCCGGTGGCCAGTGGGTGATCGCCCCGATTATCAAGCACGTTGCGCATCAGATCGAGTTCGATGCCATCACGGGTGTTTCAACAAGGTGGTTCCCGCTCGGTAAGGACAAAACCGTGGTCGTGGACCCGAGCGTGGCGTTCGGCGCGCCAACGATCGCGGGGCGGGGAGTCCAGACAGCCAACGTATTCGATCTCTACGAGGGCGAGGGACGCAACATCGGGCGCGTCTCGGCCTGGCTCGATCTTCCATCGGAAGCGGTTCACAACGCCGTCGAGTTCGAGCAGATCCTCGCGGCTGCATGACATTCTTCGTCGACAACAATCTGAGTCCGAAGCTGGTCCGCGGGATGGCGGCCTTCGGAGAAGACGTGACGCATTTGCAGGACCGTTACCCGGCGGACGCGAAGGACACCGACTGGCTCCCGCGAATCGGTCGAGACGAATGGATTATCCGACCCAGTCCCGGGAGCCTTGCCCCGGCTACGGTCGGATGATCTGTTCGGCCGTGAGCTGTAGCGTCCCCAGGTAGTATTCCAGGAACGACTCGGGCGGTGCCGACGCTGGCTTGATGGTGTTCAGAAAGCCGCCCACGGAGAGGCCCGGCGGCAGCGCTCCCCCGAGTTCGTTTCTCGCGAGACCTTCGAAGTTCTTCTGCGCCGTCTCCGATCGGTGCGCCACTGCGTTTCTCAGCGTGCGGGCGTGGTCCAGGGTGTTCTGCATTGCTCGGAGCGGCCCCGTGTACGGCCGGCCATCGCGAAAGAACCGCGTCGCCCGGCCTGCGACATCTGACGCGACCTCCCAGTTCGCGTAGCGGCGCCCATCGGCACTCAGTTCGAACGCCGCCTTTCGATTCGGCGGGAGCACGTATCGATGGGGCGGCTTGCCACGGCGTGGTTGCTTCCCGAGCATGTGCAGGATGAACGACTCTTCGAGGAAGCTCTCCCAGGCGAGAAAGCCGCGGAGGAACGCCAGCTCGATGATCGAGTCTCTTCGCGCGGCCGTGATGTGCGGGCTCGCGCCCGGCAAGGACCACTTGCGTGCATCATCCGCAAAACGCCGGCAATGGCGGACCGTCTTGCGGAATTCGTCCAAGACGACGTGGAGCTGGCGCTGTGCCAACGCCGCCTCAGCTCAGCGCCGCGATGAATTGGCGACAGATGTACTGCGTGAGGACCATCCGGTTGCTCCCGTGAACCCAGTGGACGTCCTGCGCGTCGTAGAACTTGCGCTGCTGATCTGTCGGCTGCCTCGTCCCGTCTTTTATCTCCTCGATCAGTTCGTCCAGCTCTTCGAGCACGCTCTTGAGCTTCGGGTAGTCGGACGGCTTCAGAGCGCGTCGAGGAGCCTGCAGCCTCGGCAAGCCGTACTTCATGTGATACACGGCGCAGAAAAGCGGGTACAGCAGCTTCGTGGCGCGGAATCGGAGACTGGCCAACTCGGTCCCGCCGATCGCGCCGATCGCATCGATCACTTCTACGAACCGCTTCTCGAGTCGCTCGCGGTTCGGAAACTTGTCGTCGTAGTCGGCGTACGCCTTGTCGATGACGGGCTTCTTGCCCTCGCGCGGCCCTTCTTCCATCGCCAGCAGAAGGTCCGAAATGAACTCAGCCTCCGCCATGCGCAGAACCTGCTTCGACGTGAACACGCTGTTTGTCTCGACGAATCCTTTGAAGCTGATCGCCAGCTTGTACACGCACGACTTGAAGTCGCCAAACCACTTCGCGTTCCGCAGCTCTTGGGCCTTCAGCTTCTCCGAGAAGGTGTTGATCCGGGCGAACAGATCGTACACCTCTCGGTCGGGCATGTCCTGGAGGAGGTCCACGACGAACTCGTACTTGAGGATGTCCTTCTGCGTCCCGTTGTCCAGCTCGCTGAAGACGTGGCCGCCGAAGTCTCTGTGGTGCGCGCGGCTTAGCTTGAACCCGTCCTTCACGAAGCTGAGAACGGCTCGCAACCGCTGCTGCCCATCGACGATCTCCCGCGTGGTGCGTCGGCCGGGGGGCACGACGGTCTGGCGCATGTAGAGCTTCGGGATGGGCTTCCCGCGAATGATCGTGTCGATGAGGTACGACTTCGCCTTCGGGTTCCAGACGTCACGCCGCTGGAACTTGGGCGCTAGCACCAGCTCGCTCCGGTCGTTCCACTCTTCGAAGTCCCTGACGCTGTAATTCCTGGTGCTGAATAGCTGCTGCATGTTATGCCTCACTTCGGCTGAAGGCGCCGAAGGGCCGAATTGCGGAGCACGAGAATCGTCTCGGACGAACTGCCGCTGATGCCGCGGCGAACCCGTCGTTCGTTCGGGATCGCGTCAGCGTGCTGCGACACCAGGACATAGCCAGCCTTCGTTGCCATCCCGGCAACCACGTTCGGTAGGTTGCTGCGGCCTTCGCGGCTGCACGTATCGCCGATGACGAGCACGCAGTAGCCGTTGACCGCGAGGAGCCGCTTCCAACGCCGGAGACAGCGCCCCATGAGGGCGAGGAATTCCTTCTCGCGCGGCGATACGACGCTGTCGAGCGACTTCCAATCACCGAACCCGAGAAACCAAAGCCGCAGCCTGTTGTCGCGACCATAATCGAGTTGGCGCATGTAGGGCGGGCTGGTCAGGATGCTCTGGACGGGAGCGCTGAACTGTTGCACTTCTGCGCGCGTACCGAAGCAGCGTCGTGAGAGGGTGAAGTCCAATTTCGGCATGCGCCGAAACGCACGTCGAACCTTCGCCTCCAACCGATCGGCAACGGCTCGATAGGCGTAGAGCTTCGGGAACCGCGACCGCGGGAACTTTTTGATCCGCAGGTACGGCACCGTATGGCTGCTCGGGAACGACAGGAAACCTGGACGCTGATGGTGAAGGATGCCCATCAAGCACGCTAGCAAGAACCAGCGCCGCTCGGCCTTGAGCACCTCAGTCCATAGCAGCGCCTCGCGTAGCGTTTCCGGATGAAAGAACGCGCGGACCCACTTCGGAGCTTTTCGGAGATCCGGCATCCGACGGCGTCCGTTTACCTTGTCAGTCATGCGCGCGAGGTCCGCAAGCGCCGCGTCTTCCGACGCGTACGGGAAGAGTTTGCTGCGCGTGAGCAGCTGCGCGTACGGGCTGACGTCATTCGCGATGACCTCGCGACCGGCTCGCCAAGCTTCGAGGGCGAACGTGCCGCAGCCGGCGAACGGGTCGTAGACCACGGAGTCTGGGGTGCTGTACTCCTCGACCAGCGCCGCGGCCATGGACGACTTCGTCTTGCCGATGTAAGGCGCAAGCTGGTGCAGCGTGCTTTCAGTCTGCCAAGCGCTGCCGGTCCATTCGGATGCGAGCCGACTGACTGCCTTCACCGCTCCCTCGGTCTTGCCGCTTCGCGCAGGCCCGTAGCACGAAGCCAGGTCGCCAAGCCCTGGCCGCTGCGGGTCGCAGCATCCGTCAGTTCGCGCTTCTGGTCCGCGGTGAGCAGCACACGTACCTGCAGCTCTTTCCGCTCGGCCTTCGGCTTACGTCGCTTCATGGCGCCTAATCTTGCCCTATTAGGTACCCGCCGTCAAAGCAAATCAGCAGCACTGCGCCATCGTGAGAACGCAGCGACATTCCAGGGATCTACGCAATCATCGTGTCTGAGAATGCCCCTTATCGGACGCTCGCCGCTGCGGCCCTGCGTTCGGGGTGCGGGCTTCGCGGATCCAGCGGCCCGCTGCCTATTCGTCCCCATCCGGCGGGAGGAACGAGCTTGCTTTCAGATGCGACCTTCCATTCGCGGGAGCCGACGAAGGGGCGGAAATAGTCGGCGCCATGGACGCCGTGAGATTCTGCGCGTGGAGTTCGCACTCCCGCCACGATTCCTGCGCAGTTTGAGCGAGCTGCCAATCGTAGAACCGCGGGCCGAGGCGGCTCGCCACCGGCTGCGCGTGCTGCGCGCGTTCGTCGTGGCCGAGACCGTAGTCGGCCAGTCGCACAGTTTCGGGAAGCACCCAGCCAGCGCCTCCGTTCTGGCTCAAGAACATCTCGATGCCCCTTTCTAATTCGCCACCCGCGGACCGAATCTTCTCATTCAGATCTGCAAACGCCACAAGTGTTAACACCGTCTGTCGCAATTCAGGCTCCAAGTCCTGATCGACGCGCCAAAACCCGTTCGGGTTGATTCGGTCCGTCAACAGGTCCTCAGCAATCATGAACGCCGCATCGTCTGGGCTGAGGCCGAATTGACTCAGACAAATGGCGTCAAGTACGCATCGTCGCGTCAGGCGCTCGCTCCTAGTCAAGGCCCAGAGATGCCGGCCGACAGGGGCGCCATGCGCGGGGAGCATCGACAGCCACATGGGCGCGAAGAGTCGATCGGCGGCAGCGAGGTAAAGTGCTAGTTGCTCTATCGCTGGGCTGACCTTGAGTCGAGGCGGAAGGGCGACGTCCGCGAGTATGAAATAGTTCAACGACAGTCCCGACATGCGGCGCCTTACCTGGTAGTCGACGGCAAACGAGGACAGGAGTCCTGTCAGCAACACCGGACGCCTGCAGCGCAACACTGGAACCTTGTTGCCGCAGGGAGACTGAGGCACGCACGCGGCGATTAGCGTCCTGGCGTTCGTGGCTGAGGTGACGTCCATGAAGGTCGCCCGGGCAAAACCCTCGTCGCCTCCCACCGGCGCTTTCGCACGCCTTCTGAAGGTGGCGGCTTCCATAAGAAACTGTGGTTCAACTCCCTTGGATTGCCAGGGGATCTCGCGCCACTCGGCACTGCGTCCTTTTCCACCGACCCAGCCCTTTTCGCTGAAATCGAGTTGCCCGATCATTCGCCCTTCGTAGAGCGGCAGTGCAATGTCCTCGATCTTCTCTACGCGAATCCACGCATCTCCTTCCCTCGCGAGAATGATGCCAGCGGGAATTTTCTCGCGTGGAATCGGCAGGGAGTCGTACGGCGGCTGCGCACAGCGCACGCGCCACGTCGTGCGCTGCACGTCTGGCTCGGCCATTCGGCGCTCACACTTGGGATCGATCGGCACCGCCTTTGAGGGATCGACGCCCAGCTCGGGCCACAACTCGGCGATCGGCCGCCAGTCCCCCTTGAGCCAGCGGCTGTACTCGTCGGGCCGGTAGCCCTGCGCCTCCCACACCGGCCGCGGTGGGAAGAGCTTCGAGTCGTTCGTCATGTGGAACTCGGTGGAGTACTTGATTCCCCACCCATCCGGCCCGTCGTCGCCCAGCAGCACCGAGTTCGCGTAGATCTTTTCGAGAATCTCCAGGTCGCGCGCCGACTGGATTTCGAGAATGGCCTTGGACCGCGGACTGAACCGGTCCACCTGCGCGCGCGTGTAGTGTGTGACGAACGTCTCGGCATTTTCCCAGTCCTCCAAACGCGTTCTTACGAATGCGGTTCGGATGAGATCAGTTCGGCCTCCTTTTTCCAGCACGAGCGTGTTGAACTTGAAGCGGTAGTAGATCGAGGGAAACACAGCTTCCCAGTTGATGAAATTGAATAGCCATTCCCACCGACAGTGATCGAGAAACAGCCGCCGCAGATCGCCGGTGCCGTGATCCGAATAGAGCCCGGACGGCACGATGAAGCCGAGCCGCCCGCCCACGCGCAACAGCGCGTGCGCCTGCTCGAGAAACAGCTTGTAGAGGTTGACGTCGGCGGAGCCCTGATGACGGAACGGATGAGCCGGTTCCGCATATCCCCTGGCGCCAGCCCGGCGCCGGCGCCACTCGGCATGAAGGTCGGCGTTTTTCTTGCCGGTGGCGATGCTGTAAGACTCGCCCACCTCCAGATCCGGATCGCCGAACGGATTGGCCGCGTTCCCGGCGAAGTTCGATTGCGCCTTGAAGTCGTCGTTGTACCGCTCCCACGACGTCTCCACGGCCGGATCGGCGAAGTAGCGTTGCTGGTATTCCAGCGCTTCCTGCTTCCCGTAGGACCGGTACAGCGGATCGATATTCGAGAAGAACTCCTTTGAACTCGGCTTGGCGACATCCCACGGCGGGTTGCCCAGCATCGCGTCGAAGCCGGAACGTTGCGGCCCGAACACGTCCGGAAACTCGAGCTCCCAGTGGAAGAACTGCATCCGATCCCGATCACGAACCTCCTCCGCGAGTCTCGCCATTTGCTCGCTGGCATCGCCGATCGTCGTCGGCAACGGCGCATGCTCGATCTCGTCGGTGGGCCAGAACCAGCAAGCGCACCAGAGATCCATCGCCTCCTTCAGCGCTAGATACGGCGCCGACGATCGCAGGTCGCGATACAACCGCGCGCGCTCGGCGCTCTCATGCTCGGGAAGCTCGTGGATACGAGTCAGTGCCGCTCGCGCTTCAGCATGCACGGTGAGCGGGTCCTCATCCGGCCCATCGAACATCGCCCTGCGACCACTCAACAGGTCGCACAGATCTGGCGTGAGCGCGCCTTTCACGAAGGCCTTGATCTCCTTCGACCTTTTCAGCGCGTCGCGTTGCTTCCACGCCATCGCCGGGTAATGCTGATACGTATCGAGCCACGCGCCGATGAGGCTGTTGCCCGTTTTGATCTTGTGGTCCAGAAACGAAAACGGCAGCGTGCGGTCCATCGTCTCGATCCAGAGCGCCAACCTGCAGAGTTCGACCGCGAGCGGGTCGATATCCACGCCGTAGATGGACCGCTCCACGACCTGACGACGCAGGAGCGCCTTGAAACGCAGTTCGTCACTATCAGCCGGCATCACGCGCCCGTGATGGTGATGAGCGGCGTACAGGGCGTCTGTCAGAAACCTGAGCGCGGCCACCGGGAACGTGCCAGATCCACAGGCCGGGTCACACACGGTGAGCGACAGAATGTCTTCCGGTGTCTTCGGCGTCCACTCGGCGGCTGGGGCGTCGATGTTGGGCTTGCCGTCTGCGCCATTCGGCGGCGTGTACGCCAGCGGTCGAAGTGTCCGGCGAACCGTCGGAACGGCCAAGCCAGGCCGTGTGTAGAACGTGCCCGATCCCTTGCGCGTGCCGCCCCACCGCACGAGATACCACTCGCCCGCCAGCACGACGTGCGTCACGAGCTGGCGCGCCTTGGCGCCGAGATCCTCCTCGTACTTACGTTGTTTCTCAGGCGTGATCGGCGCTTTCGGTTTGCGCACAAGTTTGCCGGCCTCGGCCGCGTGGCGCGCCCACGTCTCGGCGCGCGTTCTCGTCGCCTGTCGCGCATCGGCGGCGTCGGCGGCGTCACCCGGGGCAACGGCCGCGGGCTCTTCGGGCTCCTCGCCGGCGTTCTCTCCATCGGCATCCGGCCCACAGCCATTCTCACCGTCCGCGTCGTCGTTCTCGCCGGGAACCGCCTCGCTGGTGTCTTTCATCTTGTCGAGGAGGCTTGCCAGGGCCTTGTCGTCCATCGCTTCAAGCCGCGAGAGCGGCAGCGCAGGCTGGTTGCCGACGCCGAGAAACACCACCGGATCGCCAGCCGGCGCGGTCTTCAGCTCGAAGTCGAGCAGGCCCTCGTAGAGGATGCCGATGTATTCGCTGGAGAGATCCGAAAAATCCACGGGTGCCGACACCCAGGTGGTGGCGTGGCCCTGGCGAATCTTGACGCGCGTGCGTGTGAGCCGTTCGAGCATTCGATGGACGTCGCGATCGGGGAGCAGGTCCTGGTCGAAGCAGGCGGTCTCAAACACAGCGAGCGCTTTCTGCAACCCCTCGTACGAACCGGTCTCGCCCGGCGCGAACAGCTCGCCGCCGTAGGCCGGCACGGGCAGTGCCGGATGATGCGAACCAGTGTGGACCAGCCGGAACAGCGCCAGCACGCGCGGCCACGCGTTGTGCGACCTGGCTAGGCGATTGGCGCCTCGCGCGCCAACCTTTTCCAGCTCGCTCAGCAGGCCGCCGAGGCCGTACGAGCCGTGATAGAGCGCATTGTCGCGCGGGAGCAGGTCGCGCGACTCGGCGAACAGCACCACGACCATACGCATGACGATGCGAACGGCGGCGCGATAGATGGTAGAAGGCTCAGACGCGGCGCAGTCGCGCTTGAGGACGTCGCCGTGCGCCTGGACCAGAATCTCGACGGCCTCTCGCACACGCTCGCCCAGCGCGGCGGACAGATCGGCCTGACCTTTGCGGCTGTCGAGAATCGCCTGCGCCAGCGGCGGCGCCGCGCCTTTTGTCAGCGGCGTCCACTGCTTGGGAGACAGCAGGATGCGGAGGCAGGCGACTTGCGGAGAGAGCTGCCCTTCTTCGAACCACAGGTCCGCGTCCCACTCACACCACGCGTCCGCGTCGAGGGCGGCAAACACCAGGCGCCATCCCTTGCCGTTGGTGAGCACGGCAAGACGCTCGGAGCCCGCACGCAGCCATTGCACGACCTGGCTCGCGGCCTTCTTCCCCCGACCCACACCGATGCGCGACTCGCTATCGAAGAACACGGGCAGCAGCGCGCCGTCGCTGCCCTTCCACATCGCCCGCGGTTTGATCAGTTCTCCACCGAGGCCGCGCCGGCCCCAGGACGAATCCACGTCCGGCCCGCGCGTCCACGTGCCGTTGCCGTTCGTAAAGCCGCAGATCTCTTCGAGCACGAACCGGCCAAACGCCGCGATGTCTGCCTTGGTCTCCGGCAGCGCCGCCACCAGCTGCCGCAGCTCACGCTCGTTATAGCTGCCGACCGGCGCACGCACTTCGTCGGCGAAGCGCCCCGCACGCTTGGGATCGAGTAGCAGGCCGCCGTGGCGAAGCCGGTCCCAACCGACAAGTTCGTCTGCGCTCACCGACGGCCTCCGGGTAAGCGAATTTCCACCGACACAGGGAAGACCTGGGCGGGTGCCGCCATCGCATACCGCCGGGGCAGCAGGTGCTTCAGGATACGCTCACGCTCTTTCTCGAGCTGTTGGCGCACATCCTCGTAGTGCTTCTTGCGGCGGTCGATTTCGGCGCGCTTCTCCTCAATCGATCGGTCGAGTTCATCGAGTCGCGCGGCTTCATCGAACAGCAGTCCCTGCTGCCGCACGTCCTTCATCTTCTCGACCTCGCGTTCGAGCTTCTGAATCGTGGTCTCGGCAATCAGCGCGGACACTTCGCCTTGGCGGCTGCGATAACGCTCGTCTTCCTGTTTGAGCGCTTCCTTCCCGCGCGTGCCAAGCTCCCTGTGAAGGTTGTCCGTCAATTCCTTCGCGTGCCCTAGCAGGAACGCTTTCACCTGGACTTCGATGTCGTCGAACACTTCTTGCGCGAGCCGGTGGTGCGCGACCTCCGTCGTCGTCTGGCCGTCGCGTTGGTGGTTGGGTGACTCGGCTGGAAGCATCGGACCGAGCGTGCCTCGCTTCACAGGGAAGCTCACCGACCGGACCCAGTGATGAAAAGTTTCCCGCAGGTCGTTGACGGCCAGTTCTTCAATCGTCACGCGGACCAGCGCGTCGGCGTCCACCGGCACGCCGTCGAGGCGAACGGTCCAGCGCGACACCTCCTTGCCGGTTCCAGGGAAGCGCATGCGAGTGAGCAGGCTCAGCCCGCGCTGTATCAGCGGATGCGACAGGTGCATCAGCAGGACATCGGGCTTGGGCCGGAAGACATACCGGCCACCGACGTTGTCGAGAAACGGATCGAGATCGAAAGCCAGCTTCGCCACCGCGCCCGTCGCGCCCGAGGTGGTTTCTCGGCGCAGCGAGTCGTCGATCACCTCGGCCCAGCCCGGAAGGCTCGGATTCAGGACTTTGCAGGTTTTCGTGATCCCGGAGCAATCCAACTGCGGGCGGCCGGCGCCGATTGCCATGGCCGACTCGAGCGTGTCGCGGAGCGACGACGGATCGAGATCGAGTTCGGCGGCGAGCGCGTCGAGTCGCTTCTGTGCTTCCTTGCCGTCCGCTCCGGTCGCGATCGTGCTATCCGCGTCCATGGCCGCACGGCCGAGCGCGGCGGTGAGGCAGCGATCGAGATCGCCTTGAACCGTCTCCACGCTCTCGCCTTCGATGAGACGCCGATGGGCGGCTTCGTCGAAGAGTTCGTTGGCGGAACCCAGGTCCTCGCGGATGTCGTGCGCTTTCTTCAGCACGTGCGCCAGGAACTTCAAGTCCTGATCCTGGTCACTCACGAAGTGGAAGATGGTGATGTCGCGAGCCTGGCCGTGGCGATCGATGCGACCGTTCCGTTGTTCGAGCCGTGACGGATTCCACGGACAGTCGAAGTGCAACAGATATCGCGCGGTCTCCTGCAGGTTCAGGCCTTCCGCCGCCGCATCGGTGGCGATGAGGATGCGAACAGCAGCGGCCGGACTGTTGAAGGCTCGCTTCACGTCCTTCCGCTCCCGCTCATTCATGCCGTCCTTGCCGCCACCGCCGAAGAGTTGCAGGATGCGCCCAGGCTCGTACCGCTCGCGCAGCCGGCGGACGATGTAGTCGAGGGTGGTCTTGTATTCGGTAAAGACGATGAGGCGCTCGTCGTTGCGCCAATGGCTGCCGCGGCGGAGCAACCGGTCGATCAGGCCACACAACACCTCGAAGCGCGCGTCCACCCGTGGATCCTGCGCGGTGATGTCTGGCTTCGTCAGATCGAAGCCCAGATCGCGGAGCGCCTTGTCGAGGCCGACGATCTCGTCCGTGAGGTCGCCGGCGACGGCTTTCAACCATGAGCCGACTACCGCGGCCGCCGCACCTTCGCGCGCCTCGCTCTCTCTGTCGTCGCCGGTGTCTTGCCGGACCGCGCGTTCGGCGGCGTTCACGTCGGCCTCGGTCGCGCCGGCACCCTCGGCCAGGCCCTCTTTGCATCGGCGCCACGAATCGGCGAAGGCTGTTGGGCAACTGAGCAGTCGCTTGCCAAGAATCTCGACTGCGAAGGCGCCGGCCATCCTCCGGCGACGCTCGCCGCTGCTGATCAGGATGCGCATCCGAGCCCTGAAAGCTCCGAAGGCGTCACTGAGCGCGACTTCCTTCGGTGTCAACGCGAGCGCCTGTGCCTGCGGAGGCAGCCTGGTACAGAACTTCGGCGGCGACGTGCGCTCGTTGATTTCCCGCTTCAACCGGCGCAGCACCACTTCGGGGACGCGAGCTTTCACGGCCGGCTTCAGTTCATCATCCTGAGAGAAGCGAACGGGGTCCAGCAGTTCGAGCAGCCCGGTGAAGCAGCGCGTGTGGCCGTTGTGGGGAGTCGCACTCAGGAACAGCCGGTGCTCGAAGTGCGGTGCCACGAGGCGGAGCGTGCGACAGAGGTCGCTGTCCTCGCCGAAGGCCGACGGCATCAGGTTGTGGCACTCGTCAACGATCAGCAGATCCCACGGCAAATGCGGCGAGTCCGCCGGCGTGCGACACGCGGCGATGAACTGCTCGAGGACGTCGTCCTGCCGCAGGTAGTGGTACGACGCGATGATGCGGCTGAAGGAACGCCACGGATTCGCGTCCATGCCGAGCCGTTTGCGAAGCGCGTGCGTCTCCGCGCGGTCGATCAGATCGAAGTCCAGCGCGAACTTCGTCCACATCTCCTCCTGCCATTGAGACCGGAGCGAGGCAGGCGTCAGAATCAGCACGCATTGGATACGTCGGCGCAGCAGTAGCTCGGTGAGAATCAAGCCCGCTTCCACCGTCTTGCCGAGGCCGACATCGTCGGCGATCAGTAGATTGACGCGCGGCATGCGCAGCGCCTTCAGCAGCGGGACGAGTTGGAAGTCTTCGACCTGCACGGCGCCATGAAACGGACTCGAGATCGGGAGCCGTTCGAGAGGGCCGTGCCCGTCGGGATCGAAGTACGGCGTCGCCGCGGTCCAGCGTGACGCGCGCACGAGCGCGTCGAAATCCTCCGGCGGCATCGGCCCGCTGGCGCTGACGTTCGGGAGCGCGGTCGGCTCTTGGACTCTGGCTCGCGGTTCCAGTTCCCATAGCAGCCGTTCATCGAGCGGGTACTGGTCGTCCTTGTATGCCAAGTGGACCAGGTGCAACCGGCCTTCGTGATCGTACGGCTCGACACCGGCGATGACGCCGCGCCGATTCCGCACGGTCGCGAACATCCCGACCCTCGGGATTTGCATCAGGGCATCTTAGCCGAGAGCGCGGCAGCGACAGCCTGTCTGTGTCTGTACCCGAACTGGGTCGAATGAAGGACCGTGAGTTCGTGGTGTGGCGCGCCGAGCACCAGGTGGAACCGATCTTCAAGCCGAACGGCCGCGAGAAGACGCCCGCGCCCGACGCACCGGTCGAGGCGATTCTACGGTGACGGTCGCATGCGCCGCCTGATCGAATACCGCTTCGTCCTGAGCCTCGCCGCGAGGAGGTCCAGCGAACCTTATCGCAAGTCGGCCGAGGGTGTCGACGCTGTGGATAAGTCGCGGCATATTGGGGTGAAGCGTACATAATAAAGCAATGCTCACTGCCTGGCTCTGGTCGCTCATTCCCACATTCGTCCTGGCGGTGCCCACGACGACGGTGTATCTGCACCGCACGGTCACGCACCGAGCGTTGACGCTCAATCCATTGGTCGAATGGTGGTTCAAGTTCGCCAACTGGATCACCACCGGCGTCGACCCGGCCGTGTGGGCGGCGGTGCACCGCAAGCATCACGCGTATTCGGACATCGAGGTCGCCCCCGACAAGCGCGATCCGCACAGTCCCTGGCTGGAAGGGTTCTGGCACATTCAGCTGGGCAACGTCTGGTACTACCTCGCCGAGTTGAGAAAGCACCCTGAGACGCTGACCACGTTCGCGCGCGACGTGCTGAACCGGCGGACCTGGTGGGACAGACACTTCTTCCGGCGAGGCTGGATGGGATTGATGTTCGGGACGGCGTTCTTGTGCCTCGTGTTAGGCGTGCAATCCTTTTTGAACGACAAGCCCCTTGCCGAAGCCTTCCGCGAAGGATTGCTCCTGGGTTCATTGGCGGCCGTCATTCACGCCGTCACGTTTGTCTTTCTCCTCAATCCCTCGATCAACGCCCTCTGCCACTGGCCGCACCGATGGCTGGGCGGCTACCAGAATTCGCGCGCGGCACACGCGCTGCGCACCACGAACAACTGGGTCGTCGCGCTCTTCACCGCGGGCGAAGGCTTCCACAACAACCATCACGATCAGCAGGCCACGGCCATGTTCGCGCACAACCGGTGGGAGCTGATTGCGGATTGGGGCTACTGGGCGGTCGTCGTGCCGCTCCGGTGGCTGGGGCTGGCGACCGACGTGCGCCTGCCCAAGCAGGCTGCGTCCTAGCAGGCCGCTGGAACTGCTCCTACTTCTTCACGAATTTCTGTACTCGACGGCCGGTCCCGACCTCGGCCGTGTAGAGGTTGCCCCTCGAATCGGCGGTCACGACGTGTAGGAAGATGAACTGGCCCGCGTAGCGGCCGATGCGCCCGAACTGGCCGACCTGCTGAAGCGTCTGCCTATCGTAAATGTGGATGCGACCGTTCCCGGCGTCCGCCAGATAGAGGTATTGCTGCTGCCGATCCGGCGAGAGCGCCGTTGAAAACGACGTGCCGAGCAGCTTCGTCTTCCGCTCGACGAAAATCTCTCTCTGAAACTTGCCGTCGAGCGTGAACACCTGCAGGCGGTTGTTGCGCCGATCGTTCACGTACACGAGGCCGTCGTCGGAGACGCGGATGCCGTGGACGGTGTTGAACTGCTGCGGTCCCGGGCCCTCGTCGGTCAAGGTGTTCGGCGCCTTGTCGTCGGGTGGATTGCCGTAGGCGCCCCACATGCGCTTGAACGTGCCGGTATCGGCGTCGATCACGATGACGCGGCGATTCACGTAGCCGTCGGCCACGAAGACCTCGTTCGTCTTCGCGTACACGAACAGATCGGCCGCGTTGTTGAAGTTCGCCGTGTCGAGGCTGCCCTTGCTCTGGCCGCGCCGGCCAACCTGTAGCAGGAACTTACCGGCCCGGTTGAACTTCAGAATCATGTTCTCGGTCCGCTCCCGCAGGCGCGGGCCGCCGGCCGAGGTGATCCAGATGTTGTCCTTGTAGTCCACGTGGATGCCGTGCTCGTCGGCCGGCCACTCGTAGCCCTCGCCCGGCCCGCCCCACCCCTGCACGTAGGTGCCGTCGGCGTCGAATTCCATCACCGGCGGCGCGGGCGTGCAGCACTCGGCTTCAGGGTTGCCGGCCTTCTCGTCGCTCTCGAGCGACCACGGCCGCTGGAGAACCCACACGTGGTCGCGGGAATCCACGGCCACGCCCGACACCTGCCCGATCGTCCATTGCTTCGGCACCTTCGGCCAGAACGGATCGACCTGAAAACTAGGAGCGGGACTGCGCTGGGCGCTGGCCGCGCGCTCGAGCATGCGCTCTGTCGCCACAAGGCCGCCGATCGCTGCCGCCCAGACCACCGCTTGCCATGTGCGCGTCATGCTTCCCCCTTGACCATTACTTGAAGACCCTACTCTACCGCGGGCGGAGTCATCGCTGAAACGACTCGGTTCGTGACGCCGCGGTCAGCTTCACGAGATACCGTTCCGGGTTCGCCCAGAACTGGCGTCGAAGCTCCTGCAGGCTCCGAGCGCCGCCATAGCTGATGGCCGAGCACAGGTGCTTCAGCATGTCGTGAATCACCGCCCGGGCCGAGCCTCGCGCCGGCACGCTGAACTCGATGCCCTCGGCGCCGATCGCCTCGAGCTCGCCCGGCGCGGCTTCCTCGAGATCCAGCCGGTCGCGGACCGCGCCGATCGACGCCATGCCGCGGAACACCTTGAAGGGCACTTTGACGATCTTCTGAGATTCCGAGTCGAGGACGGACTTCATCACGATATCGCCCGGCGCCTCGTCCGTGCCCGCGAAGGCGCTGCCGAGCATCACGGTGTCACCGCCGAAGACGAGCGCCTCGGCTATGCTGCCATCGCGCTTGATTCCGCCGTCGGCGATGAGTGGCACGCGCTCGCCTGCCGCGAGCCGGCAGCGCACGAGCGCTTCGACCTGCGGAACGCCGAAGCTGGTCGTCAGACGGGTCGAGCAGCCCCCGCCTGGACCGATGCCGACCTTGACGGCATTCACCCCACGATCGACCAGGAATGTCGTCCCCTCCGCCGTCGCCACGTTGCCGGCCACGAGCTCGGCGTCCGGGAATCGCCTCCGGATTTCCCGCAGCGCGCGCTCCATCACGTCCGAGTGGCCATGCGCGATATCCACGACGAGGACATCGGCGCCGGCACGCAGCACGTCGGCGGCTCGCTCCAGATAGTCGCCCGTCGCGCCAATCGCCGCGCCGACCCTCAATCGGCCATGGGCGTCGCGCGTCGCGAAGGGCAGCTGCTTCTGCTTGATCAAGTCCCTGGCCGTGACGAGTCCGATGAGTGTGCCATCAGGGTTGAGGAGCGGCAGCTTCTTGACTTTCCTCTCGATCATCAGCCGCTCGGCGTCGGCCAGCCCAATCGCTCCAGTGTGGACCACGAGCGACGAGCGCGGCGTCATCCGCTCCGCAACCGTCGCGTCGGGGCGGACGAAGCGCACGTCGCGCTCGGTCAGGAGCCCCGCGAGACGGCGGGTTCCGTCCACCACCGCGAGGGTGCCCACGCCTGTTTCGGCCATCACCCGCAAGGCGTCGGCGACGGAGCGCTCAGGGGCAATCGCATGGGGATCGCCGATGACCCCGTGCTGCCGCCGCTTGACGGCGGCGACCTCGGCAATCTGCGGACCGATGTCGCCCGCACGGAACCCGCGGTCGATGACGCCGATCCCCCCCTCTTCGGCGAGCACGATGGCCGTCGCCGCCCGCGTCACCGTGTCCATATTGGCCGACACGATCGGGCGCTCGAGCGTCAGGTGCTCGGAGAACCTGGCCGACAGATCCACAGTGTCGGGATCGCGACTGGGCAGGACACCCAGCTGGGGCGCGAGCAGGAAATCGTCGAACGTGCAGCCGCGAACGGCGTCGAGTAGATCCATAGATAGACAGACCTCTAGTCCGCCAAATCCTCAACTTCTCAAATCCTCAAATCCTCAAATTCCAGCATCATCATGGTACATTGCCCCTATGGCCGCGTACGCCGTGTTGACGACCGCCTCGGACCAGCCCGGACTGCTCTTCGGACTCACGAAAGTCCTGGCC
>Ga0209343_10000783_pt1 | contig 44080 bp, 43 predicted proteins | sample RifCSPlowO2_02_FD_184026 | JGI IMG/M metagenome (GOLD analysis project Ga0209343, IMG submission 184026) | Groundwater microbial communities from Rifle, Colorado - Rifle CSP2_plank lowO2_0.2 (SPAdes) (version 2) | ecosystem: Environmental > Aquatic > Deep subsurface > Groundwater | place...
GTCAGCGCGTAGCGCCCCTCCTACAGCCCGTCTTTTTCCAGATGGTCGAGATCGACCGTATCGCCGGTGTGACTGCCGAGCTTCGTGCGGATATCGGCGAACATCTGGTCGTATTCCTGGTGGCCACGCATGATCAGGCTGAAATTGGCCGGCATCCCATGCTTGAGCGCCAAGCGGCTGGCGACGCTGGCGAAATTGAATGCGGTATCGCGGTGCAGTTCGAACTGCTCCTCGAACGCCTTGCCCGCCACGTCGCCGACCAGGCGCATGTGCAACATCGGCCCCTCGACCGGATCCTGGCGCACCTCGTAGTAGAGATCGATGCTGAATGCCGACTGGTCGGGGGTGGCGACCGGGTTCGCGCGGTGCAGGTGGCCAGGCTCGAACATGTTGACTCCGTAGCGACTGAGGAAAGACTCGGACCAGTCTAGACCTCTTCACCACCACCAGCGCATCGATTCAGTGCACAACAGGCGCGCCATGCCGCTCCTGCACCAGCACCCAGGGCGCCACCACCACCGCCCACAGCGCCGGGTCGCGCGCCAGCAGATCCGCGGCACAGCCATCGTCGATTTTTTTCAATTGGCCGCCGGCCAGCCAGGCGCTCACCTTGGCCTGGTCATTTTCCGCTACGGCTTGGGCCACCGCGATCAGGTCTTGCGTCCCCCCGACCATCAGCAACGCACCGCGGGCGAAGAAAGGTTGCAACTCTTGCCAGGTGATTGGCGCAGTTTCTCCGAGCAGCTTGGCATAGAGGGTGCTAGGTTGTTCAGTCATGGTTTGTCCGCAGAAGTAGTCCGAGTTTTGCTCGGGCAACATGATAGCGCCGAGCAAGCACCAGGCAAGTACGCCGGAAGCTGTCGGACGCAGGCAAGTCACGCCGTTTTTCTATACGTTTATTGCAATTAAGCGACATCCGCATGCTTTGCCCTCAGCGGCCGGCTTTCAAGCCGCAAAGCGGCGCTCTACACTGCAGCGGTAAAGTTGCCGGGGGTATAAGCGGATGAAACCATCCGGTTATGCAACTTTGGCTGCCGGAACTACACAACGAAAATCAATAAGAGTGGAGCACTATGAACAAGGCTACTAAGCAGATATCCAAACTGTTTGCCGCCATGGCCATGGCCGGCGTTGCCAGCTACTCGCTAGCGGCTGACACCATCAAGATCGGCATGGCGGGTCCGGTAACCGGCGCAGTCGCACAATATGGCGAGATGCAATTCATCGGCGCCAAGATGGCCATCGAGCAGATCAACAAGGCGGGTGGCGTCAACGGCGCCATGCTCGAAGGCGTGGTTTATGACGATGCTTGCGATCCGAAACAAGCCGTGGCCGTGGCCAACAAGATCGTCAACGACGAAGTGAAATTCGTCGTCGGCCACCTCTGCTCCAGCTCCACTCAGCCAGCGTCCGACATCTATGAAGACGAAGGCATCCTGATGATCAGCCCGGCGTCCACCAGCCCGGACATCACCGCTCGCGGCTACGAACTGGTGTTCCGCACCATCGGCCTGGACAGCCTGCAAGGCCCGACCGCCGGCAACTTCATTGCCGACCATATCAAGCCGAAGGCCGTGGCCGTGCTTCACGACAAGCAGCAATACGGCGAAGGCATTGCCACCGCGGTCAAGCAGACGCTGGAAGCCAAGGGCACCAAGGTCGCCCTGTTCGAAGGCATCAATGCCGGCGACAAGGATTTCTCCGCGATGATCGCCAAGCTCAAGCAAGCCGGTGTGGATTTCGTCTACTACGGCGGCTACCACCCGGAGCTGGGCCTGCTGCTGCGTCAGTCGGCTGAAAAAGGCCTGAGCGCCAAGTTCATGGGCCCGGAAGGTGTAGGTAACAAGGAAATCTCGGCCATCGCCGGCCCGGCTTCCGAAGGCCTGCTGGTGACCCTGCCGAAGTCGTTCGACCAGGATCCACGCAACAAGGCGCTGGTCGAGGCGTTCAAAGCCAAGAACGAAGACTCCAGCGGCCCGTTCGTCTTCCCGGCCTATGCTGCCGTGCAAGTGATTGCCGAAGGCATCGAGAAAGCTGGCGATACCGATACTGCCAAGGTGGCCGCAGCCCTGCGCGCCAACAGCTTCGACACCCCCACCGGCGTCCTCAGCTTCGACGAAAAGGGCGACCTGAAGGATTTCAGTTTCGTGGTCTACGAATGGCACCAGGACGGCACCAAGACCGAAGCGCCGCTCAACTGATAGAGCGGCTTCCTGCCTGAACCCAAAGCCCACTGCAACCGCAGTGGGTTTTGTTTATTAGAAGAATTCCGGTCTCACCCTGCGCCACAAGCGCTGACGTGCGTGACGACCCAGGAGTTAGGCAATGCCTGATCTGTATCACTACCTGCAACAGCTGGTTAACGGTCTGACCGTTGGCAGTACCTATGCCCTGATTGCCATCGGCTACACCATGGTCTACGGCATCATCGGCATGATCAACTTCGCCCATGGCGAGGTTTACATGATTGGCTCGTATGTAGTCTTCATCGTGATCGCCGGCCTGGCCATGTTCGGCCTGGACAGCTTGCCCCTGATGATGATCGCGGGCTTCGCCGCCAGCATCATCGTCGCCAGCGCCTACGGTTACAGCATCGAACGGGTCGCCTACCGCCCCCTGCGCGGCGGTAACCGCTTGATTCCGCTGATCTCGGCGATCGGCATGTCGATCTTCCTGCAGAACCTCGTGCTGCTGTCCCAGGACTCCAAGGACAAAGCCATCCCCAACCCGCTACCGGGCAACTTCGTGTTCGGTGAAAGCGCCATGAATGGCGTGGTCATTTCCTATATGCAGGTGCTGATCTTCGTCGTCACCTTCCTGGCGATGGTCGGTCTGACCCTGTTCATCTCCCGTTCGCGCCTCGGTCGGGCCTGCCGGGCCTGCGCCGAAGACCTGAAGATGGCCAACCTGCTGGGCATCAACACCAACAACATCATCAGCCTGACCTTCGTCATCGGCGCCGCCCTGGCGGCCGTGGCCGCGGTACTGCTGGGCATGCAGTACGGTGTAATCAATCCGCACCTGGGCTTCCTTGCCGGGATCAAGGCCTTCACCGCGGCGGTGCTGGGCGGTATCGGCAGCATCCCGGGCGCGGTATTGGGCGGCCTGGTGCTCGGCGTAGCCGAAGCCTTCGGCGCCGACATCTTTGGCGATCAGTACAAGGACGTGGTGGCTTTCAGCCTGCTGGTGCTGGTGCTGCTGTTCCGCCCGACCGGCATCCTGGGTCGTCCGGAGGTTGAGAAAGTATGAATACCTCGATCAAGAAAAACTTCAAGATGGCCATCTTCAGCGCCCTGCTGGTACTGGCCGTGGCCTATCCGGTAATGGGCCTGAAGCTCTCCACCGTGGGTATCAAACTGGAAGTGCAGGGCGCCAGCCCGACCGTACTCTGGACCATACTCGGCTGCTCGATTGCCATGTTCTTCTGGCAATTGTTCCGCACCCAGTTGGGCGCTGTCTGGGCCCATGCACCGAAGTTGCCGAGTATGCCGAGTCAGGCCAGCAACTTCCTCACCCGGCCCTCGACCCAGCGCTGGGTAGTCCTCGGCCTGGTCATGCTCGCCCTGGCCTGGCCGTTCTTCGGCAGCCGCGGCGCGGTGGACATCGCCACCCTGATCCTGATCTACGTGATGCTCGGCCTCGGCCTGAACATCGTGGTCGGCCTGGCGGGGCTGCTCGACCTCGGCTACGTGGCCTTCTACGCGGTCGGCGCCTACAGCTATGCGCTGCTGGCGCACTACTTCGGCCTGAGCTTCTGGATCTGCCTGCCGATCGCCGGCCTGATGTCCGCGTCCTTCGGCTTTATCCTGGGCTTCCCGGTGCTGCGCCTGCGCGGCGACTACCTGGCCATCGTCACCCTGGGTTTCGGCGAGATCATCCGCATCCTGCTGAACAACCTGACCTGGCTGACCGGCGGCCCCAACGGCATCGGCTCGATCCCCAAGCCGACCCTGTTCGGCCTGTCCTTCGACCGCAAGGCCGCCGAGGGCATGCAGACCTTCCACGAGTATTTCGGCGTGGCCTACGCCTCGATCAACAAGGTGATCTTCCTCTACCTGATCGCCCTGGTGCTGGTGCTGCTGACCCTGTTCGTGATCAACCGCCTGCTGCGCATGCCGCTCGGCCGCGCCTGGGAAGCCCTGCGCGAGGACGAGATCGTCTGCCGGGCGCTGGGCATGAACCCCACCATCATCAAGCTCTCGGCCTTCACCCTGGGCGCCTGCTTCGCCGGTTTCGCCGGCAGTTTCTTCGCCGCGCGCCAGGGCCTGGTCAGCCCGCAATCCTTCACCTTCATCGAGTCGGCGATCATCCTCGCCATCGTCGTGCTGGGCGGCATGGGCTCGCAGTTGGGGATCATCCTGGCGGCCATCGTGATGATCCTGTTGCCGGAACTGGCGCGGGAGTTCAACGAGTACCGCATGCTGATGTTCGGCGCCCTGATGGTGCTGATGATGATCTGGCGTCCGCAGGGCCTGCTACCCATGCAGCGTCCCCACCTGGAGTTGAAACAATGAGCCGGCCTATTCTGGAAGTAAGCGGCCTGTCCATGCGCTTCGGTGGCCTGCTGGCCGTCAACGGGGTGGGGCTGACCGTCAATGAAAAACAAGTGGTGTCGATGATCGGTCCGAACGGTGCCGGCAAGACCACGGTGTTCAACTGCCTGACCGGCTTCTACCAGCCAACCAGCGGCAACATTCGCCTCGATGGCGAGCAGATCGAAGGCCTGCCGGGCCACAAGATCGCCCGCAAGGGTGTGGTGCGGACCTTCCAGAACGTGCGTCTGTTCAAGGAAATGACCGTGGTGGAAAACCTGCTGGTGGCCCAGCACCGCCACCTCAACACCAACTTCTTCGCCGGCCTGTTGAAAACCCCGGCGTTTCGCAAGAGCGAACGCGAAGCCATGGATTACGCCGCGCACTGGCTGGAGCAGGTCAACCTGACCGACTTCGCCAACCGCACGGCCGGCACCCTCGCCTACGGCCAGCAGCGCCGCCTGGAGATTGCCCGCTGCATGATGACGCGACCGCGCATCCTCATGCTCGACGAGCCGGCCGCCGGCCTCAACCCGCGGGAAACCGACGACCTCAAGGCCCTGATCCGCATGCTGCGCGATGAACATGACGTCACCGTATTGCTGATCGAACACGACATGAAGCTGGTCATGAGCATTTCCGACCATATCTACGTGATCAACCAGGGCACGCCCCTGGCCGACGGAACGCCGGAGCAGATCCGCGCCAACCCGGACGTGATCAAAGCCTACCTGGGGGAAGCTTGATGCTGTATTTCGACAAGGTTTCCACCTTCTACGGCAAGATCCAGGCCCTCCACGACGTCAGCGTCGAGGTGCGCCAGGGCGAGATCGTCACCCTGATCGGGGCCAACGGCGCCGGCAAGTCAACCCTGCTGATGACTTTGTGCGGTTCACCGCAGGCGAGCAGCGGCAGCATCCGCTACCAGGGTGAAGAGCTGATCGGCCAGAACACCCCGGACATCATGCGCAAGAGCATCGCCGTGGTACCGGAAGGCCGCCGGGTATTCTCCCGCCTGACCGTGGAGGAAAACCTGGTAATGGGCGGCTTCTTTACGGCCAAGGCCGAGTTCCAGGAGCAACTGGACAAGGTTCTGCAGCTGTTCCCGCGCCTGCAGGAACGCCTGAGCCAGCGCGCCGGCACCATGTCCGGCGGCGAACAGCAGATGCTCGCCATCGGCCGCGCGCTGATGAGCAAGCCCAAGCTGCTGCTGCTCGACGAGCCGTCGCTGGGGCTGGCGCCGATCATCATCCAGCAGATCTTCAGCATCATCGAACAGCTGCGCGCGGATGGTGTGACCGTGTTCCTGGTCGAGCAGAACGCCAACCAGGCGCTCAAGCTGGCCGACCGCGGCTATGTGCTGGAAAACGGTCGGATCGTCATGCAGGGCAGCGGGCATGACTTGCTCAACGATCCGAAGGTGCGCGACGCCTACCTGGGCGGTTAACAATATCCGCCTTATTGAAACCGCTCCCCGGAGCGGTTTTTTTATCTGCGCCGTTCGCCCAATGATCCGCGCACGACGTCCCTGGCCAGTTACAATGGTTGCCCTTTTTTGCCGACGACTCTTTCCATGACCGACCCGATACGCCTGTCCAAACGCCTGATCGAACTGGTCGGCTGCTCGCGCCGCGAGGCCGAGCTGTATATCGAGGGCGGCTGGGTGACGGTCGACGGCGTGGTGGTGCAAGAGCCGCAGTTCAAGGTCGAGGCACAGCGCGTCGAACTGCTGCCGGACGCCGTATTGGCGCCGGTCGAACCGGTCACCCTGCTGCTGCATGTGCCCTCCGGGCACTTCCCGGATCGCGCGGTCGAGTCGGTCAGTCCGGCCAGCCAGTGGCCGGACGACAACTCCGGCATCCGCCCGCTGAAAAGCCACTTCGCCCGTCTGGTCACCTGCCTGCCCCTGCAGGCCGGCGCCGATGGCCTGCACGTGCTGACCCAGGACTGGCGTATCGAACGCAAGCTCAAGGAAGATCAGGCCAAGCTGGAGCAGGAATACGTGGTCGAGGTGCTCGGCACGCTCAGCAACAGCCAGCTGAAACGCCTGAACCATGGCCTGAGCTTCAACGGCACCGCCCTGCCGCCGTGCAAGGTCAGCTGGCAGAACGAAACCCGCCTGCGCTTCGCCTTGAAGAACCCGCAGCCCGGGCAGATCGTCTTCATGTGCAACAGCGTCGACCTCAAGGTGCTGGGCATGAAGCGCATCCGCATCGGCGGCGTGCCCATGGCCAAGGTCCAGCCTGGCCAGTGGCGCTATCTCGCCAGCAAAGAGCGCTTCTAACTTTTCTCCAGCTGCCGCCTCTCAGGCGTCAGCCCTTTTCAGGACACCCCCCATGCTCAATAACGATGTACTGCGCAGCCTGCGCTACACGCTCGACGTCAACGATGTGCAGATGGCCGAAATCATTCAACTCAGCGGCAAGGAGGTCGAGCTGGAAACACTCGACGCCCTGCTGAAAAAGGAGGATGAGGAAGGCTTCGTGGCCTGCGACGATGAGCTGATGGCGCATTTCCTCGATGGCCTGGTGTACTTCAAGCGCGGCAAGGACGAAAGCCGTCCGGCCCAGCCGTTCGAGCTGCCGGTGACCAACAACATGGTGCTGAAAAAACTGCGGGTCGCCTTCGAACTGAAGGAAGACGACATGCACGCGATCATGCAGAGCGTCGACTGCCCGGTGTCGAAACCCGAGATGAGCGCGCTGTTCCGCAAGTTCGGTCACAGCAACTACCGCACCTGTGGCGATCAGTTCCTGCGCAACTTCCTCAAGGGCCTGACCCTGCGCGTGCGCGGCTGAGCCTCTTCTGAGCAGCCCTGCATGGCTCATGGCGCTGCATTCCCAGGCGCGATAATGCCTGCCGCGCGGCAGGCAGGCGATTAGGCTAGTGGCATTCATCCCCCAAGAGGATTCGCCATGCACCCCTACTTCTCTTTGCAAGGCCGCACCGCCCTGGTCACCGGTGGCACCCGCGGCATTGGCAAGATGATCGCCAAAGCCTTCCTCGAAGCCGGCGCGACTGTCTACGTCTGTGCCCGTGACGGCGAGGCCTGCGCGCAAACCGCCGCCGAACTCTCGGCCTTTGGCACTTGCCATGGCATGGCCGCCAACCTGGCCAGCGAGGAAGGCGTACAGGCGCTGGCCGCGCAACTGGCCGGCGAAATCGGCCAACTGGATATCCTGGTCAACAATGCCGGCACCACCTGGGGTGCGCCGCTCGAGTCTTACCCGGCCAAGGGCTGGGAGAAGGTCATGCAACTCAACGTGACCTCGGTGTTCAGCTGCATCCAGCAGTTGCTGCCGCTGCTGCGCAAGGCCGGTTCGGCGGCCAATCCGGCGCGGGTGATCAATATCGGCTCGGTAGCCGGTATCACCTCCCATGGCGAAGACGCCTATGCCTATGGCCCGAGCAAGGCCGCGCTGCATCAGCTGTCGCGCATGCTCGCCCGCGAACTGGTCGGCCAGCACATCAACGTCAACGTGATCGCGCCGGGGCGCTTTCCGAGCAAGATGACCCAGTTCATCGCCCAGGACGAACAGGCCCTGGCCGAAGACACCGCGCTGATCCCGATGAAACGCTGGGGTCGCGAGGAGGAAATGGCCGCCCTGGCAATCAGCCTGGCCAGCACCGCCGGCGCCTACATGACCGGCACCATCATCCCTATCGACGGTGGCTTCCACCTCTGACCAGCGCCCACGGCCGAGCCCGACCTTTGGTCGGCAGCCCCTGCCCGATGCGCGCGCCCTGCTAGCGTTAATTAATGGAAGGATGGGGGTAACCGCAGCTTTCGTTTCACCAGCCAGGTGAAGGAGGTTGATCATGGCCATCGCCGAATGGCGCATGCAGGGCGTCGAATTCATTGCCTGCAACTGCAATTGGGGCTGCCCCTGTCAATTCGATGCACCACCAACCCATGGCCACTGCCAGGCGGTGGCGTCGATGCAAGTGGAACACGGGTATTTCAATCAGGTGGCGCTGGATGGCCTGTGCTGGGCCGCCACCTTCGCCTGGCCAGGCGCCATCCATGAGGGCAACGGCAGTTGTCAGGTGTTCATCGATGAACGCGCCGACGACGCGCAACGCCAGGCACTGCTGACCATCCTCTCCGGCCTGGAGAGTGACCCCGGAGCCAACGTGTTTCAGGTGTTCAGCACCACCATGAGTGAAGTGTTCGAACCGCAGTTCGTGCCCATCGCCCTGTCCATCGATGTCGATCAGCGCCTGGCGCACCTGGACATTCCAGGCGTGCTGCAGGCCAGCGGCGAGCCGATCCGCAGCCCGATCGACGGCTCGCCTCATCGAGTCCGCCTATCCCTGCCCGACGGTTTCGAGTTCCTCGAGGCCGAAGTAGCCAGCGGCAGCTACCAGACTCATTCAGCCCTCAAACTGCAATCCCAGGGCAGCCATAGCCACCTCGCCCACGTGCACTTCACCGGCCATGGCATAGAGCCGTAAAGATGGCAGAACTTCAGGCCGCGACGCAGGGCAAGCGCCTGACAGGCGAGCAGGTGGTGTTCCTGCTCTGCCTGCTCGCGCTGACCGCCCTGGCCTGGCTGATGCTGCTGCAAATGGCCCGCGACATGAGTGCGCCTGGCGGCATGGCCGATGCGGCGATGGCCGGCATGCTCATGCCCTGGAGCCTGACCGATGCGCTGCTGATGTTCGCCATGTGGGCGGTGATGATGGTCGGCATGATGCTGCCCAGCGCCCTGCCCATGCTGCTGATCTACCAGCAGATGCTGCGCAAGCGCATGCCGGCACCGCAGCGACACCTGGCCCTGCTGCTGTTCTGCAGCGCCTATGGCCTGGTCTGGACCTGCTTCGCCCTGGGCGCCACGGCGCTGCAATGGGCGCTCGAACAGCTCGCCCTGCTCAGCCCAGGGATGCGCAGCAGCAGTACCGCGCTGGGCGCCGGCCTGCTGCTGGTCGCAGGTGTCTATCAGTGGCTGCCAAGCAAGGCGGTCTGCCTTGAGCATTGTCGCGGGCCGCTGCATTTTCTGCTCGGCTACTGGCGCCCCGGCGTGCTCGGCGGCTGGCGCATGGGCCTGGTCCATGGCGCTTACTGCCTGGGCTGCTGCTGGGCCCTGATGGGCCTGCTGTTCGTGGTCGGCGTGATGAACCTGCTCTGGGTGGCAGTGATCGGCGCCTTCATCCTGCTGGAGAAAAATCTGCCGCAGGGGCTCTGGCTCAGCCGTATCTGCGGTTTGTTGTTGCTCGGCTGGAGCCTGTGGCTGCTGCTGGGCTAGCGACTGCTTAAGAGCACTGCGCATTGCAGGTAAGATGAGCCTCCGCCACTGCTGACCGCCCCCCATGCCCTACTCCGTCTCGCCCATCGGTTTTGTCCGCTCCTGCTTCAAGGAGAAATTCGCCATTCCCCGTCAGCCACAACTGGCACCGGCTGCCCGGGGCGTGCTGGAACTGGTCGCCCCCTTCGATACTGGCGAAGCGGTGCAGGGCCTGGAGCAGGTCAGCCATGTCTGGCTGCTGTTCGTGTTTCACCAGGCCCTGGAAGACCGGCCACGTTTGAAAGTGCGCCCACCGCGCCTGGGTGGGAATAAATCGGTGGGAGTGTTCGCCAGCCGCGCCACCCACCGCCCCAACGGCATCGGTCAATCGGTGGTCAAGCTGGACGCGGTAGAGCCGGGCAGACTCTGGCTGTCGGGGATCGATTTGCTCGACGGCACCCCGGTGCTGGATATCAAACCCTATGTGCCCTATGCCGACAGCGTCGCGAGCGCCTATAACCGCATCGCCGACGCTGCTCCGCGGCTGATCGAGGTGCACTGGCTGGACGGCGCCCGCAGCCAGGCGCGCAGCCATGGCCTGCGCCTGGACCAGCCGCTGATCGAGCTGATCGAGCAATGCCTGGCCCAGGATCCGCGCCCAGCCTATCAGGTACCGTCGCCCGAACGGCGCTATGGCGCGCGCTTCTGGGATGTCGATGTGCGCTGGCACTATCCTGAGCCGGGCAAGATCTGCGTGCTGGATGTGGTGGCGGCCTGAATGGACCCCAGGTAGCCCCTGGCCGGCGCGAAGCCACTACACATTTTGATTGAAGTATTGCTTCCGCAGTGCCTGGGCGGCGGCTAAAGTTAACTCGTGGGTAGCACTTTTCGGCTCATCGCCACACTCTCCCGCAGGTCATGGCTGATTCCGAGAATCCATAATTTTCCTTATGAAAAAACAGTCTTACGTGCCATCAGGCGACCTTGTCGACCTTCTGCTCGATGCCATCTGCGTGGTCGACAAGGAGGGCCGCTTCGTTTTTGTCAGCGCGGCCTGCGAGCGGATCTTTGGCTATACGGCCGAGGAAATGGTCGGCAGGAACATGATCGAACTGGTAGTGCCGGAAGACCGCGCCAGAACGCTGCAAACGGCCAGCGACATCATGGCGGGCACCAGCAAACCCAGCTTTGAGAATCGCTATGTACGCAAGGATGGGCAGATCGTTCACATCATGTGGTCGGCACGCTGGTCGGCGGACGATCAACTGCGGATTGCCGTGGCCCACGACATCAGCGAACGCAAACACAGCGAGACAATGCAAGCGGCGCTCTATGCCATATCCGAGGCGGCGCACTTGGCCAAGGACCTGCCCGGCCTGTTCGAGAAAATTCATTCGATCGTCGGCGAACTGCTGCCCGCCATCAACTTCTCCGTGGCCCTTTACGATGAGCAGAATGACCAGCTGAGCTTTCCCTACCACATCGATGAGTACCATCCGGCACCGGCTCCGCACAAGCGCGACGCGGCTACACTCAGCGCCGAAATCATCCGCACCGGACAGACCTTGCTGCTCTCGCCAGAAACGCTGACGACACTGCCCGAGCATGTGCGGGCGATCGACTGCGCCTCACTGTACTGGCTGGGCGTGCCGCTCACCTCGCACAACGGCACCATTGGCGCCCTGGTAGTCCAGAGCTATACCCACGGAGCGCGCTACACCGACAAGGACAAGGAACTGCTGCAATTCGTCTCGACCCAGGTGGCGTCGGCCATCGAACGCCAGCAGATGCTCAGTCGCCTGCAGTTCATGGCCCAATACGACCAACTGACCCGCCTGCCTAACCGCGCACTGCTCCATGACCGCCTGCATACCGCACTGACCAGGGCACGCCGGGAGCACACGCAACTGTCGCTGCTGTTCCTCGATCTGGACAAGTTCAAGCAGGTCAACGATACCTTCGGCCATGCCATCGGCGATCTACTGCTGCAGATGGTTGCCAATCGCCTGATGCAGTGCATTCGCGAATCGGATACGGTCGCACGCCTGGGCGGTGACGAATTCGTGGTGCTGCTCGAGGACTTCCACTCGCCGGATCATGCCTTGCTGGTCGCCGAAAAAATCCGCTTGGCGCTCAACCAGCCATTCGACCTCAATGGTCAGGCTCACCGGGTTCTGCCGAGCATCGGGGTGGCGTTCTATCCGCAGCATGGTGATGATGCGCACCAGTTGCTCAGTCATGCCGACAACGCCATGTACGTGGCGAAGAAAAGCGGCGGCAACTGCTTTCAGATCATGCTCGAGCCAAGCCCCCGCTGAAGGCTCGCAGCCCGGTTGATTGCTCCAGCGGCGGACTCAACAGGTGAGTGACATCAGCCAGCTGTGCAACGCGTAGCCCGGAGGCCATCCGGGAGCGGGATGTCGGCGCGGGATGTCGCCCCGAATTGCATCCGCGCAGAAAAAATCCCGTTCACTTGAGTCAAGGGAACGGGATTGCACCTGCGCCAAACCTTGGCAGAAACCCCTGGCGCCTACTTCTCGACGAAGGCGCGCTCGATCAGGTAGTCGCCCGGCTCGCCCATGCGCGGGGAGATCTTCAGGCCGAAGCTGTCGAGCACGGCGGCGGTTTCGTCGAGCATGCTCGGGCTGCCGCAGATCATCGCGCGGTCGTCCTGCGGGTTGATCGGCGGCAGGCCGATATCGCGGAACAGCTTGCCGCTGCGCATCAGGTCGGTCAGGCGGCCCTGGTTCTCGAACTCTTCGCGGGTCACGGTCGGGTAGTAGATCAGCTTGTCCTTCAAGGCATCGCCGAAGTATTCGTTCTGCGGCAGGTGCTCGGTGATGAACTCGCGGTAGGCCACTTCGTTGACGTAACGCACGCCATGCACCAGCACCACTTTCTCGTAGCGCTCGTAGGTTTCCGGGTCCTGGATCACGCTCATGAAAGGCGCCAGGCCAGTGCCGGTGCTGAGCAGGTACAGGTGCTTGCCGGGCAACAGGTCGTCGAGTACCAGGGTGCCGGTGGGCTTGCGGCTGACCACCAGCTCATCGCCGGGCTTGAGGTGCTGCAACTGCGAAGTCAGTGGACCGTCCTGCACCTTGATGCTGAAGAACTCCAGGTGCTCTTCGTAGTTCGGGCTGGCGATGGAATAGGCGCGCATCAGCGGCCGGCCGTTGTCCTGTTGCAGGCCGATCATCACGAACTGGCCATTCTCGAAGCGCAAGCCCGGATCGCGGGTGGTCTTGAAGCTGAATAAGGTGTCGTTCCAGTGGTGAACACTGAGTACACGCTCGACGTTCAGGTTGCTCATGCTAGGTCCTCAAGATCACGGGCAATGGCGGTTGCAGCGGATTCTAGACGCGGGCAGAATATCTGTTAAGTGAATAATCAAGATATGGATTATCGGTTATATAGATATGCGATTTACCCTCAGACAGCTCCAGGTATTCGTCGCCGTGGCCCAGCAGGAAAACGTCTCCCGTGCGGCCGACTCGCTGGCCTTGTCGCAATCGGCGGCCAGCACTTCGCTCAGTGAATTGGAGCGGCAAACCGACTGTCAACTATTCGACCGCGCCGGCAAGCGCCTGATCCTCAATGCCCTGGGCTCGCAGTTATTGCCCCAGGCGCTGGCCCTGCTCGAGCAGGCCAAGGAAATCGAGCACCTGCTGGGCGGCAAGAGCGGTTTCGGTTCGTTGAATGTCGGCGCCACCCTGACGGTGGGCAACTACCTGGCCACCCTGCTGATCGGCAGTTTCATGCAGCGCCACCCCGAATGCCGAGTGAAATTGCAGGTACACAACACCGCCTACGTGGTGCAGCAGATCGCCCACTACGAACTGGACATGGGCTTGATCGAGGGCGACTGCCAGCACCCGGATATCGAGGTGCAGCCCTGGGTCAAGGACGAACTGGTGGTGTTCTGCGCCCCGCAACATGCCCTGGCCAAGCGCGGCGAAGCCAGCCTCGACGAGCTGACCCGGGAAGCCTGGATCCTCCGCGAACAGGGCTCGGGCACCCGTCTGACCTTCGATCAGGCGATGCGCCATCACCCGCGCTCGTTGAACGTGCGCCTGGAGCTGGAACATACCGAGGCGATCAAGCGTGCGGTGGAGTCGGGCCTGGGCATTGGCTGCATCTCGCGCCTGGCCCTGCGCGATGCCTTTCGCCGCGGCAGCCTGGTGGCGGTGGAAACACCCGAGCTGGATCTGCGGCGGCAGTTCTACTTCATCTGGCACAAACAGAAGTACCAGTCCGCCGCCATGCGCGAATTTATCGAGTTATGCCGGGCGCTGACTGCCGGGGTCAAACGCAGCGATGAAATAGTGCTGCCGAACATTGCTTGAACAGGTTGATCGCACGACGTTGCAGGCACTGCCAGCAGTGACCTGTTCGCCACCGATTAACCCAGCAGGATCACCGCCCAGACACTGGCGATCAACACCAGGGACACGAGCTGCGCTGCGCTGCCCATGTCCTTGGCGTTTTTCGACAAGGGATGCAGTTCCAGGGAGATCCGATCGACCGCCGCCTCCAGCGCCGAATTGAGCAATTCGACGATCAACGCCAACAGGCAGACACCGACCATCAGGGCGCGCTCGCCCCGACTGACGTCGCTGTAGAACGCCAACGGAATCAACACCAGGTTGAGCAACACCAACTGACGAAATGCGGCTTCGCCGGCAATTGCGACACGCAAACCCGCCAGCGAATAGCCGGCAGCATTAACGATACGCTTAAGGCCAGTCTGGCCCTTGAATGGCGACATAAGAAGGTTATCCACACTAGAAAAGGCCGGCCGCCACGAGAACGCTAGACCGGCACACGCAAACCGACGCCACCCTGCCGAGTAACGTGCATCAAGCGCGCGTCAATTGCTGGGGATCGATTCCATCTGCTGCAACAGCAACGCCGCCTGAGTGCGGGTACGCACGCCGAGCTTGCGGAAAATCGCCGTGACATGCGCCTTCACCGTTGCCTCGGAAACGCTCAACTCGTAGGCGATCTGCTTGTTCAGCAGGCCGTCGCAGACCATGGTCAGCACGCGAAACTGCTGCGGAGTCAGACTGGCCAGGCCGGCGCTGGCGGCCTTGGCCTCGGCAGAGACCTGAGCCGCCTCCTCGGTTTGCTCCGGCCACCAGGTATCGCCATCGAGCACCACTTGTACGGCTTGCTGGATGCTCTCCAGGGAACTGGACTTGGGAATGAAGCCACTGGCTCCGAACTCGCGGGCCCGCGCCACCACGGCCGCCTCTTCCTGCGCCGAGACCATCACCACCGGCACCTGCGGGTATTGCCCGCGCAGCAGCACCAGACCGGAAAAGCCATAGGCACCGGGCATGTTGAGGTCGAGCAGAACCAGATCCCAATCTGCTTTACCCGATAGACAGGCTTCCAACTCGGCGATGCTGGCAGCCTCTACCAGCCTCACCTGCGGGCCAAGGCCCAGGGTCAGCGCCTGCTGCAGTGCACTGCGAAAAAGCGGATGGTCGTCGGCAATCAGGATTTCATAAGCGGCCATTGCAGATCCTGTTCTTGTTATGTGGGTACCGCTAGCGCTGGCCTGTCGGGTGAAACATGACAGGCCATTCGATTAAGCCGCGCATAGTACACGGGCAACCGCAAATGCGCCTAGGACGGCGCCCAGCATGCCGAGCGATCTCGGAGTGGTCAAGCGCGTTGCTTTGCGGCACAGTCTGCACTTTTTCCAAACGAGACTGTTTTATGCGAAGCCAGGCCCTGCGCGCCGATCTATTGATGCTACTGACGGCCATGATCTGGGGCTCGGCCTTCGTCGCCCAGCGCCTGGGCATGGACTCGATCGGCCCCTTCCTCTATAGCGGCCTGCGTTTTGCCCTGGCGGTGTTGATTCTGCTGCCGCTGCTGCCGCTTCTCGAGCGCCGCTCGCGCAGCACGCCCACCGCGCCGCTGAACCGCCATCTGCTGCTGGGTGGCGGCCTGATGGGCCTGGCGCTGGCCCTGGGGATCAATCTGCAGCAGGTCGGCTTGCTCTTCACCAGTGTCACCAACGCCGGATTCATCACCGGCCTGTACGTGATCATCGTGCCCCTGCTCGGTCTGCTGCTCGGCCACAAGACGGGCCTGGGCATCTGGCTGGGCGCCTCGCTGGCGGTGCTCGGCATGTTCCTGCTCAGCGTTGGCGAAGGCTTTCAGGTCGCTTCCGGCGACTGGCTGCAATTGGCCGGAGCCTTGGTCTGGGCCGTGCATGTGCTGCTGGTCGGGGTGTTCGCCAGACGGCATGACCCTTTGCGTCTGGCCGTGGTGCAATTCGCCACCTGCGCGCTGATCAGCCTGCTGCTGGCGCTGATCTTCGAGGACATCCGCCTCGACGCGATCATCGCCGCCGGGCCGGCGATTCTGTATGGCGGCCTGTTCGGCGTGGCGATCGGCTTTACCTTGCAGGTGGTGGCGCAAAAGCATGCGATCGCCGCGCATGCCGCCATCATCCTCTCGCTGGAAGCCGTGTTTGCCGCTATTGCAGGCGCCTGGCTACTGGGCGAAGCCCTGCAGCTGCGAGGTTACTTCGGCTGTGCGCTGATGCTCGCCGGCATGCTGCTGGCACAACTGTGGCCGAAAAAATCCAGCCTGCCCCTCACAGAAACAAGCGCAAATGCTGGTGCAGAGCGTCGTCCAGATCAACCGCCCGTGGAGCTTTAGCCGCCAGGTAGTGCTGGCTGAAGACATCCAGATAGGCATTCAGCGCGTCGGCGGCGCGCTGATCGCCGGCCAGTTCCAGACAGAGCGCCGCCACCTCGGCAGTACACAGGTGATCGTCGCGCGTGGAGCGGCGCAGACGGTAACGCGACAACTGCTCGGGCTGCAGGCTGAGCACCGGCAAGCTGTCGAGGTAGGGGCTTTTGCGGAACATCTTGCGCGCCTCGGTCCAGGTCGCATCGAGCAGAATGAACAGTGGCCGCTTGCCAGGCGCATGCTGCACCTCACTGACCACCCGTTCAGGCCCGGCGTATTCACCGGGAAATACCAGATAGGGCTGCCACTGCGGATCGCGCAGCAGTGCCGGCAAGGCCGGTTCGACCGCGGTGCGCAACCAGCCGAAGGCCGAGGTGTCGGCCACTACATCGGCAATCAGCCAACCGGTATTGCTCGGTTTGAGCGCCTCGACATCATGCATCAGCAGGCACATGCCCGACCTGGCCTCGATCTGCGGACGCCAGGCGCACAGGCAATGGCTCAGGGCGAGTCGGCAGCGCGGGCAACGCACGGCCTTGGAGCCGCGGGCCAGGAAGGGTTTTTCACTACGCGCAATGCGCGCGGAGCGCAAACGCGCGACGGCATGGCTCATGGGCAAAGCGCTGCGCAGCGAGAAATGGACGGCATGTTGGATCCTGGGGCGGTAAGCCCGCCAGTCTAACAAAGCCACCACGATTGCAGGTGGGGTAAACCCCGACAGCCAAGTAAGATAGTCGCCTGCTGAACCTCTGCAGGCTGATGCCTGTCGAAGGGTTCGAACTGACTCTGGAGCCCCCCCATGCCGCGCCTGATTGCCGTAATCCTCGCCCTTAGCCTACCCGTGCTCGCTCAGGCCGCATCGCTGAACGATTTCGAGCTGAGCAAGACCCTTGAACGAGTCGCCCAGGAAAGCAGCGTTGGCACGCCACGGGCGATCAACGAAGACATTCTCGATCAAGGTTATAGCGTCAAAGGCAATGAACTGGTCAATCACCTGAGCGTGCGCCCCGACCATGCCGCACAGATGCGCGGCAACCCGGACAGCGTGCGCGCGCAGTTGGCCAACAGCGTGTGCCGCAACCAGGGCTATCGCCAGTTATTGGCGCGTGGCGCCGTCCTGCGTTACGAATTCAGCGAGTACAAGACCAATCGTCCGATCGTCAGCGAGCGCTTCAGTAACAGCGACTGCGGCCAATAGGTCATACGTCGGTCGTCGGCACCGGCACGGCGATCGGCATTTCCCTGTCGCGGCGATGGCCCGCACCGCCCTGCGGACCACCCAGTCGCTTAATATCCTGCTCTCTGCCGGGCGGTTCTAGCGCAGGCATTCGGGCTTGCCCTTGCCGGCCAGCGCAGCCCGCTCCTCGCGACTCAAGAGCTTCTGTGCGGGGATGCCCAACAGCTCTGCGACTGCTTGCAACACGTGCGCCCAGGTCGCCTGATTGGCGAACAGCATGCCCGCCTCATCCAGGGTGCCACCGCGGTTGCGGTAACCCAGCACCCGGTTGTTGCGGGCATCGCCGAGGATCGGCCAGAGATGCCCACGCGCCACTTCCGGGCGCATATGGGTCAGCAGCACGCGGCGCGGATACTGCGCAGGGAACAACGCACTGCAGAGTGCGGCCGGCGCCACGACTTGTGCTTCCCAGTGATCCCGCGGCTCACGAAAGCGCCCCGGTTCCTGCAGGTAAATCAGGCGCCAGGCGCATTTCTTCGCACTCAGGCGCACCGCCGCACGGCGCATCTCGCTCAATTGATAAGCGCCGGTGGCGATCAGCAGCACGGGGTCGGCGCCATCGTGCTGGTCCAGCAGGAGGGCACCATCACGGGCCAGTTGCTCGGCCTGCTGTTGGTCGAACTGAACCGGGCGTTCGCGCTTGGGGCTGACAATACAAGCCAGCTGCCCGCGCGCCTGGTAGACCGCCGGCAGCAGGGCCAGCAATGAGTTATGGTCGGCCGGAAACAGCACCCGCAGCATGTCGTTCATCTCGCCGAGCAGCGCCTCGCAGAAACTGGTGTCTTGGTGCGATTGCTGGTTCTTGCCGTTCTCCCAAGTATGCGAAGTCGCCACCAACGGCCAGCCAAGCCAACCGGCAGGGCGCCCCACTTCTTTCTGCTGGCGGGCGAAGATCAGGGTCTGGCGCACCGCACCGAGCATCTTCACGCAGAAGGCCTCATAACTCGCCACCAGGTTCAGGCCACCTTGATTGGCCAGGCAGGCGGACACCACCGCCTCCTCGTTGAGCACGGTGATAATTGCGCCATCCACTGCTTCCAACTCGCTTTCAGGCACACAGACCCGATGCTTGAGAGCATGCAGAACGCCCTCCAGGCGATTACTGGCCAGCTCATCCGGATTGCCCACTCGCGGTCGCAGGTGCGGGTTGGCCTGCACCAAGTCGACAAAAAAACGGTCCAGCGCCGACATCGGCGAGCAGTCTTGCCCGTGGTAGTGCAGTTCGGGCAGCTGCAGCGCTACGGGCTGGCGTAGCGCCAACGGATGATCGCGCTCCAGCGCACGCTCAGCGCGCCCGCAACGGAATTGCGCGCAGGCCCGGGCCAACTCGTCAGGCGCCACCCACAGACCGGCAGCATGCTGATTGAACAGCGCACGCGCGGCGTCGTCGTGATGCGGATTGGCCGGCAGCGGCAGGTTGTGCGCGGCGTTGCTGCCGGCGCCATAGAAGCCGAAGCCTTTCTCGGTTTCGGCGATCGCGTAAGGCATCGGCAACGGGTAATGCAGGATGCCGCTGTGCAACTCGGCAACCCGATGCCCCAGACGCTGCTCCATCTGCCACAGGGCGCAGACGAAAGCCGCCGGATCGCGCCCATCGAAGCTGATCGGATCGAATCCGCAGCGGCGCAGGTGCTGACGAAATCCTTCCAGCCCCTCCAGCGTGCCCAGCTCGGTGCGCTGTTCGATACGCCTGCCGTTGGCGATCATCACCGGTAGCGCCACCCCGCAGTCTTGCGCCCGCCACCAGCGCGGCATCCAATCGCTGCCACGCTGCTCTTCGGCCGCGCCATCCGACAGGAAGGCCACCAGCTTTTCACCGGGCAAAGGCAAGTGGCAGTACTGCAACTCGGCAAAGCCGAGGTAGCCCCCTTCGGCGATACCGCCAGCGGTATGCGGATTGACGTGACTGCCCAGGGGCACACCCGGCGCGCCATCGGGCGCCTGGACATAGCTGTAGAAATCTGCCACCAACCGGCTCATGCCACCTTCATCGCAGCTGTAACGCGCAGCCTGTTCGGGGTGCTGGTTGGCGGTCAGCAGATTCAGCGCCTCGACCGCCGCCACACAGTGCCCCTGGCCCATCAGCCAGCCACGGGTTTCCCCCGTCAGGGCATTCAACGCCAGGTAGGCGGCATAGGCGGGCACCATGTTCAAGGCGCCGCCGGTGTGCCCCTCGGGCTTTACCTTGAAGTCGTCAGGTTCCAGGGCCATACCGTCCAGGCGCACGCGCCTGGCATAGGTCATGTGCACTACCAGCCATAACCCGGCGGCGTTCAGCCGGTCCAATGCGCGCAGCAGGGCATAGACGCTGGCCAGATCGGGCTGCTGACCCGCCTGGACCAATTGATGGGCCATCCGAAAGACCGCTGCACGGGTCTCTGGACTATGCTCTACAGGGCCATAGCCCTGCTGCCAAGCGGCGAAGCCGGGCTCGACCAGGGCATGTGCGGCCAGTTCGCTGGCACTCGGCAATAGTTGCGACATGGGCGCTCTCCCGGTCTTTTCGCACAGTCTAGGACAACCAGAGCAGCCGACACCCTGACATGCATCAAGGCCGCTGGCCGTCATTCGCGGCACCCTGTGATCATTCACCTTCATCAAGGATTTCCCACATGGCTCTGCTCAGCTTCCTTGGCGCCATCCAGCAAGTCACCGGTTCCTGCTACCTGATCGAAAGCCGCGATGGCGCCAAAGTGCTGCTGGAGTGCGGCATGCGCCAGGGGCGCCGCGAAGAGGAGGAAGGCAACCGCGCGCCCTTCCCCTTCGACCCACTGGGCCTGGATGCCGTGGTGATTTCCCACGCCCATATCGACCATAGCGGCCTGTTGCCCAAACTGGCCGGGGCCGGTTATCGCGGGCCGATCTTCGCCACCGACGCCAGTTGTGAACTGATGGAACTGATGCTGCTGGATGCGGCGCAGATCCAGGAAAAGGATACCGAGTGGGAGAACAAGTGGCGTGCGCGCCTGGGCAAGCCGCCGCTCAGCCCGCTATACACCACCGAGGATGCCGAGCAGGCACTCAAGCAACGACGCCCGCAGGCCTATGGCGAGCCAATCGAAGTGGCCAAGGGCGTACAGGTAACCTTTCACGATGCCGGACATATCCTTGGCTCGGCGATCGTCGAACTGCAGGTGCAGGATCATCACCTGACCCGCCGCCTGGTGTTTTCCGGCGACCTCGGCAACACCTGCTCGCCCCTGATGCACGCCCCGACCACGCTCGACCGCGCCGACCTGGTACTACTGGAGTCCACCTATGGCGATCGCGATCACCGTAACAGCGACGACACCCTGGATGAACTGGCCGAGGTTCTCCAGCAGGCCCATCGCGACGGCGGCAACGTACTGATTCCGGCCTTCGCCGTCGGCCGTACCCAGGACCTGATCTACTACCTCGGCCGTTTCTACCAGGAGGGCCGGCTGCCGCAGCAGGCGGTGTTCCTCGATAGCCCGATGGCCATCCGCGCCAACGCCATCTATTCGCGCTTTCAACACCTGTTCGACCCGGACGATCATGCGGCCATTGCGGACAAGCCCGCCAGGCGCATCGAGGACTGGCTGCCGATCCTGCGTTGCACGCCAACGCCGGAGGAGTCCATGGCGATCAACCGGGTCAAGAGCGGCGCCATCATCATCGCCGGCAGTGGCATGTGCACCGGCGGACGCATCGCCCACCACTTCAAGCACAACCTCTGGCGCGAGAATTGCCATGTGGTGTTCCCCGGCTTCCAGGCCAGAGGCACCCCGGGACGCGCCATAGTCGACGGCGCCAGCACGGTGAAAATGCTCCACCAGCGCATCGCGGTCAAAGCGCAGATCCACACCCTCGGCGGTTTCTCCGCCCATGCCGGACAGTCGCAGTTACTCGACTGGGTCAGTCATTTCGACCATCACCCCGAACTGTATCTGGTGCATGGCGAACTGGAGAAAATGCAGGTGCTGCAGCAAGCCCTGCGCGAGCGCCTCAACTGGATTGCCAGCATTCCTGAGCCAGGCGAGCAGATCGCCATCTGAGCAATGCGGGGACAACTGCAGCCGGCCGAACGGGCCATTCCCAAGGAGTGCAGGCATGGGGCTGCCTACACCCTATGGATCGCGGATTAATTGAGGTAATGGGTCGGAGCCCAGGGCGCCTGGAGGCGGCCGCAGTAGGCGAGCGTTTTTTTTCACCCCCTCTCGGCCCTCGTGCTTCGTGCTGGCGACCCGGCTCGGGATCCAGCAGCGGGCCAGCCGAATCTGTCACTGACGTCCACCCAAAGCGGATATTTTCTGCAATCTGATCAGGTATTTAGCCCGCCAAAGCACAAGCCCGAGCCATACTCTGAAGAGGGTCGGGCTTTCACCGTAGCGAAAGAATCCGGCCGGCATCCTGAAAGGAGAAGTCGAATGCCTTACGAACCGGATGATTACTTATCCCGCCACTTCCAGACCAGCGGCATCGACCTCGCCGACAAAGTCGACGAACTGGTAACCCTGGTCGCCCCTGGCGACAGCCCGAACCTGCCGCTGTATCGCGACATGCTGATCACGGTGATCCGCATGGCCCAGGCCGACCGCAATCGCTGGGACGCCAAGATCATGCTGCAAACCCTGCGTGAAATGGAGCACGCCTTCAGCTCACTGGAGCAGTTCAAACGGCGACGCAAGGTTACCGTATTCGGCTCGGCGCGTACGCCGCCCAATCATCCGCTGTATGCCTTGGCCCGCGAGCTCGGCGCCACCCTGGCGCGGCACGACTTGATGGTGGTTACCGGTGCCGGTGGCGGCATCATGGCAGCCGCCCATGAAGGCGCCGGCCTGGAAAACAGCCTGGGTTTCAATATCACCCTGCCCTTTGAACAAGGAGCCAATGCCACCGTGCATGGCACCAGCAACCTGCTGTCGTTCCACTTCTTCTTCCTGCGCAAACTGTTCTTCGTCAAGGAAGCGGATGGCCTGGTGCTCTGCCCTGGCGGCTTCGGCACGCTGGATGAAGCGCTGGAAGTGCTGACCCTGATTCAAACCGGCAAGAGTCCACTGGTGCCCGTGGTACTGCTCGATCAACCGGGGGGTAGTTTCTGGGAAGACGCCATAGCCTTTATCGACAAACAGCTGGTGGGTAACCGCTATATCCTGCCCAGCGATCTGCATCTGGTGCGCCTGGTCCACAGTGCCACAGAGGCCGCCGATGAAATCGCGCAGTTCTATCGCAATTACCACTCCAGTCGCTGGCTCAAGGATCGCTATGTGATCCGCCTCAACCACATGCTCAATGAAGCGGCCATGCAGCAGCTGAACATCGAGTTCATCGACCTGTGCAAGAGCGGTGGTTTCCACCAGCAAGCTTATTGCGAGTCCGAGCAAGACGAGCCGGAACTCTGCCATCTGACTCGCCTGGCATTCGCATTCAATAGCCGCGACCACGGCCGCTTGCGCGAATTGCTGAATTTGATCAACCAGCCGCAGCATTGGGAACAGCCAAGCTGATTACGCTTGGCAAATGAGGTCAGCTTCCCGTAACGCGTAGCGCCAGCAAAGCAGTGCAAGTAACGGCCACCGATAAACAGAAAACCCGGAGCACAGGCTCCGGGTTCAAGGGGCGTTTCAGTCCAGATCGATGCCGCGCAACAAACGGCCGATCAGATCCAGTGGGTAACCGCGATAACTGAGGAAGCGGCCCTGCTGGGCACGTTCACGGGCATCGCCCGGCAGCTGACCCGCGAACTTGCGGCGCCAGGTTTGCTCCAGTTGCTCACGCCAATCGATACCACTGTCGCGCAATGCCTGCTCGACATCGGCCCGCGACAAGCCGCGCTGGATCAGCTCCTCACGAATGCGCAACGGCCCATAACCGGCCCGTGCGCGATAGCCGACAAAGCTTTCCAAATAACGCGCTTCGGATAACAAACCCTCTTGCACCAGGCGCTCGAGGGCGGTGTCGATCAGTTCAACGGGGGCGCCACGCTGACGCAACTTGCGGGTCAACTCGACGCGCCCATGTTCGCGACGCGCCAGTAGGTCCATGGCCGCTCGGCGCACCGCGACGAGGTTATCCAGTACGACAGACATACTCTACGAATCAGGCCTCGGCGGTGGCCAGATCGCCTGCGCCAGCCTTGACCGGCGGGCTGACTACCAGCAGTTTCTCGCGGATCAGGCCCTCGATGGTGCGTGCCACTTCAGGATTGTCTTCCAGGTACTTGGCCGAGTTGGCCTTGCCCTGACCGATTTTGTTGCCCTGATAGCTATACCAGGCACCGGATTTTTCCAGCAGGCCGTGTAGCACGCCGAGGTCGATAACCTCGCCATTGCGGTAGATGCCCTTGCCGTAGAGGATCTGAAATTCGGCCTGACGGAACGGCGGCGCCACCTTGTTTTTCACTACCTTGACCCGGGTTTCGCTGCCGACCACTTCGTCACCCTCTTTCACCGCGCCAGTGCGACGAATGTCCAGACGCACCGAGGCATAGAACTTCAGGGCGTTACCGCCGGTAGTGGTTTCCGGGCTGCCGAACATCACGCCGATCTTCATGCGGATCTGGTTGATGAAGATCACCAGGCAATTGGCATTCTTGATATTGCCGGTGATCTTGCGCAGCGCCTGGGACATCAGGCGAGCCTGCAGGCCCACGTGCATGTCGCCCATCTCGCCTTCGATTTCGGCCTTCGGCACCAGGGCCGCCACCGAGTCGATGACGATCACGTCGACGGCATTGGAACGCACCAGCATGTCGGTGATTTCCAGTGCCTGCTCGCCGGTATCCGGTTGCGATACCAGCAGGTCATCGACATTCACCCCCAGCTTGCCGGCGTATTCGGGATCCAGAGCATGCTCGGCATCGACGAAGGCGCAAGTGGCGCCGAGCTTCTGCGCCTCGGCGATCACCGACAGGGTCAGGGTGGTTTTACCGGAAGACTCGGGGCCGTAGATCTCGACGATCCGGCCTTTTGGCAGACCGCCAATGCCCAGGGCGATGTCCAGACCGAGCGAGCCGGTGGAAATGGCCGGAATCGCCTGGCGATCGTGATCGCCCATGCGCATTACCGCACCCTTGCCGAATTGCTTTTCGATCTGGCCCAGGGCTGCCGCCAAGGCGCGCTTCTTATTCTCGTCCATTGAAGTCCTCACGTAATAAAGAAGGGCCTGCTAGCGGCCACTAACAACTGTATAAGTAGACAGTATTATTCCACAGGGCAAGGCGCTCGCCTACCCTGCATTTGGATTTTCTTGCGCAATCACGCGCAGCAGCCCTTCCAGCGCGGCCTCGACCGTTTGTCGGCGAACTTCGCCGCGATCGCCGACGAACTGCCGACGCGCACTGAACAGCCGTTCGCCGTCACCCCAGGCCAGCCACACGGTACCCACCGGCGTCTTCGCCGAACCGCCATCCGGCCCTGCCACGCCACTGACCGCTACGGCATAACGCGCCCCGCTCTGCGCCTGGGCGCCACGTACCATGGCCTCGACCACCTCGCGACTGACCGCCCCCACCACGGCGAACAACGCCTCGGGCACTGCCAACTGCTTGCTCTTCTGCACATTGGAATAGGTGACATAACCGGCCTCGAACCAGGCCGAACTGCCGGGGATTCGGGTAATCGCCTCGGCGATACCGCCGCCGGTACAAGACTCGGCAGTACTCACCTGCGCGCCTTGCGCCTGCAACCGGCGCCCCAATTCGGCCGCCAAACGGGTCAGCTCCTGCTCATTGACGATCATCTGCACTCCGGGGTTAAAGCCTGCCAGGGGGATACCGTACACTAGGCGCTTTTGCGATTCAGCCGGACAGTTAAAACGATGAGCCATAGCGACCTCAGTTCTCACACGCCGATGATGCAACAGTACTGGAGGCTGAAGAACCAGCACCCGGATCAGCTGATGTTTTACCGCATGGGCGACTTCTACGAGATCTTCTACGAGGACGCGAAAAAGGCCGCCAAGCTGCTGGATATCACCCTCACCGCCCGCGGCCAGTCGGCCGGCCAGGCCATCCCCATGTGCGGGATTCCCTACCACGCCGCCGAAGGCTACCTCGGCAAACTGGTCAGGCTCGGCGAGTCGGTGGTCATCTGCGAACAAATCGGCGACCCGGCGACCAGCAAAGGCCCGGTGGAACGCCAGGTGGTGCGCATCATCACCCCGGGCACGGTCAGCGACGAAGCCCTGCTCGACGAGCGGCGCGACAACTTGCTGGCCGCCGTGCTCGGCGACGAACGGCTGTTCGGCCTGGCGGTGCTGGACATCACCAGCGGCCGCTTCAGCGTGCTGGAAATCAAAGGCTGGGAGAGCCTGCTGGCCGAACTGGAGCGCCTCAATCCAGTCGAGCTGCTGATTCCAGACGACTGGCCGCAGGGCCTGCCGGCAGAAAAACGCCGCGGTGTGCGCCGCCGTGCGCCCTGGGATTTCGAGCGCGACAGTGCACACAAGAGCCTTTGTCAGCAGTTCGCCACCCAGGACCTGAAAGGCTTCGGCTGCGAGAACCTGAGCCTAGCCATCGGTGCCGCGGGTTGCCTGCTGGCCTATGCCAAGGAGACCCAGCGCACCGCCCTGCCGCACTTGCGCAGCCTGCGCCACGAGCGTCTCGACGATACGGTGATTCTTGACGGCGCCAGCCGACGTAACCTGGAGCTGGACATCAACCTCGCTGGCGGCCGTGAAAACACCCTGCAATCGGTGGTCGACCGCTGCCAGACCGCCATGGGCAGTCGCCTGCTCAGCCGCTGGCTGAACCGCCCGCTGCGCGACCGCATGATATTGGAAGCGCGCCAGGAGTCGATTGCCTGCCTGCTGGAACGCTACCGCTTCGAGACCCTGCAGCCACAACTCAAGGAAATCGGCGATCTGGAGCGTATCCTCGCGCGGATCGGCTTGCGCAACGCCAGGCCGCGGGACCTGGCGCGTCTGCGCGATGCCCTGGCGGCTCTGCCCGCGTTGCAACAGGCCATGACCGGCCTCGACTCGCCGCACCTGGCTGACCTGGCCGGCATAGTCGGCACCTACCCGGAGCTGGCCGAGCTGCTGGCCCGCGCCATTATCGACAACCCGCCTGCGGTGATCCGCGATGGCGGCGTGCTCAAGACCGGCTACGATGTCGAGCTGGACGAACTGCAATCGCTCAGCGAAAACGCCGGCCAGTACCTGATGGACCTGGAAGTGCGCGAGAAAGCCCGCACCGGCTTGGCCAACCTCAAGGTCGGCTACAACCGCGTGCATGGCTACTTTATCGAACTGCCGAGCAAGCAGGCCGAGTCGGCCCCGGCCGACTACATTCGCCGCCAGACCCTCAAAGGTGCGGAGCGCTTCATCACCCCCGAACTCAAGGAGTTCGAGGACAAGGCCCTGTCGGCCAAGAGCCGTGCCCTGGCCCGGGAAAAGATCCTCTATGAGGAACTGCTGGAACGTCTGATCGGTCACCTCGGCCCGCTGCAGGACAGCGCCGCGGCCCTGGCCGAGCTGGACGTGCTGAGCAACCTGGGCGAGCGCGCACTGAATCTCGACCTCAACCGTCCACGCTTCGTCGACGAACCCTGCATGCGCATCGCGCAGGGGCGTCATCCGGTGGTCGAGCAGGTGCTGACCACCCCATTCGTGGCCAACGACCTGAGCCTGGACGATGACACCCGCATGCTGATCATCACCGGGCCGAACATGGGCGGTAAATCCACCTATATGCGCCAGACCGCGCTGATCGTGCTGCTGGCCCATATCGGCAGCTTCGTCCCGGCGAAAAGCTGCGAGCTGTCGCTGGTCGACCGCATTTTCACCCGTATCGGATCGAGCGACGACCTGGCCGGTGGTCGTTCGACCTTTATGGTGGAGATGAGCGAAACCGCGAATATCCTGCACAACGCCACAGAACGCAGCCTGGTACTGATGGACGAGGTGGGGCGCGGCACCAGCACCTTCGATGGCCTGTCGCTGGCCTGGGCGGCCGCCGAGCAACTGGCCAAGCTGCGCGCCTACACGCTGTTCGCCACCCACTACTTCGAACTCACGGTACTGCCGGAGAGCGAACCGCTGGTGGCCAACGTGCATCTCAATGCCACCGAACACAATGAACGCATCGTCTTTTTGCACCATGTACTGCCCGGCCCGGCCAGCCAGAGCTATGGTTTAGCTGTAGCGCAACTGGCCGGTGTCCCCGGCGCAGTGATTCTGCGCGCCCGTGAACATCTGGCACGCCTGGAAACCACCAGCCTGCCCCATGATTTGCCACGCAACGAGCCTGGCCAGCAGGCGGCTCCGCTGCAAAGCGATATGTTTGCCAGCCTGCCGCACCCGGTGCTGGAGGAATTGATCAAGATCAACCCGGATGATCTGACTCCGCGCAAAGCGCTGGAACTGTTATATACATGGAAAGCGCGAGTCTAACGCCCGCGCGCGCAAGCTGTTAGAATCGCGCGCGCTTTGGGATGCTGCGGCCTACTAGCCTGGCGTCGCAGCCATAGTTTCCCGAGCCGAGGGGCTGTTTATGGAAAACAGTCCCCGCGCCGTAGCCTGAGGAGAGAATTAGAAATGACCTTCGTCGTCACCGACAACTGCATCAAGTGCAAGTACACCGACTGCGTGGAAGTCTGTCCGGTGGACTGCTTCTACGAAGGCCCGAACTTCCTGGTGATCCACCCGGACGAGTGCATCGACTGCGCACTCTGCGAGCCGGAGTGCCCGGCTCAAGCGATCTTCTCCGAAGACGAAGTGCCGGAAGATCAACAGGAATATATCGAGCTCAATGCCGACCTGGCTGAAGTCTGGCCAAACATCACCGAGAAGAAAGAAGCGCTGCCTGATGCTGAAGAATGGGACGGCGTAAAAGACAAGCTGCAACACCTGGAACGCTAAGACTCGACCGGCGTTCACTAAAAGACCCGCCTTGCGCGGGTCTTTTGCTTTCTTGCAGACAAAAAAAGGGGCGGTATTACCCGCCCACTCTTTTGTCCCTACTCCCTGTATTCCCTGCTCATCATCCTGATGAAATCGCGTCCTGCGATTGTCCTGACCACTATCCGTTGCGGCCTGCGCCAGTCCCTAGGCACAGGTGTAATACTAGCGTTTCCCTGCTTTGCCACAAGCCCGCCAAATACCTGAAAAAACACAACACCTGGCAGCATAAAATAAAATAATCATATTAATCAGTAAGTTAAATTACACCATGAGACTCAACCGGCGACTTGCCTGCCATTCTTTCCCTTAATCACTTACACGCTGTGTAAGCGATGGCTTACATGCCCCTCACAAAAAACCCGGCCTAAGCCGGGTTTTGTAGAACAGGCAAGAGCTACTGGAACAGGGCGTCGCTCGACAGACCGTTCTTTTCCAGGATCTCGCGCAAGCGCTTGAGCGCCTCGACCTGAATCTGTCGCACACGTTCGCGAGTCAAACCGATTTCCTGGCCCACTTCTTCCAGGGTGCAGCTTTCGTGGCCGCGCAAGCCGAAACGCCGCACCACGACCTCACGCTGTTTGTCGGTCAACTCGGACAACCATTGGTCGATGCTTTGCGAAAGGTCGTCGTCTTGCAGCAGCTCGCACGGATCGGTCGGCCGGTCATCGGTCAGGGTATCGAGCAGGGTTTTGTCAGAGTCGGGGCCGAGCGAAACATCCACCGAAGAAACCCGCTCATTCAAACCGAGCATGCGCTTGACCTCACCCACGGGTTTTTCCAGCAGGTTGGCGATCTCTTCGGCCGAAGGCTCATGGTCGAGTTTCTGGGTCAACTCGCGCGCCGCACGCAGGTAGACGTTGAGTTCTTTGACTACGTGGATCGGCAATCGAATGGTACGGGTCTGATTCATGATCGCCCGTTCGATGGTCTGGCGGATCCACCAGGTCGCATAGGTCGAGAAGCGGAAACCACGCTCCGGGTCGAATTTCTCGACCGCACGGATCAAGCCGAGATTGCCTTCTTCGATCAGATCGAGCAACGACAGACCACGATTGACGTAACGGCGGGCGATTTTCACAACAAGGCGCAGGTTGCTCTCGATCATGCGCTTACGCCCAGCCGGATCGCCCTTCTGCGCCAGACGCGCAAAGAACACTTCCTCTTCAGGGGTAAGCAGCGGAGAAAAACCGATTTCGTTGAGATACAACTGTGTGGCGTCGAGCGCACGGGTGTAGTCAATGTACTTGTGCTGCTTGCTGCTGGATTGTTTGGCTTTAGTGCGAGTGAGTGGCTTTTCCGCCCCATCATTCGACACATCATCCAAGACAATGCCAGGCTCCATCAAGAGCACTTCATCATCGACGTCAAACTCCGGCGCTTCTTTTGGATTGAGTGCCATTATTGTTGTCCCTTGCTGAGTTCGACAGCAAGCTCGGGTGGCACCTGTATCCCTGGCAACACCTGAGCCCGTCCCTCCCACGCGATGGAACAGACGAGCGACAGATCAACGGCGCGGCAAGTATTGCAACGGATCTACAGGCTTTCCCTGACGGCGAATTTCAAAATGAAGCTTCACCCGGTCGGCACCTGTGGAACCCATCTCGGCAATCGTTTGCCCTGCTTTGACCTGCTGTCCCTCCTGAACCAGCAGCCTGCGGTTGTGTCCGTAGGCACTTACGTAGGTATCGCTGTGTTTGATGATCACCAACTCGCCGTAGCCCCGTAAACCACTCCCGGCGTACACCACTGACCCATCAGACGCAGCCAAAACAGGCTGTCCCAAATCACCGGCGATATCAATGCCTTTATTCAAACTGCCGTTTGAAGAAAATCGCCCGATTACAACACCGCCGGCAGGCCATGCCCAGCCTGACGCCGAGCGCTGGACAGACTGCACTGGCGTGGTCGCCGGAGTCGGCTTGATTGGCACGGATGTTTGGGCCTGCGGCCTTGCTGCAGGGGCCTGAATCGGCGCAATCGGGCGAGCGACGGAGGCCGGCCGGGTCACTGTCGGTGCGCCGGCCGCTACAGACCCGCGCGCCGGCTGACGACCGTCGAAGCGAATGACCTGACCAACCCGTATCAGGTAAGGCGGGGCAATGCCGTTGCGCGCAGCCAAGGCTTTCCAGTCCCAGCCGAAACGGAAGGCGATTGAATAGAGGGTATCGCCACGCCGCACCACATACTGGCCGCTGGTCACTGGTTGGCGCTGCTGCATGGCCGCCCCCCGGTTATTCCGATCGACGACCTGCACACTACCGGATGGCGAACTGGCGCAACCGGCCAGGAGCGCTCCAAACACCAGGCCACCCAACAGGCTCCGAGCACTGCTGCATATTCGCGGTTGAATGGCTGTGAAACTCACCCTTATCTCCCTTTGTGGCCAGTGGCATCTGTTGAATGGCGCGTATTGTGCCGGAATTATTCGGTGCAGCCAGTGCTTTGCTGACGCCGACCGGCCAGCCACTCCAGCCCAAGCACCAGCAGTACCCCACCCAGAGCCAAAAGAATAGCCAAGAGCAGCTGTGGATCCTGCCCGCTGACCTCGGCAAAACGCCCCGGCAAGAGATTGGTCTGCAGCAGCGGCACCTGCTGCCCATGACTGTCGGCATGCCAGGTGAGGGTTTCTTTCCATGGCCAGAGTTTGTTCAGCGAGCCGAGCATCAACCCCGTCAGCAAGGCCAGGGTCAGGTCGCGCCAACGCACCAACAACCAACGCAGCAACCCGGCGAAGCTGACGATGCCAACCAGGCAACCGCTGGCAAACAGCATCAGCACGTTGATATCCAGGCCTTTCACCGCCCCGAGAATGAAGGGATACAGACCCAGCAACAGCAGGATGAAGCTGCCGGAAATACCCGGCAGGATCATCGCGCAGATGGCAATCGAACCGGCAAAGAAAATACTCAGCGAATCAGTACCCCACTGCACTGGCGAGGCCACCGTGATCCAGTAGGCAAAAGCCGCCCCCATGACGAAACTGACGAACCGGCTCCAGTTCCAACGCTGGATTTCGCGCGCCACCAGATGGGACGAAACCAGAATCAAGCCGAAAAAGAACGACCACACCGGGATCGGATGCACGGCCAGCAGGAAGGTGATCAGCCGCGCCAGACTGAGCACACTGGTCAGAATGCCCGCCAACAGAACCAGCAGGAAGGTCGCGTTGGCAGCCTGCCAGGCGGCGAGGAAACGACCGCGCAGGAGCATGCCCAGAGCAGCGGGCACACTGGCGATCGAACGCAGCAGCTCATCGTAGATACCGCTGATAAAGGCTACGGTGCCGCCGGAAACGCCAGGCACCACATCGGCCGCACCCATGGCAATGCCTTTGGCGAAGAGCAGGATATGTTTATTCACGGGTACTTCCAGGCAAACGCTAAAGATCAGGCCAAAGGCCCATTGAGCAAGGGGACGAAACGCACGGAATCCAGCACATGCCTGGCAAACCCCTGTTCCTCACGGACGATCAGCAGCAGCTGCTGCACATCGCCGGCACCGACCGGAATCACCAGTCGACCACCCGGCGCCAACTGATCGAGCAGGGCCTGGGGCACCTCACTGGCGGCAGCGGTGACGATGATGCCGTTGTAGGGTGCCAGGGCCGGCCAGCCCTCCCAGCCATCACCCCAGCGGAACACCACGTTGCGCAGGTTCAGCGTGGTCATGCGTTCCTTGGCCCTGTCCTGCAGCCCCTGAATGCGCTCGACGCTGAATATCCGCTCGACCAGCTGCGCGAGTATCGCCGTCTGATAACCGGAGCCGGTGCCGATTTCCAGCACCTTGTCCAATGGACCGGCGGCCAGCAACAACTCGCTCATACGCGCCACCATGTAGGGCTGCGAGATGGTCTGGTTGTGGCCGATCGGCAGAGCGGTGTCTTCGTAGGCACGATGGGCCAGGGCTTCGTCGACGAACAGGTGCCGCGGCGTGCGCCGGATCGCTTCCAGCACCCGGGCGTTGGACAGCCCCTCTTCATACAGCCGCTGAATCAGGCGCTCGCGAGTCCGCTGCGAGGTCATGCCGATACCGCGATGCAGTTCGTCTTGCTCACGCCTCATCAGAGCAAACCCTCCAGCCATGGTTGCAGGCTGCTGAGACCGTCCTGAAAGGTGCGATCGAGCTGCAAAGGAGTAACGGAGACGAAGCCCTGCATCACCGCATGGAAATCCGTGCCCGGCCCGCCGTCCTCGGCATCCCCGGCGACCGAAATCCAGTAACCCTCCTTGCCGCGCGGATTGATCACCTTGACCGGGGCCGCCGCACGGGCACGATGACCCAGGCGAGTCAGCTGGATGCCACGGATATGTTCCAGCGGCAGGTTGGGGATATTCACGTTGAACACGGTGCGCGGCGGCAGATCCAGTTGTTCATGAGCCTCCACCAGCTTGCGCGCGAAGTAGGCCGCGGTTGCCAGATTATCCGGCTGCCGCGAAAGCAGGGAGAAGGCGAATGCCGGACGGGCCAGAAACCGCCCTTCCAGGGCCGCCGCCACCGTGCCGGAATAGAGCACGTCATCGCCCAGATTGGCGCCCAGGTTGATACCGGCCACCACCAGATCGGCGACATGCGGCAGCAGCCCGTTCAGCCCCAGGTGCACGCAGTCGGTGGGCGTGCCGTTGAGGCTGATAAAACCGTTGGGCAAGGTGCAAGGGTGCAGCGGACGATCGAGGGTCAGCGAGCTGCTGGCGCCACTCTTGTCCTGATCGGGCGCGATCACCGCGCACTCGGCATAATCGGCCAGGGCAGCATGCAACGCGGCAAGGCCCGGCGCGGCCACGCCGTCATCATTGGAAATCAGAATACGCATGGGTTGTCCGCCTGCCCTGCAGGCAACAGATCGACGAGCTCGCGCACCAAGACGGTGGCAAAGCATCCAGCCGGCAGGACGAATTCCAGTTGCAGAATGTCAGGCTCGGGATAATGCCACGTCAAACCGCCGATGGGGAGGCGCAGGATACGCCGTTCGTGCGTCATGCCCGCTTCTGCCAACCAGTCGACCAAGGCGCGCTCATCCTCGGCGACCTTCTGCTCCAGCGCCTGGGCGACTCCGCCGGCCGTCGAGGCACCTGCGCCCCATAACGGCCCGGTCGGATGCAGATCGAGAATCGCCAGGCGCGGGTCGCCGCACTCGGTCTCGCCAGCAGGGAAAAAACTGCGGCTATCGGTAAAGGCCAGCAGATCGCCAGGCAGAGCCTGATTCCAGGTACCCGCAGCGACCCGCGCGGCCAGCACCCGATTGAACAGAAAGCTGCGCGCCGCCGAGAGCACGCGCGAACGCACGTTGCGCTGCTCGGGCAAGCTCTGGCGCTCGGCGAAATGCCGCGCATGGGCGACATTGCCGCCCTCGAAGCCAAAGCGTTGCAGACCGAAGTAGTTGGGAATGCCCTGCGCGGCAATCCGCGTCAAGCGCTGTTCCAGCGTAGCGCGATCCGCATCCAGCTGGGTCAGGCGCAGGGTGAAGCCGTTGGCCGCATGCGCACCACGCTGCAACTTGCGCGAGTGCCGCACCTGCTTGAGGATGCACAGGCTGGCGTCCTCGGCGGCGCCCAGAGCCGGGTCGGCCTTGCCTGGCAGGTGCAGACTGAACCATTGGCGGGTCAACGCCTGGCGATCCTTGAGTCCGGCATAGCTGATCATGCGCAGCGGCACGCCAGCCGCGCGGGCGATACGCCGCGCGGCATCCTCGGTGTTCAGACCGCGCTTTTCCACCCACAGCCAGAGGTGTTCACCTTCGCCAGCCAGGGGAATATCCAGCACCTCATCGACCTGGAAGTCTTCCGCTACGGCCTTGAGCACCGCCGTCCCGCACGGCTCGCCATGGCCGCGCGGGCCCAGCAGTTCGAGTTCGTTCATCGGGCCACCAACAGCGCAACCGCGTGCACCGCGAGGCCTTCTTCGCGACCGGTGAAGCCGAGCTTCTCGGTGGTGGTGGCCTTGACGTTGACCTGATCGAGCGCGATCTGCAGATCCTCGGCGATCAGAGCGCGCATGACCTCGATGTGCGGCGCCATCTTCGGCGCCTGGGCGACTATGGTGGCGTCGACATTACCCACCTGCCAGCCTTTGGCCTGCAGCAAACCCAGGACATGCCGCAGCAGCATGCGGCTGTCGGCGCCCTTGAAGGTCGGGTCGGTATCGGGGAAGTGCTTGCCGATATCGCCCAGTGCCGCGGCGCCGAGCAAGGCATCGGCGAGCGCATGCAGCAGCACATCGCCGTCGGAGTGGGCGATCAGGCCGAAGCCGTGGGGAATCCTTACGCCACCGAGGGTGATGAACTCGCCCTCACCAAAACGGTGCACGTCGTAACCGTGGCCAATACGCATAGTGCTCTTCATGGAAAATCAGGCCCTGCAAAAGTCAGGACGTGATTCTACAGGACGCAGCCGTCCGTAGGAGCGGGGCGACGCCTAGTTCCTTGCCCGCGAACAGCTTCGCGGGCAAGGCCCGCTCCTACGGTGGCAGCTAAACCAAGGCAGCCGCATGATGACGCAGGTGATCCTCGATAAAGCTGGCGATGAAATAGTAGCTGTGGTCATAGCCGGGCTGCAGTCGCAAGGTCAGCGGATGCTTCGCAGCTTGCGCGGCACTCTTCAGTGCATCCGGCTTGAGCTGGCTGTCGAGAAAGTCATCGCGATCGCCCTGATCGATCAGGATCGGCAAGCGCTCGGTCGCATCGGCAATGAGCGCACAGGCATCCCATTCGCGCCAGCGCGAACGTTCATCACCGAGATAGCGGGAAAACGCCTTCTCGCCCCAGGGGCAGTTGGACGGATTACCGATAGGCGCAAAGGCCGACAACGACTGGTAACGTCCCGGATTGCGCAAGGCGCAGACCAGGGCACCGTGCCCGCCCATGGAATGGCCGCTGATACCACGCTTGGTCGAGACCGGGAAATTAGCCTCGATCAGCGCCGGCAACTCCTGCACCACGTAGTCGTGCATGCGGTAATTGCGCGCCCAGGGTTCTTGCGTGGCGTTCAGGTAGAAGCCGGCGCCCAGACCGAAGTCCCAGGCGCCCTCCGGATCGCCCGGCACATCAGGCCCGCGCGGGCTGGTGTCCGGCGCCACTATGATCAGGCCCAGCTCGGCGGCCAGCCGATGTGCGCCGGCCTTCTGCATGAAGTTCTCGTCATTACAGGTCAGCCCCGACAGCCAGTAGAGCACCGGCAGTTTGGTGCCCTGCTCGGCCTGCGGCGGCAGGTAGACGGCGAATACCATGTCGCAGTTGAGCGTGCTCGAGCGATGTCGGTAACGCTTGTGCCAGCCGCCGAAGCTTTTCTGGCAAGAGATGTTTTCCAGGGTCATGGCATGCTCCGTAGGGTGGAAAACCGCGAAGCGTTTTCCACCGAAAGACGGCGGATGCACTCAGCGGAATCCGCCCGACATGGTCAGAAATGAATGACGGTGCGAATGCTCTTGCCTTCATGCATCAGCTCGAAGGCCTGATTGATGTCTTCCAGCGGCATGTTGTGGGTAATGAACGTATCCAGGGGGATTTCGCCCTTCTGCGCCTTCTCCACATAGCTCGGCAGCTCGGTACGGCCTTTCACCCCACCGAACGCCGAACCGCGCCAGACCCGCCCGGTGACCAGCTGGAACGGACGGGTCGAAATCTCCTGACCGGCACCGGCCACGCCGATGATGGTCGATTCACCCCAACCCTTGTGGCAGCACTCCAGCGCGGCGCGCATCAACTGCACATTGCCAACGCATTCGAAGGAGTAATCCACCCCGCCATCGGTCATTTCGACTATGACGTCCTGGATCGGTTTGGCGAAATCCTTCGGGTTGACGCAGTCGGTCGCGCCCAGTTGCCGGGCGATCTCGAACTTGGCCGGGTTGATGTCGACGGCAATGATCCGCGCGGCCTTGGCCATCTTCGCGCCGATGATCGCCGCCAGGCCGATGCCGCCGAGGCCGAAGATCGCCACGCTGGCGCCCTCCTCGACCTTGGCCGTGTTCAATACCGCGCCGATGCCGGTGGTGACGCCACAGCCGAGCAGGCAGACCTTGTCCAGCGGCGCATCCTGGGGAATCTTCGCCAGGGAAATTTCCGGCAGCACGGTGTACTCGGAGAAGGTCGAACAGCCCATGTAGTGGTAGATCGGCTGGCCCTGGTAGGAGAAGCGGCTGGTGCCGTCCGGCATCAGGCCCTTGCCCTGGGTGGCGCGCACCGCCTGACAGAGGTTGGTCTTGCCGGACTTGCAGAATTTGCACTGGCGGCATTCGGCGGTGTACAGCGGAATCACGTGGTCGCCCACCGCCAGCGAAGTCACGCCCTCGCCGATCGCCTCGACGATGCCGCCGCCTTCATGCCCAAGGATGCACGGGAAGACCCCTTCGGAATCCTCGCCGGAGAGGGTGTAGGCATCGGTGTGGCACACGCCGGTGGCGACGATGCGCACCAGCACCTCACCGGCCTTCGGCGGCTCGACATCCACTTCGACGATTTGCAGCGGTTGGTTGGGGGCAAAGGCTACCGCAGCACGTGATTTGATCATGATCGCTCTCCGACGGGATATGACAGTGGCGGAAAGTGTAGATCACCCTTTGCAGGGTAATAATCGACGTTATGGCAAAACATTATTGCCATACAGGGATAATCAGCCACAACCGGATTAGAATCCCTCGATCGCCAGCAAGCTGGCTCCTACAGGGAACAGAACGATGAACCGCTGGGAAGGCCTGGATGAATTCGTTGCGGTGGCCGAGTGCGGCCAATTTACCGCCGCCGCCGAACGCCTTGGCCTGTCCTCCTCGCAGGTCAGCCGCCAGGTCGCCCGCCTGGAAGAGCGTCTGCAAACCCGCCTGTTCTACCGCAGCACCCGGCGCGTGGCACTGACCGAAGCCGGGCAAACCTTCCTGCAACATTGCCAGCGCCTGCAGGATGCCCGCGAAGAAGCCCTGCGCGCGGTCGGCGACCTCGGCAGTGAACCCAAGGGATTGCTGCGCATGACCTGCGCGGTGGCCTACGGTGAGCGCTTTATCGTGCCCCTGGTGACGGACTTCATGACCCGCCACCCGCAACTGCGGGTGGATATAGAGCTGAGCAACCGCAACCTGGATCTGGTCCATGAAGGCCTGGACCTGGCCATTCGCCTGGGCCGCCTGCAGGATTCGCGGCTGGTCGCCACCCGCCTGGCGCCCCGGCGCATGTACCTGTGCGCCGCGCCGGACTACCTGCAGCGCTACGGCCGCCCGCACAGCCTGTCGGAACTGAGTCGGCACAACTGCCTGATCGGCAGTTCGGACACCTGGAGTTTCCAGCTCGACGGCCGCGAGACCGCGCAACGCGTGCAAGGCAACTGGCGCTGCAACAGCGGCCAGGCGGTGCTCGATGCGGCCTTGCGCGGCCTGGGGTTGTGTCAGTTGCCGGACTACTACGTACTGGAACATTTGCGCAGTGGCGCCCTGGTGTCCCTGCTGGATAACCAGCAGCCACCCAACACCGCGGTCTGGGCGCTCTACCCCCAGCAACGGCATCTGTCGCCGAAAGTACGGCAACTGGTGGACGCCCTCAAGGCGGGGCTGGCGCAGCGCAGCGAATACAACCCCTGATCGCAGCAACCCGCAGGGTTGCGAGATATCACAAACTCCGCGCGCCGCGTCACCCACCAACCATACCGAACGGCGTACCGCGGCGCCCTAGTCGCGCTCGGCCCAGTGTTGGCGCAGCCAATCGAGGTCTTCGGGGCGGGTCACCTTGAGGTTATCGGCGCGGCCCTCGATCAGGCGCGGCGCCAGCCCGAGACATTCGACCGCCGATGCCTCATCGGTAATCGCCACCTCGGCCGCCAGCGCCTGCGCCAGCGCGCGGTGCAGCAAGCCGAGGCGGAACATCTGCGGCGTGTAGGCCTGCCAGATCAGCGAACGATCGACGGTCTGCAGCACCCGCCCATCAGGTCCGGCCCGTTTCAAGGTGTCGCGCACAGGCACCGCGAGCAGGCCGCCGACCGGATCATCGGCCAGCTGCGCGAGCAGCAGATCCAGATCGGAGCGGGCCAGATTGGGCCGCGCCGCATCATGCACCAACACCCAGTCGCCATCCTGCGCACCCAGCTCGCTCAGGCGCTGCAAACCATTGAGCACCGAATCCGCACGCTCGCGGCCGCCCTTGGCGGGAGCGATGCGCGGATCCTGCGCACAAGCCAGGCCCGGCCAGTAGGGATCATCGAGCGCCAGACTGACCACCACGCCGTGCAACTGCGGGTGCTCGAGAAAACAGGCCAGGCTGTGCTCCAGAATGGTTTTACCCGCCAGCTCCAGGTACTGCTTGGGCCGGTCGGCACGCATGCGGCTGCCAACCCCGGCGGCGGGGATCAGAGCCCAGAAATGCGCTAATGCGGTCGTTTTCATTCGGTCAACTGGTTGTCATTCGGCTAGCGGGTTGTGACTCGGTCAGTTACTGGTCATTCGGTCAGCTGGTAGAGCGTCTCGCCCTCTTTGACCATGCCCAGTTCATGACGGGCGCGCTCCTCGACGGTTTCCATGCCTTGTTTCAGCTCCATGACTTCCGCTTCGAGAATCCGATTGCGCTCCAGCAGGCGCTGGTTCTCTCCTTGCTGATCGGCGATCTGATGTTTCAGGTCGGTGACCTGCGCCAGGCTGCCATCGCCCACCCACAGGCGATACTGCAGGCCAACCAGCAGCAGGATCAGGACAGCTAACAACCAGTAAGGACTACGCATGACAGTAAAAGCATCCCAACGAAAAGAGGGGCGACTCGCGCCGCCCCTCTTTTACCATGACTCGACCGCTCAGCAAAAACGCCGCGAGCGGAGCCCGCAGCAGCTCTCAGAGATTGTCAAAATATCGAGCGCCGTAGCGAGAGCGTCTCCTGGTGTTCGCGGCAAGGCGCGTTATGCGAAAAATAGGGGAGTTTAGTGAGCTAAATGACCCTGTTTTTCGCGTAACGCAACGCCAGCAGCGGACGCCAGGGGGCGTTCGCAGTAGGCGTCTCAGCCACGGAACTCGGCACGGCCGCGATACGGCGCCTTGCCAGCCAACTGCTCTTCGATGCGCAGCAATTGGTTGTACTTGGACACCCGGTCGGAGCGGCACAGCGAACCGGTCTTGATCTGGCCGGCAGCGGTACCCACGGCCAGGTCGGCGATGGTCGAGTCTTCGGTTTCGCCGCTACGGTGCGAGATCACCGCGCTGTAGCCGGCCGCCTTGGCCATCTGGATGGCTTCCAGGGTCTCGGTCAGGGTGCCGATCTGGTTGAACTTGATCAGGATCGAGTTGGCGATGCCCTTGTCGATGCCTTCCTTGAGGATCTTGGTGTTGGTCACGAACAGGTCGTCGCCGACCAGCTGCATCTTGCCGCCGAGCTTGTCGGTGTGGACCTTCCAGCCGGCCCAGTCGGACTCGTCCATGCCGTCTTCGATGGAGATGATCGGGTAACGTTCAGCCAGGCCTGCCAGGTAGTCACTGAAGCCGGCGGCGTCGAACACCTTGCCTTCACCGGCCAGGTCGTACTTGCCGTCGGCGAAGAACTCGCTGGACGCGCAATCCAGGGCCAGGGTGACGTCATCGCCCAGCTTGTAGCCGGCGTTGGCCACGGCTTCGGCAATGGCGGCCAGGGCGTCTTCGTTGGAGGTCAGGTTCGGTGCAAAACCACCTTCATCACCCACCGAGGTGCTCAGGCCACGGGCTTTGAGTACGGCCTTGAGGTGATGGAAGATCTCGGTGCCCATGCGCAGCGCTTCGGCGAAGGTCTTGGCGCCTACCGGCTGGACCATGAACTCCTGGATGTCGACATTGTTGTCGGCATGCTCGCCACCGTTGATGATGTTCATCATCGGCACCGGCATGGAGTAGACGCCCGGCGTGCCATTGAGGTTGGCGATGTGCGCGTACAACGGCAGGTCGTTGTCCTGGGCGGCGGCCTTGGCAGCGGCCAGGGACACCGCGAGGATGGCATTGGCGCCCAGCGTGGCTTTGTTCTCGGTACCGTCGAGGGCGATCATCGCCCGATCCAGGGCTTGCTGATCGAGCGGATCCTTACCCAGCAGCAGCTCACGAATCGGACCGTTGATGTTGGCCACGGCCTTGAGTACGCCCTTGCCCAGATAACGGTTCTTGTCGCCATCACGCAGTTCCAGCGCCTCGCGCGAACCGGTGGAAGCACCGGACGGTGCGCAGGCGCTACCGATGATACCGTTATCGAGAATCACGTCGGCTTCCACAGTCGGGTTGCCACGGGAGTCGAGAACCTCACGGCCTTTGATGTCGACGATCTTTGCCATTGCGTTTAGCACTCCAAAAAGTTGACGAGAACGGTACCGCCAGGGACTGGGTTCATGCCGCCTGCAAGGTCGGCAGGCGACAGATAGCTGACCACATAGTCAAATTATGCCCGGACGGCACTTTACCGGAGAAAACCCGTTTCAGGCAGTCTCAATCGGCGGAAAACTCTTGATCAGATCATCCAGCTGTTTGAGCTGGGTGAGGAAGGGTTCCAGCTTGTCCAGGCGCAAGGCACAAGGACCATCGCACTTGGCATTGTCCGGATCCGGATGCGCCTCGAGGAACAGCCCAGCCAACCCCTGGCTCATGCCGGCCTTGGCCAGGTCGGTGACCTGGGCACGGCGGCCACCGGCCGAATCGGCACGTCCACCCGGCATCTGCAGGGCATGGGTGACGTCGAAGAACACCGGGTACTCGAACTGCTTCATGATGCCGAAGCCGAGCATGTCCACCACCAGGTTGTTGTAGCCGAAGGAGCTGCCCCGCTCGCAGAGGATCAACTGATCGTTGCCGGCTTCGACACACTTGGCCAGGATATGTTTCATCTCCTGGGGGGCGAGGAACTGGGCTTTCTTGATATTGATCACCGCCCCGGTCTTGGCCATGGCCACCACCAGGTCGGTCTGCCGCGAGAGAAACGCCGGCAACTGGATGATGTCGCATACCTGCGCCACCGGAGCGGCCTGCTGCGGTTCGTGCACGTCGGTGATCAGCGGCACGCCGAAGGTCTGCTTCACTTCTTCGAAAATCTTCATGCCCTCTTCCAGGCCGGGGCCGCGGAAGGAGCTGATCGAGGAGCGGTTGGCCTTGTCGAAACTGGCCTTGAACACGAAGGGAATACCCAGCTTGTCGGTAACCCGCACATATTCTTCGCAGGCGCGCATGGCCAGATCGCGCGACTCGATGACGTTGATGCCGCCGAACAGGACGAAGGGCTTATCGTTGGCGATCTCGATGCCGCCGACCTTGATGATCTTCTGGGTCATGTCCTTATGCCTTCTTCGCGTGCTGCGCCAGCGCGGCGTTGACGAAACCGCTGAACAACGGATGACCGTCGCGCGGCGTCGACGTGAACTCCGGGTGGAACTGGCAAGCGACGAACCACGGATGATCCGGCGCTTCTATCACCTCGACCAGGGCGCCGTCACCGGAACGACCGGTGACCTTGAGGCCAGCCTCGATCAGTTTCGGTAGCAGGTTGTTGTTCACTTCATAGCGATGGCGATGACGCTCGACAATCACATCCTTGCCATAGCACTGATGCACTTGCGAGCCGCTGAGCAGCTGGCAGTCCTGCGCCCCGAGACGCATGGTGCCGCCCAGGTCGGAGGCATTGCTGCGCTGCTCGGTGACGCCGGTGGCGTCCTGCCACTCGGTGATCAGGCCGACCACCGGATGAGTGGTGCTGGCGTCGAACTCGGTGGAGTTGGCATCACTCCAGCCCAGCACATTGCGGGCGAACTCGATCACCGCGACCTGCATGCCCAGGCAGATGCCTAGGTAGGGAATCTTGTTTTCGCGAGCGTATTGCACGGTGGTGATCTTGCCTTCCACGCCGCGCAGGCCGAAGCCGCCCGGCACCAGGATCGCATCGACGCCTTCGAGCAGGGCGGTGCCCTGGTTCTCGATGTCTTCGGAATCGATATAGCGCAGGTTAACCTTGGTGCGGTTCTGGATGCCGGCATGGCTCATCGCTTCGATCAGCGACTTGTAGGCATCCAGCAGTTCCATGTACTTGCCGACCATGGCGATGGTGACTTCATGCTCCGGGTGCAGCTTGGCGTCGACCACCCGCTCCCACTCGGACAGATCGGCACCGCCGCACTCCAGGCCGAAGCGCTCGACGACGAAATCATCCAGGCCCTGGGCATGCAGCACGCCCGGGATCTTGTAGATGGTGTCGACGTCTTCCAGGGAAATAACCGCACGCTCTTCGACGTTGGTGAACAACGCGATCTTGCGCCGCGAGGAGATATCCACCGGATGGTCGGAGCGGCAAATCAGCACGTCCGGCTGCAAGCCGATGGAGCGCAATTCCTTGACCGAATGCTGGGTCGGCTTGGTCTTGGTCTCGCCGGCAGTGGCGATATAGGGCACCAGAGTCAGGTGCATCAGCATGGCGCGCTTGGCGCCTACTTCCACGCGCAACTGGCGGATGGCTTCGAGGAACGGCTGCGACTCGATGTCACCGACCGTGCCGCCGATCTCGACCATGGCCACGTCGGCATCGCCGGCGCCCTTGATGATGCGGCGCTTGATCTCGTCGGTGATGTGCGGGATGACCTGAATGGTCGCACCCAGGTAATCGCCACGGCGCTCTTTGCGCAGCACGTGTTCGTAAACCCGGCCGGTGGTGAAGTTGTTGTCCTGGGTCATGGTCGTGCGGATGAACCGCTCGTAGTGGCCCAGGTCGAGGTCGGTCTCGGCGCCGTCGTGGGTGACGAACACCTCGCCGTGCTGGAACGGGCTCATGGTGCCCGGATCGACGTTGATGTAAGGGTCCAGCTTGAGCATCGTGACCTTCAGGCCCCGCGCCTCCAGGATGGCCGCCAGTGAAGCCGAAGCGATGCCTTTCCCCAATGAAGAAACAACACCACCCGTGACGAAGATGAAGCGCGTCATGAAAAACCCTAGAAGTCTGCGTTTAGGCGGTCAGCGCCGCCGGGGAAAGCGAAGGAAGGCCGAAGCCACAATTACGCACAAGCCGTAATTGGCAAGCCGTTGCCGACTCCATTCTCTTGACGAGAAGGGGTCTGCAAAAGCTCTAGTAAGACGGGAGCGTAGTCTACCGGAAAGGCCTTAGCAGCTCAAACCTTGATCATGCATCGGTGGCCGCCAGCTGAGTTGCCATTGGCCATCACCCGCCCCATCCAAACCGGCCAGATTGGCCACGGCACGCAGTTCGCCATTGCACAGCAACAGGGGCAAGCGCGGGCGGACAAACGCCGGCACTTGCCGCTCATTGAGCAGGCGCTTCAAGTCGCGATGACCACGCCCGGCCAGGTCCATGACCTCGCCGCCCTGGCGATAGGCCAGACGCCAGTCGCCGGCAGGCAACCGACCGGTGACACGCACGCAACCATTGCCCGCCAGCGGCAACCAGCACCCGGGACTGAGCCGAACGTCGGGTGCTGGCGGCACGCGCAGCCAGTCACCGCTGAGCCACCATAACCGCTGGTCGGCTCGACGCAATTCGCCGGCCGCCAGACGCCAGATCGGCGCGGCGTCGCCGGCCGCATCGCACAGCGCCTGCCAGCCAGCCC
>Ga0209343_10000784_pt1 | contig 44067 bp, 40 predicted proteins | sample RifCSPlowO2_02_FD_184026 | JGI IMG/M metagenome (GOLD analysis project Ga0209343, IMG submission 184026) | Groundwater microbial communities from Rifle, Colorado - Rifle CSP2_plank lowO2_0.2 (SPAdes) (version 2) | ecosystem: Environmental > Aquatic > Deep subsurface > Groundwater | place...
TACTGGCCCGTCGTATTTAAAAAGTGCGTTAAAAACTCTTATCTAAAAAGTTCTGTTTGTGCTCTGGAAGGAAAGTGGCAAAAAAGTTTTCTAAAACTAAGCAAAAAAATTGATGCTTTTATCGCTCCGAGTTTATTTATAAGAAAACAAGCTTTAGAGTGGGGAATACCTAAAGAAAAAATTTTCCATTTGCCTAATTTTGTAAAAAGGGACAAAAAAGAAAATCTAAGCCGCGATAATACGAAATCAGAAAAATATCCTTATCTTTTATACTTCGGCCGATTAAACCAAGAAAAAGGAATAGATATTTTAATCAAGGCTTTTTTAAAACTCTTAAAAAAACAACCTAATTGGCAATTAAAAATAATCGGCCAAGGACCGGAAAAAGAAAAATTAGAAAAATTAGCCGGGCCAGCCGGACAAAAGATAGAATTCTTTGGTCAAAAACAGGGAAATCAATTAAAAGAATTGATTACCCGGTCATATTTAACTATTCTGCCGTCTTTATGGCCGGAAAACTTTCCTTACGCCGTTTTAGAAAGTTTTATCCGGCAAAAAACAGTTATCTCTACCAGAGTTGGCGGTATTATAGAATTAATTAAAGATAAAAAAACCGGCTTGTTGGTTGAACCGAATAATGAAATTGATTTAAGGAAAAAAATCGAATGGGCTATTAAACATCCTCAACAAATAAACAAGATGGGCCAGGAGGCCCAAAAGAAGGTTTTAGTAAATTACAACAGCAAAAAACATTATCAGGAATTAATAAAAATCTATGAACGAATCAAAAATAATTAAAATTTTAATTGGGCTATTCTTAATTTTAGTGGTTTTTGGCGGCTTCATGGTTTGGCAGCAAAGCTGGTTTTCTTTGCTCTGGCCAAGTCAATTTACTCAAGAAGGAAATATTTTAACCAATTTATCTTTTTTATCAGGAATAGCCGGTTTTAGCCAAGAAAAAACCTATCTTTTGCTTTTCCAAAATAATTTAGAGTTAAGGCCGGGCGGCGGCTATTTGGGCAACTTTGGCATTCTTAAAATAAAAAATGGGCAAATTATCTCTTTTGAAGTTCATGACACTAATATTTTTGATGGTTTTAGTAAAATCAAAACCGAACCGCCTCAACCAATAAAAAATTACTTAGGCATAGATAATTGGCAAATGAGAGACGCTAATTGGTCGCCGGATTTTCCCACTTCAGCCAAGCAAGCGGAATATTTTTATCATCTTCAGGGGGGTCAGGAAGAATTCGACGGTGTTATTGGCGTTAATGCTTCGGTTTTACCGGATTTATTAGAGTTAATCGGACCAATTTACCTTAAAGAATTTGATTTAAACTTTACAAAAGATAACGTGCTTTATCAGTTGGAATACGAAATAGAAAAAGGATATGTTCAAAGAAACATTGAAGCGGGTGAAAGAAAAACGGTCTTTAAGAAATTAGTCAATGAAGTTTTAGAAAAATTAAAACAAAAAAATCTTTGGCAGTGGCGGCAACTAAAAGATTTAGTCATTAAAGAATTAGAAGAAAAAAATATTATCTTGTATTTTAAAGATCCGGATATTCAAAAAGAAATTTTAAGACTAAATTGGACCGGTAAAATCAATGAAGAGTTTGATGGCGACTATTTAATGCTTGTTGAAGCGAATTTGGGAGCGAAAAAAAGCAACTTTTTTATTAAAAGAGAAATAGAATATCATATAGACTTAAACGGACAAAAACCTCAAGCTGAACTCCAAATTAAATATTATCATCAAGGCAAAGAAAATGATTGGTTTAATGACGATTATAAGGCCTTTTTAAGAATCTATGTTCCAAAAGGAAGTTGGTTTATTAAGGAAGAAGACGCAAATAATGAAACAAACTTTTCCGAAGAGTTTAATAAAACAATCTTTGGCCGCTGGATAGAGATAAAAACCGGCCAAACAAAAATAATAAAATATAAATACACTCTGCCGGAAACTATTAAAAAAGAAAAGAATTATAAAATTTTAATTCAAAAACAAGCGGGGGTTCATGAACTGCCTTTTGAAATTACTTTAAAAGACGCCGGCGGTCAAAATTTTAAAATCAAAAAAACTATTAAAAAAGACTGGGAAGGAATAGCCTTTCTAAAACGATGAAAATAGCGATGATTGGTCAAAAGGGAATACCTACTCTTTTTGGAGGAGTAGAGCGTCATGTGGAGGAAATTTCCTGGCGTTTAGCTAAAAATGGCCATCAAGTTTTTGTCTACGCCCGTTCTTATTATACACCGCCGAAAACAGAAAAATATCGGGGCGTCATAATTATTCGCTTGCCTTCGGTTAGGACAAAACATTTAGACGCTTTCACTCATACTTTTATCGCTACTTGGCACGCCTTGTTTAAAATTCGGCCGGAAGTTATTCACTATCACGGAATCGGCTCCGCTCTTTGTTTGTGGATAGCCAAGCTTTTTAGCCCAAAAATTAAAATAGTTTTTACTTTTCACAGTCAAGATTATTTTCACCAAAAATGGGGGAAAATAGCTCAAACGGCTTTAAGAATTGGAGAAAAAATAGGCTGCTCTTTGGCTGATGAGATTTTAACCGTTTCTTTGCTTTTGCAAAAATATGTCCAAATGAAATATAAAAGAAAAAGCTCTTTTATCCCCCATGGCGTCAATCAAGAAAAGTATTTGCCGGCTAATCTTATTAAAAAATGGGGTCTTAAAAAAAATAGCTATATTTTAGTTGTGACCAGACTGATTCCTCATAAAGGCGTTCATTATTTAATTAAAGCTTATCGAGGCATCAAAACGGATAAAAAGCTGGTAATTGTCGGCCCTTCTTTTTATACTCGGGATTATGAAAGAAAACTAAAAGAAATGGCTAAAAATAACTCAAAAATTATTTTTGTGGGCGCTCAACAAGGAAACATATTAAAAGAACTTTACAGCCAGGCTTATCTTTTTACTTCTGCTTCAGAACAAGAAGGATTACCCCTTAACGTCATGGAAGCGGCGAGCTTTGGATGTCCTCTTTTGCTTTCAAATATTCCCGAACATCAAAATATTTTTGGCGACCTGCCCGTTTTCTTTAAAAATAAAAATGTTCGTGATTTAAGAAAGAAATTAATCTTTATTTTACAAAACCCGCAAATGGCTTGTCAAAAAGGCAAAAAGATTCAAGAATACGGACAAAAAAATTATGATTGGGATAAAAGCGTAAAACAAATAATTTCGGTTTATAATAAGTCAACCATTCTCCTCAACTAGTATTTTTAGCTTTTGCTAACGGATAAAAAATGTTAAGATAATAAGAAATCAAATTTTAATATGCCCAAAGACTATTATCAGATTTTAGGCGTTCTCAAAAACGCTTCAGAGGAAGAAATCAAAAAAAATTACAGGCAATTAGCTCTTAAATACCATCCGGACAAAGCGCCGGAAAGCCATAAAAAAGAATACGAAGAAAAATTTAAAGAAATCAGCAAGGCTTACCACGTTCTTTCTGATAAAGAAAAAAGAGCCCAATACGACCAATTCGGCCAGACTTTTGAAGGCGCGCCTTTTTCTCGCGGTTTTGGCGAACAGGACTTCAGTTCTTTCTATGATGCGTTTGGCGGCCGGGATATTTTTGAGGATTTTGGATTCAGCCGGATTTTTGAAGAAATGTTTGGTTTTCGCCGCGGCCGGGCCAAACCAGCGGCTAAATACGGCCAAGACATTCAGATAGATTTGGAAATAGATTTAGAAGACGCCTTTCACGGTTTAAAAAAAGAAGTTGAACTTCAAAAAATGGTTGTTTGCCCGGAATGCCAAGGCAGGGGAGGCGAATCGCTTAAAAAATGTTCGGTCTGCCAAGGCAGCGGCTATGAACAAGTCAGAAGCCAAAGTTTTTTCGGCATCTTGCTCCGCCAGAAAGTTTGCTCCAACTGCCGCGGCCGGGGAGAAAGACCGGAAAAAATATGCTTTAAATGCAAAAGTGAAGGAAGAATAAAGGATATAAAAACCATTAAAGCGAATATTCCGGCCGGCATTGATAACGAACAAACGTTAAAATTAACCGGACTTGGCGAAGCCGGGCCTTTTGGCGGCGAAGCCGGCGATCTCTATATCGCTATTCATATTCGGCCTCATAAATATTTCAGGCGCCGCGACGATAATCTTTATTGTAATTTAGACATCGGCTTTACCCAGGCCGCTTTGGGTGATAAAATAAAAATACCGGCCATTGACAACGAGATGAAAATAAAAATTCCGGCTGGCATTCAGCCCGGAGAAATGATAAAATTAAAAGGCCATGGCATGCCGCGGCTGTATTCGCGAGGTAGGGGAGATATGATAGTAAAAATTCAGGTAGTTGTTCCTAAAAATTTATCCCGCAGGCAAAAACAACTTATTGAAGAATTAGCAAATGAAAAATAAAATAAAACATATCATTTTTATAACCGTGCTTGCGGCCGTTTTTCTCATTGCACTTTTCTCTAGTTCTAGAATTGAACATTTTAAGGAAAACGGCAATATTGACGATTTGATTGCGCCAATTTTTGCAATTTTAGTTTTTGCGGCATACTTTGGCTGGCTTTATTTTAAAGCAATAAAAAATTATCCGGTATTTAAAAAATTTTTTTGGTTGAGCGTGTTTATTGCTTTTATCGGCGAAATGTCAATGGGCCTTGATACTAAAATAGAAACAGCTGTAAGCGGCAGTTATTGGGAATTTTTGGCAATGCCTTTGGCTTATTTAACGCTGGGAATGATTGCTTTTTATCTTTCTTTGTTGATAAAAAGCAAAAGAATATATTATCTGGCGATGTTTATAGTGGGCGTTCCTCTTCTTGAAGTTTTGCTTTTGAAAAATATTACGATTCTTACATTCCCGCCTTTTACTATTCTTTCAGCTTCGTTTTATTGGACACTTTCTGTTTATCCCAGATACTTTGCCAATCCGGAAATAAGTTGGGAATTAAAAAGAAAAAGATTAAAACGAATCGTAATTTCCGCTTTGGTCAGTTTATTTATTATCGCGCCCATTATGATATTCGGACTTGGCATCCGCCAGCCGGATTTTATAGAACGGGGAATAAACTTTATTCCTCTTGATATGTGGGTGTTGGGAATCGGAGTAACTTTTTACGCCATTATATTTTTCATGGATTTTCTGCCCGATATTATAAAAAAAGATTATTGGTTAAAAGAAAAATAATAAAAATATGGTTAAAAAAAAGAAAGTTATAATTGGAATATTGGTGATTATTGTTGTGATTGTTGTTTTGGTTTTATTAGATAAAGACAAATTGGTTTTATTAAATAAAGACCAATCAGAAGAACAAACCATAACTAAACAATTCATAACTTCTGGTTCATCTGGCACTTGGAGCTCTAAAGAGAATAAAGTTAATACTAACGTAGAATTAAAAGATGGCTGGATACGGCTCTGGTATAACACAAGGGACTTTATTGGAGAGATTTCTTTTATTAATGAACTTCCTTTAAAACTTTCAGGTGATGGTATTTTCATAAAAGCAAAAGGGGAAGGTGTCTGGATGGTATCTCTTGGGGCAAGTGATTCTTTTTCTGACCCAGCAACCCTGCCGTACTTTATGTTAGAAGTTAAAAGTGAAGAAGATGATTATTACCTGCCATTTTCTGATTTTGGATTTAGGAGCGAATATACGGGAGACGTGTCTATTCTAAACCCTGATAAAATTAAATCACTTATTTTTATTCCTTCACTTGGCTGGTCTGAAAAAGGACAATCTCATTTTCTTGAGATAAAAGAGATAAAATCTTATGAAAAAGGAATTTCTTCAGAAACAGACAACGATGGTGACGGCATACCCAATAACAATGATTGGGATATTGATGGAGATGGATGGTTTAACATTCTTGAGGGATATGCAGGCACAGACCAAATGAATCCTTCTGATTTTCCTAATGGAAAGCTTGGTGTTCCTTCTAATGGTTCATATACAGGGACCCTTATCACTTCAGGAGCAACTGGTATAGTTGAATTTGAAGAGCTTACTGGTATGAAGTCTGCGATTATCTCGGTTTTTCCAGGATGGGAGATTAATCCAAATGCTCCGCTTAAACTGGATAAGCCATTTCTTGACTGGGTATGGCGACATGGTTCTATTCCAAGACACAGCTGGATTCCTGAAGGCATAAGGATTCAGGATATTCTTGATGGAAAACATGACGAAATAGTTAATGCGCTTGCTCGCGAGGTTAAAGCGCTTAAACAACCCATCATCTGGGCTTGGGGAGTTGAGGTAACTGGCAGCCCTGGAGAACCATCAAACGCTCTCTGGAATTTTGGAAAAGATGGGACAGAAAAATGGTTTGAGACAGATAATATGTATACTTATTATGGCGACCTAAATGAACTTGACGGAATAGAAAGATGGAAAGACTATGTTGCTTATATGAAAAAAGTGTTTGATAGCCATGGTGCAAACAATCTTATCTACTTTTTCCATGTTCTTGCTGAAGAATATTCAACAGCAGGAGAGGATATACTGGATGGTATGTATCCTGTTCCTGGGGATTGGAACAGTGTTGAGAAATATTACCCTAGTGACGAATTTGTTGATTGGTGCGGACTTTCTGTGAATGGTCCAATGTGGCATAAAGATAAATGGCGGACATTAGATGAAATATTTTCTGATAATAAGAATCACCTGACAAAATTACAAAATGTTTGCAAAGAAAAACCATTCTTTATACCAGAATTTTCTTTTTTCCCGCAAGAAAATAAAAACCCTGAAAAAAGTAGAGCGGAATTGTTTTCAAAGGTTTTTGAACAACTAAAAACTAAATATCCATTTATTAAAGCATGGACTTATGAAAATACGAGAGCCTTAAGCCCGCCTGTCCTTGATATATGGCCAATTGCCCCATTTATGGGCCCGGATTCACCTCCTGATGAGATAGAAGCTTTTAAAAAAGCCGTAACAGAAAATTCATATTTTATTAAAGACCCAATTCTTTTACCGAAATAAATAAAAATTTTATAGAGTTATATTTTTCATAGACTTCCTGCCCGATATTATAAAAAAAGACTGGTTTTTAAAAGAAAAATAATTTTGAAATGACCTTAATAACAAGCGTCCAAAAATTTTTAACCGGTTTTCAAATAGGCGCCGCCACCGGCTGGGATATTTTTATTGTTCTTATCTTTCTGATCGCTGTTTTTATTTACGGCTTTCTTCTGGGCAAAAACCGGATGATTATTCTGCTTTTAGCCAGTTATTTTTCTTTAGCCATTATTCAGGTTATACCCTGGGAGAAATTAAGCTCGCTCAAATGGCTGGGTCTTTCTAAAACCCCTTCTTCGTCTTCGCAAATTTTTGTCTTTCTGGGAATAATTTTATTATTTTATTTTCTGATGCCCCGTTCCATTCTCGGTTCGGCCCTAAGAATCAGAAAACGAGGCGACGCTTCGTGGCCCCAACTGTCAATTCTCGGACTTTTTCAAATAGGGTTGTTTGCCGCTATTCTCTTGTCGTTTTTGCCCGCTAAAGCAATTACTGATTTTAGTCCTCTGGTTAAAAAAATCTTTATCGGCCCGGAAGCTCAATTTGTCTGGGTGACTCTGCCAATTTTAGCCATGGTTTTAATGAGAAAGAAAAGAACAGAGGAATAAATATTGAAATTGTTAGAATTGAAATAAAAAAATAATCTAACATTCCAACATCTCCAACAACTCCAACATTATGCGGAGTTGATTTTTATTTAAAATAGAGTAGAATAATTTAACGAGCGCCGTTAGCTCAGCTTGGTAGAGCAGCTCCCTTTTAAGGAGACGGTCGGGGGTTCAATTCCCTCACGGCGCACTATGTCTAGACTTAAAATCGCGGTTTTAATGGGCGGGAAATCCTCGGAACACGAGGTTTCTTTGGTGACCGGAGAAAATGTCATTAAAAATTTAGATCCGGCCAAATATGAAATCCGGCCGATTAAAATCAGTAAAGACAATAAATGGATTCGCCAAGAAAAAGAAATAAAAATAGAAGAAGCGCTGGAAGGGATAGACGCTGTTTTTAACGCTCTGCACGGCGAATATGGCGAAGACGGAACAATTCAGGGAATTTTGGAATTTTTAGGAGTGCCTTACACCGGCTCAAGAATACTGGCCAGCGCCTTGGGGATGGATAAAGTTAAATCTCGGGCCCTTTTTAGACTGTACGGCTTACTCACGCCTCCTAACGCTATTCTGACTAAAGAAACCTGGACTAAAAAACCGGAAATAATAAAAGAAATTATTGAGAACATAAAACTGCCGGCCGTGGTTAAACCCGTTAACCTTGGTTCAAGCGTGGGCATTTCTATTGTCAGGGAAAAAGAAAATTTTAATAAGGCCTTTAAAAACGCTTTTGAAAGGAGCGATGAAATTCTCTTGGAAGATTACATTGACGGCCGGGAAATGACCTGCGGAGTTTTGGAAAATTTTAAAGAAAATAAAATCAGCGCTTTGCCGGTGACGGAAATTATCCCTCCGGAAGGCCGATTTTTTGATTATGAAGTGAAATATAACGGCCAGACCCAGGAAATCACGCCGGCTGAAATTGAGCCGGAATTAAGTAAAAAAATTCAGAGAATCGCCGAAGAAGCTCATCAAATTCTCGGCTGTCGTCATTATTCAAGAGTTGATATGATTGTTAACGAGAAAGGGATTTATGTTTTGGAAGTCAATACTTTGCCTGGTTTAACCAAAGAATCATTATTTCCAAAAGCCGCCAAAACAGCCGGACTTGAATTTCCCGCGCTTTTGGAACATTTGATTGGTTTGGCATTAAAAAATCGTTAATAGGCAAGTTACTCACGAGGGGATATGTCTTTTAGCGAACGCAAAAATTCCCAGCGAGAATTTTTGCTCGTTATAATTTCTCGCTCTTTTCGCTCCGCCAATTGCGGAGCTCAAAACCATGCCCGCTCAAAATTCTATGTCGCTAAAAAACATATCCCCTCGTGATAAAAAATAAATAAAATCTAATAATATTATCTATGACCATTAAACAAATCTACAATTTAGCGATTGAAATGGGAATTGAGGCGGATTTACGGGGCAAAGAAAAAGTTAAAAAATATCTGGCCCGGCAGAAGGAAAAATATCAGAAGCTGGATGCGAAAAAGAAAAAAGAATTTAATATGGAGCGACTGACTAATCCTTACTCTGATACGAGAATTTTGAATTTACCCTCCACAACTTTTCAAAGAAAAGTGACGGGGGGTGAAACTAATAAGCCGATTAAAAAAATCTTAGCCGGGATTGATATTGAAGTAGGGGAATTGCTTTTAGCCAAAGAATTGGGCGGCGTAGATTTGGTAATTTCTCATCATCCGCACGGTATGGCCTTGGCTAATTTAGACGATGTGATGCACTTACAAGCCGATGTTTTGGCTCAATACGGCGTGCCGATTAACATTGCCGAGAGTTTATTAAAATTAAGAATTTCTGAAGTCAGCCGCTCAATTTCGCCGGCTAATCATAACCGCGTGGTTGACGCGGCCAAGCTTTTAAATCTCGGCTTTATGTGCGTTCATACGGCAACCGATAATTTACTGGCTAATTTTTTGGATAAAAAAATCAAAAAAGACAAGCCGGAATATGTGGGAGATGTTTTAAAATCGCTTAAAGAAATCCCGGAATATAAAGAGGCGATTAAAATCGGGGCCGGGCCCCGGCTTTTTGCCGGCGACGAAGACTGGCGTTGTGGTAAAATCGCTCTAACTGAAATCACCGGCGGCACTGATGGCTCGCCTAAAATTTATGAAAAAATGTCTCAAGCCGGCATTGGCACAATTATCGGCATGCATATGACAGAAGAGTATAAAAAAGAAGCGGAAGCGGCTCATATAAATGTGGTTATTGCCGGCCATATGTCTTCAGACTCAATCGGCTTAAATCTCTTTTTAGACCAGCTAAAGAAACGGGGGATTAAAATAATCCCTTGCGCCGGACTGATACGAAATTTTTAAGATTTGTCGGAAAACTCTTTACAACTGCTCTTCGTCAAATTTCCGCATCAAAATGCGGATTTTTTGTTGGTTTATTCATTATAAAAACAATTCTGTCGGAAAAAACTTGACAAAATAACCTAAATAGGTGAAACTTTAGAATGAAGTTCATTGATAAATAACGGCCCTACAAAGCCGCTAATAATTAAGTTTTTGATTGGGGGTGAAAAGGATGAAAAGAATAGTAGCGGGTTTTGGACTAATAAGTATTTTTTTAGCAGTAGTTTTTTTAGGATTTCAAGCTAGTCAACTGGAGTATGGCTGGGTTTTAGAAGGAGGATTGCCGAAATATCTGACAGCCCAAAAAGAATTTGATTGGGTGATTAAAAATACTCCTCAATGGGCCTTTGATACAGTGGTAATAGGATTATACAATCCCGGCCCAGAAGGTGTTTTTGACCCGGCGCTTTTAGAGGCAGTGGCGGAAATTACCGAGGAAGCCCGGAAACTGTCAGGCTTTGGGGATGTAATGAGCTTGGCTACTTACCGGAAAGTAAAAAATGTTCTTTTGGAAAATGGGGAACTTGAACTAAAAACCGATTATCTAATAAAAGAAATTCCTCAATATTCAAAAGAAATGGCTCGGCTTAAAGAAGATATTTTAACTGAACCAAAACTCATTGGGCCTGGCCGGTTAATTTCTTCAAGCCGGAAGGCCACGGCTATTATATTGGAATTAAAAACCAACATGGGTTGGAAAGGCCAAAAAAACTATGGCCAGATTGAAGTCACCCAATGGCTCGAAAGTATCCGGACCAAATACGAAGAACAGGGGATTAAAGTTTATTTCTATGGGGCGCCTTATTTAAGAACCCACATAGATAAAGAACTAATGGGCTTTATGAGGATTGCAATTATTGCTGTTGTGATGATAATTCCTCTCATTGCCTCATTAGTCTTTGGATTTTCAACCCGCCTAATATTACTATTGAGTAGCGGTATTTTAGCCACTATCATAGCCACCATAGGGCTATCCACCCTTATCGGAGCAAAAATGAATGTGATTAGCTCGGTTGGATTAGTTATTGCTCCAGCTGTGTTTGGCTCTTACGCGATTCAATTTCTGGCTCGGTATTTTGAGCTGGGCAAAGAAAAGATAAACCAAACATTTAGCGATGTGCGTTGGGCTCTCATATTGTCAGCCGGAACCTCTTTATGCGGTTTTTTGCCTCTAACAATCGTCCCGCTTGTCGCTATTAAAGATTACTCAACCTTTTCTAGTCTAGCAGTAGGAGCGGGATTAATTTTGTCTTTAACCCTTATTCCACTTTTTTTAATTCTTTTTCCTTTTAAAAGCAAGGGAAATGGAATTGAAAAAGCTTTGGGAAAGGCCTTAAGTATTATTTTAGGCATCAGGCCTAAAATAATACTCATGGGGATGGGAATCCTGTTGTTGTTTGGATTAGGCATCTTCCTGCTGGAAATCCGCTCTAATCCCAGTAAATTCTTTCCAGAAAAAGATGAGATTCAGCAAGATTTAAGTTTCTTCAGGAAAGAATTCGGCGCAACCGGCAAAATCTCCCTTATTCTTGAATTTTTTCAAAAAGATGGCGCGGTTAAGCCGGCTGTCTTGAGTAAAATAGAAAAGATTCAAGAAAAAATGGAAGGGGTAAATGGCATAGCTTCGGCTATTGCCATTACTGATATCGTAAAAATTCTAAATCAGCAAGTCAGCGGAAGAGGAGATAAAGAATTTTATTTTCTCCCTTTAGATCCGTCTCTGATTCGTCAGCTCCTTTTTCTTTTCAATGCTGATGATATAACAGAAGACTATCTGGAATATCGCGCCAATCAACAATTAAAGATTGATTTTTGGTGCGAAGCAACAGATAGCCTGGAGCTTCGTAAGTTATATCACCACCTAAAAAAAGAAGCCGGCAGATTATTCAAAGATACTGATATCAAGTTTTTTATTTACGGCGACTGGATTCTCTGGAGTTTTGAGGACCCAGTGGCTGTTTACTGGAAACTTGGCTGCGTGGGATTGACTTGCCTGTTGTTGCTTCTATCCCAAATTAGATTTCGGGATTGGAGAATGACAGGATTTTGTCTAATCCCGCCATTGGTTGCTAATATTGTTATCTTCGGAATAATGGGAATTTTGGGCATCCATCTTGAAATAGCCAGCGCTACCCTAGCCACCATAGTTTTTGGGATGGGAGCTGATAGTCCTATCCATTATTTCGAAAGGCACTTAATTTGTCGGAACATTAAAAAGACCCATCTATCTATTGGCTCGCCACTAGTGGTTTATACTCTAATGATGATAGCTGGGTTTCTACCACTAACCTTTGCCCACTTAACCCCGCTTCGGAATTTAGGGTTGCTTATAATAGCGGCCTTAAGTTTAAATGTTGGATTAACGATTTTCTTAGCCCCGCATTTTCTGGAGTGGTTGAATAAAAGGAGGTAAAATAAAAGCAAAACAGGGCAAGGAGACGCAAAAGTTTCCTTGCCTTTTTAAATTTATTTCTCAAAAATTTACTTTCTAAAAAGCTCTTTTAAAATCGCGGTAAAATTTTTATCTTCAATAAGGATTCCTTTAAATGGCTTGTTTTGCCTGATAAAGATTATTTTATCGTAAATTATAAGACTGGCTGGAATTGATTTTTTAACTGATATTTCTTTAATCTCTATTTTACCCAATCTTTTTTTGATGGAAGCTAAAATCGATTTTAAATTAAAAGGAATTTTTTTAGGGTTAATAATATAAATTTCTCCGGAATGAGTTTCCAATAAATCACTCTCTAAAATTTTTAAGCCGGCCGGGCCCTGATAAGATTTAAATAACTTATCTTCCTCTAAATGATACTTGGCCCGTAAAGCGGCAATAATTCTTAAAAGCTCTCTTTCTTTTTCTTCAATTTCTCTTTTTTGAATATGTAAAATTCTTAATAATTTATCAGGCGATTCAGCCGTAAAATAGGTGCGCTTAGCTTCTTTAAATTCCATCATTAGTCCTTTGGTTTTTAGACCTTTAATAATCTCATAAATTGTCGGTCTTGAAATGTTTAATTTTTGGGCAATTTTCTGAGCCGCGGCATAGCCAAATTCCAGGGCCGCCAAATAAACCCGCACTTCTTTCTCGGTTAGTCCCAATTTTCTTAATTCAAAAGATAAAGTTTCCATATAATTAAACCATACCTTGTTTTTGATAGATAGTCAAATTTTTGACTGTCAATAATTTGCCTAAAACAATAAAATATGATATTAAATAAATACATGCAAACCCGTTATCCGTTTAAGGAATTAGAGGATAAAATATATCAGCTTTGGGAAAAAGGCGGTTATTTTAAGCCGGATTTTGGCAAGAAAGGCCCGTCTCGCAAGACGGACCTTAAAAAAGGGGGCCGTTTTTGTATTATTATGCCGCCGCCAAACGCGAATGCGCCGCTTCATATTGGCCACGCTGTTTTTGTTACCCTAGAAGACATTATGATTCGCTATCACCGGATGAAAGGGAAGACGACTTTATGGCTCCCGGGCGCTGACCACGCGGGTTTTGAGACCCAGGTGGTTTTTGAAAAACAATTGGAAAAAAAGGGGCAAAGCCGTTTTCAGTTTTCGCGGGAAGTACTTTACAAAATGATTTGGGATTTTACCCAAAAAAATAAAAAAGTAATGGAAGGCCAGCTTAAAAAGCTCGGCGCTTCCTGCGACTGGAGCCGGGAAAAATTCACTCTTGACCCTGATATTATAAAAATAGTTTATCAGACTTTTGAAAAACTTTTTGACGATGGGCTGATTTATCGGGGAAAACGGGTGATTAACTGGTGCGTTAAGCATCAGACTTCGCTTTCGGATTTGGAAGTAAAATACGAAGAAAGAATAGACCCGCTTTTTTATATAAAATACGGGCCAATAGAGCTGGCTACGGTGAGACCAGAAACAAAATTCGGCGATACGGCCATAGCCGTTAATCCAAAAGACAAACGTTATAAAAAATATCTTGGTAAAGAAATAGAAATTAAAACTCTTTTGGGTCCGGCTAAAATAAAAGTGATTGCCGACGAAACAATTGATATGGAATTTGGAACCGGCGCCGTAAAAATCACGCCGGCTCATGACGCGGCTGACTTTGAAGTCTGGCAAAGACATAAATCAGAAATACCCGGGCCAAAAATCGTCATTGATAAATTTGGCCGGCTCAATAAGCGCGCCGGACAATATAAGGGACTAAAAGTAAAAGAAGCGCGGCAAAAAATTGCCGAGGATATGGCTAAAAAAGGACTTCTTAATCCTTCTAAAACCGACCATAATTACAAACACAATGTAGCCGTATGTTATAAATGCGGCACAACTATCGAGCCCTTAATCTCCGACCAATTATTCATTAAAATAAAACCTTTAGCGGAAAAAGCGATGACGGCCGTTAAAAAAGGAGAAGTAAAATTTACGAGCAAGCATTTTGAGAAAATATTTTTCCACTGGCTCAAAAATATCAAAGACTGGAACATTTCCCGTCAGATTGTCTGGGGCATCAAAATCCCTCTCTGGTATTGCCAAGAAAAGAAAAATAAAAAATGCCGAGATAAAAACGGCCTGATTGTTTCCGACAAGAAAATAAAGCAATGTCCTTATTGCCGCGGGGAAAAATTGATTGAAGAAACCGACACTTTTGACACATGGTTTTCTTCCGGCCAATGGCCGTTCGCGACTTTACTCTCGCAAAGTCGCTCAAGTTTAAAGTTAAAAGTTCAAAGTTCAAAGTTTAGAAAAAATATTTTTAATTATACTACTTCGGACTTTGAAACTTTTTATCCGACTTCGGTAATGGAGACCGGCTGGGATATACTCTTCTTTTGGGTGGTAAGAATGATTATATTAGGAATTTATATGACCGGAAGAGTTCCTTTTAAACATATTTATCTTCACGGCTTGGTTCGCGATAAAGACCGGCAAAAAATGAGTAAATCAAAAGGAAATGTGATTGACCCTTTGGGCGTGGTTGAGCTTTACGGCGCTGACGCTTTAAGAATGGCTCTGGTTTTTGGCACGAGCGCCCAAAAAGATATTATTATGTCTGAAGATAAAATTGCGGCTCAACAAAGATTTGTTACAAAAATCTGGAATGCCTCAAGATTTATTTTAGGAAATTTGGATAAAAACTTTAATCCGTCAAAAATCCGCCAACAAAATCTCCGGCTCACCAAAAACGATAAATGGATTCTTAAAGAATTGAAAAATACGACTAAAAAAGCCGCTAAAGACATAGAAGAATTTCACTTCCATAGAGCGGCTGAAGAAACTTATCATTTTTTCTGGCATAAATTCTGCGATAAAACGCTGGAAGACGTTAAAAAACGGCTGTATTCAAAAACATCTACTCTTAAAGACAGGCAAACCAGCCAATGGGTGATTTATAAGGTTCTAGTTGATTCTTTAAAACTGCTTCATCCTTTTATGCCTTTTATAACCGAAGCGGTTTATCAAAAACTGCCGCATAAACCTAAAAAGGCCCTGATTATTGAAGACTGGCCAAAATGACCCTCGTTCAAGAATCAAAAATTATCTGGGGATATTTAAGAAAGCGCAAAAGAAAGATCTATTTTATCACTTTTATAGCGATAATTGGCTCTTTTATCAGCGCCGTTATCCCTTATATTTACGGCCGCTTGGTTGATTTGGCGGCTAATGGATCTACCCCGCGGCTAATCGGGGAGGTTCTTTTAGTTTGGCTGATTTTAGCTCTTTTAAGCGACTGGATTAGCCGCTTTGCCAGAAACAAAGGTCAGCATATCGCCATTGAAGCGCACAATGATTTGCTTTTGGAAGCGACCGGTCATCTTTTAGATTTGCCTCTTGGTTTTCATAAACACAGAAAAATGGGAGAAATTATTAAACGAGCTTATCGAGGAGCTGATTATTTAGAAAGAATCGTAGACCATGTCATCTTCAGTATCGGGCCGGATTTTTTTACCGTTATCGCCGCTTTAATTATTATGAGCTTTGTGGAATGGCATTTGGCCCTTCTGCTTTTTATTGTCTTAACGCTTTACTCCCTGTCTTCAATTTGGAAAACAAAACCAATTGTCAAGGCCCAAAGAAAAATGAATAAAACCTACGAAGAAGCGTATGGCGACCTTTATGATTCTGTTTTAAACATTCAGACCGTTAAATCTTTTACCGGCGAAGAAATGGAAAAAAAGAAAATGGACAGAAATTTCAGAGACAAGGCCGGAACCCAGTATAAAGCTTTTATGGATTTATGGCGAAAGCTCGGCGCCTGGCAGCAGACTATTTTTAGTTTTGGTTTTATTTTCATTTTCGGCAGCGCCGTCTTTTTTCTAAGAAACGGAGTAATTTCCGCCGGCCAGTTGGTAATGTTTGTCGGTTATATCAGCTTGGCTTACAGGCCTTTTGGCAGATTAGCCGAATACTACAGAATGATTAGAACCGGTTTGACCGCCATTGAACGAACCAGAAAGCTTTTAAAAATTAACCCGGAGCCGTATTATGAAAAAAACAGAAAAGAACTTGAAGACATTAAAGGAGCGGTTGAATTTATAAATGTCAGTTTTGGCTATCAAGACCATCAGAAAGTTTTATCAGATATTAGTTTTAAAGTTAAGCCCGGAGAAATTACGGCTTTGGTTGGCGAAAGCGGGGTAGGCAAGACCACCTTGGTTGATTTAATTTCCGGTTATTACTGGCCAAGCCAGGGAAAAATACTTATTGACGGACAAGACACTTCAAGGATCTCGCTTAATTCTCTAAGGGAAAATATTGCTTTAGTGCCCCAGGAAGTCACTTTATTTAACGATACGATTAAAAATAATATCCGCTACGGAAAACCAAAAGCCGCTGAAGAAAGAATTATTGAAGCGGCCAAAGCGGCGCACGCCCACGAATTCATCCAAAAGTTTCCCAAAAAATACGACCAAATAGTCGGGGAACGGGGGATTAAGCTCTCCACGGGCCAAAAGCAAAGAGTGGCCATTGCCCGGGCTCTTTTAAGAGATCCGAAAATTTTAATTTTAGACGAAGCCACTTCAAGCTTGGATTCGGCCACTGAAAAATTAGTCCAGGAAGCGCTGGAACGGCTGATTAAAGGCCGCACTACTTTTATTATTGCTCACCGCTTAAGCACCATTCAAAAAGCCGACAAAATCATAGTCTTAGAAAAAGGCAAAATCACAGAAGAAGGCGACCACCAAGAGCTGATTTCCAAAGGCGGAGTTTATCAAAAACTCTCCGAGCTTCAGTCAACGGTGGTGAGGTAAAAAACTTGTCTATTGCGTTTTAATATTATATACTCAAAATAGGTTAGATAAAGATTAAAAGTTATGGATAATAAAAAATTAGACAATTTAAAAAAGATTTTTGGGGCTTACTTAGAAATAAAGCTGGTTTATCTTTTTGGTTCAAGAGCTGATGAAAAAATTGGGCCGTTAAGTGATTATGATTTTGCTATTTATTTAGACGAAAGGGATAAAAAAAGAATCTTTGAGATTAAATTTGAGCTTCAGGACAAAATAAGCCGCTGTCTTGAAACCGATAAAGTTGATGTGGTTATTTTAAATCTATCCGAGATGCCGGAATTAAAATATAATATTATAAAAGAAGGAAAATTAATTTTTGAAAAAGAGCCGTTTAAGGTTTTGATAGAGCCGAAAATCCTTAATGAATATTTTGATTTCCATACTCTGCTTTTAAAACACGGTTTAACCAGAGCCTAAAATTCTATGACCAAATTAGCGGTGATTGAAAATAAAATAAGCGCTGTCAAAAAATATCTGAAAATTTTAGACGGCTATAAAAAGCATTCAAGAAAAGAAATAGAAAATGATCTAAACATAAGAGGAGCGGTTGAGAGATACCTCTATTTAGCGGCTCAAGCCACTATTGATTTAGCCGAGTCTTTAATCGCTTATAAAAATTTTAGAAAACCAACTACTATGAGTGAGGCTTTTTATATTCTAAATGAAGAGAAAATAATTCCAGCCGAGCTCACCGCGAAAATGGTCGGATTGGTAGGCTTTAGAAATATCGTGGCTCATGATTACGAAAAAATAGACTATGACATTGTCTACGATATTTTACAAAATAGACTGGAAGACATTAAAAAGTTTTTAACTAAATTATTGAATCTGAAATGATTAATCGGACATTTTTAAAACTCATTCTTATCTTTGTTGGTACTCTGATAATCGCCGGCAGTGGTTATGCTGGCTTTAAAATTTTAAAAGATATTGACGAGATAGAAAATCAGCTTGACCAAACCCTAACAAATAAACTTCCGCCCGAGCCCAAAGATAAACCAGAATCACCGCCAAAAGATTTAGATTCTTCCGAAATTGATACCTCTGGTTGGCTGACTTACAGAAGCGAGGAATTGGGGGTTGAGGTAAAGTATCCGAAGGATTGGGAAGTAAAAGAGGACATTGATTACAGGCCAATCATTTATAAAGATAAAACCGAAATCGGAATATTTGGGATAATAAGATTAAATCAGCCAGAACATCCATCAAATCCTATTCTAGAAATAGTAAAGACTCCTGGTGGTATAGGTTATGAGTTTTTGGATTTCTTTTTGACAGAAAATATTGAAATAGACGGCGTATTAACTCAAATATCCTATTTTAATCCTACTTCTTCTTGGTTTGGTGAATGCGGCGAGGGAAAAACCACAATGAAAACTACAAAAAAAGAAACTGCAGGAGGTTTTAAAATCCTCTTTGATGGAGATAAAAGCGAATATCAAATTTGGGCCACATATTGTCAATCTATAGAGCAATTTGATCCGAAAATTTTTAACCGTATTCTTTCTTCTTTTAAATGGATAAATAGTAATTAGTTCTTAAACAACAAAATAATGGTAGAAATGTAAAAAGGGGAGGGGATTGAGATGAAGAGAGTAATAATTTTATGGTTATTGTTGTTTTGTTTAATCACCACAGGAACGGCAATTAAAGTATTCGGAGTTACCTTAGATGGATTTGATTTTCCTGTAGGAATACCGGACTATGTGAGCCAAACCAAAACAATCTCTTATACGAAGTGGTGGTTATGTCAAGATTTTCTTGAGTATGTAAAAGATGATTGTAGCACGATAAACTCTCCACCTAACGGAACTCATCTTGGCGAAGATTGGAATCTGGGAAGCGGAGATCATGATGTAGGCAAACCAGTATACGCTATTGCTAATGGAAAAGTAATCCGATCTGGTTCTTATGGTAGCGGCTGGGGTAATGTAGTCATGATTAAACACGACCTATTGCCTTGGGACAAAGAAAATTACGAATATGTTGTATCGCTGTATGCTCATTTGGGAGACAATAGACAAGTCTCAACAGACGACTATGTAAGAAGGGGACAAGTAATTGGCTTCATTGGTAGTCGCAGTGAAAATGGCGGCTATTCACCACACTTGCATCTTGAGCTTAGATCCGACAAAATCGCAACGCGATTCGGTAAGGATACTTATCGCGGATGCGGCTATCTAAATGATGCTCTATGTAATATAACTGATTCCACGGGCTGGCTTGACCCTTCGGATTTTATTGAAGCTCATCGTCCTTCACCTATTCCACTTTCAGGAGATTGGGATAATGACGGAATTGATACCACGGGATTTTTTACTCCGGGCACGACTTGCGGCGAAGAATGTCAAGCTCAAGGAGGTTCGGCCGAACCGCCTAAGTTTTCTTTAGACAACGGCGCGCCTATTGAATTCGGACAAGCCGGAGATTATCCGATTATCGGAGATTGGGATAATAACGGATATGATAATATAGGGCTTTTCCGTCTTATCAGAAACCGCGCCAGATTTTATTTGGATACAAATAACGATGGGGGATTAGCGGATTATAGAATAGGATTCCCTCATCTTCAAGATTTGCCGATAGTCGGCGACTGGGATGGCCTAAATGGTGACGACCTTGGCGGATATGACGCTTTAACCAGCACCTTCTATCTCTATACGCTTAATTATCAAGCGGAAACGATTACCTTCTATAAGTCAATTCAATTTGGCGACTCAACAAAAAGAGATTATCCAGTCATTGGCGACTGGGATAACGACATTAAAGATGATTTAGGCGTTTTTCGGGCGCGATTTCCTAACAACTCTACAAACACCTTTTTTCTCGCTAAAGGCCAAACAACGGAAACTGACCATAGTTATGAAATGGGAAAGGTTGGGGATATGCCCGTCATCGGCGATTGGTTTCCAAGTGATGGAAACGATAACATTGGCCTCTATGATCCGGCTACGGGTGAATTTTTCCTTGAGCCGAATATTCCTTCTTTTGCCAACCCTGATGCGACTGCCATTAGTGATATAATAAAAAGGGCAGAATCCGATAACCGATTCAAATCAGCAATAGCTGAATCCTTTGGCAAGAATCTGAACTGGCTGCCCGAATGGGAACTGCGGTGGATGGATTTTAATTTCAGCTGGGGCAGAATTGTCCGCATTTACCACGCTACCAATAAATCGGATTCGTCTCGGCGAGGTACTATTTTCTGGGATCCGGATATCGGGGACTGGACCTCTTGGGAATCCGTATATTCCTTAGACCAGCAAGCCAAACGGGATATGATTAACGAATCAAAAAACGACTTTAGGTTCGGGGATTATATTCCAGGAACTTTTGGCAAAAATCTGGACTGGTCTGCCGAGTGGGAACTCCGGTGGATGGACTTCAGTTTTTACGGGAATCGCGTTGTCCGCATCTACCACGCGACCAAAAAAACTGATTCTTCTGTTAGGTACACTATTTTTTGGGATCCAGATGTCCATAGCTGGACCGACTGGATTAAAGTCAAATAAAAACAAACAAAAACCCAACAATTTAACCAAGGGCGGCAGAAGCATCTGCCGCCTCTTAAAATATCAGCTTAAAGCCGTTACTTCTAATAATAAGTATTAGCATTTTTTTCTTTTTATTTATGTTGCGCATCTCATTTAATAATATTATAATCAGAAATAATGAATCAATCCCTTACTCAATACCTCAAGTCGGGCCATCAAACAAAGATTACGCCAGAGATAAAGAAAATAGCCAACTCTTTTACTAAAGATGGCTTTGATTTAATTTTTGAAATTCTGGCCTGGCTTCATAAAAATTTAAGAGCAGAAGATAATCCGGAAATTAAAGATAAGCTCTTTCGCAAAAGAACCGCTCAAGAGATTATAAAGAGTGGTTTTGTTACCGGCTGTACTGACTGGGCTTTGGCTTTTATTATTTTAGCCAGAGTCAAAAAAATTCCTACCAGATACGTAGAAATAATTAGACGACGCTGGTTAGAAGAAGGTAAAAATGATTTTATTGAAGGTCATATCTTCGCTGAAGTCTATCTTAATAATCACTGGTATATTATTGACCCGGAAGAAGCGTCTATTAAAGACTGGTATAATAGATGGATTATTTTTAGAAGGGGATTAGATTCTTGGGATATAGGGATTAGAAATTTTAAAGATTTAAAGGAGCAATTTTTAGAATTTAGAGCAGAATATAAAAGTCAATTAAAATAATGGTTTTAAAATGTTTAAATTTGGTAAAAAAGTAAATAATAAACTATTGTCATTAATTACTCTTCTGCCTAAAAATGGCGAGGTTTTAGATTTAGGCAGCGGCTTGGGCGCTAATAACATTTTCTTAGCAAAACAGGGATTTAAGATAGCTTGTTTAGATAAAGACAAAGAAGTCATCAAGCGCCTGAAAAAAGCATATCCAAATATTAACGCTGTTGAAAAAGATATTTTAAAATTCAATTTTCAAGAAAAAAAGTATAATTTAGTATTAGCGTTAAATGTTTTACATTTTTTTAATTCAAAAGACATAAAACTAATAATAAACAATATACTTAGGTCATTAAAGAAAGACGGCTTATTTTATTTACAAGTTTTTTCTACAAAAGACTCTGGTTATAATAAATTTTTAAAATCCGCAAAGGAAACAGAAAAAAATACCTTTTATAGCGAAAAAATGCGGAGTTTTATGCATTTTTTCCGTAAAGAAGAATTAATAAAATTTTTTTCAAAAAACAGAATACTAGAAATAGAAGAAAAGATTCTTAAAGACAGTCATCCGCCTCGCGGCAAACATAAACATGCTATTATTAGAATACTGGTCAGGAAATAGCTCTATTTATTGTAATCCAAATAGAATATTACTTAATACAATGAAATTTATATGACTGTTAATATCATCACTAAAAATTATGGTAAATTATTAGCCGCTAAAACAGCTTTTGGAAGATATGGAATAACAGTAAATTAAATTGATAAAGAATATCCGGAAATTCAAGCTGAAAATAGTTTAGAAATCGCAAAATTCTACCATCAGACTTGTTTAAAATCCTATATAGATTTGACAGGATTTTGTTTAGATAATATAATACAAAATGTATAGATTTTAGCTAAATTTGTATAGATTTAATTTAAAAAGCATTAAAAAGTCATGAATCAAAATCTTTTAACGATAAGCCAGACATCCGAAATGATTGGGGTTTCCATTCAAACCCTGCGTCGTTGGGATGAATCTGGCAAACTATCTTCTATCCGCAGAAAAAAATCTGGGGATAGATATTATAGAAAAGATGATGTTGATAATTTTATAAGAAATAATTTAAAAGATTTGTTTAGAGTGGCAAAAAGCTGGGCTGTTAATGAGTTAGAAAGCGATTTGCCTTCTGTTTTTTATTGTCAGGATATTTCTGTTTTTCAGGCGCGATTAACCAAATTAGAAAATGAACTGGCTAAAATAAAAAGATTAGATAAAATATTTCCTTTAATTACGGCTATTACCGGGGAAATCGGCAATAATTCATTTGATCATAATCTTGGCAATTGGCCGGATATGCCGGGTATATTCTTTGCTTATGATTTGAATAAAAGAAAGATTGTTTTAGCGGATCGAGGCCGGGGAATTTTAACAACATTAAAAAAAGCAAAAGCGGAACTATCAACCCATCAAGACGCTTTAATGGTCGCCTTTACTGAAATTATTTCGGGTCGCGCGCCGGAATACAGGGGAAATGGATTGAAGTTTGTAAAAGACGTTGTTACGGCTAATGAAATAAGTTTATTTTTTCAAACAGGCGATGCCCAGCTCAAAATTAAGAGGGGAGATTCTGTCTTAAAAGTTAAAAATTCAGCCATTAATTTCCGCGGCTGCTTAGCGTTGATTAAATTCTAATATTGATTATGACTATTTTTTTGAAAAAATTTGGCACAACCTTGAACGGCCGGCAATTTGGCCGAGAATCCTTGTCTGCTTTTCGGCCGTCTCTAAAAGATGTAAAAGAGAATGAGGAAATTATAATTGATTTTGAGGGAGTGATAACTTTTACGCCTTCTTGGGGGGATGAATTTTTAGGTCCTCTAATTGACAGATTTGGCGAGCGGTTAACGTTTAAAAATACCGAGAACTCTTCAGTTCAGGCAACATTGAAGCTACTGGGAAAGATTTACAAGAAAGATTTTAAAATAATTTGATTTATTTGTATGCCAAAAAAAGAAGTTGAAGTTTTAGTTAGAGCCATTATCCAAGTTAAAGGAAAAATTTTAGTTTGTCGAAAACTAAAAAGGAAGTATTTTTTCTTTCCTGGCGGACATTTAGAATTTGGCGAGAATACTAAAAAAGCTTTGATTCGAGAAATCAGAGAAGAGTTGGGTATTGTCATTAAAAAGTGTTTTTTTATCGGCGGCACTGAACATATTTTCGTGGAAGATAACAGAAAGCGCCAAGAAATTAATCTAGTTTTCGAAGTGCCAATTAAGAAGATAACCACCCAAAACATAGAAGACCATTTGAGATTTTATTTTATTGATAAAAAGCAGTTGGTAAAAGAAAAAATTCTTCCAATTGCCCTAAAATATGCTATTATCAAATGGTTGAAAGATAAGAAGATATTTTGGCGTAGCGAGATTTAAATCTATATGACTGTTAATATTATTACTAAAAATTCGGGTAAATTATTAGCCGCTAAAAAGGTTTTTGAGAAATACGGAATAACAGTAAACCAAATTGATAAAGAATATCCGGAAATTCAAGCTGAAAATAGTTTAGAGATCTCCAAATATACCGCTATTCAGGCAGCTAAGAAGCTTGGCAAGTCAGTTATCCGAGAAGATCACAGTTTATTTATCAATGCCTTAGGTATGCCTGGGCCTTATACTAATTATATTGAAAAGAAACTATCTGTAAAAAAATTGTTAGAAATAATGAGAAACCAGCCTGACAGAAGCGGCTATTTTGAAATAGCTACAGTTATAGTTATAGTCGCTCGTTTTTTCTTTTTATTTTATAGCCCAAATCTATTTTTAAAGTAATTCGGAGTATATACCCTATAATCAAATATCTCATTAGCTTCTCTATTTAATTTATCAACATACTCAAAAAATTGTTTCCGGCTAAAAACATCAAGTCCAAGATTGTAACATGTGTTTCTAATTTCATTTGTGATTTTAGCTATATTCTCTCTTTTACTTACCATCTTTTCAGCTTCAAAGTAATAGCTATGTTCTGGCACCTCCACAAGCGCGAACTCCACGCTTTTATATTCGTATACTTGACTTTTTCTCACGCAGAACATTCCCTTAACAAAACCAAGAACACCAAAAATTTCAACAAGAGCGTCGAACTTGCCTGGTTCCGTAAGTATCGAAAGCTCTTTCCGCTGGTCAACGCCTCCCCACCTCCCAATTTTTATAATGATCTCGGGTATTCCATTGGTTACCCTTAATCGTATATCTCTTTTGCGATTTTCAATCCTTTCCGGGAGAAATGTAGAATAGTCAATTAAGACCCTATTTTTTTCTGTTATCTTTTTGCCCTTCTTTTCGAATACCCTTGTTAGTTCTTTGAATTTTTCTTTTGACAAAGGTCCGCGTATTTCAATTTCAATGTTTTTATCCATAAGTTTATTTGTTTTTTAACCATAAAAAAATTTGCTTAACTATCATTGTGGCATAACCACCAGTCGGCAAGAAAAATGAAAGCGTTATCTTCTTCATTTTTTTATGAAATTCATCCTTTTCTAGATTATGAGCATACACAGTGGTAGCAACTACAATGTTTCTTTTATTTATTTTTGGTTGCGCCAAGAATTCTTCAACTACAAATTCGTACCCATTTACTTCGCAGATATGTGGCACTGAAAGAAATGTTCAACTGGTAGATATAACCTTCCTACATTTTTAAATGAGTGTTGCATGCTTTTTGTATGTTTCTTAATTATTGAGGACGCTTGGGTATTCCACAAAAAGCTGTTGTACGAAGAAACAAAGAAAGAAATCCTTTTAGGGTTTATTGACTTAAATATTTCTTTAAAGTCAGCTATACTTCTTGTTTTTATTGTAACCCAAGGAAGAATATTGTCTGTAATTTTTATATATTTATAAGCCTGTTTCCAATTATTTTTCACTATGGCTTTACCGATCAAATGAGTATTATAAGGGCCGCCTGGCATCCCGAATCGTTGGTTATCATAGTAGTTAATAAAGTAATAGTGCCTATGATCGGAAATGTGATTTAAAAGAGTATCAGCCAAAACATTTTCTAAATTTCTTATCACGACCCTGAAAGAATTACCGTGAACCATTCTTTCTTTTACCGGCTCTTTTCCATAACCAACTATATTTTTGATCCGCGAAAATTTATTTTTAAATTTATGCTTTTTGTTAAAAGCTACGATATCTTTATCAGTTAAAACCTTCTTTACAGAAATAAGTTGCTCGGTGATTGCATCTTCGTCTTTTAATCCTTGACTGCTCACATCATCGAATGTCAGCTTAAAGAAATTTTTAATTTGCTCCAAAATATCAAATGTTGTAAACCCGGATTTCTGAAACCAAACGTAAGTAAATTCGTAAGGTTTTTTGAGTGTCAGATGCGGCATTAAAGGAACCTCTGTTACTTGGAAGTCCTTGTTGATATATTTAAGCTTGTAGTCCATTAATAGATTCATATTAATTTAGAAAATTCTGTGCCGGTTCTATCCACAAAATACTGTGCCTTGGAATAGAATTTACTCTATCTGCCTTATTTTATAAAATAACACACAAAAAACAATCTCGTCAAATTTTATAAAACTCTTTAACGAATATATTAGTAGTTAATCAATCAATTCAAGCTGATAAATAAGCAGTTCTGTCAGGAATTTCTTTACAAATATAAAATTGCTGTTTATGGCTTTAATTATGGTGAATTAGGCGTTTTTTATTCCTGTGGATAAGTTTTTGTCGGTGGGGGCTTGACAAAGTTTTCTGGGCTTGCTAAGATGGGGTTAATTATGATAAGGGAGAAAAAGGCTTATGAAAATAAGATATTTAGACAAAACCTTGTTATGGTTTAGACCTGATTTTAAAAAGTGTGATATTTCCTAAAAACACTTAATAGTTAAGTGTTTTTTTAGTTTAAAAAAGCTTTTTGAAAATTATGAATTATTTTGCTTTAACGGCTTTAATCAATTTAATAGCGGCGGGAGCTGGAATTCTAATTATAACGATTAAAAACAAAGATTGGCAGAAAGATAATAAGTTTTTTATCGGCTTTTGTTTCGCGGTAATAATCTGGTCTTTTGGCTACTTTAACTGGCAGACGGCTAATGAATATTCTTCAGCGCTTTTCTGGATAAGATTTTCCAAAATAGGAGCAATTCTAATCCCCATGCTTTATCTTCACTGGATTTTGGATTTAGCAATAGAAAAAACCAACAATAACAAAGAAATTCTTAAATTCGGTTATGTTTTAAGTTTATTATTTTTACTCTTTTCTTTCTCTCCTTTATTCATCAAAGAAGTTAAGCCGATTGAACAGTTTGCTTTTTGGCCCAAGCCGGGCTTCCTGTATCACTTTTATCTTATTTTTTCTTATTTGGGTTTAGTCGGCTATGGATTTGTAAAGCTGATAAAAGATTATAAGGATTTAATTTCTGAACCGGATTATTGGAAAAATCCGGTCAGGATACTAAAAATATGGCTGATAATTGTTGGCACTATTATCGGATTTGGGGGCGGAGCCACGAACTTCTTTTTATTCTATAACATTCCCATTGCTCCTTACACCAATATCTTAGCCAGCGCCGGATTGCTTTTAATGGCTTTAGCTATTAGAAAATACAGTTATTTCCATCTTCCGGAAGAATCCGGCTTTGATAAAGTAAAAAGAATGTATCTTTTGCCGCCAGACCTCCGGATTGCTGAAGAAGATTAGACAATAAAAACATTCTAAAGAGTTTATATTTTAGTCTCGGAAGATTACTGAAGCGAACCGAGATTAAAATGTGAACTTTTTGAGGAAAAAGTTCAAGGTCTTTAAAAATTAGACTTCAGTTTTTTGAAGTTTTTTAAATAATTAATCCGGCCTTGGAGGAGGTGAATGGGATGAAACAAAATGGAATAAGAGCAAAGATTGTTGGAACAGGAAGTTTTGTACCAGATGTTGCTGTTAAAAATAAAGAACTTACTGATATTATTGGTATAAAAGATGCGGAGTGGATTTACAAAAATCTTGGAATCGAGGAAAGAAGATTTTCAGCAACATTAGACAAAATGACGGGGCAAGTGGTAACTCGAAATATAACCGATATAGACTTGGCACACGAAGCAGCTATTAGAGCCATACAAGACGCCCGTTTATCACCTGAACAAATTAACGGCCTTTGGTATGTCAGCTGTACTCAAAACCCCGAAAAACATCATCATTTCAGTCAAGCTGCAATTGAGCTTCATGACCGACTCGGGTTAGGTGTGGATGCCTTCGCTAACGAAATTGATAGCGGTTGCGGTGGCGTTATGCAAGCTATCGGTATCTCCAATGATATGATTAAAGGTGACGATAAAGCCAATATTCTTATTGTTGCCAGCAATCAACCTTCTTGGTTTATAGACCGGGAGCTTTATGTGGCTACCCATAACTGGTTAAGTATCTATATATTCGGAGATGGCGCAGGTGCAGTACTCCTTCAAAAAGCCGAAAAGACTAATAAGGGGATTGTATCTTCATATTATGGAGCAGATGGTTCAAACCCATTAATGTATTATCGCTACAAAGATAGAGGCAATCACCCCGTTTACGAAATTGACGCAAAGGCTGTAAAGGATCTATTTCCGGTCCTTATGAAAAGGAGCTTGAGTGGATTAAGAAAAAAATATCGCTTTGAATTAGATGAAATAAAGCGATTCTATTTCCATCAAGCCAACAGATGGATTTTAGAGGGGTTTGCTGAATTTCTTGAAATCCCCTTGGAGCGGGTTGCGATTAACGTCGATAAGTACGGCAACCTATCGGCTGCCTCGACCCTTGTTCTTCTTGATGAAGATATAAAGGAAGGACGAGTGAAAAAGGGTGACTTACTGCTTTTCTGTGCTGTAGGCGCTGGAGCCCAATACGGTGCCTTCCTAGTACGATTATAAATCGGAGCCGCATGGAGGTAAATAAAAAAACATAACCCTAACCCCCTTAGAGAGAATTTTAAAACTAAGTAAATACACTAAACTCTCTAAGGGGTTTTTCTATGGTGTGTTCTGTTTTCTAATCAATAGCTTCTGACCACTTGTAGAGGTGTTTGCATATTTAATCCCATATGAGGCCGTTCAGTGTTGTAGTAGTGAACATACTCGGGAATACCTCTTTTCCAATCTCTTAAGTTTCTGTTTAATCTATTTAAGCATTCTTCCTGTAATGTTCGGATGAATCTTTCAATATGTCCATTATCAGTCGGTCTTCTGACTCGGCTGTGCCGGTGAGAAAATCCTTTGTGCTCAATGACCTTGGTAAACCATTTGGAGAATTCAGATCCGTGATCAGATTGAATTGTCTTGAATCTGAACGACGCAACATCTTGGGCCGTCATTAAGAATTCCACGCTGGCTTGACTGCTGATTCGTTTAATCGGGGAGGCAAATGCCCATCGGGAGCAGATATCCATTAACGCATAGGCGCATAATCTTTCAAAAGGCGGACCATCCAGCATAGTATCAATTTCTACGAGGATTCCTGGTTTTTCCGGCATTGGCCTGTCAGGATACTGATGCCACTTCTTCCATTGGCTGAAACGGCTGCAGTGATGTCGCTTAAGCACTCTTTTTACGGAAGACAAACTGATTTTGGCGCCATGTTCATTCAATAGTCTGTAATTCAAAATTTCCGCGCATTGATTCCGTTCTTCCCGAAGGTCAAGAATACGCCTGATAATGTCATTGCTTAGTTCTTTTGGATGACGCATCGGCCTTGAAGATTTAGTCGGAATGACCAGCTGTCCATGCCATCCATATTCCGGTTTCCGCTTCAGCCAATTTAATACCGTATTATGCGCGAAACCGAAATGCCTGGCTGCTTCTCTGACGCTTTTACCCCGTCTTACAAGTTCGACTGCTTGCGCCCGGACGCGAGGTAAATGAGGATTTGTTGTGTATGCCATATACATACCATTTTACCCTATAGGTGGTCACAAGCTATTGAACCATAACATGTTCTTGACAAGATTAACTAAATGAGTATATTTAAAATATGGTGGGGTCAGGTGGATTTAACTTAATCCTCAACTGTTCTTAAAAAACTAAATAGTGAAAAATGAAGGGAGGTGATTAAAATTGAAGAAAAGAAAAAGTAAAATACTGGTTCCGTCAAAAAGTGAACGTTCAAAAGTATTAGAACAAGTGGCGAATGAAAATTCCACAATGTTCAAGTGTCCCAAATGTTGCTATACCCAATGCTCACGATGTTGATCGTATCCAGTAATGAGGGGAGAAATACTTCTCTCCTCATTTTTTAAAATAGGAGGTTGAAATGATGAATAACGAATATTATCGTTTATCTCGCTGGTGTAAATGTTTCAAAAAGAGCAATACGATTGCTTTTTTACATAGTCTTTCACTGGCTTTGGTTTTTGTAGATAAGTCAGTAGGACAAAAAATTATCCAGAGGGCTGATAGAAAATCTACCTTTAAAGACATTGACGAACAAATTATAGAGGAGTTAAAAAAAGAAAAATTATTAGTTGGGATTGAGTACGATGAAATGAAAGATCTTGTTGAAATACGAGAAAAACTCCAAAAAGATAGGCCGCTGGAAATAATGTATTTACTTTTAACAGATTACTGTAACTTGAAATGTAAATACTGTTTTGAAGAAGTTCCTCCCGTGTCCTCTCAAATACCATCAGCAAACATCATGGATATTGAGACAGCTAAAAGAGCTATTGAGGTTTTTGCTGAACTAACAATGAAATATGGTCGAAAGGGAACAAAACGAGTTATTCATTTTTATGGAGGAGAACCGCTTTTAAATCAGAAAGCTGTCCGGTATTGTATTGAGAATCTTGATGAATTAAAGAAGTTTGGCATTATGCCGGAGGAGTGCGAAGTCGCCATAGTTACTAATGGCGTCTTACTTGATGAGAAAATTATAAAATTTTTCTCTCAGCATAATGTGAGCGTTGGCGTTTCTTTTGATGGTCCGGCTTATATCAATAATATTTACCGGAAGCCGAAAGAAAGAATAAATATATTTCCGGTGATAAGACAGAACTATGAACTTCTACGAAAGTATAAGGTAAAAACCGGTATTTCAGCTACTTTGACTCCGGAAGTTGTGCAGAATTTTGACGAAGTCTTGAATTTCTTTATAAACGATATAGGAATTCAAGACGGAATTAGTTTTAATATTCTGCACTATAATCCAGCGGTTCCCACAAACAATCAATATTTCAAATCAGCAGCTCAATGCATCATTAAAGCATTTGAGAAATTTAGAAAATTAGGAATCTACGAAGAAAGAATGATGCGGAAAGTAACGGCGTTTATCGACCGGGAAACAATGTTTTCTGATTGTGGTGCGATGGGAAACCAAATTGTAGTAGCCCCGGATGGTTTGGTAGGTATGTGCCAAGATTTCGTTAAACCAAGAACCTATTTCACAAGTTCTGTATACGATTCTAATTTCGGCCCAAAAAATTCGGATCTTTTTAAAAGGTGGATATATCGTTCGCCGCTTTTTATGGAGCAATGCTTTGATTGCGAAGCCCTTGGAATATGCGGCGGTGGATGTCCAGCAAGCGTAGAACTTAAAACAGGGAGTATTTGGAATATTGATGAACGTATCTGTCCCCACAGCAAACAAACAATTGAATGGCTAATTTGGGATACTTATTCTAAATTAACTGATTCTTGAGGAATTGTTTTAAAAATGTTAATCTTGAGGTAAGTTAGTCACTTACCTCTTTTTTCTTATTTATGCATCCCAAATTAAAGTTTAAAATAGATTATAAAAAAGATATTGAAACCTTTTTTTCTTTTAATCGAAGTGCTGGCTGGGATAATGGACGTACTTTAGAATGGGCTTTTTTTAGAAAGTATTCATTTTTAAAAAAATATAGAAAGGGTAACACCTTAAAAATCAGCCGGGGAAAAGTTACTAAGTTTGTTAAGCTGATTTATCAGAAAAAAAGAGATGTTATGTCTAAAAATATGTATCTTTATCAGAAAAATTGGCAGGGGAAAGAAAAAGATTTTTATAAACTTGCGGCTCAATTATTTAGTGATGAATCTTGGCCTAAAGGAAAATATATTGTCTATCCAACAATTTGGGGAATGTATCCTCGTTTTTTAGAGGATAAAACCTTTCAAGTGCCTTATAAACATAAAAATAGAAAGTATATTAATGTAATTATCGCCCACGAAATGCTTCATTTTATTTTCTATGATTACTTTTATAAAAAATACCAGAAATATAAATTTGATAAATATAATTTATTTGTCTGGCATATTTCTGAAATTTTCAATATCATTATTCAAAATTCCCAAAAATGGTTAAAAATATTTAAAGAGAAATCAAAGGACTATCCTGAACACAGAAAAATTATTAATAAATTAAAAAATAAATACTACAATAAAAAAGGGTGGGTTATAGATGATTTAATAGATGATATTATCGAATCAATAAGAGAATCAAATTCACCAAATTTATTTGGCTGTCCTTTAGAAAAATGATAAACTAAAATCAGTTTAATTTCAAGAGTCATTTCCATCTTTTTTATGCTTTTTTACGCTTTAACGGGCTTGGCTAATACTATTACCAGCACTCTGCTGGGAAGTTTTGTTTATTTCAAAAAAGTTTTAAATAAAAAACTTAAATAATATGTTCGACCTTCAAAGTATTTTACTTATTATTGTTACTATAGCAAATTTGGGATTAGCAATATTTATTTATTTTAAAAATCGTAAAAGTCAAATTAACATTTCTTTTGCGGTTTTTGCATTTTTTGTCTCTCTTTGGGCATTAAGCCTTTTTTTATTCCGTATTATAGACATTCTTTTTATCGCCACTTATTTAATGAAATGGTCCTATATTACAGCATTATTTATCGGAGCAAGTTTCTATTATTTCTCAATTGTTTTCCCAAAAAATATTCTGCCTTCACGCTACCAAAAATTACTTTTATTAATACCAACTTCTATTTTTTTCTTACTATTGCTTTTGCCCAATTTCTTAGTAGAAAATATTATTTATCACCCGTGGGGCAAAGAAATTATTTTAGGAAAAATAGAATACTGGCTCTTTCTCTTTTATTTTATAGGTTTTTTTATTGGGGGATTAACTCGAGGATGGATTAAATACAGAAAAACCTATGGGATTGCAAAAAAACAACTGTTGTATGTTGTAATGAGTGTCTCTATTGCTGGCTTTTTTGGAATGCTTTTTAATCTTTTTCTACCTTCTCCATTTTTAAAAAGTTGGCAGTTAATATGGTTAGGGCCACTTTTTACCTCGCTTATTGTTCTTGCTATTGCCTACGCCATTATCCGCTACCGCTTGATGGATATTCGGGTGGCGGTGAAGAGGAGCACGATTTTTTCGGGAATAGTTATTGCGGTCACGGCGTCTTACGCTTTAACCGCATTTTTATTGGGACTCGTAATTTTTGGCGGGGTTTATACTCTTAAAGCTCAATTTATTATTGGGCTGATTGTGGCGGTTTTAGTGGCTTTTGGATTTCGGCCTCTTTACGAATGGCTTAAAAGAACCACTGACGCTTATTTATTTAAAGGAGATTACAAGCCCCAGAAATTGCTCGCTGATATTTCTGATGTTTTGTCCCGGACTTTGGATTTGGATAGAGTTATCAAAACATTGCGGGAGAAAATTATATCTACTTTAAGAGTAGGGGAGATGGAGGTGGTGGTTTTGGAGGAGAATGAGATAAATCAAGGGCAACCCTCTCAATCACGTCCTCTTCAAGGGCGTGATTTTCAAGGGTCGCCCTTGAAGAACTACTCTGATAGCCACGAGTCTGATAGCCACGGGATTGTTTCCTCGTCGTCTTCGGCGACTCCTCATAATGACAGGTTTAAAAAATTCATTGATTATTTTAAAAAACAAAGAGATGTTTTGGTTTTAGAAGAGCTCCAAAGAAGATACGCGGACAGAACCAAGTTTGACAAGAGTTTTCTTTTGATTAAAGAAATGGAGAAATTTAAAACGGCTTTAATGGTGCCCCTGTTTTTAAAAGATAAATTAGTCGGGCTTTTTCTTTTAAGCGCGAAAAAATCCGGGGATATGTTCACTAACGAAGACATTAAAACATTGGAAACCATTGCCAGTCAGGCGGCCATTGCCATTGAAAACAGCCGGCTTTACGAAGAGATGAAAGATTTTTCAAAAACTCTTCAAAAAGAAGTTGACAAACAAACCAAAACTCTAAAAGAAGCGAATATCAAATTGGAGCAATTGGACAAAGCCAAATCAGAATTTATTTCCATTGCTTCTCATCAACTGCGAACTCCTCTAAGCGTGATTAAGGGCTATGTCTCAATGATGCTTGAAGGGCTTTGGGGCGAAGTTAGTCCGGAACAAAAAAGGCATCTGGAAATGGTTTATTTAAGCAATGAGCGGCTAATTAAGCTGATTGAGGATTTATTGATGGTTTCAAGGATTGAGGCGGGCCGCCTGGAATTTAATTTCCAGATGATTTCCTTGTCGGATATTGCGGAAAGCGTGGTTAATGAATTAAAATCATTGGCTGACAAAAAGGGTCTTTATTTGAATTACGAAAAGCCAAAAACGGCTCTGCCTAAAGTAAAAGCCGACCCTTTAAAAATCAGGCAGGTGGTGATGAATCTGATTGACAACGCGATTCATTATACGGAGAAAGGGGGAGCGACCGTGCGGCTTAAACAAGAAAAAGATAAAATAATTTTTAGCATCAAAGACACCGGCGTTGGCATCCCGGAAAAAGAAAAACTGACTCTTTTTGAAAAATTCTCCCGCGGCAAAGAGATTTCCAAGCTCCACACAGAAGGCACCGGCCTCGGGCTTTACTTGGCCGCCAAACTCGTCAATGCCCATAACGGCAAAATCTGGGCCGAATCAGAAGGCGAAGACAAGGGCAGTACTTTTTATTTTGAGTTGGGAGAGAAGTAAAAGTATTAAAAATAGATAATATTTCTAAATCCGTTAATTCATATTGAAATTTGTTATGACTTATGTTATGTTCAAGAAAAAACGCTCAAGGAGGGTAAATCATGAATCTGTTCTTTGTTGGTGGAATTAATGGTGTTGGCAAGACTTCAATCGTAAAAAAACTTTCTAAAACAGTTCCAATACAAGAATTACATGGAACCACAGAACTGATGAAATGGCTCGGCATTGCCGTAGGCGACTATGACACATTACGAAAAATACCGGAGAATTTAAAAGAGAAAGCGCTTGAAGAATTTTTCTGCGATTTGGCTGCTGACCATTCTAAAAGAATAACCATGGTAACGGCTCATTATGTTAAAATATTTAATGGCAGGATTACGCCAAGCTATGGACCCTGGTATAACTACTGTGACGCCTTGATACTTATTATAAGTCCACCTGAATCGATTTTGCGTCGAATTATTAACGACGAAACAAGTGAAAAAAGAACGAAAAGAAGTCTATTTGGGACAGAACTCGCTACCCGTCAAAAACAAGTAAAATTTTTGGAGAACGCCCAACTTATGTCCGTCAAAATAATGGAGCAAGCGGCCCAAGTAACCAAAATACCATGCTTTAGTATTGAAAACATAGATGGTCAACTCCTAAACTCCGTTAAACAACTTGCTCAAATCATCGAAAAGGGGTTGTAAGACAACCCCTTTTTCTTCTTAAAACGATTTTATTATGCAAATTATAAGTTACAAAAAAATTTCAATCCAAGATCGTCAACTTTTACTAGCTACAAAAAAGGTTTCTGAACGATCAGTAACCTTAAAAAAACATAAGGTTGGATGCATAATTATGTGTACTGACGGATCAACATATCAAGGGGCAACCACTACCAGAACCAGAGCAATTGGTTCTACCTGCGCTGAACGGATGGCTTTAGATCAATGGTATTTCAAACATCCCAAAAAAGATCCTGCAATATGTTATCTGGTTGGAACTTTCGATCGTGAAAGCTGGCAGGACAATTTTATTTGTACTCCTTGCGGAGTATGTTTAGAAATGTTTTTAGAACTTTTAATACAAAGGAAATTAAAAAAATTAAAATTTATGTGCGGCAACTGGAAGTTAAGCAAGGTTTTAATTGCTGATTTAAGTGAATTATTTCCTCAATTTGGCAAAGGTGGATGGCCGTATGCAAAAAATATAGGGGGGAGATAATATGATTAACAAAGCAGAATTTTGGTCAATCGCGCATGTCAACAACGACACGCTCCAAGAGTGTTTAGAATATTCCGAGAAGTCTTTTTGTTCTGATATCGGCTGGTTAAAGTATCTTATTGCCGAGACTCCCAACGGATCTATTCTTCAGAAGAATATTTTATATGACATACCGCGCAATCATAAAGTTTATCTCGCGCATGTTACAAAAAATTTTGGGTCAATACTTAAAGACGGGAAAATCCTCTCCAGCAGCGGCTGTCTAGTTGGCAGTATTTACTGCACGCCTGTTATTCAAGAAAGGGAAAAGTTTCGTCTGCATAATTTAGGCGAATACATATTTTTAAAAGAAGCGCCGAAATTTACTAAAAATAAAAAAGATGTTGCTCTGTTACTCATTGAACTCGAGCTTCCTCATTCTACGACCACCTCCTCAATAGGTATTGATTATCTCAAATTGGGCATGGTTCATTTTTCAGTTTTTTCAGAGTTGAGTTATCTGCTCTCTTACGATGAATTAAAAGAGCTGGAAAAGGCAACAATAGACGCGATCCGGAAAGCGAGTAGTTTACTCACTGTTATTGAAAGTTTTTCCCCGGAATCCATTTCTCATAATTTCAAAAAATTTTATGGATTATATAAACAGACCATTACCGAACTGCCAATTCTTGGATACTTTCTGTTTGAGGTACTTTGCGAGTATATTGCTCTTTTTCAAAAAGGCGAAGATGTTGACCGTTATCACCATCTCGGTGAACTTTACTGCGCGAATTTTAAAAATCTTATTTTTTCAGTTTGTCCAGATTTGACTCGTTCATTTAATCTTGGGTTATTTCAACCCAACTTTAATGATATAGTCAAATACTTGGAAACAATCAATATTATTACAAAAGAAAACATAAGCTCTTTTGAAAACTATTTAATTCAACGATTGCGATATCTGATAATAAATCGATTTTATCATAACGTAAAACACGAAAGTAATACAAAAAAGTCATTCTGGCAAAATATTGAATGGAATCTTAACTATCTACAGCACCAGCTAACGCCGTTGCTTGGACACACCATACATCGTCTTCTAAGGAATATGCACCGCTATCCTAACTTTTACTTCTATTTTGACCAATATAAAGCATTACAGATTTGGAATTACTGGAATCATAACCATATCGCTCTGCCATATAACGCTGTTTTACCCAAGGGAGAAATTGGCATCAATCCCGCGAATCCCTCCATGAAATATCGTATTTTTAGCACAAAGATTTGGCATAAGAATGGTTATTCTTATTTATCAAAAGAACAAGAGCTTCCGTTAATGATAGAACCACGACTGGCAGAGTTAAATATGCTGCTTATGCGAAAAAAATCATGACTAAAAAACAAACACAATTTGCGTATCGCTCAATAAAACCTCTCCATAATCTTACTAAAAAGTTGTTAAAAAATAAATCACTACAGCCGGCGTTCGGAATTACTTTATTACAACTTCTCAAAGATACAAAAGCGGCTCTATCTTTCTGGGAACACGCCGAGAAAGCATCTAGAAAGAGCAGATTATCTCTCAACTTTAACAAACTCCAGATTGGCGGAGGAAAACATTATTTATCTGGCTTTATTAATTTAGATATTTTTCCGCCAGCTGATATAATTTGGGATTGCCGCTATGGGCTACCATTCCCTAAAGAACAATTTAGATTTGTGTTTTCCGAGCATTTTTTGGAACATCTTGATTTCCCAACATCCGCGAAAAAAGTTTTGCAGGAAATATATCGAGTTCTCAAACTAAACAGCGAACTACTTCTTGGCGTTCCCGATGGAGGAAAAGTAGTTAAGGCTTACTGCCAAAAAGATAAGCGATTTCTTAATACGCTTCGGCGGCGCTGTTATAATAAGCGTAAGCCGACTGCTGAAATATACGGCGATCTCGACCTAATAAATTATATCTTCAGGGATCAGGTAGATAATCCTAATTATACCGTTCATTATTGGGCATACGATGAAGTTTCGCTAATAAATCTCCTACGCTCTGTTGGTTTCCGTAAAACAGAAAAGCACAAATTTGATCCCAGATATTGCAATCCAAAAAGGAAATTTTATACCTTATATATAAAAGCAATAAAATAACTATATTTATATGTTTGAAATTGAATTTAGGGCCAAGTTTGATTTAAAAAAATTTAATATACTCAAGAAATATCTCAATAAACACGCCGAGAATTTAGGCGAGGATAATAAAGACTGCTATTATTATATTTTTACTGATAAATTATTGAAACTGGTCAATAACACTTCGAAAAAGACCGCTAAGATTTCCTTGAAACTCAATCGCATTGGAGAAGGCGCGGTCTTCCCTGAAATTGAGTTTTATTTTTCTCCAAATGAATTTGATTCTGCGCGTCGGCTTTTTGAAGCTCTTGAGCTTCCCGTAAAAATAATGCATGATTCCCAAGAGCGGGTGAATTATCGATATAAAAATTGCGAGATTGCCCTTAAATACAGTGATGCCTGGGGTTATCATATAGAAATTGAACAAATTATTGACGATAAGAAAAAACAAGCGGAAGCCGAAACGCACATTAGACGCATTGCCGACGAACTCGGGATAAGGCTCATGTCCGAAGAGGAGCTCAAGAAATTTATAAGAGTTGCGGAAAATAAGATATAAGTAATTTATAATTATATGAACTTACGCAGTAGCCTTATTCAATCAAAAAAACCAGCCCATCAATTTCATGACGCGGCATCGCTGAAATGGATCGCTTCGCATAGACCGAAAAATTTACTGAATAATTATACGGTTGATGTTGATACCATAAGAATTATCAGAAACTTGAAACCGTGGAAGCGATGTGAAAATTCATGGTTTATAAATAATCTCATTAAAGATGGTATCCATGGTTTTCGTCATGTATCTCGGGTTGCGATACACGCTGTATTTCTTGCTATAGAACATTACAACGAAATCTCTGAAAATGAAATAAAAGCATTGATGTTTGCGGCATTACTTCATGATTGTCGTAGAAAGAATGATAATGCCGATCCTCGTCACGGTTTAAGAGCTGCTGATTGGTTAGAAAAAAAACCAGAAATTTTTCCCAAAAAATTACACTTATTATCTCCCGCGATACATTTTGCAATCTCTGTTCATAATGATCCCTACGAACGCATTTTTACTTACTCTTTATATAAAAAATTTAAGCCATTTGTAGATATTCTCAAAACTGCTGACGCTCTTGATAGGTATCGATTTCCAAGATCGGATTGGTGGTTTTCCTCAAAATTTATTACTCTATGTCCCGGTATTAAAAATTTGTCTCTTGCGTTCGACTTAGTAATTAAAAGTGAAACTCTTTTTCTAGATACAAAAGATAATATAAAATCAATAACCGAAGCATTAAAGTTATTAAAATGAAAGAGGCCCATTTATAAGAGCCTCTCTAACTAATTCGTTTGACCGTAAAGAACTGTCCTTGAAACTCAATTCGATCACCCTCCTTTTTTTTTAGGAGTGCCTTACCTAATGGAGAATCATACGAAATATTGACTATCGGATAATCAGCAAAGACCATGAAACTGCCAATTTTTAGTACGCGACCGTTGCTTAACTCAACGGTTGCGCCCATACGAACCATATCAAAACTAAACGGTCCTTCTGGATTAAAAATAACGGCATTATTAAGTATTTCTCGAAGGTTTTTCAGACGTTCAATTACGATTGTACGCGCTTGGTACACCGCTTCCTGACAAGCATCGTCATGCCCAAAGTTTTCAGTGCTTTGCCTCGCCGCTTCACCCTGCTCTTTGCCAAGCTCTCTGATCTTTCTCTTAAGTTCGTTAACTGTTTGCTCAAGAACAGCAATATCCTCGGGAAAAAAGTAATACTTCATCAATATATCCTCCTCTCTATTATTTTGTTTATAAGTACTATCCTTCTTTAATTTAAATAAAATAAAGGCATTTGTCAAAGAGATTTCCAAGCTCCACACAGAAGGCACCGGCCTCGGGCTTTACTTGGCGGCCAAGCTCATCAATGCCCACCACGGCAAAATCTGGGCTGAATCCGAAGGCGAGGGAAGGGGAAGTACTTTTTGTTTTGAGCTGGGGACGGGGAAGTGAAAACTATAAAATCATTTTAAAAAGCCAAAATTTACTCCCTGCCTTCATAGACAGAAACCTACTATGACAGGCGAAGGCCTGAGTTTACTCACTGATATCTAATAAGCTATACGGTTGATTCTTTTTGCGTTAATTTATTGAACTCACTTTCCAAAAACTTGACTAAATTAATTATATGTTATAATGTAAGGTCAGTACGCCGAGAATGGTTCTTGGCTTTGACAATCAAATTTTTAACAATCCAATTCCAATTGCAGAAAGATATAATGGAGGATATAAAATGAATATGTCAAACGAAATTAAGCTTTTCGACACTTTCGAGAGAAAAAAGAGAGTATTTGTTCCATTAGAGCATGGTAAGGTTAAGATTTACACTTGCGGGCCAACAGTCTACGACTATCCGCACATCGGTAATCTGCGCGCATATGTCTTTACCGATATTCTCAGACGGATGTTTGAGTTTAACGGCTATAAAGTAACGCAGGTAATAAACGTTACTGATGTTGGCCACCTTAGATCTGATGCCGATGAAGGCGAAGACAAAGTTGAAGCTCGCGCGAGAGAACAAAAACGTTCGGCTTGGGAGATAACTGATTTTTTTACTAATCTTTTCAAGCAGAACCTCATTAGTCTAAACATTGGGTCGCCGACTATTTTAAGCAAGGCTACTGACCACATCACAGAACAAATTGCTTTGGTTGAGCGTCTCGAAAAACTTGGCTATACCTATAAAACTTCTGATGGGGTCTATTTCGACACATCTAAACTGGCTGAGTATGGACACTTAGCAAGATTAGACATAGACGGCATGATGCCTGGCGTACGCGTCGAAAAAAATCCAGAAAAACGAAATCCAACAGATTTCGCTCTTTGGAAGTTTTCCCCAAAAGACCAAAAACGCCAAATGGAATGGAATAGCCATTGGGGAGTAGGTTTCCCTGGCTGGCACGTTGAATGCAGCGCTATGGCGATGAAGTATCTCGGGGAAACAATCGACGTGCATACTGGTGGGGTTGACCATATTCCTATTCACCACACCAATGAGATTGCTCAATCTGAAACAGCTACTGGAAAGCAATTTGCAAGATATTGGATGCACGTAGCTTTTTTGACCGTTAATGGCGGAAAGATGTCAAAAAGTTTAGGGAATTTCTTCACCCTTCAAGACATCGTCGACAAAGGGTACGATCCACTTTCTTTTAGATATCTACTATTAACGGCAAAGTATAGCGCTGGTTTGAATTTTACGTGGAACAGTCTTGACGGCGCACAAAAGACATTGTCTTCCTTAAGAGAAAGGATTTATGAGTGGAAAGATACTAACGCTGAACCAGACGAGAGCATTCTCGGCAAGTTTAGGAGTTATATAAACGACGATCTAAACACTCCGAAAGCCATTGCCCTTCTTTGGAAGACTGTTGGTTTGTCGATCTCGACGGCGGTTAAAAAAGCTACATTTGCTGAATTAGATAAGGCCTTAGGATTAGGTCTTATACAAACGAAAGAAGACGATATTCCCGAAACGATAAGGATTCTCGTCGTAAAAAGGGAAGCTCTGCGAAAAGAGAAAAAATGGAACGAAGCCGATAAAGTTCGGATTGAACTTGAATCGCAGGGGTATAGGATCCAAGATACAAAAGAGGGTTCGCGAATCAAAAGATGAGCCATCCTCCCGGGGCTATTCACTTAGCCCCTTTTACTTTCAAATAAAGGTATATAAATAATATATACTCAGTAATATATCTAAAACATTATGGAAAAAATAAGTAGAAAATACATACCCAATAAATTTGGTGATAAATTTTCTATCATAAAAGAAAGTAGAAGCTTTAAAGAATTTTATTCTTTATGGGAAAATACTAAAAATAAAAAGCCATTCATGCTCGGCCGGTTAAGAGTTGTAATAACAAATTTTTGCAACCTAAATTGTGCTTATTGTTTTAATGAAGGCGTAAAAAAGAACGCAAATTTTATAAACCCAGCGGATTTAGATTTTATACTAAAATCAATAAACAGAAAGATAAAAGATATAAAAATAACCGGCGGCGAACCGTTGCTTCATCCTCAAATTAAGGAAGTAATTGATATTTGTTGCAAGTACAAGAACACGAGCATTACGACGAACGGACTTTTGTTAAAAAAATTCACTGCCGTATTGAATAAATCAAAAATAGATTATATAAGACTCACTTTAGATAGACCATATTTTGAAAACTTTAGAGGGGGTATGATTGACTCCAATAAATTTAATTTGATTAAAGGGGGTATAAAAAGCATGGCAAAGCCTGTCGCGGTGAATATGGTTATAACCAAAAATAACATAAATGACATAGATAATATGATAACTTTTTGCGAAAATATGGGTATCAAAAAGTTAAGCTTAATCAGCTTGATTAAGTTTAATAAATATATTGACTCCGTATATGTTTCTCCATTGAAGATCGAAGAAAAATTAAATAAAATGTCTAATAGTCATAAAGTAGTTAGCAATTCTCGCAAATCGTATCAATTAAAAAATATTATAGTAGATTTGGTGTGGCAGTATTGCACATTAGGATGCAATATTTGCAAAACAGACGGCTTTATTAGAGTAACCACGGATAATAAATTTAAATATTGCCTCGGCGAAAAAACAGAAATAAGTTTTAAAAAAGAGTTAAATGATCGAGATAGTAAAGGGTTAATGAATAAATTTGATAATGCCATTTCTAAGTTAGGCGATTTCTCTAACTAAAGTTTTATTACCAGTTTCGATAAAATCAATTCCCAAATATACAAGTTTTGTTTTTAGCACATCGGCTTCCTGCCATTTTTTAAGTTTTCTTAATTTCTCCCTCTTTTTTATAAGATTTAATATCTCCTTAGATACTTTTAATTTGTCTATAGCAACAAAATCAGTTTGTTTATTTTTTAGTTTATAAAAATTTTGATTATCTATTATAATATCGTTTTGGTTATCCCATTTTTTAATAATCTCATATATATCTTTATCCGTTCCTTCGGCTAAAAGATTAATATAGGTCATCGACTCTTTAAAAAGAGATATGAATTTAATTTTGTTTAATATAAACCAAATATCTCCCTTGTCTAATTTATTTATAGGTTCAAATTTTTTTATATTTTTTAAATAGTTATGATTAGATAAGATGGGCACAATATTCAAATAAAACAACGCTATAAAAGGTAGCAGGGCCTTTTTAAATTTTATTATTGAACCAAATATAATAGGCCAGCTTAAATCGCCACACGGAAGTTTTTCAGAAAGATCTTTTCTAAATGGACCCACATGCGACCCTCCGCAAACACGGCATTTTGTTATATCTATCTCAATCTCTTTACTGCTAAACAATTCCCTGAAGTCTACTTTATTTTTTAGTAGATTGATCAAATCTAATTGGTTTGAGATTGTCCCTCGGAAACCTTCTAACAATAAACAGTCAGTCGCTATTTTTTTCGATAGTTCTTCATATGAATCAGAGCCTAAAATTAATTTAAAAATAAAGTCGAAAACCGCATAATATCTTTCTTTAATCCATTCTTTATTTTTAAATGATAAATTCTCTATATATGATCCGATGTCTCTTTTTATTTTTCTATCCCAATAAGAGGTGTTGTTTTTTATTTCTAGAAATTTATATCTGTTAAAATCTATCACCAATCTTTCCTTTATAATCGTTATTTTAAAATCCTTCTTAGAATGAAAAATGGGCTCTTCTAAAAAAATGAACAAAGGGTGATCATCTGTGTTAAATATATTCAGTGCATAATTAATTCTTAGTTCATAATTTCCTCTGTTAATTAGGTTTGTAGTAGATGAATAAAATGCAAGTGGTGGTTTTGTAATATTTTTTTCTGATACGTCCTTTAAAAATTTTAAGTAATTATTATAATTTTCTATTCTGTCATAAATGTACTTTAGTTTTATAGATTTTTTTTCCTTAGATAATAGTTGTTTATATATTTCTAAATTACTACTAATTGTTTCTGTTGTGCCAGAATCGATAAAATCTTTAACTTTTAATTTTCCATCAAAAAAAGGATGTTGTTTGTCATATTCTTTTTTGAAGTCAGATTTATTGATTAATTGTTTCATTTTTATTATTATAAAAATAGTAGGGGAAAGGAGTCGAACCTTTAAATAATTTGGTTGCACCCAAATTAGCAATCCCTCTGCCACCCCTACATATCTATTTTTTATCAATTATGTGGCATAATCTAGGGCATTAGTCGTTTGACGAAATAAAATTCATTAAGATTTTGATAATTTTTTCAACCATTTCGTCAGTTTCCAAATGCCGATTGTTAAATCTAAATTCAATTTCTTTAACATAGTAAATTAAGTTATCCTTGGATAGGCCATAATGTTTTAATAATCGTT
>Ga0209343_10000785_pt1 | contig 44009 bp, 34 predicted proteins | sample RifCSPlowO2_02_FD_184026 | JGI IMG/M metagenome (GOLD analysis project Ga0209343, IMG submission 184026) | Groundwater microbial communities from Rifle, Colorado - Rifle CSP2_plank lowO2_0.2 (SPAdes) (version 2) | ecosystem: Environmental > Aquatic > Deep subsurface > Groundwater | place...
CTATTCAGCTGCTATCATGCGCGCCGCCACGGGAAGATGCCGGAGTGGCCGAACGGGACGGATTCGAAATCCGTTGTATCAGCGATGGTACCTAGGGTTCAAATCCCTATCTTCCCGCCATATATAGAAAAGCCCTGTAATTCAATGAGTTATGGGGCTTTTTGCATTGTACGTAGGTTTTGTACGTACTGATTGGTCTCTCATCTCACCCCCTGAGATTTTCGCAGAGCAGTTCTACTTCACCTTATCTGTGCCCCCCCCCGATCGAATCATGGAGTGATACGCAGCGACACGGGCTGGCTACCTCGCAAAACACTAACCATTGATCAAGAAATTGCCCTTCAACTCACCATTTCTGATCCTAAGGACGTTGTCTGCCACCGGTCTCTAGATGGTGCGTGTCTAAAGGTGCTAGGCGCGGCACTAAACGAAGCGCGTGAAGCTTAGCTGTAGACGTCGATAAGGGGGCTTTGGGGATCGCTAGCTTTCGGGCAACGGAGGCACGCCCAGGAGTGGCGTGATCGGCAAAGTATCCTTGAGCGGTCCGCACTAGACTTCTGGGCAGACAAATCGACAGGCCTTGTGCCTTGAACGTACCCACTGTGCTGAAAAGGAGTCGTCTTGATTCGCTTCCTTCGTAGTTGCCTGCCGTTCTTGCTGTTCACCATGTACCCGTTACATGCCATGCAGACTCAGGAACCTAACCTGGCCTCAGATCCTGCCGGCTATGCGGCCGAGGCCAGTTGTCTGGGTTGCCATACTAGGCAGGCCAAGGACTGGAAGGGTTCGGATCATGACTGGGCGATGCGCCAGGCCGATGCGTCCAGCGTGCTTGGTAATTTTGCCGATGCGCGTTTCAGCGAGGCGGGCGTTGAGGCGCGATTCTTCCGGCGTGACGGCCAGTACTACGTGCATACAGAGGGCGAAGATGGCAAAGCGGCTGACTTCCGTATTCTCTACACCTTTGGCCACCGTCCCCTGCAGCAGTATCTGGTGGCCCTTCCTGGTGGCCGCCTGCAAGCCCTGACCATCGCCTGGGACACGCGTCCGGCCAGTGCCGGCGGACAGCGCTGGTTTTCTCTCTACCCCGGACAGCGCTTCGCCCCAGGGGATCCTCTGCACTGGACAGGGCGTTACCAGAACTGGAATGCCATGTGTTCCGATTGTCATTCGACCAATCTACAGAAGGGCTACGACAGCCTGAAAGACAGCTTCGCTACAACCTGGCATGAGCAGAATGTTGGCTGCCAGGCCTGCCACGGTCCAGCTCAAGACCATGTGGACTGGGCACAAAAGGCCAAGCCTGGAACCGCTTATGGTTCCGTGGGGGAGATCGGGCTGAAGGTGGACTTCGCCAGTTTGGGTGGGCAGGGTTTGATCGAGCAATGCGCGTTCTGTCACAGCCGCCGCCAGGGGCTGGGCGTGGGTCAGCAGCCAGGACAGCCGTTGTTGGACGCTGCCATTCCGGCCACCCTGCGCCCCGACCTGTACCATTCGGATGGACAGATCCAGGGTGAGGTCTATGTTTACGGCTCCTTCACCCAAAGCAAGATGTACGCGGCCGGCGTGACGTGCACCGACTGCCATGACCCCCATAGCACCCGGCTGAAGGCCGAGGGCAACGGGCTTTGTCTGCAGTGCCACAGTGACGAACCGCCCACCCAGCGCTTTCCCAGCTTGCAAGCAAAAAACTACGACAGTCCCGAGCACCATCACCATGCGCCGAAGTCTGCGGGTACCCAGTGCGTGAACTGCCATATGCCGGAAACCACCTACATGGTGGTCGACCCGCGTCGTGACCACAGCCTGCGCATTCCCCGGCCGGACCTGGCCCAGGCCATGGGCAGCCCGGACGCTTGTACCCGTTGCCACGAAGGCAAGACACCGGATTGGGCGGCCGAGGCGATCCAGCGTTGGTTCGGCCAGCCCCAGCGATCAGCGCACTATGGCGAAAGCTTCCACGCCGTGCGCGAGCGCAGCGGTGATTCGCTGGCCTTGCTTGCGCAGATCATCGGCGACCTCGGCAAGCCGGACATCGTGCGTGCCACTGCGGCGGAACAGTTGGCCGACATGGGGGCACCGGCATTGCCGAGCTTGGCCAGGGCCCTGGGTGATGACAGTGCGCTGGTGCGTGCCTATGCCGCGAGTGGTTTTGCCGAACTGCGGCCGGTGCAACGGGTCGCGCACTTGCTGCCGCTGCTCGACGATCCGCAGCGAGCGGTGCGCGATGAAGCCCTGCGGGCATTGGCCAGTATTCCCCGGGTCGCGTTGCCTGAATCACGCCGGGCAGATTTCGAGGTGCAGTTGGCGGATTACGAGCAGCGTCTGCGTGCTAACGCTGACCTGCCGGGCAATCGCCTCAACCTTGCAGTGTTTTTGGAGCGCAGTGGGCGTCAGCTCGAGGCCATGGACGAGTACCGCCAGGCATTGCGGATGGATCCTTACTTCTCCCCGGCACGCGTCAACCTGGTGACTCTGGCGAACAACACCCTGTATCAAGACGAGGCAGAGCAGGTGTTACGCGACGGCTTGGCATTGGCCCAGATGCCGGCCGCCGATCGTGGCAACCTGGCTTACATGTTGGCTCTGCTGCTGGTGGAACGCCGTCAGCCCGAGGCCGCCGCGCAGTGGATGGACGAGGCGGCTCAGGCGCTGCCCGATAATCCGCGGATTCGCTACAACCAGGGGTTGCTGCTGCTGCAGATGCAGCAGCGGGATCGCGCGCGCGCAGCCCTGGAGGCAGGCGTTGCGCAGGCACCGAACGACGCCGACCTGCTGTATGCGCTGATCTACCTGCATGGCACCGGCGGTGAACGTGAGGCTGCGGTGGCCTACTGGCGACGCCTGCAGGCAGCGGCACCTGACGATCCCCGCCTGGAGCCATTGCGCGCCCAACTAGGTATTCGCTGACTTGAGGCCTTGTGGGCGGGTGCCCAGGCCGATAGCAGTTAGGGGAGTGGTCATCCTTCTGCCTGAAAGGGCTCCGCCCCCTGCTGGGGGCAGAGCCCTTACGGGTTGAGGCGCGAGCCTCGAACAGGTTTGTCTTGCCCTGCGCCCGCTCGTGCGCGTGCGGATGAGGCCTGGCGCAGCAGTGTGTCGGCCTGCCAGCGGCCTGGCTGCGACCCATAGCGCGCGTGCTGGAGACGTTCGATCTCCCCCCGCAATGCCGTGCATATGGCCACTTGTCGGTGTTCCGCCAGCCCTGAAAGCCAGTTCTCCAGGGCGCGCTCCACTGCGCGCGCATCCTGTGCCCGGCAGGCCAAACGCACTGCCCTCCAGCGCTGATACTCGGCGTATCGGGCGCGCAGGTACGATCGACCCAGCGCAGCGCCGATCAGGATCAGCAGGACCGTGCTCCCGAGTCCTGCAAGCCAGGCAGGTGCCTTGCTGTAAGGGGCTGCCCCGGACGGGCGCTCCAAGACGTGTAGCTGGCGGGCCGGCAGCTCCACCTGCTGCAGGCGGCCGCTGCGGGTATCGCGCCACTGCAGGCACACAGCCGGTAGTTCAATGATGCCGGGGGCGAGCAACAGGTAGCGCAGCTGTTCTTCTCGCACGCTGATTTGCGCACCACGCTGTGTATCCGCACTCAGTTCTGGTGCGAGGCGATACAGGCGTGTGCCGACAGGTTCGCTGATGCTGGGGCTCGGCGGTAGCAGACTGCCGGCCCCGTGAAGCTCGACGCGCAGCTCGCGCTGCAGAATGTCGCCGCTGTACCAGGGCTCGCTATTCGCACTGTAGCGTTCGCTAAGCCGTAGCTGGGGCTCAGCTTGGGGCGTAGCCTGGTGTGCGGATGCATCGGCCCGCCAGGCTACGCTGAGTGCCAGATCAGGCAGGCTGAGCTGGCTTTCCAGCGCTAGGTTCTGCGGGTCGGCGTAGCGCACGGTCAGTGTTTGCGGACGCAGTTGGTAGTGACCAGGGCGCAGGGGAGGGAAATGGTAGGTGCGTTGGATGCCGGCATAGTCTTCACCGTCGATGCGCAGGTTGAGGTTTTGCGACTCGCCGGGTGTTGCGCGACTGCCATCGTTCAAGCGCAATTCGGGAAAGACCGGGGCGGAGAGGAAATAGCTCGGCACCAATAGCTGTATGCGCAGCTCCAGGCTTTGTCCCGGGGTCAGCTCACCTGCCGGTTCGGCCACAAGGCGGATAAGGGGGTCGCCCGCCAGCACCGGCAGGGGCAGCACCAGCAACAGCCATACCCAGGGTTTCAAGGTGCCGTCTCCTGGCGTTGCAACTGCAGCAGCATGCGCCGTTTGAGATAGCCGGCCGGACTGGTTTCCAGCGTGTCGAGCCACAGTCGGGCCTGTTCTTCGCGACTTTGCAACGCGCTGGCCGCTTTACCGCGATTTTTCTCCAGGTCAAAGCGAATTTCATCGGGCACCTGACCTGGCTCACCAGAGCGCCCGTCCTCTTTGGCCCGTTTGGCCAGGCGCAAGACCAGGTCGTAGTTGTCTTGCGCGTTTTGCCAGTGCGGGACTTCGGCCCGCGCCAGTTGGAAGCGCTCGGCAGCCTCCGCGTAGCGCTCCAGTCGGGCCAGGGCATTGCCCTGGTTGTAGTAAGCACGGGCGTCACTGCGCTGTTCGAATGTGCTTAGCGCGGCCTCGTAGTCGCCGGCGCGGTAGAGCGCCGCACCGCGCCAGGGTGGACTGCTGAACAGGCGCGCCGCCTCGCGGTAGTCGCCCTGCGCAAACAGGTGCATGGCGTGCTGATCCGGTGTGTGCCACAGCCGCCACAGTTCGAGCTCATCGGCCTGGGCGCTTGGAGTTGTGAACAACGGGAGCAACAACAGCATCTGGGCGACGCTACGCATGCGCAGAAGTAGAAGCAGGGCAACGGGCCACAGCAACCACCAGCCACGATCTTGCCAACGCAGCCGCGTGTCGTTCTGGCGTGCTTGGCGCAGGCTGGCGTCGAGGGCACGGTTTAGGCGCGAGAGGTCACTGTCGTTGCTCTGCATGCCAATCACCGGCACCTCAAGCGCTGTGGCCAGTCCCTCGGCGTCGGCGCGGGCGGCCCAGACCACTGTGTTTCCAGCGTTCAGGCGCTCGACCGCCGCGGCCTCTACCGCGTCGGTGACCAGCAGACGCATGTAGGGCTGCGATGCAGCGGACTGCAGGCGATCCATGGCGTCCAGCACGCCGGAGGTGTGCTTGCCGGGGCGGGGCATCAGGTCGGTTTGCAAGCTGTCGAGGTAGAGCAGGAACAGTTGCGGATCATCGGTTGGTGGCAGCAGCACGTGAGCGCTACCGGCGTAGACCAGCAGGGCATGGCGTGCCCCCGGCCGGCGTTGCAGCAAATCGCGCAGCTTGAGCTTGGCGCGCTCCAGGCGGCTGGGGCCGATATCGCGGGCGTCCATCGCGCGGCTTAGATCGAGCCCGATCAGCAACGGCGCCTGGTGTTCGACGAAGGGCGGCACCTCGCGGTTCCACGTCGGCCCGGCTAATGCCAGGCAGGCGATGGCCAGCAAAGCCAGTAGCCCGTGTGTACCGGCACTCCGCGGGCTGCCGCGGACTACCAGGTGGGGTAACAGATGAGGGGCAATCAGATGTTTCCAGCGCGCGGTCGCACTGGCAGTGTGCAGATGCCAGGCAGCCAGTGCCAGCAACGGCAGGAGCAGCAGCCAGAGCGGGCGTAGGAAGTGGAAGTTGAGCAGGTCGGTGATCACGGGCTCACCTCGCGCCGTCGCGCCAGCTGGCTCAGCAGGCGTGCCAGCAGCAAGGCGATGGCAACAGCCAACGGGTAGTGGTACAGCGCTGTGCGTGGCTGAAACAGCACGCGCTGGTGCAGTTCCGGAGTGAGCCGATCGAGTTCGGCGAACGCTGCGGCCAGCTGCTGTCGATCATTGGCGTGCAGGTAGCGTCCGCCGGTGATGACGGCGACGCGACTCAGCTGTTCGGTGTCCAGACGCTGCTCTGCGTCGCCGTTTGGATCGCCGAAGCCGATGCAGTGGATGCGGATGCCTTGATCACGGGCAATCTGTGCGGCTTCATCCGGTGCCTTGCGGCTGGCGGTGTCACTACCGTCGCTGAGCAGAATCAGCACACGCTCCTGGGCTTGGCTGTTGGCAAAGAGGCGGATGGCCAGGCCAATGCTGTCACCGATTGCGGTACGTGGTCCGGCGACTCCCGGTTGCAGCTCCTCCAGCAGTTGGCGCAGGGTGCTGCGATCTTGCGTAAAGCCTGCCTGGGTGTAGGCGCGATCGCCAAAGGCCACCAGCCCCAGGCGATCCTGCTCGCGCCGCGCGAGAAAGTCGCCCAGTACCTGTTGCACGGCCTCCAGGCGTGAGCGGCCCGAGCCTGCATCTCGAGTTTCCATGGATTGCGAGACATCAACTGCCAGCAGCAGGTCGCGCAGCGGCAGTTGGTGTACCAACGGTGGCTCCAGACGTGTGGGGCTGGCCAGGGCCACAACCACCAGACACCAGGCAAGGATGTCCAAGAGGGAAGCCAGGCGGCCCTCATCGGGACTTGGGGCGGTAATCGCTGGCACCAAACCCAGCTGGTTGGCGAGCTGGTGGAAGAATGGCAGACGCAGGGCGTCACGGCGCTGGCGTGCTCCCGGTAGCCAACGGCGCAGCAGCCAGGGTAGCGGCAGCATCAGCAGCAGCCAGGGCAGATCAAGGGCGTACATGCTGGTCTATCCAAAGATGGGCTGCGTGCAGCAGGCGCTCGCGCTCGCTCAGCGGCAATGCGGCGACGCGGAGCGCAGGCCAGTAGCCGAGGTCGGAGAGGCCGTCAGGCAACTCAACCCCAGGGGCCTGGCACCTGAGGAAGGACAGCCAGGCGACGCCTTCGAGCGCGGCGACCTCTTCCCGCGGCCAGGCCTGCAAGGCGGTGTGCTTCAGCAGCGCGGGTAGCTCCTGCAGACGCTGCGGACAATGCTGACTGGCACGGGCCAGCGCTGCCAGACTGGTTTTTGCCCGGCGGCGATAAGCATTGGCGCGATATCGGTGCCAGTAGACGAACGCGAGCAGCAGCAGGCCCGTGGTGAGCAGGGCGAGCAAGCCAAGCAGGGCTGGTGCCATCGGCCAGGCACCGATCATGGGCGGCAAGGCCAGGTCGTGCAGCTGGCTTAGGTCGGCATCAGCCAAGGCGACGCCCTCGGTTGTGGTGTCCGAGCAGTTCGCGCAGTTGTGCCGGCACCGCGGCGGCGCTGGACAGTGGCAATACGGCGATGCCCAGTTCATCGGACCAGCTCATGATTTCCCGCTGGCGCTGATCACGAAGGTCCTGCACGCGCTGATGCAGGGCGGGGCGATCAAGGTTCAGGGTCATCTGCAGGCGACCGTCGCTGGCGACCAGTTCGCCGCCAAGTGGCAGGTCAGCGAGCAGAGGGTCGTGGGTCCAGCAGGCCAGTACCTCATTGTGCCGACGCAAGCCGAGCAGCAGGTCGCGGGTCTGTACGTCATGACCATAAAAATCGCTGAGCAGAATCACCAGGTGGTCCCTGCGCGCCAGTTGCTGGGCTTGGTGCAGTACGGCGTTGAGCCGCTCGGGTGCGTCGCCTGGTTTTTCAGCATGCAGCGCCTGGTTATAGCGGGCCAGTTCACCGAGCATGTGCACAAAGGCTCGGCTGCCGCCGGCCGGGCGCAGTTCGCTGCTGCTGTGGTCACCGAACAGGATGGCACCGACCCGGTCGTGCTGGTCGAGCGCCGACCAACCGAGCAGCGCGGCTGCTTCGGCGGCAACCACCGATTTGAACGCGAGGCGACTGCCGAAGAACTGGTTCATGCGCTGATCGACCAGCAGCAGCACGGCGCGGTCGCGTTCTTCGTTGAACAGGCGCAGGAAGGGCCGGCGCAGACGCGCGGTAACCTTCCAGTCGATCAGCCGAGCGTCGTCGCCGGGCCAGTAGGGGCGCAACTCCTCGAACGACAGGCCAGGTCCGCGCAGACGACTCGCGTGGCGGCCGCTGACAGCGCCGCGAGCCCACGCACGGGCGCGCAAGGACAGGTCGCCGGCCTGGCCACGCAGGGCCAGCAGCTCGGCCAGTTCGACGTAGACACCCGCCGCGGCGGCCATGCTCAGGCCACGGCCACACGCTGCAGCAGGCGCTGCAGCACGGTATCGCTGTCGAGGCCAGCGGCCTGCGCCGTGTACGACAGCATCATTCGATGGCGCAGTACCGGTAGCACACTGGCGCGCACGTCTTCCGGTATGACGAAGTCGCCACCCCGCAGCCACGCACGGGCGCGCGCCACGCGATCCAGCGCGATCAGCCCGCGCGGGCTGACGCCAACCTCGATATAGCCTTTGAGCTCGGCATCGTAACGCTCGGCGCAGCGGGTCGCGCGCACCAGATCAAGCATGTAGCTCTCTATATTAGGGCTGACGTGGACCTGGTCGACCTCGCCACGGGCGGCCAGCAGCGTCGCCTGGCTAAGGCGCGGCACCTGGCCGACCGCCTGTGCCTGATGTTCGCCACGAACCAGACGCAGCATGGCCAGTTCCGCATCCGAGTCGGGGTAGCCAACATTCAGTTGCATCAGGAAGCGATCCAGCTGAGCTTCGGGTAGCGGGTAAGTGCCTTCCTGTTCGAGCGGATTCTGAGTGGCCATGACCAGGAACAGCTCCGGCAGCACATGGCGTTGTCCGGCGACGGTGACCTGGCGCTCCTCCATGGCCTCTAGCAGCGCCGACTGCACCTTGGCTGGCGCGCGGTTGACCTCGTCGGCGAGCACCAGGTTGGCGAACAGCGGACCGCGACGGAATTCAAGATGACCCTGGCCCAGTTCGCCCAGATATTGCTCGGCACCGGTGATGTCGGAGGGGAGCAAGTCTGGTGTGAATTGCAGACGGGCGAAATCCGCCTCCAGCAGTTCGCCCAGGCGTTTGATGGCACGCGTCTTGGCCAGTCCCGGGAACCCCTCGACCAGCAGGTGCCCATCAGCCAGCAGCGCCAACAGCAGCCCTTCGACCAGCTCTTGCTGGCCGAGTACGCCAGCGCTCAGGTGTTCGCCGAGTTGAAGCAACAGCTGTCGGTTGTCCATAGCACTCAAGGTTTGAGGGAACATCAGCTGAGGGTAGCCGAAGGTGCGAGCGAGAATTTTGCATTGCACGCCATAAAGCAGGCCGATGGTGAAAAGCCTCGCCTGCGGGTCACGAGGGCTTGGCAGTGAATGTCAGAATCGAGGCGGGTAATGACAAGTCGCTGGTGATCGGTGGGCGCATTATCGACCTAAGCCTGCATGAGTCGTGACGGCTCGAGAGTCCGCCTGGCGGCAGCCAACGGTTGATCACCTCTCAGGCGGTTGCTGTTGATAAAGAGTCATGCGCGTTACTTGCAATGCAGGGTGACCCATCCTGATGTCTTTCTCCTGGCGATATAACAAGAAGGTGACACATGCCAATGCCGATCCCGGTCTTCGACCACAAAGACCTGCTGACCCTGAATACCAATGAGCTGCCGATCTATGAAGATGCCCTGGCACCCCACTTCCCGGGTGTCGACGTGCAGCCGCTGTACCTGGATCCGAACCTGGGCGTGTGGACCCTGCGTGTCCGTTTTCACCCCGGTGTGACCCTGCCGACTCATTACCATACCGGCCCGGTGCACCTGTTCACCATGAGCGGTAAGTGGAACTACCTGGAGTACCCGGATCAGCCGCAAACCGCTGGCTGTTACCTGTACGAGCCGGGCGGTTCGATCCACACCCTCCATGTTCCGGCCGATAACACCGAGGTTACCGACACCTTCATGGTGGTCTACGGTGCCAACGTCAACTTCCATGAAGGCAACTTCGTCAACGTCATGGATGCCACCGACATCATGCAGGTCATCGACCGCCTGGTGCAGGAGCGTGGCTTGGAACCGGCCAAGTACATCCGTCCGGCTCAGCCCGATTACACCGTTCGCTGATTCGCTCGGTTTGTTGCGTATGTAACTGTCCTAAGCCCGTCCCTTGCGACGGGCTTTTGCCAACTAGAGAATGCCTATGACTCAAGTTGCCATGCCCGTTGGTGCAGCGGGGCAGAGCCCTGCAGTGCCGCGTTCCGTTTTCATCACGGGTGCCAGTGGCTTTATCGGGCGTGCCCTGGCCCAGCGCTATCGCGACCTGGGTGCCGAGGTGCGTGGCATGGACCTGCACGCCGATCTGGCCAAGAACGTGGTGGCGGGTGATCTGACCCGTCCAGAATCCTGGGCCGAGCACGCCAAGGGCTGCGAGCTGTTCATCAACACCGCTGCTGTAGTGTCGCTGTCGGCGTCCTGGCAGGAGTACAGCGACGTCTCCGCGCGCGGTGTGCGCAACTGCCTGGATGTGGCGGTCGCCTCCGGTGCCAGTCGCTTCGTGCATTTCTCCTCGATTGCCGCACTGGGCTGGCGCTGCAAGGGCGTGGCCGACGAGCGCAATGAGGTAGTGATTGGCGATGTCTACCGCTATGGCGTAGCCAAGGGTGCCAGCGAACACATGGTGCTGGCCGCCCATGCCACCGGCGAAATTGACTGCACCATCGTCCGTCCGGGGGATGTGTATGGACCCGGCTCGCGCGCCTGGCTCACCGAGCCGCTGAAGATGGCCAAGGCCGGGCAGCTGGTGCTGCCCAACGGTGGTCGCGGGCGATGGACTCCTGTCTACATCGATGACTTGCTCGACGGCGTCATGCTGGCAGCCGGCTTGTCCGAAGGGCGCGGGCATATCTTCCATATCAGTGCCGCCGAGTCGGTCAGTGTGGGCGAGTTCTTCGCCAATCACTGGCGCTGGGCCGGTCGCAGCGGTGCGCCGCGTACGGTGCCGCTATGGCTGGCGCTGGGCCTGACCAGCCTGATCTGGCGTGTCTGCCTGCTGCTGAAAAAGCCCAACGAGACTGCGCCGGATGTGATGCGCATGTTCGCCCGTACGGGGGGAATCTCCATCGACAAGGCCCGGCGCCTGCTCGGCTACAACCCGAAGATGAGCCTGGAGGAGGGCCTGCGCCACTCCGAAGCCTGGCTGCGTGAAACCGGCCAGCTGTCCTGAATAAATGACTCCGCGCCGCCTGAGGCGGTGCCATAACAACAAGAGGTGCTCCATGAAAGCTGTCGTCATGCGTGAGAAGAAGCTCGAGGTGGCTTCGATTGCCGATCCGGTTCCGGCCCAGGGTGAGTTGCTGGTCAAGACCCTGGCCTGCGGCATCTGCGGCTCCGATCTGCACATGTACCATCACTGCGAGCTGGTGCTGGAAAACTTCAAACGTGGCAACCTGCCGATCGATTTCGATGCGAAACAGGACGTGGTGTTCGGCCACGAATTCTGCGGTGAGGTTCTTGACCACGGCCCAGGCAGCGACAAGAAGCTCAAGGTGGGCACCAAGGTCTGCTCGTTGCCGTTCGTGATCCGCGACAACCTGTTCCACCACGTCGGTTACTCCAACCAGTATCCGGGCGGCTATGGCGAGCAGATGGTGCTGGCCGAGCAGATGGTGATGCCGGTTCCGGGTGACCTGCCGGCCGATATCGCCGCGCTGACCGAGCCGCTGACCGTGGCTGCGCACGCCGTCAACCGCGCGCAACTGGCGGGTGACGAAGTGCCGGTGGTTATCGGCTGCGGTCCGATTGGTCTGGCCGTCATCGCCATCCTCAAGTCCCGCGGCATCGGCCCGGTAGTCGCCTCCGACTTCTCGCCCAAGCGCCGCGCGCTGGCAGAAAAGATGGGTGCCGACGTGGTGGTCAACCCGGCCGAGCAGTCGCCCTACCAGTCCTGGCTGCAGGTGGCTGCGCCGGAAGGCTACGACATCAACGGACCGATGGCGCTGCTGGGCCTGGGCCCGCAACCACGCCCGTGCGTGGTGTTCGAATGCGTGGGTATTCCGGGCATCATCCAGCAGGTTATCCAGAATGCCCCGCCGCGCTCGCGCCTGGTGGTGGTGGGCGTGTGCATGGAGACCGACAAGATCGAGCCGGTTGTCGCCATCGGCAAAGAGGCCAATGTGCACTTCTCCTTCGGTTATACCGGCGAGGAGTTTCACCAGACCTTGCATGCGCTGGCTGACGGCAAGCTCGATGCTGCGCCGCTTATCACCGGCAAGGTGAAGATGGAAGGCGTCAACGGCGCTTTTGACTCGCTGGCCAAGCCCGATGAGCACGCCAAGATCATGATCACCTTCGACTGACGTCCAGGCTCTGATCTGCAGAGGGTGAACCTGCCGGTGGACTTCAGACATGGAGGGGCCGGTAGGCTCATTTGCGAGGCGGGCCTTGAGCTGAGCCAAGGCTGCGCGCAGTTGATCGACTCTCTCGCGGGTGAAGTGTCCCGCGGCTTCATTGTGGTAGTGGCGAAGCAAGCCTCGTCCCATGACATGAAGCGGTATTAGCCCACTCAACACTCCCGCTCACATGCCTGCCCTGCAGATGCTGGACGCCGCACAGGCGCAACAGGTAGCCCTGTTCTTGCAGGCCTCCCGGAGCTGATCCGCAGCCGGTGGATGTCACCTCCATGTTGATGCGCTTCATGCGCTCCCGCCCAGCCAGCCGGCACTGTTCGGCAACTTTCAACAACAGCTATTCATCGGCTAGGTCACTCCCTGATGGGGGGCCGTTCAGGTGATGCGCTTTATCGGTCTCTCCCGGATAGACAGGCTGGCCCGACTTCCAACTGAACTGTATTGCGAGCGTCGATTGGTAACGCCAACTCAGGGCGTAACTGAGTGTTGGGCGGGCATTGGCGTGTGAGCGGTGCCCAGAGAAGCTTCGTTTGCTGGCGTGCCGAACAGGGTTGTTCAAATGTCAGGTTGCTGGCGGCATTTACAAAGAATGGGGGCGACATGGCCCTCATGATTCAGCCAGCTCTGAAGCGTGCGCACAGATAGGTAATCCGTCTCGAGGCTGCCTGCGCAGAGCCACTCCTATAAAAATAATCCGGAGGGTGCTCCATGATTTCCTCAGTGGGCTTAACGGCCCGTGCTCGTCGCGTCTTTGTTGGAACCGTTCTCACCCCACTTGCGTTGGCCGTATCGCATCATGCGCGTGCCGGCGATTTCGACTGGGGTGAAGTCTCGGGTCGCTACAACGGTAGTGTCAGCGTCGGTGCGCTCTGGAGCGCCGAGAACGCCGATGGCAACTACATCAATCGCGCCAATGCCGCCTCTATCGGCTACGGTTCTGCCGCCAAACTCAACCCGAGTGGCGCACGCACCATTGACGACAGCCGACTCAATTTCAAAAAGAATGACCTGGTATCGGCACCGATTACTCTGCTGGGTGAGGTGGAGCTGAACTGGCGGAACTATGGTGCCTTTGTGCGTGGCAAAGCCTGGTATGACTACAGCCTGAGCAACAACAAGGTGGATTACGGTCACTCGGCCAACGGTTATCAGCACGACAGCAAGCTTGATGACAGCAAGTTCGACAGCTTGGCCAAGTTCCAGGGCGTATCGCTGCTTGATGCTTATGTATTTGGCGACTTTGACATTGCCGAGCGCCCCCTGCATGTCCGTGTGGGCAACCAGGTGGTTAGCTGGGGCGAGGGGTTGTTCTTCCAAAACGGCATCAACTCGATCAACCCGATCGACGTCGCTGCCTTTCGGCGTCCTGGTTCGCAACTCAAGGAAGCCCTGCTGCCGGTGCCCATTGCCTACTTCAATCTGGGCTTGACCGACGCCCTGAGCATGGAAGCGTTCTACCAGTTGAAATGGCGCAAGACCGTGCTCGAAGGCTGCGGTACCTACTTTGCGGCCAATGACTATATTACCGGCGATCAGGATGGCTGCTTCGGCGTGCCGCTTGGGGCAGGGTTGGCCGACGACTTCGCTTATGCAAATGACTTCTACATCGGGCGCGCCAAGGACAACGATGCCAAAGATCAGGGTCAGTTCGGCGTAGCGTTCCGTTATTTCGCGGACAGCATCAGCACCGAGTTCGGTGCCTATGCCATGAATATCCACTCGCGTACACCCAATGCCAGCGTACTCACGGATAAGCGTGCGGCAGTAGGGCCTGGCTTTATCGCAGATGCTGCGACTGACGTGCAGTACTTTGCCGATTATCCCGAAGACATCCGCATCTATGGTCTGAGTTTTTCGAGCAACATCCTGGGGACCTCGGTATTCGGTGAGTACAGCTATCGGCCCAATCAGCCGATCCAGCTGGCTACCGGTGACCTGATCCCGGCTTTTGCCGGTAATCCAGCACAGTTCTTGGCCGGCTTCGGCGAAAACATGACACTCGGTCAAGATGCGATCAGTGCCGCACCGGGGTCGATGTACAACGGCTATGACCGGCACAAGATCTCGCAGTTGTCGCTGGGCTTTATCAAGTCCTTCCCGCAGGTACTTGGGGCTGACAACCTGAGTCTGGTGGGTGAAGTGGGTGCCAAGTACGTGCACGATCTGCCAAGTCTGGATGAGCGCCGCTATATCAAGGGCGATCTATATGGCACCGATCTGGCCAATGGCAGCGTCAATGGCTGTTTGAATGCCGGTACCGTCCCAGCTCAGTACCGCAAGTACGCCTGCTCCAAAGATGGTAACGCCACCGCATTCTCCTGGGGTTATCGCCTGCGTGGCCAGTTGAGCTACTCCAACGTGTTCGCCGGGGTCAACCTGTCTCCTTTCGTGGCATTTGGTCATGACGTCAAGGGCTGGTCCTATGACGGCAATTTCATTGAAGACCGCCTGCTCGGCTCGGTCGGCGTCAAGGCCGACTATCTGCAGAAATACTCCGCCGAACTGTCCTGGGCCGGTGCCGGCAACACCCCGTGGGGCACCACCGACCGCGATTTCGTCGCCCTCAGCCTGCGTATGGGCTTCTGATCATGAGGTTAGCTATGAAAAAGTCTCTGCTCTCCGCTGCTGTTATCAGCGGCCTGTTCTGCCTGGCTAGCGGCCAGGCCTTGGCAAAAATCGATGCCAGCGAAGCGGCCCGCCTGGGCCAGGATCTGACACCGGTCGGCGCTGAGATGGCCGGTAACGCCTCGGGCACGATTCCGGCCTGGACCGGCGGCATCACCCAACCGCCGGCTGGCTACAACCCCGAGAAGGGCTATATCGATCCGTTTGCCGATGAGAAGCCGTTGTACACCGTGACCGCAGCCAACATGGCGCAGTACGCCGAAATGCTGACGGTCGGTCACAAGGCCATGCTGGAGAAGTACCCCAGCTACAAGATGGATGTCTATACCAGCCATCGGACCGCGGCATTGCCGCAGGCCGAGTACGACAAGATCGCCAAGGAAGCGACCCAGATCGAGTTGGCGGAAGGTGGCCAGGGCCTGGTCGGCTATCAGTCCACCTCGGTGCCGTTCCCACTGCCGAAGGTGGGCAACGAGGTGATGTTCAACCATCTGGTGCGCTATCGCACCAGCGGTTATGAGTACAACCCGAACGAAATGGTGGTGCAGTCCAACGGCAGCTTCACCCCGGTGCGCCGCGAGGCGAAGCTGGTCATGGCCTGGGCCATGGGCAACCCGGAGCCGAACCGCCTGTTCTATTACCTGGACAAGGTCGTCGCGCCGGAGTCCGTGGCCGGTCTGCAGACCCTGGTCCACGAGCCGATGGACCAGGCCGCCGAATCTCGCCTGGCCTGGCAGTACAACCCGGGCCAGCGGCGTGTGCTGCGAGCGCCGCAGGTGTCTTACGACAACCCGGTGGCCACCGCCGACGGTCTGCGCACCACCGACATGGTCGACGTGTTCAACGGTGCGCTGGACAAGTACGACTGGAAGCTGGTCGGCAAGAAAGAAATGCTGGTGCCTTACAACACCTACAAGCTGGCCGACACTTCGCTGAAGTACGACCAGATCATCCAGGCCAACCACCTCAACCAGGACCTGGTGCGTTACGAGCCGCACCGCGTCTGGGTGGTCGAGGCGAGCCTGAAGCCGAGCGAACGCCACATCTATGCCAAACGCGTGTTCTACGTCGACGAGGACAGCTGGCAGATCCTCGCCGTGGACCTGTACGACGGTCGTGGCGACCTGTGGCGGCTGCAGGAAGCGCACAGCCTGCAACGCTACGACGTGCTGTCCTCGATCCTGGTCAGCGACCTCTCCTATGACCTGCAGGCCCGTCGCTACATCGTCTACGGCCTGATGAACCAGGAGAAGCCCTACAAGTTCGGTCTCAACGCCACGCTCAAGGACTTCAGCGCCGCCGCTCTGCGCCGCGCCGGCCGCTGACCTTGATCTGCCTCCTCCACAGGAGGAGGCAGACTTACCGTGTTACTCCGTGCTTATGGGGCGAAAGGACCTGCGTCCTACGCCCCCTTTTTTTGAGATCACCCGTAATGAAGGCCAAATTTGCTCTCCTGCTGCCGTTGCTCGGTGCACTGGTCGCACAGCCGGTCGTCGCGGCCGGGCTCCCTGATCGCCTCGAGCGTCCATCCCGTATCACGCCCCTGGCGGCCCAATCACTACTGACCGACCTTCAGCAGGTTGGCGACAACATTGTCATGGTCGGTGCCAGCGGGCATGTGCTGGTGCAAGGTGCCGACACCTCGCCCATGCAGTCCCAGGTCCCAGTCGATCTGCTGCTGACTGCAGTGCACTTCGGCGATGCCCAGCACGGTTGGGCGGTCGGTCACGACGGCGTCATCCTGCACAGCACGGATGCGGGCCTGAGCTGGCGTAAGCAGCTTGATGGCCGCGACATTGGCAAGCTGATGCTGGATTGGGCGGAGGCTGAAGTCGCCCGTCTGGAAGAGGCCAGTGCCGAGAGTCCGGATGACGAGGCGCTGGCCACGGCCCTGGATAACGCTTACTTCGCCGTGGACGATGCCAAGGCTGGTGTCGAGGCTGGCCCGTCACGCCCCCTGCTGGATGTTTGGTTCCGCAACGCCAAGGAAGGTTGGGCCGTAGGGGCCTACGGGATGATCGTGCATACCCGTGACGGCGGGCAGAGTTGGACTTTCGTTGCCGGTCTGGACAATCCCGAGCGCCTGCACCTCAACAGTGTCCTTGGGCTGGATGATGGCACCTTGCTGGTCGCCGGCGAGGGTGGGCGTTTACACCGCTCCGGCGACGGCGGGAATACCTGGGCGGCGGCGCAGCAACTCACCGATGCCTCGTTGTACAAGCTTGTGCAGCTGAGCGACGGGCGTGTACTGACCCTGGGTTTCAACGGCACTTTGCAGGTCAGTCATGACCAGGGTCAGGGCTGGCGGCGCATCGCCTTGCCGGTTGAGGCCAGCCTCTACGGCGCTACTCAGCTGGAGGATGGCACGGTGCTGTTGGCGGGGCAGGGCGGCACACTGCTGGCCAGCCGCGATGGCGAGAAATTCCAGCGCTGGCAGGCCGCGAACAAGGTTGCCCTGCTCGGCGTTGCCCCCTTTAACGGTGAGAGCCTGCTGCTGATCGGCAGCGACGGGCTGAAACTCCTGTCCCGCGCTGACCTCAAGGAGCAACTGCAATGAATGCCCAGACCGAACTGGCGCCCGAAACCTCCGCGTTGCAACGCCTGGTGGGTGCCACCGAGCGAGCCCTGTTCCACAACCGTCTGCCGGTGCTGGTATTTTTCTTCGCCGCGTCGCTGCTGCTGGGCTGGAAGGCCCTGGAGTTGCGCCCGGATGCCAGTTTCACGCGGATGATCCCCACCGGCCATCCGTTTATCCAGAACTACCTGAAATTCGAGGATGTGCTACGCCCACAAAGCAACGTACTGCGTGTGGTGGTGGAGAACCCCGAGGGAGAGATCTTCACCAAGGCGTACATGGAGACCCTGCGCGAAGTCAGCGACCAGATTTTCTACCTGCCGGGTGTTGATCGCGGCAACCTGAAGTCGCTGTGGACGCCCAACGCACTGTGGAGCGAGGTGGCCACCGACGGCGTGCGCGCCGGGCGGATCATTCCCGATGGCTACGACGGCGGCGAGGAATCGCTGGCCCAGGTGCGACACAACATCCTGCGCGCCAATATGCTCGGCAGCTACGTGGCCGATGACTTCCGCTCGACCATCATCCGCGTGCCGCTGCTGGAGGTCGATCCGGAAACCGGCAAGCCGCTGGATTACGGCAGCTTCACTCAGGCGCTGGAGAGCGAGGTGCGCGAGAAGTTCGCGGCCAAGGGCGTCAATATACGGGTAATCGGATTTGCGCAAATTATCGGCGACCTGATTGCCGCCGCCACCGATATTGCGCTGTTTTTCGCCATTACTGTCGGCCTGATCAGCGTGATGCTGTACCTGTATTGCCATTGCTGGCGCAGCACCGCGGTAACCGTGCTGACCTGCCTGCTGACGGTCATTTGCCAACTTGGCCTGCTCAGCGCCCTTGGTTTTGGTCTGGATCCGTATTCGATTCTGGTGCCGTTCTTGATCTTTGCCATCGGCATCAGCCATGCCGTGCAGAACATCAACCTGATGATGAGTGAGATGGGCAACGGCTGCACCCCGGTCGAGGCTTCACGGCGTACCTTCCGCGTCCTGTTCATACCCGGAACCACCGCGTTGCTGGCTGACGGCGTGGGCTTTATCACACTGTTGGTTATCGATATCGGGGTGATTCAGCAGCTGGCGATCACCGCGAGTATCGGTGTGTTTGTCGCGGTCTTCACCAAGATGTTCCTGCTGCCGGTGTTGATGTCCTATGTCGGTGTCAGCCCACGCGGTTTGCGCCAGCAGCAAAAGCGCACCCAATCCTCCTGGCCGGTGTTCCGCCGTTTGGCACGCGTGGTTGAGCCGCGCTTTGCCATTCCACTGATCCTGGGCAGTCTGGTGTTGCTCGCCGTCGGTTACTACGCGCGGCAGGATCTGAAAATTGGTGATCTGGACGTTGGTGCGCCGGAGTTCCGTCCCGAAGCCCGCTATAACCAGGACAACGCCTACCTGCTCAAACACTACACCACCAGTACCGATGTCTATGTGGTGATGTTCAAGACTCCGCAGGAGCAATGCGCGCGTTTCGCCGCCGCCGACCTGGCCAACCAGTTGGAGAAGACTCTGCTCGATGTCGAGGGTGTCGAGTCGGTGGCTTCGTTGTACGGCCACATGCGTTTCTCGATCTACGGCCGCAACGAGGGCAACCCAAAGTGGGCCGAGTTCTCCCGCGACCAGTTCATCATGAACAACGCCCGTTCGGGTGCGCCGGCTGAGTTTGTCGACCCCAACTGCAGAGTTGCACCGATCAACCTGTTCCTCAGTGATCACAAGGCCGAGACCCTGACCCGCGTGGTTAATGCGGTGGATGCTTTCAACCAGCAGTACGAACTCGGCGAGTTCGAGATCCTCCAGGCGGCCGGCAACGCAGGCATTGAGGCCGCTACCAACATCGTCATCAAGTTCTCCGAGCCGATGATGCTGGCGTTGGTGTTCTTCATCATCTCGCTGGTGGTGTGGTGGGAGTTCAAGTCGCTCAAGGTGACCTTCGCCCTGATGGCGCCTCTGTACCTTTCCACCGTGCTCTGTGAAGCGGTCATGGCGCAGATGGGGCTGGGGGTGAAAATTGCCACCTTGCCGGTGATCGCCCTCGGCGTTGGCATCGGCGTGGATTACGGCATCTACCTGTACAGCCGTATCGAAGGCTTCCTGCACCAGGGTTTGCGCTTCCAGGCCGCGTTTTTCCAGGCGCTGAAAACCACCGGCACCTCGATTGCCTTCACCGGTCTGACCCTGGCTGTTGGCGTGGCGACCTGGGCCCTCTCGGCGCTGAAGTTCCAGGCCGACATGGGCCTGCTGCTGGTGTTGTTGTTCATCTGGAACATGGTCGGTGCGCTGGTGCTGTTGCCGGCCATCGCCTCGCTGCTGGTGTTCGACAAGAACACGCGTTGACCACCACACGCCGGTGCCTGCGGGCACCGGCTGCACATCAAGGATTGGCGCGTCGTCTGTCGCGCCGGCAATGGAGGATCGCATGACAAACCTGTTGAGTCGTCTGCCCCGGTGCGCCGCCTTGGCCCTGGCCTGCAGCCTGGCCACGGCGGCCGAAACGGATCGGACCTCGCTGCCAATTGCCGACCCAGCCTTCAAAGGCAAGATCGGCACCACCTTCGCCGATTCCACGGCGGACTTTCCCCAGCCGATCCAGGTGCCGGAAGGTGCCCCCAATGTCGTGGTGATCCTGCTTGACGACCTGGGTTTCGGCCAGCCCGGCACGTTTGGCGGCCCGGTACCGACTCCGGCCATGGACCAACTGGCAGCCGACGGCCTGCGCTACAACCGCTTTCATACCACCGGCATTTGCTCGGCGACCCGCGCGGCGCTGCTCACCGGGCGCAACCACCACCAGGCGGCCGCCGGCACCATCACCGAACTGTCTACCGGTTTCCCCGGGTACAACACCGTGTGGCCGCAGTCCACGGCCAGCGTGGCGCGTGTGCTGCGCGACAACGGTTACAGCACCGCGGCCTTTGGCAAGTGGCACAACACCCCGGACTGGGAAACCCAGCCTAATGGGCCCTTCCAGCACTGGCCGAGCGGTTTGGGCTTCGACTACTGGTACGGTTTCCACGGCGGCGAAACCAGCCAGTACGAGCCACAGCTCTACCGCAATACCCTGGCGGTAGAGCCCGCCAAGAAGCCCGAGCAGGGCTATCACCTGACCACCGACCTGGTCGACGACGCCATTACCTGGGTCAACCGCGAGCAGGCCATCACCCCGGACAAGCCGTATTTCCTCTACCTGGCACCGGGTGCCGTGCATGCGCCGCTGCATGCCCCGCGGGAGTGGATCGACAGGTTCAAGGGCCAGTTCGACCAGGGTTGGGACAAGGTGCGTGAGCAGACCCTGGCCCGTCAGAAACAACTCGGCGTAGTGCCGGCCGACACTGAGCTGACCCCACGCCCTGAGCAGATTCCGGCCTGGGACTCGCTCAGTGCCAACGAGAAGAAACTTTTCGCTCGGCATCAGGAAGTGTTCGCCGGTTTCGTCGCCCATACCGACCATGAAGTCGGCCGCCTGCTCGATGCAGTGCGCGCACTGCCCAATGGCGACAACACCCTGGTGATCTATGTCACCGGCGACAACGGTGCCAGTGCCGAAGGCAGCATGACCGGCACACTGAACAACATCATGACCCAGAACGGTGTGCCCGATAGCGTGCCAGCACAGCTGGCCAAGCTCGACGAAATCGGCGGGCCGTTGCACGAGAACCACTACCCGGTGGGCTGGGCTTGGGCCGGCTCGGCACCATTCCAGTGGATGAAGCGCGTGCCTTCGCACTTCGGCGGCACCCGCAATGGCGTTATCGTTTCCTGGCCGCAGCGCATTACCAGCCGCGGCGGGCTGCGCGAGCAGTTCCAGCATGTAGTCGATATCGCCCCGACCATTCTCGCCGCTGCTGGCCTGCCGGCACCGAAAACGGTCGATGGCTTCGCCCAGGTGCCCATGGCCGGCCTCGACTTCAGCTCGACCTTCGCCAGTGCCGAGGCCTCGGAAACCCGCACCACCCAGTACTTTGAGAGCGGTGGTCATCGCGCCATCTACCATGACGGCTGGATCGCCGCAGCCATGCAGAGCGTGCCGTGGAAACTGGTTGGTTCTCAAGGCTTCGACAACAGCCGCTGGGAGCTGTACCACATTGATCAGGACTTTTCCCAGGCCCATGACCTGGCGACGCAACAGCCAGAGAAACTGAAAGAGCTGCAGGCTCTGTTCGATCAGGAGGCGCACCGCAATCAGGTCTATCCGCTGGATGATCGTTTCGTCGAACGTGCCCTGAGCGTGCGCCCCTCGGTGGTCGCCGGTCGGACCAAGGTGCGCTACACCTCTGGCATCGTCCGTGTTCCGGAAGGCAGTGCGCTGCCAATCTACCAGCGCAGCCATAGCATCACCGCCAATCTGGTGGTGCCGGAGCAGGGCGCTGAGGGGGTGATTCTCGCTGAAGGTGGAAGTGCCGGTGGCTTCTCGCTGTATGTGCGCGAGGGTCGCTTGCACTACGACTACAACTTCTTCGCCAAGGAGACCTATCAGGCCTCGTCCACCGAGCCGCTGCCCACCGGCAAGGTGCAGGTGGAAATGCAGTACACCCAGGAGCCGTTCCGTTTCCTCGTTGAACAGACCGGGGGCACGGTGCAATTGCTGGTCAACGGCAAAGCAGCAGGGCAGGGGCGTGTCGACAAGGTCGTGCCCGTGCGCTTCTCTGCCACTGAGACCCTGGATGTGGGCATGGACCTGGGGGCGGCGGCTTCACCGGTTTACCGCGAACAGTTGCCCTACGCCTTTACCGGCAAAGTCGAGGACGTCACTGTGGAGATCCATCCCAGCCGGCCGGTGATCAAGTAGTCCTAACGATCCTGTGCTCCACTCCTGCAGGTGCGGGGTGGAGCATATCCATATCAATCAGTCTGACATGATCAATGATCAAGCCTGATTGCACTTCAGCCGTGGCGATTGGCCGGTCAATAAGCTCAATACCCTGCAAGGGTAGCTGGCCTGTCCTGGGTTGAGTGGACACTGGCCTCAGGTGAGTTACTCCAGCGCAAGGCAGGTTCTTGCCCCATGATCAGACAGGGGTTTCTCCTGAGTCTGCCTATGTAGGGGAAAGTGCTAGATGCTTGCCGATTGGCTTTTAACAATCACCGCCGTCGTGACTCGACGCTGGCCTATCTCAGTTCGATAAAGTTCGAGTGGCGTTATGTGGCTCGTCACGTCCAATCACCTGCCCATGAATTCAGGAGCAGACCTGCCTGTCGGCATGCAAGGCTGTTTCAGAGCACCTGAGGTAGGCTTCTTCCAAGCAGTTCAGTCGCTGGTTCGCGCATCTGAGCCAAGTCATTGTGATGCCGAACAGGGTTACTGGGACCGTGCCAGTGTGATGGCCATTTGCGGTGGTGCGAGAAAGACGGGGCCGCCCCTATAGACTACAGGTGCGGCCCCAGGAGATCAGGCGGCCAGGCGCGCCAGGTGTTCGCGGGCCTGTTGCTGGTCCAAGCGCAGCATGGCGTCGACGGCCGGCAGTTGCAGGGCCTTTTCCAGGTGCTTGCGGATATCGGCCTCCTTCTCGCCGTACATCACTTCCAGGCCGCGGGCAAACTCGCTGTGGGCCAGTAGCGCCTGCGGCGCGGCACTGATCGCTTGCTCGTAATGCTCGTGCGCGCCGTCCTGGGTGGCGCCGTAGAGCATACGCGCCATGAGGGCACCGGCCTGGTCGGAAATCGCCGCGTGCCAGCCGCCAAAGGTGGCGTGGCCTTCGGCATGGTTCGGCTCCAGCTCCAGGCATTTCTGCAGCTGTTCCTTGATCCGTCCACCGAAACCCTGGGCCAGGGCTTCGATGATGGAGATCGATTGGCTGTAGCGCCCCATGGCCACGGCGTGGATATAGTGCAGGTTGGCGCTGACCAGGCCCTGTTCCTCGGCGTCTTCGCAGAGCTGCATCGCCTGCTTGAACAAGCTGCTACGGCGCTTCTCATCCTGTTCTACATACTGGGCCTGGATGGTCAGGGCGAATGCCGCCACCACCGCGCCGTCGCGTCCGGCGGCCAGACCTTTCTCGTAGGCCTGGGCGAATCGGCCCAGGTGATAGTGGCACCAGGCGTCCTGTACGGCGGCGTCGACCGGGAACGGCTCCGGGCAGCCCAGGTGCAAGGCCTCCCAGTGTTGGCGTAGGCCGTCGCCAGAGAGGTCGAGGTCGGTCATGTCGATGGGATTGGCTTTCCAGTCGGCGGTCATCATGTGTGGAGGCTCCTAAAGCAAAGGGACGGCGCGGTGCCTACCGCGCCCGCTGGGTTACTGAACGGGCTTGGCCAGACCAAGCTCCTTCATCGGGTACTTGCGGTAGCTGGCCATGTGCCGGTTGACCAGCTGGAGGATGTTTGGCAGGCCCCACTCGAAGGTGCGATGGCCGACGCTTTTCATTTCCTTGGGGTCGAGGTAGAGGTTGTAGACCCAGGGCGACATACCGGTGGAGATCAGCATCGACTCGTCGATGTTGGAGCCCGGCACCGGCGTCTGGAACACCTTGAAGTGCACCTTGAACTCGTTCCAGCGCAGGGCGGTGAAATTGCGTTCGCTGTACATGAACACCGCCTCGCGGTTGCTCTGACCGTTGTTGGCGAGCAGGAAGGAGGTCTGGTCGACACCGTCGATGTAGCGATCGGCCGGCACTTGCACGCCGCCGAGGCGCAGGCTGGTGTTGAACAGGTCCATCAGATCGAACAGGCCATCGCTCTCGCGACCGGCACCGATGGTGCCGGGCCAGTAGGCGATGCCGGGTACGCGCACACCGCCTTCCCAGGTGGTGCCCTTGCCGCCACGCCACGGGTGGAAACCGGCATCCGGCCAGGCGTCTTCGTTGGCACCGTTGTCGGAGGTGAAGAACACCAGGGTGTTGTCGGCGACGCCCTCGTCTTCGAGTTTGCGCAGCAGACGGCCGACGATGTCATCGACCTCCGCGACTGCGTCCTTGTATGGGGTACGCGCCGGGCTCTTGCCCTCGAAGGCCTTGGCCGGGAAGTTGTCGTTGTGTACACGGGAGAAGGAGTGCACCAGGTAGAAGGGCTTCTTCGCCCTCGCTGCGCGATGGATGAAGTCCTCCGAGTAGCTGGCGAACTGCTGGTCGATTTCCGCGACTTTCTCCAGGGAATCCAGCTCGCTGACGACTTTGAGCTTCTCGCCCTTGTGCCCGGCGGTGACTGCCGGGTGGCTGACCTTGTGCAGTGCGGCCATGCGTTCAGGATTGAGGGTCAGTTCCGGGTAGCGGCGTGGGTCGAGGCCCTGGGTGAATTCGCTGACCACGCTGAGGATGCCCAGGTATTCGTCGTAACCCACCTGGTGCGGCAGGCCGCCTTCGGCTTCACCGAGGTGCCACTTGCCCGACAGGGCGGTCATGTAGCCGGCTTCGCTGAGCAGACCGGCAGCGGTCTTCTCGCTTTCCCACGGGTTGACCAATACGCGCTCACCGGTGAGGGTCGGGCGGGTCAGACCGGTGCGCGCCGGCAGCCGGCCGGTCATCATGGCCGAACGGGTCGGGGTACAGGTGGGTTGCGCGTAGGTGGAAGTCAGCTTCAGGCCGCTGCTGGCCATGCGGTCGATGTGCGGGGTGGGCGCGCCAATGGCAATGCCGCCGCCGAATGCACCCGGATCACCCCAGCCCATGTCGTCTACCAGCAAGATCAGCACGTTGGGCTTGTGCCCGGTACGTGCTTCCAGTTCTTTAAGGCGCTTGGCCACTTCGCTGTTCTGCGCGGCATGTACGCGGGCTGGCTCCAGCGACTCGGACACGGGCTGCGCCGCAATAAAGGGGCTCTGCGCCAGCGCGCCCGTGGCGGTCGCGCCGAGGCCAATAGCCAAGGCCGCGGTCAGGGTGCGCAGCAGTCGGGGGCGGGCCGTCTGGTTGCTGCGCTGATCGCGAATGCTTTGCATAAGGACTCTCCTGTTGTTGTTATTGAAGGCGTGTGCAAATGATTCAGCAGGCAGGCCAACAGGGCCTGACGGGCCACGGGGGTGTCCAGTTGCGGTAACGGTGCGGTGAGGGTGTGCAAGGCGGAGCACTCCGGGCGTTGCCCGGTGTGAATGAACTCGAGCTCTTCCCACGGCGTGGTGGCGGTCAGCAGACCGGCGCTGAGCAGGGTGCCCCAACGCCCGCGGTACTGGGCCAGGCCCAGTACCTTGCGGCCTTCGGTATCGAGCAGTTCGCCATGGGAAATACCGGCAAAGCAGACCCAGTCCAGGCGGTGTTGCTCTACCAGGCTCTGGTGCTGCTGGAACTGCTCGGCGTTGGCCAGGTGGCAGGCAATACCGAGATCAGCCAGGGCCTGTTGCCAGGCTCGGCCAAACCAGTTGAAGGCCTGCACATGACTGAGCGCCGCGCACGGATGCTCGGCCGGTAGCAGCAGGTTGAGACCCAGCATCCACGGGCCGGCAAGGACTGCGCCGCCCCCGCTGCGTCGCTGAGTGGTGGCGTAATAGAGCAGGGCGGCCCGTCCGTGCGCGGCTGCGTTATCGCCCCCGCGGCGCCCGTAGATCAGGCACGGCCGGCGATAGTTGATCACGGCCATTGCCGGAGCCTTGAGTCCCGCAGCCAACTGTTGCTCGATCCATATCTGCTCCGCCTGGCCGCTTTGCAGGCGACTGACACTCAGCGCACTGGTCATCTGCTTAGAGCTCGGCTGCCTGCAGGCAGGCACCTAAGTCACGCAGGAACAGGCTGGCCGGGTAGCCATCCACCGCACGGTGGTCGAACACCAGGTTCAGCGTGGCGACCTTGGCCACGGCCGGTGCGCCATCACGCACCACCACGGCTTCGCGGGTCTGGCCGACACCGAGGATGCCCACCTGCGGCGGGTTGAGGATCGGCGTCACCCAGTCGATCCCGGCAGCCGCCAGATTGCTCAGGGTGAATGTGCCCTTTTGGTAGGCCGAAGGTGCCAGCTTGCCGTTGCGTGCGGCGTTGGCCATTTCAACCAGCTCGCTGGCCAGCTGCACGCTGTCCTTGCTGTCGGCGTCGCGGATCACCGGGGTGACCAGGCCCTTGTCGGTATGCACCGCTACGGCCAGATTTACTGCATGCACTTCCTCGATGCCCTTGTCGGTCAGCAGGGCGTTGAGACGCGGGTGCTGCTTCAGGGTCAGGGCCAGGGCGCGCAACATCAGGGCGGTCGGCGTAACCTTGACGCCGGTCTCGGCGCTGATGGCCTTGGCCCTTGCCAGCAGGGCATCCATGGGTACATCCAGGCCGAGGGCGACGCGTGGCGCTTGCCAGGCCTGGGTCATGCTGCGCGAGATAATCCCACGCAGTCCGGTCAGCGGCACCAGCGTGCGGTCGAGCGGTTGGGCTTGTTCAGTCATTGCCAGTACTCAGTTCAGCTCGGCCAGGGCCTGTTCACGGGTGAAGTTGTCCTGGGCGGCGACCAGCAGCTTGCCGATGGTGCCGGCGGCCGGGGCGAGGACGTCGAAGCTGGTCTTGACGACCATTACGCTGGCCACCAGTTGGCCAGCCTCGACCCTGTCGCCTTCCTTCACATGCCACTCGTCGAGCAGCGCTTCGGTGCCTTCTTCGATGTCTTCCCAGGCTTCGTCTTGCAGATAGATAGCGGTCATGGCGTCTCTCACAAAGGGTTGTTCATCAGGGCTTGCACGGCATCGACGATGCACGCGGCTTGCGGAATGACTTGGTTTTCCAGGGCCGGACTGTAGGGAATGTTGACGTCCGGAATAGCCAGGCGACGCGGGGCGGCCCTGAGCTGGAAGCGGCCGAGGTTCTCGGCGACGCGGGCGATGATCTCGCCGGTCACGCCGAAGCTCAGGTAGTCCTCGTCGACCACCAGCAGGCGGCCGGTCTTGGCCAGCGAGCGCTCGATCGAATCCATGTCCAGCGGCACCAGGGTGCGCGGGTCAATGATCTCGACGCTGATGCCCTGGGCTTCCAGTTCGGCAGCGGCAACGCGCGCCTTGTGCACCATCTGGGCGAAGGCGACGATGGTCACGTCGCTGCCTTCACGGACGATGCGCGCTTCACCGAAGGGAATGGCGTAGGGCTCTTCCGGTACTTCGGTGGCGAACTGGGCGTCGATGAAGTTGAGCACCGGCAGACCGAGCAGGCCGCGGTGGAACAGGTACACCACCGGGTTGTCGTCGCGGATCGCGGTGGTCATCAGACCCTTGGCGTCGTATGGGTTGGACGGCACCACGACCTTGATGCCCGGCGTGCGGGCGAACAGACCGTGCAAGGTCTGCGAGTGCTGCGCGGCATCGCAGATACCGCCACCGGTGGAGGCGGTGATCACCAGCGGCAGCTTCACCGCGCCACCGGACATGTAGGTGGTCTTGGAGATGTTGTTGAGGATCTGGTCGTAACAGACGCCGACAAAATCGACGAACATCAGCTCGGCGATCGGGCGCATGCCCTGGGCGGCGGCACCCAGGGCCGTGCCGAGGATGGCGGTTTCCGAGATCGGCGTGTCACGCACGCGCTCGGCACCGAATTCCTTGTGCAGGCCGACGGTGGACTGGAACACGCCGCCGATCTGGCCGACGTCTTCGCCCAGGCAGAACACGGAACTGTCGCGCGCCATTTCCTGACGGATGGCTTCGACCATGGCCATGTAAAAGGGCAGCTTGCGGCCTTCGGTCGCGGGGGTGGTAGTGCTCATTGGCTGGCTCCTGGGCTTATTCGACGAAGAGGTGCTGACGCGCTTCGGCGGCGTCCGGGTAGGCGCTGGCGCGGGCGAAGGCGATGGCCGTTTGCACCCGGTCGCTGGCGCTGGCGCGCGCCTGCTTGACCTGCTCGTCGTTGAGCACGCCCTGTTCGATCAGCTGTTTTTCCAGCCTGATGATCGGATCGTTCTGTTTCAGCGCGCGGACCTCGCCTTTCGGGCGGTAGCCTTCCGGGTCGCCCTGGAAGTGGCCGTAGTAGCGGTCGACCTTCATCTCGATCAGGGTCGGGCCTTCGCCGCGGCGAGCGCGTTCGATGGCTTCTCCGGCGGCGGCGTGCATGGCCACCACGTCGTTCTCGGCCACGCGGATGCCCGGCATGCCATAGCCGGCAGCGCGCTCTACGTTGCTCTCGACAGACGTGGAGGTCTTCTTGTTGACCGAGATGCCGTAGTTGTTGTCCTGGCAGACGAATACCACCGGCAGTTGCCAGAGGCTGGCCATGTTCAGCGACTCGTGAAACGAGCCCTGGTTGGCCGCGCCCTCACCGAATTCGGCGATAGCCACCGCGCCGTTGCCCTTGAGTTTGGCGGCCAATGCGGCACCCACGGCATGCGGGATGCCGGCACCGACGATGCCGTTGCAGGCGAAGTTGACCTCGGTGTCGTACAGGTGCATGTGGCCGCCCTTGCCGCGGCACAAGCCGTCGACCTTGCCGAAGATTTCGGCGGTCATGCGGTCCAGATTGACGCCTTTGGCGATGGCGAAGTGGTGGGCACGGTGGGTACCCCAGACCGAGTCCTGCTGCTCGAGGTGTACACAGACACCGGCGGCGGCTGCTTCCTGACCGGCGGACAGGTGCATCTCGCCGGGAATGGTGCCGGCACCGATGTCGAAGGCCAGGCCTTTCTGGATATGCGGCGGCAGTTTGCCCTCGAAGTACACCATGGCCAGGGTGTCTTCGTACTCGCGAATCAACAGCATGCGGTGGTACATCCACAGCAGCTGGTCGTGGGTTGCTTGCATGGAGGAGTCTCCCTTGGGTTGAGTGGCGACCTGGGTGGCACCCCGTTGCCGGGGCAGGCCGAGGTTCAGGTCGCGCGGCTGGCCGAGGCCCCGAAGGCGTCACGGCTGCGTTGTTCACAGAGGGTTTTCAGACGTTCGGTGGCGCGCTTCATGCGGCCACCGATGATCAGCCGCATCAGCCACTGGGTGCCGGGAATCCTGGCCTTGAAGCGGATGCTGTAGTCGACGAAGACGCGGCCATCGGCGCTGGTGCTGAGGTCGATGCGGCCGAAGTGGAACTTCACTGGCGCACCACTGATAAGGCGGTAATCCATGCGCTGCTTCGGTTCGAAGGTCATGACTTCCTCGACCACCTTTTCACCGAAACGGGTCAACTGACGCAGCGCACCGACCCCGGCCGGATGCTCGTGGCCTTCTTTCAGGAGCTTGCCCTTGTAGCACCACCAGTCGCCGATGCCGGCGTGGTTAGCCAGCACGGCCCAGATCAGTTCACGTGGCGCATCGATGAGCACCTGGTGGTGCACCAGGGTGTCGAAATGTTTGGGCGTAAAGCCCATCTGGCCGTCGTAGTAGGGGCGTACGCTAAGCAGCTCGAAGGAAAACCCCTGAGGGTCGTTGACGTACATCACTGCCCAGTTGAAGACGCTGATCGGTACTGGGAAGTTGGGCTTCGCGCCGGCATTGACGGTGCGGTTGAATACGCGGCGCAGCTCACTTTCCTGGCGGAAGCCGAAGGCGATGTTGAGGATGCCAAGGTCGCTGATGCGATAGTCGGCGGGCAGGGCACGGCCTAGCGGGCTGAGGTACTGCACCACTTCGATGAGGATGTCATCGGCCCAGTACAGCGCGCTCTTGCGCTTGGCACCCTGCAGGCCCCACAGCGCCTCGTGCTCGGGGCCATGCAGGTGCACGTCCGTGGCTTCTTGCATTTGCAGGGCATTGCGGAAGAAGTCGCGAGATTGCTCCAGGTCCGTTACCGACAGGGTGATGAAACGCACGGTCGAGCGCTGGCCGCCACGGGGGCGCAGACGCGGATTAGTGGCGCGCGGATCGTCTTCCATCAGCTCCAGCAGGGCCCCGTCGGGGTCGCGCAGACAGGCGCGGCGTTGTCCCGACGGGCCGACGATGTCACCAACCAGCGGGGCATTCAGGCGCTTGGCGCGCTGCAGGGCGGCATCGAAGTCTGGTACATGGATGCCGACCAGGTTGTAGCCGATGTCACACATGCGCCAGTCGGCCGGTAGCGGACGGCTTTCGGGGCGTTCGTATTCGAAAAGCTCGACCTGGAACTGCTCCTGGGTATCGAGCAGCCACCAGCAGGTGGTGCGTGCACCTGGCACGCCCTGTACGGTGGAGCAGGCCCAGCCCTTGAAAGACTCGGTACCGCCGGCAGGGGTGAAGCCGAACAGGTCCTGGTACCACTGATGGGAGCGTCGTAGATCGCTGACGCTGAAGGCAATTTGGCTTAGCCGCTGACTCATGGAGAGGCCCTTGATTGTTTTGATTGATCGGGTCGATCCTGCACTCGAGCCCGCTGGGCTGAGGGTCTAGGAATTATTCGGCGAGCGGTGTGGGCTAACTTGGCATTTGCCGCCATTTGGCGTGCATTGCGTGACAAGTTACGGAGGGAGTTGGCCAGTCCTCGAGGCACGCACAGCGGCATTCTCGAAAGGCCAAGTTAGTGGCGTGCTCTGTCAAGTGGGGGGGCGCAGTTAGGGGCTAGCCTGCTGCGTGCACTGAGGGGTGCGCAGGCTCCTAATTTGAGCTGGTCACGCTTGCTTGGCCAGTTTGGTTGGCTGTAACGATAGCGCCTGCGGACTCTTCCATTCATTGACTTGATGAGCCGAGAGCCCGATGCAATACAACGCCATTACCTTCGTTAAACGCCCAACAGCTGAAATCACCCCGGACATCTTCGAGCGGGTGACTCTGCAAACCCCCGAACTCAAGGATGATGAGTTCCTAGTCAAGCAAACCCATATGTCGCTGGATCCCGCCATGCGCACCTGGATGATGGACAACGAGGAGAGCTACATCCCCCCCGTTGCCATTGGCGAAGTCATGCGCGCTTATGGTGTTGGTGAAGTGGTCGAGTCGAAGAACCCGGCCTTCCCGGTGGGCGCGCGCGTGGTCGGTATCACCGGCTGGGCCGAGTATGTGCTGGGTGGTGCCGACATGCAGATCGTGCCGAAGGATGTGCCGGTCGAGGCGCTGTTTTGTGCACTTCATATCCCCGGTCTGACTGCTTATGTCGGTCTGTTCGAAGTGCTGCGGCCGAAGGCGGGCGAAACCCTGGTGGTATCCGGTGCTGCCGGTTCCGTAGGTTCGCTGGTCGGTCAGATGGCCAAGGCCGAAGGTCTGCGTGTTGTCGGTGTGGCGGGTAGTGACGAGAAGTGCCGCTGGCTGGTGGAGGAGCTGGGCTTTGATGCGGCCATCAACTACCGCAGCGCCAACCTGGCCGAGCAACTGGCCGAAGCCACACCGAATGGCATCGACTGCTACTTCGAGAACACCGGTGGGCCGATCCAGCAACTGGTGTATAGCCGCATGAATCGTTTCGGTCGCATTTGCGTGTGCGGCATGATTTCCGACTACAACCGTGAGACGCCGATGCCCGGGCCAAACTGGATGGACATCAACCTCAAGGCGCTGCGCGTTGAGGGTTTCGTCATCGTCGATCACTATGACAAGGCACCGAAGGCGGTCGAGACCATCACCGGCTACCTGCAGAAGGGCCAGCTCAAGTATCGCGCTCACGTGCTCGAGGGTTTGGACAGTGCCATCGACGGCATCAACATGCTGTTCAATGGTGAAAACCAGGGCAAGCTGCTGGTCAAGTTCTGATTCGACCGCCTGCCCCACAAAAGGCCCCGACACTGTCGGGGTTTTTTGTTGGTGGGTGTTTGGGCGGTTGGCCTGGCACCCGTCATAGATAAAGAAAAACGGCCCACCTTGTGAGCGGGCCGCTTTGCCGCAACCGGGGCTACCGGCTGTGGTCGATCAGCGAATGATGGTGTCACCGAAGTGATGGGGAAAGCGCGGCTGACCGTTCCAGGCGGTCACGCCACCGTCAACCGCAATTTCCTGGCCGGTCACGTAGGAGGCCAGGTCGGAGGCGAGGAACAGCATGACCTTGGCGATCTCGTCGGGCTGGCCGGCGCGGGCCATGGGAATGTTGTGCAGGTATTCGGCCAGTGCACCCGGATGACCGCGCAGCGGGGTGGTCAGCGGGGTTTCGATCAGGCCTGGGGAGATGGCGTTGACGCGGATACCGTCGGTGGCGTAATCGAGGGCCAGATTGCGGGTGTAGTTGAGTACGCCGCCCTTGGCCGCGGCGTAGGCGTTGAAACCGTAGTCGGCGCGTGTGCCGGATACCGAAGCGGTATTGATGATGCTGCCGCCCTGTTTCATGAGGTGTGGCAAGGCATGCCGGCAGGTCTGGAACAGCGCGTTGAGGTTGACCTCGATGATCTTGTACCAGTCGGCAGGGTCAATCAGGTGGGTACGGCCATAGATGCCGTAGCCGGCATTGTTGATCAGTACATCAAGGCCACCTAGGAATTCGACGGCTTGCTGGACCATCGCCTCGATCTGCTGGGGTTGCGACAGATCGACCTGGCAGAAACCGGCGTTCTGGCCCAGCTCGTCGGCCAATGCCTGGCCGCGCTCGACATTCATGTCAGCGATGACTACCTGGGCACCCTGTTCGATAAACAGGCGCACGGCCTGCTCACCGATGCCAGACGCACCGCCAGTGATAATGACTTTCTTGTTGTTCAGCAGTCCCATGGGGTTCTCCTGGTTGGGGCTTGATCGATCCCGCTGCGCCTCGCAAACGACTTTGCGTCGGCGGCAGCAGGTACGTTGAGCCTACGGACAGGAGGTCGGAGCAACTTGGCAAAGTACGCCGCTGAACTGACATTTGCCGAGGTGGAGGTGCCGCCGCGTCAGCGCAGCGAGCGCAGGTTTCTGCCGCGCAGCAGTCTAGGCTGCAGGCCAGGCTGGCGCTGCTTGCGCCACTCCCTGGGGCTGGCACCGAACCAGCGCTGGAAAGCGCGACAGAATGCGGTGAGGTCGGCGTAGCCGAGGAGCGCGGCCATATGCGCGATGCTGATCGAGGCATCTTCCAGGTACTGCTGAGCCATGGTCTTGCGCGTGTCGTCGAGCAGATCCTGAAACGCGGTGCCCTCCTGGGCAAGCCGGCGTTGCAGGGTGCGCGGGTTGATGGCCATGCAGTCGGCGATTTTTTCGATGGTCACCCGGCCGCTCGGCAGCATGTTGCGCAACAGCTGACGTACGTAGTTGGGTAGCTCATCGGCGCTGAGCCGCTCCATGCGATCGAGGTGGAGGGCGATGACCCCATGCAACATCTCGTCGGCCTGATTCAACGGCTGGGCAAGGACGTTCGCGTCGAAGAGTAGTCCGGAGCAATTCGCGCCAAAGGTCGGCTGAAAGCCTAGGATGCGCCGATAGGCCGCTTGATCGGTGAGCGGGGCGTGGCGCAGCAGCGCTGCTCCGGGCTGCCAATCAGCGCCCACAAGGCTGCGCATTAAGCGGATGCCGACACCGATGGCCAGCTCCTCGGCCTGGGTGATGCCGCGCAAATCCGATTCGCTGACGTGGTAGCTGAGGACAGCCAGATCCCCTTCGCTCTCGAAAGCGACCTCGGCTGCTCCATTTTGCAGCGAGAAATTCTGGCGTAACTCCAGCAGTGCCGCGCCGACCGTACCCGCATTACGGATCAGGTACAGCAGCGGGCCGAAGATGCTAACGCCTTGGTGCAGGCCATATTGCAGGCCGAACAACGGCATTGCCGCCTCCTGCGCGCAAATGTCCAGCAGGGCGCAGAAGCGCCGGTAGGAAAGGATGCCTTCCTGCTGGTGCAGAATGCTGGTCGGCAGCGAGGCGCGCCGCAGCATCTCGCCCGGGTTAAGGCCCTGGGCGCTGGCGAACTCCGCGAAATGGGAGAGGCTAAGGGCCCGGACAAATGGATTCATAGCCATATTCTTGTTGTTCTCGATGCTGAAGGCTGCGCCCTAGCGCGATGCAGGAGAGGGTTACATGGTGGCGCAGCGGCTCAGCCGGCGGCCACCTGTAACTCGCGTTGGTAGCGCTGCTTCCATTTGCGCGGGCTGAGTCCTTTCCAACGGGTGAAAGCACGCGAAAAAGCACTCAGATCAGCGTAGCCGAGAAGACCGGCCACCTGGGTCAAGCTGATTGAAGAGTCACACAAGTAACGCGTCGACAGCGATTGGCGGGTTTCATCCAGCAGTTCCTGAAAGCCGGTGCCTTCTTCCATCAGGTAGCGCTGCAGGGTGCGCGGGCTGACCATCATGTACTCGGCGATCTGTTCGATGCGGACCTTGCCGTGGGGCAGCATGTCGCGCAGCAGGCGTTGGACGAAACCGGGAAGCTCATGCAGGGAGATCTGCGACAGTTCGTCCACATGTTGTTGGACCAGTTGCTTGAGGCCTTCGTCGGCCGCGCTCAGTGGCACATCCAGTAGCGCCGTGTCGAATACCCAGGCGGTGTAGGGGCTGTCGAAGCGCGGCGTGATGCCGAGTACGCGCCGGTAGTCGGTGGGGTGTGCCTGAGCGCCATGGCGGAACAGCAAGGCCGTCGGGCGCCAGCGGCGACCGAGCAGGCACTGCATGATGCGGCTGCCGATGGCCATGGCCAGTTCGACGTCCTGCCTGACCGAAGCCGCACAGCCGGAGGTCACTTCGTAACACAGATGGGTGTTAGCACCGACGTTGCGCACGTGAATTTCGGCACCACTGGTGTGGATGTGGATGTACTGGTGCAGCAGGCCCAGGGCTTCGCCAACGGTGTGAGCGTTCTGGATGACATAGAGCAGGTTGCCGAGCACCGATACCCCTTGGTAGAGGCCGAATTCCAGGCCAAACAACGGGCTGTTGGCGCGATTCGCGCACAGATCAAGCAAGGCGTTGAACTGCGTGTAGGGAATCAGCTGTTCGGCCTGCTGTGCCGCATCGACGGGCAGGTCGATATCGCTCAGGGTTTTCGGCGCATCCAGCCCCTTGAGTGCAGCGAACTGTTCGAAACCGTGAAGGGCAGTGCCTCGGACGAATGGCGTCATGAGTGGGTAGACCTCGCGTGAGCCGCAAGCTGCGCCCCTGCCGAGCAGGGGGGGAGAAGTGCGGCCATTATTGTTATGGGCCTGATCGGCAGTCTGGCGCTGCCGTATGACGATGATCCTACACTGCGGCGCAGCGACGAAAAGAGCCTGGCATCAATTGCATGATTAATGGCGTCTAAAGACAAGTTTGTGATGGAGGGCCTGGCCAGAATTTGTTCAACCAATAACAAGAGACACGCATCCGGCTACCGCTGGATGATGGAGGTTCACAATGCGTCCATCGCTGTTCGCCGGCCTCGCTGCCGCCTTATTCATGTTCATTGTCAGCAGCGCCTTACTGTTGACTCGCCCCCCCGAGCACTCTGTCAGCAAAATGTCCGTCGGGCATCCCGTTGCCACTATCGGCGACATCTTCAGCCGACTCTAACCCACTGACTCCCCGCCAGGGACAGCCGAGGCTGCCGAATAGGTGCGCGCGCGGCCGCTCTGGTCTGAGTGGGAGAGGACTCTAAGCATGCTCACTCTCAAACACCGCTTCAAACACTGGGCAGGCCTGGCGCTGTGCTCCATCGCCCTGGGCTCTGCCGCTCTGGCGAGTGCTGCCGAGAAACCGAACATCCTGGTGATTTTCGGCGATGACATCGGTATCACCAACATCAGCAAGTACAGCCACGGCCTGATGGGCTACCAGACCCCCAATATCGATCGCCTGGCCAACGAAGGCATGATGTTCACCGACTACTACGGCGAGCAGAGTTGCACCGCTGGCCGTTCGGCCTTTATCACCGGGCAGAGCCCGATCCGCACCGGGCTGACCAAGGTCGGTGTCCCGGGTGCCCCGGTGGGCATTCAGCCTGAGGACCCGACCCTGGCCGAGCTGCTCAAGCCGCTGGGCTATGCCACCGGCCAGTTCGGCAAGAACCACCTGGGTGATCGTGACGAGTTCCTGCCCACCCAGCATGGTTTCGACGAGTTCTTCGGCAACCTTTATCACCTCAATGCCGAGGAAGGTCCGGAGGACATGGATTGGACCAAGAATCCGGCGATCGACAAGCTGGTGCGGCCGCGCGGCGTGATTCGCAGCACCGCCGACGGCAAGGTCGAGGATCTCGGCCCGCTAAATCGCAAGCGCATGGAGACCATTGACGAAGAGTTCCTCAATGCCACCATGAAGTTCGTCGACAAGTCGGCCAAGGCGGACAAGCCGTTCTTCGTCTGGTTCAACTCCTCGCGCATGCACTACTACACCCACCTGCGCAAAGAGAGCGTGGGCAAGTCGGGGCAGGACTTCTACAACGATGGCATGGTCGAGCACGACGAGCAGATCGGCCAGTTGCTCAAACAACTCGATGATCTGGGCATCGCCGATAACACCATTGTGCTCTACACCACTGATAACGGCGTGCACTTCAATCAGTGGCCGGATGCCGGCATCACCCCATTCCGCGGCGAGAAGAACACCAACTGGGAAGGCGGCTTCCGTGTCCCGGCCTTGGTGCGCTGGCCGCAGCATATCCAGGCCAACAGTGTTTCCAACACCGTCATGTCGCACCAGGACTGGGTGCCGACGCTAATGGCGGCCGCCGGCGTGCCCGACGTCAAGGAGCAACTGCTCAAGGGCCACCAGGCCGGGGCCAAGCAATACAAGGTGCATCTGGACGGCTATAACTTCCTGCCTTATTTGAAAGGCGAGGAGAAGAGCGGCCCGCGGACTGACTTCTACTACTTCAGCGATGACGGCAAGTTGCTCGGTTCGCGCGATGGCGACTGGAAGCTGGTGTACGCCGAGCAGCGTGCGCAGCGCTTCGATGTCTGGCGTGACCCCTTCGTTGAGCTGCGTATTCCCAAGCTGTTCAACCTGCGTCGCGATCCCTACGAGCGCGCCGATACCGACTCCAACAGCTACAACCTCTGGTGGGACAAGAAAGTTGCCGTGGTTGGCCTGCCTGCGATGGTTCGCGTGCAGCAGTTCCTCAATACCTTCCAAGCGTTCCCGCCACGCCAGCGCCCGGCGTCCTTCACCGTCGATCAGATGGTCGAGAAGTTTATGCAGTACCAGAAGCAGTAATCGCCAGCAGGTCGGCCCCTGTGTGCGCCTTGCCGGCCTGCGCCCCGGAGCAACTCCGTGAGTCTTTCGCGGCCCATTGGGCCGCTTCTTTTTTAGCGTTTGATGAGGATTGGAATCATGACTGGCCCTCTCTGGGAGAACACCTACCGCAGCCTGGGCATAGCCCCGACACTGGATATGGGGGCAAGCGATTCGCTCGTTGCGGCACTGGAACTGGCCCTGCGTGAGTTTGCCGATCGCCCGGCGTTTCACGCCCCGCAGGGGACGCTGCGCTATGCCGAGCTCGACAGTCAGTCGGCGGCCCTGGCAGCCTGGCTGCAGGTCGAAGTGGGGGTGCAGCGCGGCGACCGTGTTGCAGTCATGCTGCCCAACATACTGGCCTTTCCGGTGGTGATGCTCGGCATCCTGCGCGCCGGTTGCGTGCAGGTGAACGCCAACCCGCTGTACACCGCCAAGGAGCTTGAGCATCAACTGCATGACGCGGACTGTAAGGCGATTTTTGTCTATGACGGCAGCAGCGCGACCCTGGCCCAGGTGCAGCGCAACGCAGCGCTGACGCAGGTCATTTGTGTCGGTGCCGGCCTGCCCGGTAGTGGCGAGCCGTGCGCGAGCCAGGTGGATCCGCGCCTCGGCGACTTTATTGATCTTGAGTCGGCCATGGCTGCTGGGCGTTTTCTGCCACACACACCGGTCCCGCTCAAGGCCGATGACCTGCTGTTTTTGCAGTACACCGGCGGCACCACCGGCCTGTCCAAGGGGGCCATGCTGAGCCACCGCAACCTGCTGGCCAATATCGCCCAATATCGGGCTGTCATGCCGTCGATGCTGCGCCCTGGCGAGGAAGTGCTGGCAACCGCGATTCCGCTGTACCACATCTTCGCCTTGATGGTGAGCCTGACCTACATGACTGCTGGTGCCGCCAACTGGCTGGTGGCGAACCCTCGCGATATGGATGGCTTCATCAACCTGCTGCAGAAGGCCAAACCGAGCATCTTTATGGGGGTCAACACCCTCTATGCCGGGCTCCTGGCCCACCCGCGGCTGGGCGAAGTGGACTTCTCTGCGCTGCGTCTATCGGTAGGCGGTGGTGCGGCGATCCAGAGTGCCGTGTCCGAGCGCTGGCAGGCAGTGACCGGCAATTTCATCCGTGAGGGTTATGGCCTGAGTGAAACCTCGCCGATGGTCTCCTTCAATCCGGAACGGATCGCCGAGTTCACCGCAACCACTGGCGTGCCGGTGCCGGGCACCGATGTTCGTCTACTCGATGAGCGTGACATGCCGGTTGAGCAGGGCGCTTCGGGGGAAATCTGCGTCAAGGGTCCGCAGGTCATGCAGGGCTACTGGCGACAGAGCCTGGCCAATGAGCAGGCGTTCACCGCAGACGGCTACTTCCGCACCGGGGATATCGGTGAGTTCGACGAGCGCGGGCTGCTGAAGATCGTCGATCGCAAGAAGGACATGATCATCGTCTCGGGTTTTAACGTATTCCCCAATGAGGTTGAGGAGGCCGCCGTTCGCCATCCCGGGCTGCTCGAGTGTGCCTGCGTTGGGGCTGCAGATGAGCGCACCGGCGAAGCCGTTTGCCTGTTTGCAGTGAAACGCGCTGGTGCGACGCTGAGCGAGCAGGGGCTGCTTGAGCACCTGCGCCAGCAACTGGCGGCGTATAAGGTGCCCAAGCGCATTGTGTTTCTTGATGAGCTGCCTAAATCTGGGGTCGGCAAGATCCTGCGGCGCGAGATTCGCAAAATGGCCTGAACCTCGCCTGGAGTGATGAAGCCGTGGCTAACGCGCCGATCAAAGGGCTAATTGTGCTGAAGCTCTAGCCACGGGATGCTCATCAGACGCAAAAGTCCAGCGGCCTGTCGCTCCAGGCACATCGAGGTTCAAAGGGCTCTACCTGATGCTGGGATGTTCTAGAGCGCACGAGCGGCTGTGCTCAACGAGGTCATGCCGGCCTGCGCAAGGATCAGATCGACCAGGCGCTGCGCCGGCGGTGACAGCGTACGTCCAGCCAGTTGCACGATGGCGCACTCGATATGCAGATCCTTGGCGGGGAGTGCCGGCTGCAATAAAGTCCCCAAATTGACCAGCCCCGCATGCCGGCCGCCGCGATTGATCCAGGACTCCCAGGTGAACAGGATGTTGTCGCTGCATAGGGTCAGATCACGCAGGATCGACAGGTTGTCGCAGGTCAGCTCCAGCGGCAACGGCTGGTTTGGCCGCATGCCGAACAATCGGCGCAGGCGCGGTGCCACCGAATGATCGAGAAACACGGCCGACCAGGGGTAGTCCGGCAGCTGATGCGGTGAGGGTGGCGTACCCTGCTGGAGCAAGGGATGCTCCGGGCGGCAGTACATAGACCCTGGTTCTGTCGGCAGCCAGGTCACCTCTAACCGTTCGTCCTGTGCCAGCTCTCCGGGAAATGCCACGAAGAACTCTATATTTTCCTGCTCCAGATGGTGCATCAGGTTCGGTGTCTGACTGGCCTCGATGTGCAGCTTCAGGCGCGGGCATTGCTGCTTGAGCTCAACCAGCGCAGGGCGCAATGGTCCGTCGATGGCCAGTAGGCTGGTGCCGAAGTTCAGCTCTCCCACTTCGGCATGGGCGAGGTAATAAATGTCATCCGACAGATCCCGGGCACGGTGCAGCAGCACCTTGGCTTTTGCGATCAGGTAGTGGCCGGCTGATGTCGGCCGCACTGAGCGGGTGTCGCGATCGAACAGGCGCAGTCCGAACTCCTTCTCCAGTGCTTGGATACTGCGACTGAACGCGGTCTGCGAGAGATGGGCACGTTCGGCCGCGCGAGAGAAGTTCAACTCTTCGGCCAACAGTTCGAGATGATGTAACCGCTTCAGATCAATTGATGTTCTCAACGCATCACATCTCTTCTAACTATGTAGTGGAAGCCAGTTAAAGCCGGCACCCGGTTGTCGGCAACCGCTACCTTTGCTCTTTTGGGGCTGCGACGTACTCGCTATTACGCTCTGCGCCGCTGGCAATTGGCGCTGCGCTGGCCGCATGGCGCTGTCGGCTAAGCCATCGCCCACCCACTGAGTCTTCAGCCCGGCCTGCCGCTGAGTGGGCACCCGGTTCACCCAGCCAATATATGTATGGGACGCATAGTATTAGATAGATATATGCATTGGAAACACTGGCTGAGTCACTCTACAGTCCGTCTACGGCCAGCCCTTCGCTCAGGCAACCGTTTAAACACTGCTAAAACGCCTACGAGGTGACACGATGAGTCAGCATGCAACCTTCAAACGCATGGATCAGAGCACCCAGGAAGACTGGAGCCTGATCGGTGAAGAGTTCAAAGACTTCAGCAAAGGCCTGGTGGACCGGGTAATTGCTCATCTGCGCCTGCTGGAAGGCGATTACGGTGGCTTCCCGATTGACCGCTTTAGCCATTGCCTACAGACCGCGACCTTGGCCTACCGCGACGGTCGCGACGAGGAGTATGTGGTCTGCGCCCTGCTGCATGACATCGGTGACACCCTAGGTTCGTTCAATCACCCGGAAGTGGCAGCGGCCATCCTCAAGCCTTTCGTCAGTGCCGAGAACCACTGGATGATCGAAAACCACGGTGTGTTCCAGGGCCACAACTTCTTCCACTTCATCGGCATGGATCGTGACATGCGTGACATGTTCCGCGATCACCCACAGTACGAGCGCACCCGAGAGTTCGTTGACCTGTATGACAACCCGGCTTTTGACCCCGACGGTGAAATCCTGCCGCTGGAGTTCTTCGAGCCGATGCTGCGCAACGTATTCGCCAAGCCAAAAAATTCGTTCTACCAGCGCGCCATCGAGCGCCTGATGCAACCTGCCTGAGGCACCATCCCATGCACATCGAATCACTCAAAGGCAAAGTCAGCGACGCTGAATGGCAACTGCGCGTCGAGTTGGCCGCCCTGTATCGCCTGACCGCCCTCTACGGTTGGACCGATCTGGTGTTCACCCACATCAGCGTGCCGGTACCGGGCGAGTCCGGTCATTTCTTGATCAATCCCTATGGGATGATGTTCGAGGAAATCACCGCGTCGAGCCTCATCAAGATCGATCACCAGTGCAACAAAGTCAGCCCTTCGCCATTTCCCGTGACCCCGGCTGGTTTCACTATTCACAGCGCCGTGCACGCGGTGCGTGAGGATGCCGGCTGCGTCATGCACACCCACACCCGTGCCGGTGTGGCCGTGAGCACCCAGGAATGTGGCGTGCTGCCGATTACCCAGCAGTCGATTTTCGTGCTCAATTCGCTCGCGTATCACGATTACGAAGGCGTAGCCCTGCGCGAGGATGAGAAGGTGCGCCTGCAGGCCAATCTGGGTAGCTGCGACTACCTGATGCTGCGCAACCATGGTCTGCTGGTGGTGGGCCGCAACGTCGCCGATGCCTTTCTCAAGATGTACACATTCGAGAACACGTGCCGCATTCAGGTTGATGCCCAGGCCGGTGGCAAGCTCATTGAGGTCGATCCCTCGATTCGCCGCGATCTTGACGCCGTGTTTAAGACCGCCACCAAAGGCATGGGGGCGGAAATCGCGTGGCCGGCCCTGCTGCGCAAGTTGGATCGCCTCGACCCCAGCTACAAGGACTAAATCCAGCCCTGGCAAGGTTTGGGTAAGCACACAACCTGCTATCACACACGCATCAAAAGCAAAGGCCTCGGGTGTTCACCTAGGGCCTCTGTCTTTGACGTTCCGGCGTAGTGAATCGCCCCTGATCTCCTCGACACCTTCGAATGCCCGCTCATGGCCGATAGCATGACAACGGTTCATCCTTCGCCAAAGGTCTCTAGTCGGCCTTTAATTTAGACGCACGATAGCTAGATATTTTTGGGCATAATTTGGGCAAAAGTGAGGCCGCCTTGGGCCTTTCTAGACCGTTAAGGAATTCCTTCTTCTAGGTTTTCTGCGGCCTGCAGCGGTATACAAAGTTTACTACTAGCGTTCAAATCCCTATCTTCCCGCCATATCGCAGTACCGAAGCCCTCGAAACTCTATAAGTTTCGGGGGCTTTTTCGTTTCAGGTATTGAGGGCAGCTGAAGTGCCCTGAGCAGGCTCAAGCCAGTCCACTTGAGCGGCTTAACATTGAGCGAGATCGCCAGGTACTGACGCGCTTAAATACAAATTCAAGATCCCGCCTTCCCTCCATTCGCTTCACCTCGTCCACTGTCGAAAATCGGCCCGAGCCTTAGCGCATCCAGCCGGCGCTCAGGCATCAAGCGGGCAGGGCATAGCGGGCCGCCAATCCGTTCGCAGCCACATCTGAGCCAAAGCCAGGCGCTAACAGCGTTTGCGATTATCGCGCACCAGTTCGATAATCGCCTGGCGCTGTCCCCTTGCCCTGGAGGCCCCATGAGCGAAAATCGTCCGCCGCTGTCCACCCTGGCACCGCCGCCCTATGTGTCGCCGGCCAAGCGTATCGAGGAGTTCACGGGCGATCCCAACTTTATGTCCTCCCTGGCCCGCGGCCTGGCGGTGATCAATGCCTTTCAGGAGCGCAAGCGCCACCTGACCATCGCGCAGATCAGTCACCGTACCGAGATCCCCCGCGCTGCTGTGCGCCGTTGCCTGTATACCCTGATGCAGCTGGGCTATGCGACCACCGATGGGCGCACCTATTCGCTGTTGCCCAAGGTGCTGACCCTGGGCCATGCCTACCTGTCTTCGACGCCTTTGGCGGTTTCGGCGCAGCCTTATCTGGACCGCATCAGCGAGCAGCTGCACGAGGCCTGCAACCTGGCGACCCTGGAAGGTGAGCAGGTGTTGTATATCGCCCGCTCGGCGATTCCGCAGCGGCTGATCTCGGTGGATTTGAGCGTTGGCAGCCGCCTGCCGGCCTACTGCACCTCCATGGGGCGGGTTCTGCTCGCCGCGCTGGACGACGACAGCCTGCACGACTACCTCAATCACGCCGACCTGCAGGCCAAGACCAGCCGTACCCTGCATACCCCGGATGCGCTCTGGGAGTGCCTGCAGCAGGTGCGTGAGCAGGGCTGGTGTCTGGTCGATCAGGAGCTGGAGCAAGGCCTGCGCTCGCTGGCCGTGCCGGTATACGACTCAGCGGGCCATGTGCTGGCCGCGATGAACGTCAGCACCCACGCCGGCCGCGTGCCCGCCAGCGAGCTGGTGCAGCGCTTTCTGCCGATCATGCTCAATGCCAGCCGCGAGCTGAGCAGCCAGCTGTTCAAGCCGCTCTAAACCGCTGCCTGCGGCTGGTTGCAGCGGCTGCCGGGCGTGGAGGGGAATGCCATTAATGGTTCGATAATCGAACAGTAAGACGATTATCGGATTGTTTGCCGCTGTCCCTCGGCCTACTGTTGGCTCACTCGCCACCTGCAAGCGGTGGCACTGTCCAACCAGTGAGAGCAGCACCGATGGCCGAAATCATTTCCCTCGCCGAAGCCATACAGCGCTTCGTCAACGATGGCGACAGCATCGCCCTCGAAGGCTTTACCCACCTGATCCCGACGGCGGCGTCCCACGAACTTATCCGCCAGAACAAGCGCGAGCTGACCCTGATCCGCATGACCCCCGATCTGGTTTACGACCTGCTGATCGGTGCCGGCTGCGCGAAGAGGCTGGTGTTTTCCTGGGGTGGCAACCCCGGTGTCGGTTCCCTCCATCGCTTGCGCGATGCGGTGGAGAAGGGCTGGCCGCAGCCGCTGGAAATCGAGGAACACAGCCACGCAGCCATGGCCAACGCCTACGTCGCGGGTGCCTCGGGCCTGCCATTCGCCGTGCTGCGCGGCTATCAGGGGTCGGACCTGGTCAAGGTCAACCCGCGAATCAAGTTCATCGATTGTCCCTTCACCGGCGAGAAGCTGGCGGCGGTGCCGAGCGTGCGCCCGGATGTCACCGTGATCCACGCGCAGAAGG